>Ga0265296_1000307_pt1 | contig 82981 bp, 74 predicted proteins | sample MunlanPumphouse1_FD_189073 | JGI IMG/M metagenome (GOLD analysis project Ga0265296, IMG submission 189073) | Groundwater microbial communities from a municipal landfill in Southern Ontario, Canada - Pumphouse #1 | ecosystem: Environmental > Aquatic > Deep subsurface > Groundwater | place...
TCATCGGCCGCGACGACCGCGACCGGGGAACTCAAACTCATCAGATTGGTGATCCTTCAACTCGCCCCACGAGGCGGACTTGCTATAAACCGGTGGACTCACTCAACCCTGACACGTAGGGGCCCGGTGAGGCATGTGCTGCACACAGCCGGTCTGTCTCCCGCGCAGGCGCCGACGGCTGCGGTACTCGCGGTGGATCTGCTCGGAGTGGCCCTCGTGCTGGACGAGTTCGGCGAGGTCATCCAATCGGGAGGGGCCGGTGTCGTCATCTCGAGCAGTTCCGCCTACCTGCGCTCGCCGATCGACCCGAACGTCGAAGCTCAGCTTCGGTCGGCGGCAACCGACGAGCTGCTCGATCTTCCCGCCGCGTCCGTTGACGCCTTCTTGCACGCGGGAGATGCGTACTCGTTCGCGAAGCGTGCGAATCAACTGCGTGTGCAGTCAGCGAGTACGGTGTGGGGCGCTCGTGGTGCTCGCATCAACACCATCAGCCCCGGCATCATCTCCACCAAGATGGGCCGACAGGAGCTCGATGGAGAGTCGGGTGGGATCATGCGCGCGATGGTCGAGGCGTCCGGCAGCGGCCGGCTCGGTTCGCCGGATGACATCGCCGGTGCCGTCGAATTCCTTTTCTCGGACGCCGGTTCTTTCGTGACCGGTATCGATCTGCTTGTCGATGGTGGCGTCGTCGCTGCGGTAGCGAGCGGTGCCGTCGAGCTTCCTGCATTCAACTCCTGAGGGGCAAGAGATGGAATCGATTATTGTCACTTCACCGAGCGTCGCGTCGCGCGTGACCGTGGAGCAGCCGCGACCGGGGCCGGGAGATGTTCTCGTGCGGATACGCGCGTGCGGCATCTGCGGTTCAGACTCGTTGTATGTGGAAATGGGCGGGGCGCCGCCTCACTTCACCGAGACCCCTTTGGGCCATGAGCCCGCGGGGGAGGTCGTGGCGGTCGGAGCATCGGTGTCCGGTGTCGCCGTCGGTGATCATGTCGTGATCAACCCGATGGCGCAGGACGGCGTCATCGGCAATGGCGGGCCCCGGGGTGCGCTGGCCGAATTCCTGCTCCTCCCTGACGCTATCGCCGGACAAGATTTTCGCGTGATCCCTTCAGAGATTCCCTGGAGCGTTGCTGCATTGAACGAGCCGATGGCGGTGGCCTATCACGGCGTGAACCGCTCCGGTGCGACTCAAGGCACGAAGGCCGTGGTGTTCGGCGCCGGCCCGATCGGGCTGGGGGCGGCGATCGGGCTCGCAGCGAAAGGTGCGGAGCATGTCGTCGTCGTCGATGTAGTGGCGAGACGGCTCGAGAAGGCGCTGGCCGTCGGGGCAGATGCCGTGATCAACTCGGCGGAAGAGGATGTCGTCGCGCGGCTTCGCGAGCTTCACGGCGAGGTGCCGGGGTTCTACGGTGCGCCTCCTCGCCCGGCTACAGACGTGTACCTGGATGCAGCGGGAGCGCCAGCGGTGTTCCAGACCGTGATGTCAGCGGTCAAACATCGTGCTGTCTACACCATCGTCGCTGTCTATAAGGATGCAGTTGAGCTGGATCTGCAACAGGCGCTGACGAGCGAAGTCGATATTCGGCTCTCGATGGGATACCCCACCGAGATCTTCTCGGTGACTGATTCGATCATCGCCGATTGGCAGAAGTATCAGCACATCATCAGTGACCTGGTGCCGTTCGCCGAGGTAGAGCGCGCGCTCACGCTCGCCAGGACTCCGGGTGCCGCGGACAAAGTCATCGTGACGTTCGACTGAAGCGCGGAGCGTGAGCCGCGTAGTGCACCATCCGGCGCGCTGCGCGGCTCACCCGGCGTCAGGTCTGCGTCGAGTGGGAGAGCGATGCGCAGTGCCGTATCGCCGCCAGGTACATCGCTTCGTTCTGCTGAAAGCGGTCGATGGGCGAGGTGAGTGAAAGCGCGGCTCGCACTTCGCCGTCCACGAAAATGGGGGCGCTGAGCGAGTAGACCCCGACCTGCAGCTGTTCACGGTCAAGCGCGATCCCCGTCGACCGGATCTGCTCGAGCACGACGTCGAGTTCTTCGCGGGTACGCAGCGTATTCGGAGTCGCCGCGGTGTAGTCATAGCCCGCGAGAGCCCAATCGCGCGATTCTTTGTCGGCGTACGCGAGCATCACTCTCGCGCCCACCCGTGCGTGAATGTTCTCTGTGTACCCGACGACGAGGCCGGACACTCGCACCGCCTGTTTGCCTTCTACTGCCGCTATGACAGCGATCTGGTCGCCTCGCCAGGCGGTGAGGTAACAAGATTCACCTGTTTGGCGCGCGAACTCGTTCAGCGCTGTGCGCATCTCGGTCGAGGGGCGCAGCTGGCGCAGAGCACTCTGCATGATGCGTTCACTGGCGGTGCCGAGTTCGTAGCGTCGCATCGAGTCCTTCCGCAGAAGACCGACTTGCACCAGTGTGCTGAGCAGATGGTGCGTCGTCGGTCCGGTCAGGGAGAACTGGTGTGCGACGTCCGATGCGAGGACCCGCGGATTCTCGGCGACGTAGAGATACACATGCGCAGCACGTTCAACGGACTTGATGGTGGTGACCATGGGCTTCCCCTTGACAAAGCTGGACAGTGCTTTCATACTTTTGGCGTTAAGTTCAAATGACTTTCATCATCTGAAAGTTACCCTAGTCTACAAAGAGGTGTGGCGATGACGGCAACCGACCGCGAACCGATCGCGTCGATCATGAGTTTGGGCGGACGCCCCGCGAACAGTGGGCGCGAGATCCGCGTGATCGATACGACTTTGCGGGACGGACATCAGAGCCTGTGGGCGACGCGGATGCGCACGGACCACATGCTGTCGATGGTGGATGATTTTGCCGCAGCAGGGTTCGAACAGATCGATCTCGTCGCCCCGATTCAATTCGATGTCTCCGTCCGGTACTTGAAAGAAGACCCGTGGGAGCGCGTGCGGCTGATGCATCGGGCGGCGCCCGACATGAAGTTCCGCGCACTGATCCGATCACGCAATATCGCGGCGTTCGATTTCCTTGCGGACGACATCATCGAGAACTGGGTGGATCGCTTATACGCGAACGGGTTCCGGGTGATCGGCTCGTTCGACGGGCTGAATGACTACGACAACATCGTTCCTGGTCTGATCCGGGCGAAGAAGCTCGGAGCGTCGACGTTCGGAGCGGTGTCGTTCTGCGAGTCGCCGGTCCACACGGATGAGCTGTTCGTGGCGAAGACGAAGGAACTGATCGAGCGGGCAGATGTCGACGCGATCATGCTGAAGGACGCCGGCGGTCTGCTTACCCCTGAGCGGACTCGGGTACTCGTGCAGAAGATGAAGGCGGTCATGGGAGACCTGCCGCTCGAGGTCCACACGCATTCGATGACGGGTCTTGCGCCTCTGGTGTACCTGGAAGCGGCGGAAGCAGGTGCGGACGTGCTCCACACGTCGATCGCGCCGCTCGCGAACGGGACAGCTCAGCCTTCGACGCAACGTGTGGTGCGCGATCTGCGCGCCCTCGGGTATGTCGTGAACGTCGATGACGCTCGAGTGGATGCGATCAGTGATCGGATCACCGAGATCGCAGAGATCGAGAACAAGCCGCTTGGTGCCCCGATGGAGTACGACGGGATGCATTACATGCACCAGTTGCCAGGCGGCATGCTGTCGAACTTCCATATGCAACTGAACGCGGCGGGTATGAGCGATCGGCTCGATGAACTCCTGGTCGAGACAGCGCGCGTGCGCAAGGAACTGGCGTACCCGATCATGATCACTCCGTTCGCACAGCACGTGGGAACGCAAGCGGTGATGAACGTGATCACGGGTGACCGATACAGCATCGTGCCGAACGAAGTGAAGAAGTACGCCCTCGGCTACTACGGCAGCCTCCTCGGACCGATCGATCCGGAGGTGCTGGAGTTGATCCTCGCGAATGGAGCGTCGGATATTCCGCCGGAGCCCGCTCCGATTCCACCGATGCTGCCAGGGCTGCGGGAGAGGTATCCGGACGCAGGCATCGACGAATTGCTGCTGAGAGCGATGTTTGCCGGTACGCAGGTCGACGAGATGAAGAAGACGGTTGCGTCTGGTGGGAACCCGGATGAGGTGCCGCGGCCGCTGTTGGGTTTGATTCAGGCGTTGTTTGCGGGCTCTGATTCGGGCACGCAGGTATTGAAGACTGGCGATCTAGAGATCGCCCTGGTTAAGGAGTGAGTGGAATGGATATTCGCGAATTGAAGGCGATTGTTGAGTGGGCGAGCCTGACTGAGGGTGTGCGTGAGCTGTCCCTCAAGGTGGCAGATGTTGAGTTGTTCGTTTCGAAGAACGAGTACAGCCGCAACGCACCGGCCGCGGAATATGCCGCCCCCGTTACCGCACCGGCACCCGCAGCGGCTCCGGCTCCAGCTGCTCCGGCGACGCCGGCTCCTGCACCGGTTGCCGCTCCTTCTCCTGCAGCGCCGTCTTCTTCGGGGGCGGGGGAGCTCGCACCGGGTGAGATCGTGGTGAAGGCGCCGATGGTGGGTACGTTCTACGCGTCACCGCAACCGGGCGCTCCTGCTTTCGTCCAGGTGGGTGACACGGTCCAGGCCGATACGGTCTTGTGCATCGTCGAAGTGATGAAGCTCATGAACAATGTCGAGGCACGTGTTTCGGGCTCGGTCGTTCGCGTGCTGGTAGAGAACGAGGCGGCGGTCGAGTACGGGCAGCCCCTGTTCGTGATCAGGCAAGCCTGAGGCTTAGCCATTGCTTGTTGGGGTATTTCGGCATCGGGTATGAGGAGTGGTTGTGGCTGTACGAAGTGTGTTGATCGCGAATCGTGGCGAGATCGCGTTGCGAATCGTGCGCGCATGTAAAGAACTCGGAATACGGTCGATCGTCGCGTACTCCGAAGCGGACGCGGATTCGTTGCCGGTGAAGCTCGCGGATGCGGCGGTGTGCATCGGGCCCGCGAATGCCAAGCTGAGTTACCGGGATCCGAAGCTGGTTGTGGGTGCGGCGCAGGCATTCGGTGCGGACGCGATCCATCCCGGGTACGGGTTCCTCGCGGAGAACGCGGATTTCGCTGCCTTGTGCGAGGCCGAAGGCGTCACGTTCATCGGTCCTTCATCGTCGGTGATTGCTCGGATGGGAGACAAGATCCAAGCGAAGCGCATCGCACGGAAAGCCGGTGTGCCGACGGTCCCTGGATCTGATGGGGCCATTAGCGACTTCAAGGAAGCACTCAAGGTCGCGTCCGAAGTGGGTTACCCGATGCTGATCAAGGCATCTGCCGGCGGTGGTGGCCGTGGCCTGCGTGTGGTGGAGAACGCGGCTACGCTTGAGAAGGACCTTGCCGAGATCATGGCGGAGGCGGAGGTCGCGTTTGGTGACGCGTCAGTCTACATCGAACGGTATTTGACCGACATCCGTCACATCGAGATCCAAGTCGTGTCTGATGGGACGACCGTATTGCAGTTCGGAGAGCGGGACTGCACGGCACAGCGTCGGAACCAGAAGCTGGTGGAAGAGTCCCCGTCTCCCATACTGGATGCGCAGTTGCGCGAGGGGCTCGCTGAAGCTGCGGTCGCGTTGTGCCACGAAGTGGGCTACACGAATGCGGGAACGGTGGAGTTCGTGTTCGATAACGTGGAACGAAAATATTACTTTATCGAAATGAATACACGTATCCAGGTTGAGCATCCCGTAACGGAGATGGTCACCGGAGTGGATCTGATCAAGTTGCAACTGCAGATCGCCGGGGGCGAGAAGTTGTCACTCACGCAGGAAGACATCCGGGTCTCAGGCCATGCAATCGAGTGCCGCATTAATGCTGAGGATCCGGGGCGGAACTTTGCTCCGAATCCGGGCACCGTTGAGGGTTTCCGGGCCCCCGGTGGATTCGGGGTGCGGTTTGATTCCCATATCGAGTCCGGTTATCGGATCCCTCCGTTCTACGATTCGATGGTGGGCAAGCTCATTTGTTGGGGGCGGGATCGCGAGGAAGCGATCGCTCGTACGCTGCGGGCACTTGATGAGTTGGTGGTGGGCGGCGTGGTGACCACGGCCAGTTTCCAGGCAGAAATTCTGGGTAGTAGGGGCTTCCGTTCAGGGGAATTCAATACCGCGTATATTTCCCAGCTGATGGCGCAGCGAGACTGAACTGCGCACCCCTCCTGTTTGCCCTGAACATTGACGTCCCGCATCGCGCTCCAGAACATCACCAGGCTCGTGAGAGCGCCGAGAGCGACGGGCGCCGACCCGCATCGCGGCATATTCGACTACGCGAGAGGTCTTCGTGCAGCGGGTCGTCGAGGGTGTGGCGAGGCGGTCAGCGGCGTTCGCTCCGCAGCTGGTGATCGTGCGGATGAGCGTTTTCGAATCGAACGAGTACGCGAGCCTGCTCGGTGGACCGTTAAGAGCCGCACGAGGATACTTGACCGTGACTCCGCCTGGACGCGACTGGTGGCGGGGATGGAGAAGGCGGTGCCCGCGCTTGGCTGACACCTCATCGGGCGCCTTGCACCGTCTAGTGCACAATAGGCTTCCCGTATGCCCTCGATGTCGATGAGCTCCGCACCCGGAGAAGTTCATCATGTTGTCGCGCTGGAGCAGTTTGCTCCGGATGCCGCAGTCGAACTGGCGGCCACGGCCGACAAGAGCGGTTTTGCAGGCACCGTCGTCGCTGACCGTTTCCAGCCGTGGCTGCCCAGCCAGGGAAATGCCTCGTTCGCATGGGCGGTGCTGGGAGCGATCGGGCAGCAGACCACCGGGATGATGACGGCTTCGGCCGTGCCCGGCTATCGGATGCATCCGGCGACGGTGGCGCAGGCGAGTGCGACGTTGGCAGCGTTGTACCCGGACCGGCACCGGCTCATTCTCTCCGCGGGGGACGCGATCGACGAGCATGTGGTGGGCCAGTACTGGCCGGAGGCCTCCGAGCGCGCGGCGAGGTTGTTCGACGCGGCAGAGGTCATCCGCAAACTCTTCGCAGCGTCAGCCAAGGGCAAGGACACCAGGCATTCCGGGCCGCACTTCCGGCTGGAGTCGTCGCGCCTGTGGACGATGCCCGCCACGCCGCCACTGATGCAGGTCTGGGCCGGGGGACCGATGACGGCGCGTCGCGCCGGGCGCACGCTCGACGGCATGGTCGTGCATGCTGCCCCGGCAGAGCGACTGACGGCTTTGCTCAATGCTTTTCGGGAGGGCAGGCGGGAGGCCGGACGTTCCACCGAGTCAACGCAGACGGTGGTCCATGCGCAACTGTCGTGGGCGCCCGCAGATGACGAGGCGATGAACCAGGCGCTGCGGGACTGGCCGATGACCGGTCTGCGTTTTCCGAGAGGTGACATCCGTTCTCCGTTCGACGTCGATCAGCTCGCGCGTTCCGTCACAGCGGACGATATCCGCGCACGCATCCCCGTCTCATCCGACGCCGAGGTTCATCGCGCCTACCTGCAGTCATTCTTCGATCTCGGGTTCGATGCGGTGCATGTGCACAACGTCGGGTCCCGGACGCAGGGCGAGTGGATCGAGATCGCCGGCCGTGAGATCCTTCCGAAGCTGGTGAAATGACGTGACTGATCGGATGCAGGTGTGGGCACTTGCAGGGATCCCCGAAGTGGCCGCAGGCGCTGACCTGCCCGGGATGATTCTGGATGCCATCGGCGCCGCCGGAGACGAACTGATCGACGGTGACATCCTGGTCGTCACATCGAAAATCATCTCGAAGGCCGAGGGACGGTCGGTGCGCGCCGCCGACCGTGAGGCCGCGATCACTGCCGAGACCGTTCGTGTCGTCGCGACACGTGCTCGCGCGGACGGCGGTGTGACGCGCATCGTGCAGAACCGGCTCGGAATCGTAGGTGCCGCCGCAGGCGTGGATGCCTCCAACACTGAACCAGGAACGATCCTGCTGCTGCCTCTGGACCCGGATGCCTCGGCCCGTGCGATCGCATCGAAGATTCGTGCCGAGACTGGCGTGGACGTCGGCATCATCGTGAGCGACACCCTAGGGCGCCCGTGGCGCGATGGGCAGACCGACGTCGCTATCGGTGCGGCGGGAGTGCACATCTTCGATCAGCTGCATGGCGAGCTCGACAGTGCAGGGCGGCCACTGATCGTGACGCAGCCCTGTGTCGCGGACGAGTTGGCGGCCGCCGGTGACCTGGTCAAGGGCAAGATCAGCGGATGCCCCGTCGCCGTCGTCCGAGGAATGGGGCGACTGGTGGGCGATCTCGATCTTCCCGGCGCCTCGAGCATCGTGAGATCTTCCGAGAAGGACATGTTCCGGCTGGGCGCCGACGAGGCGCACCGGATCGGGTTCGACGAGGGATTCAAAGCCGCCCGTGCGGCCACAGCCGCAGAGTAAGACACTGCAGAGGACGAAGGAGACAGTCAATGACGCTGACACTGGGTTATAAGGCATCCGCTGAGCAGTTCGCTCCGCGTGAGCTGGTCGATATCGCGGTCGCTGCGGAGCGGCACGGCTTCGAGTCGGTGGCGGTGAGCGATCACTTCCAGCCGTGGCGCTATACGGGTGGGCACGCGCCGTTCTCGATCGCGTGGGCGGCGGCGGTCGGTGCGCGCACCGAGCGTATCCGGATCGGCACGAGTGTGATGACGCCGACGTTCCGCTACAACCCCGCCGTGATCGCGCAGGCCTTCGCGACGCTGGGATGCCTGAGCCCGGGGCGGGTATTCCTCGGCGTCGGCACCGGTGAGGCTCTCAACGAGATCGCCACCGGTTTCCAGGGTGCGGGTGAGCAGGAGTGGCCGGAGTTCCGCGAGCGGTTCGCCCGGCTGCGGGAGTCGATCCGGTTGATGCGGGCGCTGTGGACGGGGGAGCGGACGAGCTTCGACGGCGATTACTACTCCACGCATGATGCATCCATCTATGACGTCCCAGAGGGTGGCATCCCGGTGTATATCGCCGCGGGCGGACCGACGGTGGCAAAGTATGCCGGCCGCGCCGGTGATGGATTCATCTGCACCTCGGGCAAGGGCCGGGAACTGTACGTCGACAGCCTCGTGCCCGCGGTGAAAGAGGGAGCGGCGGCTGGCGGTCGAAGTTTCGAGCAGATCGATCGGATGATCGAGATCAAACTGTCCTACGAGGAGACGACTGCTGCGGCGTTGGAGAACACCCGGTTCTGGGCGCCGTTGTCGCTGTCGAAGGAGCAGAAGCACGACATCACCGACCCGATCGAGATGGAGAAGGCCGCGGACGCCCTCCCGATCGAGCAGGTCGCGAAGCGGTGGATCGTAGGCACCGACCCGGATCAGGTCGTCGCGCAGATCAAGGAATATGTCGACTGGGGCTTCAACCACCTCGTCTTCCACGGCCCCGGCCACGACCAGGAACGCTTCATGACGCTGTTCGAACGCGACCTGGCGCCGCGGCTGCGAGGCCTGTGAGCGCGAGCGCCCGCGATCAGGGACCGAGCAGGGCCAGAGGCACGACGGCGACGCCGTCTGAACGGCGATAGGCCCCCTGGATGCCGGAAAAGCCAGACCCGCTCGGCGTCCGTTTGCCGGTCGGATGCTGGTCGTGCGACCCTGTTATGCGGAGCGGTGCGCTTGCGCTGGGCGTCCACTCCCTTCGATGCGTGAAAGGGTGCCTGTGAACATCTCCCCGTCGGTGATCGAACGCGTGCGCGAGCTCGTTTCCGCGAGCACGCTGTCCGCCGCCATCCGGATCGCCTCGTCGAACGACGTTCAGATCGAGGAAGTCCAGGTCGACGCGGGAGTTATCGTCGCCAACGGGTGTGTGTATCAAGCCGATCGCGTGGAATGGTTCGAGCTATCGATGGGCAACGACGGCGCCGTGTCCGGGAACTGCACCTGCTCTACGGATGGCTCCGCGTGCATGCATGCTGTCGCGGCGATGATCACGCTCCTGTCGGAGATCGACCACGCAGAGCCTGCACCCCCACCGGGACCCGCCTGGAAGCGTGAGCTCGATGAGGTTCTGCCATCGATCGAGCCGAATGCGGCATCCGATACTTGCCTCTTCTTCTCGGTGCGTCCGCCCGCGTCGCGCGATCGCTGGCGCCACTCCGGTGCGCCTTCCCGCCCGTATCTCGCCATCCGGCCCGGCGTGCGCGGCGCGCGTGACAACTGGATAAAGGGCAACCAGGGATGGAGACTCGTCGACGCTCTCGCGCCTCGCCATCCTGCTCGCGAGCCTCTCGGACGCTTGCGCGCTCTGCACGCTCTGGCGCAAGAGAACTCGTACTACTATTACTACCCGTCCGCCGACACCGAGTGGCTGTCGCTCGAAGACATCGCGTCGCCGGAGGCCTGGCAGCTCTTGAATGGATTGCGCGCACACGGCGTCGCGCTGATCGCCGAGGGCAAGGCGCAGCATCCGATCGAACTCGCCGACCATCCCATCGATGTGCGAATAGCGATCACCCGCAAGGGCCGGTCGCTGCGGATGAAGGCGGATGTCGACATCCCCGGAGCAACGACCGGAGGGATCAAATGGCTCGGATCGCCGGTCTCGATGGCTGCACGTGTCACCGACCCCGGCGGAGCAGCGCAGCGGATCACACTCTTCCGCACTGCAGAGCCGTTGACTCCCGTCGCCGAGCAGTTGTTGCGACGCAAACGAGCGATAACCATCGCGCCCGAGGAGCGCGACGAGTTCGAACAGAGCTACCTGCCGCGGGTGCAGGCCGAAATCGAGGTGACCTCGCCGGACCTTTCGTATGACATTCCCCCGATGCGGCCGGCGGAGCTGACCCTCGCCGTCACATTCGCCGATCCGCAGGTGCACGTCGAATGGCGCTGGAACCGCCCGGTGGTGCACCTGCGCGACACCGCGCACGAGAGTGCGGTGCTCGCCCAGGTCCGCGAGGCGGCAGCCGGACACGCCGCAGTGCTCTTCCCCGCGGATCTCTCCGGGGCAGACGAGGTGCCACCCGATCGTACGCTGGGTATGGCATCGGCCGCCGTCCTGGTGGGAGAAGTGCTTCCGCGCCTGCGCGAACTCGAGCATGTGAGCGTGGTCGAAGTCACCGCGCTTCCCTCGTTCTCCCGGTCAGGAGACCTTCCGGTCGTCGGGATCGACTCGGAGCGCGACGGGGACTGGTACGACCTGAGCGTCGCAGTCTCGGTCGGCGGCGAGGAGGTCGAGTTCTCCGCGCTGTTCACGGCGCTCAGCGTCGGCGACCCGGTGTTCGTGTTGCCGAGCGGTACCTACTTCCCGCTGGACGGGCAAGAGTTCGCTGCGCTGCGCGCCATCATCGAAGAGGCGAAAGCCCTCACCGATCGACCGGTGGATCGCCTGCGCGTCAGCAAGTATCAGGTTGATCTGTGGGCCGAACTGAGCGAGCTCGGCATCGTCGCCGCGGCGGAAGCCGAGTGGTGGCTCGCGGTGCGATCGTTGTCGACCGACGCGCGTGTCGAGCCGATCACGCCTCCGGTCGGGTTGCAGGCGGAGCTTCGTCCATACCAGCAGGCCGGCTACGCGTGGCTCGACTTCCTCCGCCGGAACGGTCTGGGCGGCATCCTCGCCGATGACATGGGGCTGGGAAAGACCCTGCAGACGATCGCGATGATGCTGCGTGCGCACCAGGAGCGAGCGGATGCCGCGCCCTTCCTCGTCGTCGCACCCACCAGTGTCGTCGGCAACTGGGCGGTCGAATGCGAACGGTTCGCTCCGTCCCTGAACGTGGTGACGATTACTGCGATGAGCACGCGTCGCGGTCAGAGTCTGTCGGATGCCGTGAACGGAGCAGACGTCGTCGTCACCAGCTACGCGCTCTTCCGCGGAGAGGCGGAGGAGTATCGCGAACTCTCCTGGTCGGGACTGATCCTCGACGAGGCGCAGCAGATCAAGAACCCCGCATCGCTCGGGTACCGGGCAGCCCGCACGCTCGGCGCGCCCTTCGTCCTTGTGGTCACCGGCACGCCCATGGAGAACAATCTCGGCGAGCTGTGGGCGCTGACCTCGCTCGCCGCGCCGGGCCTGCTGGGTGGCAAAGAGCGCTTCGCCGATTTCTATCGGCGGCCGATCGAGAAGGAGAAGAACACCGAGCGGCTGGAGCTTCTGCAACGACGCATCCGCCCCTTCATGCTGCGCCGTACGAAGGGGGTCGTCGCGCCGGAGCTCCCGCCGAAGCAGGAGAACACGATCGCGGTGGATCTGCATCCGCGGCATCGCAAGCTCTACGACGTCCGCTTCCAGCGGGAGCGCCAGAAGGTACTCGGCCTGATCGACGACGTCCAGGCGAACCGGTTCCAGATCTTCCGTTCACTCACCCTGCTGCGCCAGCTCGCCCTCGACCCGGAGCTGGTCGGGGAAGGAACCGCTCCGTCGGCCAAGCTCGACGTGCTGGTCGACCTGCTCACGGAGGCGTCCGCCGAGGGGCACCGGGTTCTCGTGCTCAGCCAATTCACGCGTTTCCTCACCCGGGCGCGGGAACGGGCATCGGAGGCGGGCATCACGACCGAGTACCTCGACGGTTCGACAACGGACCGACCGACTGTCATCCGGCGCTTCCGTGAGGGCGATTCGCACGCGTTCTTCGTCTCGTTGAAGGCCGGCGGCTTCGGCCTCAACCTCGTCGAAGCCGATTACGTGGTGCTTCTGGACCCGTGGTGGAATCCCGCCGTCGAAGAGCAGGCCGTTGACCGGACCCACCGGATCGGTCAGACCCGACCGGTTTTCGTCTACCGGATCGTTGCGGCCGAGACGATCGAGCAGAAGGTCATCGCGCTGCGTGAGTCGAAAGCGGCGCTCTTCGCGCAGGTGGTCGACGGCGTCGGCAACGTGGGGTCCGGTTCGATCTCAGCCGAGGACATCCGCGAACTGCTGAGCTGAGCGCCGGTGGCTCTAAGGTATCCCCGCACTGGCGGCGTCCACGGACGCGAGGCAGATAGCTATGCTGGCCGCATGCGCTTCGGAACCTTTATCCCCCAAGGCTGGCGATTTGACCTCGTCGGCATCGACCCCGCTGATCACTGGACGACGATGCGCGATCTCGCGCAGGCGGCGGATGCCGGACCATGGGAGTCGCTGTGGGTGTACGACCACTTCCACACGACTCCGATTCCGAGCGAGGAGGCGACGCACGAGGCGTGGACGCTGATGTCGGCGTTCGCGGCCTCGACCAGTCGCATCCGCCTCGGACAGATGTGCACGTGCATGGCGTACCGCAACCCTGCGTATCTCGCGAAGGTCGCGTCGACGGTCGACATCATCTCGAGTGGACGCACCGAGATGGGCATCGGCGGCGGGTGGTACGAGCACGAATGGCGCGCGTACGGCTACGGATTCCCCTCGGCGGGAGACCGGCTCCGCCGCCTCGACGAGGGCGTCCAGATCATGCGTCAGGCCTGGGAAACAGGCGAGGCCACTCTGGATGGGAAGTTCTACCAGGTCGACCGCGCGATCGTGCGGCCACTCCCTCTCCAGGACGGCGGCATCCCCATGTGGATCGCCGGCGGTGGTGAGAAGGTCACGCTGAAGATCGCCGCGAAGTACGCGCAGTACACGAACTTCGCAGGCGGGAATCCTGAGGAGTTCGACGCGAAGAGCGCCATCCTCCGCGAACACACCCTCAAGGTCGGCACGGACTTCGACGCGATCGTCCGATCGACGAACTACAACACCGTGATCGGGGCGACTGAGGCAGAGGTCGAGGATCGGTTGGCAGCGATCGAGGCGCGACTTGCCCCGCACCTCGGAGATCGCACGGCACAGGCGATGCGCAACTACCGCGGCGACCACGCGCACGGCGTAGGCACCCCGGAGCAGATCATCGAGCGACTCCGCGACATGCAGGCGCGCGGCCTCGGCTACGCGATCCACTACTTCCCCGAGGCGGCATACGACCGCTCCGGAATCGAGTTGTTCGAGCGCGAGGTCATTCCGGCACTGAGTTGATCGGCGGGTACCGGACACGTCGACAGGAAACGGAGACACAGTGAACGAAACCCACGCTCCGCGAGTGGTGGTGCTTGCCGGCGGTGTCGGCGGTTCGAAGTTCTCACTGGGCGTGCGCGAGGCGCTGCGACGCAGGGGAGCGGATGCGAACCTGACCATCATTGCGAACACGGGCGACGATCTGTGGCTGACCGGGGTGCGGCTGCAACCCGACGTAGACTCCCTCGTCTACGCACTCGCGGGCGTCAACGACACCGAACGCGGGTGGGGCCGTGCGGGCGAATCGGAGCGCGTCAGTGCAGAGCTCCACCAATGGGATGCTGGCTGGCCGTGGTTCACGCTCGGTGACCTGGACCTGGGGTTGCACCTCGCCCGCACCGGCTGGTTGCGCGACGGCGCGACACCCAGCGAAGTGATCGGCCGGATGGCAAAGCGATGGCCACTGGGGGCGCGGATCCTGCCCATGACCGACGCGGAGGTCGACACGATCGTGACTGTGCGCGAAGGCTCCATCGAGCGGTCGATGCACTTCCAGGAATGGTGGACGAGGCATCGGGCGGCCCTGGCGCCGGTGAGATTCGAGAACCCAGGGGTCGCTGAGGCGTCGCCTGCGCCTGGTGTGGTCGAGAGCATTGCCGAGGCGGATCTGGTGCTGCTCGCCCCGTCGAACCCCGTCGTCTCGATCGGTCCCATCCTCGCCGTTCCCGGCATCCGGGACGCATTGCGCGCTACCGCGGCGCCCATCGTCGGAACGTCGCCGATCATCGCCGGCAGCGTGGTCAGAGGCATGGCCGATGTCTGCCTGGCGGCGATCGGTGTCGATTCGAGCGCGGCGGCGATCGCGGCGCACTACGGAGCGCGCGCGGGCGGAGGATTACTCGATGCGTGGCTGATCGCCGAGGAGGATTCCGCGCTCGCGGCCAGCGTCGATGCGGCCGGTATCACTGCGGTCGTCCGGCCGTTGTGGATGCGGGACCTCGACTCGTCGGCCGCGCTCGCGGAGGACGCGATGCGGGCCGGCGAGGTGCACGGGTCGAAGCGTCGTCAGGCCGCGCGGTAAGAGGTGCGCCACGCCGCGGTATTCACGCCGAGGCCTAGCTCGGCCGCATAGGCGAGACCGGCCGCGGTGTCGACGTCGCGACGCAGCGACGACTGGGCGGAGACATCGACCGCGACGCATCCCATCCCCCGGTGGGCCGCGAACGATCCCGGTCCGAACATCGATTCCCAGGCGAGGCCCGCCGACGCCGTCACCAGCGTGGATCCGACGCCCTCAGCATCCGCCACCACCCCGCGGGGCACATCGCATGCCATGCGAAGCGCCTCGCCGAGATCGTCAGGAGTGAGCGCCGGCAGATCGCCGAGCAGTGCCGCACGCCACTGGAATGATGCGGCTGCCGCGCCGACGGCGATCGCCGCGTTCAGCCCCGCATCCGGATCGGGCTCGAATCGCACGGTGTCAGGCAGCCACAGGTGCAGGTCATCGTCATCGGTCACGACGATGACCTCGCCCACCGCGTCGCAAGCCATCGCGGCGAGTACGGTGTCTGTCGCCAGCGCCAGGGCGAGAGCCTCGCGCTCGCCTTCAGCGACGTCGAACCGCGACTTCCCGCGCCGCGTGCTCTTGACCGGCACGATCACCGTCCATACGCGCGCCGCGCTCCCGCACGACATCACCGATGCGTCATCGCGCATGTGCAACGCCGAGTTCACCTGCGAGTCGCTCCAGAGTGTCGATCGGGTCCTCTCGCGCCGGCAGCAACTGCACGCAGACATGATCTGCTCCGGCATCGAGCTGACCCTGCACGACCGCGGCCAGCTCGGCAGCCGTGCCGTGTGGCGTGAGCGCATCGACCGCGTCGTCAGTGGCGCCATCGTCGAGATCGGATGCCGTGAAACCGTGCTGCTCGAGCGTGCGACGGTAGTTCGCCAGGGCGAGGTACCGCGACAGGAAGCTGCGGCCGACCGCTCGCGCAGCATCCGTATCGAGATCGGGAACGAGTCTCTGCTCTGCGGCGATCAGTGCATCCGGGCCGATGATGTCACGCGCGAACCGAGTGTGCGTCGGCGTCGTCATATACGGGTGGGTTCCCGCGGAGCGCGCGGCCGCGAGCTTCAGCGTCTTGGGTCCGAGTGCTGAGATCATGCGGCGGTCGGCCGGTACGCCTTCTGCGTCGAGAACGTCCAGGTAGCCGACCAGCGCCGAGTACGGCTTCTGATAGGTGTCACCCTGGGCTTCGCGGTGCCCGATACCCACGCCGAGTACGAACCTTCCCGGGTGCGACTGCTCCAGGCGATGGAACGATGCGGCGACCTCCGCCGCCGGGGCGGTCCAGATGTTCACGATGCCTGTGGCCACCTTCAATTCGGACGTGGCATCCAGAAGCTCGCTTGCCAGCGTGAGGTCAGCGGCGGGAGAACCACCGATCCAGACCGTGCCATAGCCGAAGCGCTCTGCCGCGACAGCGATCTCGGGTGTCAGGAGCGGACCACCCCGCCAGAAACCGAGACGTCCGAGGTCAGGCTTGGTGGCAGGCGTGCTCATGGAAACTCCAGTCTGCGAGAAGATCAGGGCGCTCTCTCGAGCCTATCTGCGACCTCTGGGTCCAGAGGCCGCGACGATCACGTCATCACCACCGCTTCTCCTGACGACTCTGTTGGTCGGGTCGGTTTCGAGAGGCGAGAACGCGATCAACGGCGAGCCGTCCACCGGATGCGCCAGCACATCCGCGCGCACCCCGTAGACGAGCTGAATGAGCTCCGGAGTGAGGATCTCGGCCGGCGCGCCGGATGCCACGACCCGGCCATGATCGACGACGATGACCTGGTCGGCGTAGCGGGCCGCGAGCGGGAGATCGTGCAGCGCCGCGAGGATCGCGATGCCGTCGTCGGCAAGCTTGCGCATCAGTCCCAGTGTGTGCAGTTGCGCATGGATGTCGAGGTGATTGGTCGGCTCATCCATGAGCAGCAGTGTCGGTTTCTGCGCGAGTGCGCGGGCCAGCAGCACTCGCTGGCGCTCGCCGCCGGAGAGTTCCTGGAATCGCCGCTCTGAGAACGCCTCCGCCCCGGCACGACCCAGTGCCGCACGGGCGATCTCGGCATCCGCCTGATCCGGCCCGCCGAGCACCGAGAGATGAGGGGTCCGCCCGAGAAGGACGACGTCGAGCACGCTCAGATCGAGATCAGTGTCTGCCTGCTGCTCGACGAGAGCGGTGTAGCGCGCCCGCGCGCGGCGTCGCATCGAGCGAGCATCCGTCCCCCCGAGCTCGATCGCGCCCGCCGTCGGCGCCTCCGCCGCGGCGATCAGATGCAGCAGTGTCGACTTGCCCGCACCGTTCGGGCCCACGAGCGCCGTGAGGGATCCGGCCTCGACAGTGCAGTCGATACCGTCGATCAGCATCCGACCGCCACGACTGAATGAGACGCCGTCGGTGCGAAGGGGCGCGCCGGAAAGTGGAGAACGAGAAGTCATGAGATCCTCCGGGAGCGCAGCAGCAGGAGCCCGAACAGTGGAGCACCTATGAGTGCAGTGACGACGCCGACGGGCAGCTCTCTCGGGTCGAAGATCGTGCGGGCCAGGGTGTCGGCCCAGATCAGGACGACCGCGCCGGTCAGCGCCGATAACGGCAGCAGCACGCGGTGTCGTGCACCGACGATCAGGCGCACGGCGTGCGGGACGACCAGGCCGATGAAACCGATCGAACCGCTCACCGCGACCAGGCACCCGGTCAGCAGGGCCGTGGCGCCGAGCAGGATCCAGCGGGTCCGTTCTACCGAGACGCCGAGGGAGGCTGCCGCGCGGTCGCCGAAGGCGAAGGCATCCAGTGCGCCTGCGCTGAGCATCAGCGGCCCGCCCACCACCACGATCGCCACCAGCGCGAGGATCGCCATCGGCCAGGTGACCCCAGCTAGCGACCCGAGCAGCCACCCGAGGATCTCCCGGTAGGTGTCGCCGGTCGCACTCCAGAAGATCACCAGACTGGTCAGCGCGCCGAGCGCCGCAGAGACGGCGACGCCGGCGAGGATCGTCCGCGATGCGGTCATGCGCCCGATCGCACCGGCCATCACGAGCGTCAGCGCCAACGCGCCCAGCGCACCGCCGAACGCGGCGAGCGGCAGCGCGATCGAGAACCCCAGCACGATCACCAGGACAGCCCCGAAGGATGCGCCGGAGGAGAGGCCGAGCAGGTACGGGTCAGCGAGCGGGTTACGCAGCACCGCCTGCATGATCGCCCCGCAGATCGCGAGACCGGCGCCGACCGCGGCGGCAGCGAGCACGCGCGGCATCCGCAGCTGCCAGATGATCCCGTCGCGCAACGTCGTCAGAGACGACTCCCCGATTCCCAGGTGCGACAGGATGCTGCCCCACACCTCGCTCGCGGAGATCTGTGCCGGGCCCAGGGTGACACTGACCACGATCGAGAGCGCGAGTGCGACGATCAACGCGACCGTCCACGCGCCGGTACGCGCGCCGGAACGACCGCGCCGATCGGTATCGGGCGCGATTGCCGGTTGATCGGAGGTGAGGGCGGTCACGGCAGGTCGATCGCCTCCAGCTGAGCGAGCAGGGACTCGACCGCCTCGACATTGCGGACGCCGGCCTCACCAGCGGGGAACGGCACGATCAGGTATCGGCCACTCACGACTGCCGGTAGCTGGGCTGTCGCCGGATTCGTCTCAAGCATGCCGATCTTCTTCTCCGCTGAACTCCACGCAGAATCGACCAGCACGATGACATCGGGGTTCGCGTCGACGATGGCCTCCCAACTGAGGCTCGACCAGGTCTCGTCCACGTCTTCCGCGATGTTGGTGAGGCCCGCGGCATCCATCATCATCTGCGGTGCGCCGATGCCGGCACCGACGAACGGGGTGTCGCTGCCGGAGCTGAACCAGAGCGCGGTCAGGCCGCGGTCATCGGGGGTGACTGCCTCGAGTCGGCCTTGCAGATCGGTGACGAGATCGGCCGCGGCATCCGATGCATCGAATATCGCGCCGACCTGCTCGATCTCGGCGAAGACGTCATCGAAGGTCAGCGGGGTGGGCTGATAATCGGGCTCCTGACAGGCCGACGGCGACACGAACGTGTTCACCCCGAGCGAGGCGAGCACTTCGCGATCACCGGCCCCGTCGGCGGTGACGTTGGACTCCCATCCCGCGTAGACGAGGTCGGGCTCGAGTTCGAGTGTCGCTTCCTGGCCGGGAACTTTATCGGAGATCACCGGGATCTCGGCGCCGCGACCCGCCCATGCTGCTGCAAGCGGTCCGTCCGAGAACGCAGTGCCGATCAGGTGGTCTTCGAGGCCCAACGCGAGCATCATCTCGATCGAGGTCGACTTGATCGCGAGGACATCCTCGGGCGCTTCGTCGAAGGTGACGCTGGTGCCGCAGTTGTCGATCGTCAGCGGGTAGGCGGAACCCGCAGCGGGGCTCGGGGTATCTTCGGCTGCCGTGCTTGGGGCACTGGCGGAGCACCCGCTGACGACGAGAGCAGTGAGCAGAATGGCGGATGCCGCGAGGGGGCGGCCGGTGAGCGTGGGCATTGATCTCCTGAGCGCAAGTCGAATGTGAAGACGAGCGGCCAAGATTCCGGCCGAGAAACCCTGCCAATGCGGGCGAGGTGTGCGGCGAGTCTAGCGGAAGCGGCAGGTGCCTGTTGCTGATCCGACAGGTTTCGGCTCGCTGCGTCACGCGCCGAGGCTGCTGCGCACAGGGCACAATGGGGTGCATGAGCAAACGCAGCGAAGCGGTTCTGGTCGACGTCGTCCGCACCCCGGTGGGGCGCGGCAAACCCGGCGGCGCACTGAGCGAGGTGCATCCGGTCGACCTCGCGGCAGGGGTCTTGAAGGTGATCCTCGAGCGCAACGGCCTGGAGTCACGGCAGATCGATGACGTGCTCCTCGGCTGTGTGAGCCAGGTCGGCGACCAGTCGATGAACATCGCCAGACAGGCGGTGCTGGCCGCGGGATTCGACGAATCCATCCCTGGTGCGACGATCGACAGGCAGTGCGGATCGAGTCAGCAAGCCGTGCACATCGCAGCCCAGGGGATCATGGCCGGCGCCTACGACGCAGTCTTGGTCGGCGGCGTGGAGTCGATGAGCCGCGTTCCGCTCGGGTCGTCCGCCGCGGGCGGATCTCCGATGTCGCCACGACTGCGCGCCCGCTACCCCGAAGGGCTGGTGAACCAGGGCGTGTCCGCAGAGCTCATCGCGCATCGCTGGGGCTTCGACCGTGACCGGCTCGACGCCTTCGCGGCCGAATCGCACCGTCGCGCCGCACAGGCATGGGCGGACGGATTCTTCGACAGCACGGTCGTCGCCGTCGACGAGGCGCCGGACGCACGAGCCGATGAGACGGTGCGCCCCGGGACGACCGCCGAGAAGCTCGCCGGACTTCAGCCCGCGTTCCGTACCGACGCACTCGCTGCGCGATTCCCGGAGTTGGGATGGAGTATCACGCCGGGCAACTCCTCACCGCTGACGGACGGCGCATCCGCCGCCCTGCTGATGAGCGCGGAGCGCGCAGAGGCGCTGGGACTCCGAGCCAGGGCGCGATTCCATGCGTTCTCCGTCGTGGGCGACGACCCGATGATGATGCTCACCGGGCCGATCCCCGCCACTCGTCGCATCCTCGAGCGCGCAGGTCTCACCATGGCCGACCTCGACGCGTACGAGGTGAACGAGGCCTTCGCCTCCGTGCCCCTCGCGTGGACGGCGGAACTGGGGGCGGATGCTGCGAAGCTGAATCCGCGCGGCGGCGCTATCGCGCTGGGGCACGCGCTCGGCTCTTCGGGTACGCGCCTGCTCGGCACGCTCGTCGATCACCTCGAGGCAACCGGCGGACGTTACGGACTGCAGACCATGTGCGAGGGCGGCGGCATGGCGAACGCGACGATCATCGAGCGGCTCTGACGTCCAGCTTTCCGGTCAGGTGTTCTCGGACAACTTCGGTCGCGCCCAGCGCGCAGGGAGATGGGGACCGTCCCACACCTGGATCACGCCCCACAGTGCGGCTGTGATCGGCACGGCGAGAATGGCTCCCACGATGCCGCCCAGCACTGTGCCGACGGTCAGGGCGACGAGGATGACGAACGCGTGCAGCTTCATCGATCGTCCCATCAGTACCGGCTGCAGGAAGTTTCCCTCCAGCTGGTTGACCAGCACGACGATGCCGACCACGATGAGGGCGTTCAGCCAGCCGTTGGCCACCAGCGCCACGAGGGCGGCGAGGATTCCGGCGACGGTCGCTCCGACGATGGGGATGAAGGCGAGGAGGAAGACCAGCACGGCGAGCGGGATGGCGAGAGGAACCTGCAGGATGAGCAGGCCGATGAGGATGCCGATCGCGTCCACTGCCGCAACAGTGGCGGTGCCGCGCACATACGAACCGAGCGTGCTGACCGTCTTGTCTCCGATCCGGCGAGCTCGAACATAGCCCTGACCGCGGAACGGGCGGAGCAGGAACTCCCACATCCGCGGGCCATCCTTTAGGAAGAAGAACAGGATCGTCACCATCAGCACGAGGCCGGTCACGAAGCTGGCGACGGCGCTGACGCCGGCGATCGCGCCGGAGCCGAACTGTGCGCTCGTGACGAACTCGGTGAGTGTGTCGACCCACTCGTCGATCTGCTCGGGCTGCAGGAAGTCGAACGGCAGTGTCTGCAACCAGGCGAGCAGACGCTGGAAGCCTTCCTCCGCCTGGGAGTAGAGATCGTCCCACTGATCGAGAACGGCCCACACGATCAGCCAACCGAGCGCACCCAGGATCAGGACGATCCCGAGCAGGGTGATCACGGTCGCCGGCAGCGACGGCACACCGCGATGCCGCATCCAGCCCATCACGGGATTGAAGGCACAGGCGAGGATCAGAGCGATCATCAGCGGGATCGTGACGAGCGTGAGCTGCTGGAACGCGAAGGTGATCCCGGCCACGACAGCGACCACGACGATGATCTGAATCGCGCGGATGCCGAGCTTGCCGAACCCGTCTGCCCAGAGGCTCCACGGCGCGCGAGTCGCTTTCAGCTCGACGTCCCGCGACTCGAGTCGCACTCGTTGCGGATCATTTCGGAACAGTCCCATGCACCCGAGGTTAACTCTCAGGTCGCGATTGCGCCGTTACCCCGCACGGACAACGACAGAACCGCGACCTGGACGAGCGGTTCAGGACCGCGCGACCTCCAGCTCGATCACCGACCATGACAGCGGCGGCAGGCTCGCCCGCACCGCCCCGTCGACGATCTCGGCGCCGGGCAGCGGCACCATCCGTACGGAGTCGGGGGCGCTCTCGAGATTCGCGGTGAATCGGTCGCCGTCTTCGGGGATCGTCAGCGTCTCGGCGTTCTTGACCCGAAGGTTGCCCAGCCCGCGCAGATCGACGGTGAGGTCGTTCGACTCCTCCAGCGAGCGGTTCGCGACGAACACGACCAGTCGGCCGGTCTCCTCGTCCCACGTCGCGGCCGCGTCGACGGCATCCACATCGCCGTATCTCTTGGTGCTGATCTGCGATGACGAAACGGCGAGACGCAGGATCTGCCCGCGGGCGAGCCGAGCCATCCGCTCGAAGGGCCAGAACGTCGACTGCCGCCAGGCGGCCCCGCCCTCCTCGGAGCGGATCGGCGCGATGACATTGACGAGCTGCGCCTGATTGGCGATCCGCACCCGGTCGCCGTGGCGCAGCAGGCTGTTGAGGAACGTGCCGACGACGACGGCATCCGTCACCGAATACGTGTCCTCGATGAGGCGGGGGTGCGTGCGCCACGACTTCGAAACCTGATGCGGCTGGTCCTCGGTGTCGAGTCCCGACTGGTACCAGACGTTCCACTCGTCGAACGAGATGTCCACCTGCTTGGTGTGCTTGCCCGCGGCCTTCACGGCGTCGATCGTCGCGACCACGCCCTCGATGAAGGCGTCCATCTCCACGGCCTCGGCGAGGAACGACTCGGCGTCGCCGTCGTGCTCCTGGTAGTACGCGTGCATCGAGATGTAGTCGACCTCGTTGTAGGCGTGCGTGAGTACGGTGTGCTCCCACGTGCCGAACGTAGGCATGCCGCGGTTGGACGATCCGACCGCGACGAGCTCGATCGAGTCATCGACCAGCTTCATCGCCTTGGCGGTCTCCTGTGCGAGACGCCCGTACTCCGCAGCAGTCTTGTGACCGATCTGCCACGGGCCGTCGAGCTCGTTGCCCAGGCACCACAGCTTGATGTCGAACGGATCGGCCGCGCCGTTCTTGCGGCGCAGGTCCGACCAGTACGTGCCGCCGGGATGGTTCGCGTACTCCACGAGTGCGCGCGCCTCTTCGACGCCACGGGTGCCGAGGTTGATCGCCTCCATGATCTCGACATCGGCCGCACGCGCCCAGTCCACGAACTCGTGCAGGCCGAACGCGTTGGTCTCGATCGTGTGCCAGGCGCCGTCGATGCGCGTCGGCCGGTCGGCGGCGGGGCCGACGCCGTCCTCCCAGAGGTAACCGGAGACGAAGTTGCCGCCGGGGTAGCGGACGACCGTCGGCCCCATCTCCTTGACGAGCGAGAGCACGTCCTTGCGGAAGCCGCGCTCATCGGCCATCGGATGGCCCGGCTCGTAGATGCCGGTGTACACGCAGCGGCCCATGTGCTCGACGAACGAGCCGAAGAGCCTGCGCGGCACGTCGGCGATCGTGTAGTCGCGGTCGATGGTGATACGGGCGTGGGACATTGCTCTCCTTGTTTCTGGCTGGATGCCGGGGTGACGGACTACTGACCGCCGAAGCCGCTGGTCGCGACTCCCTTGACGATCTGCTTCTGGAAGATGATGAACACGATGATGAGCGGAAGGGCTGCGAGCACCGCCTGCGCCATGACCTGCGCGTACTGCACGCCGTAGGCGCTGATCACGGTCTGAAGCCCCACCGGCAGCGTCATCAGCGTGGTGTCGTTGATGACCAGGAACGGCCACAGGAAGTTGTTCCACGCTCCGATGAACACGAAGATCGCCACGGATGCGAGGATCGGGCGCGACAGGGGCAGGACGATCGACCAGAAGATGCGGAATCTGCTCGCGCCGTCGACGCGGGCGGCGTCTTCGAGCTCGATCGGGATGGCGTCGAAGAACTTCTTGAGGATGAAGACCATCGCCGGCACCACGACCTGCGGCAGGATCAATCCCCAATACGTGTCGATCATGTTGAAGGTCAGCATCTGGTAGAACAGCGGGATGATCAGCACCTGCGGGGGCACGATGATCGACGCGATGACCACGACGAACAGCCACTTGCGCCCGGTGAAGTTCAGGCGGGAGAACGCGTATGCGGCCAGCGCGGAGATCGCCAGCGTGATGAGTGTCACAGCAGCCGAGGTCCACAGGCTGTTGAACGCCCAGGTGTAGACGTTGCCCTGAGACAAAATCGCGGCGAAGGCCTCGACGGTGGGCCCGGTCGCACCGATCCAAGACGGGTCGCCTGACGCGGCATCCGTCTCGGTCTTGAACGCCGTGGCGATCGCCCACAGGAACGGCAGCAGCCAGCCGATCGCGAGCAGGGCGAGCACCGCGAATGCGGCGACGCGCAGCGGTCCGAACGGCTTCTGGCCCGGCAGGTGCGGGCGCCGGCGACGCGCGCCGGGTGCCGTGATCGTCTCGGTCTGGGAGAGAGTGGCGGTGGACATCACAGCTCCTTCCGACGACGCGAGACCAGGGCCTGCGCGACACCGATGATGACGATGAGGGCGAAGAACACGTATGAGATCGCGGCCGAGTAGCCGAATCGGTAGTTGACGAAGCCGGCTTCGTAGATGTACTGCACGATCGAACGGGTGGTGTCGCTCGCCACCCCGCCGAGCATCTGATACGCCTGGTCGAACAGCTTCAGAGAGGCGAGGATCTGCAGGATGAGGATGAGCACGGTGGCCGGTCCCAGCTGCGGAAGCGTGATCGACCAGAACTGACGCCAGGGTCCTGCGCCGTCGAGTGACGCCGCCTCATACTGCTGTGAGGGGATGTTCTGCATGGCGGCGAGGTAGAGCAGGAAGTTGAATCCGACCGTCCACCAGACCGTCGCGATGACGATCGAGAGCATGTTCGTGTCTGGGTTCTGCAGCCAGGCGAGCGGCTCGAGGCCGAAGGCCTTGAGGATGTTGTTCGCCGCGCCGATCTGCGGGTTGAAGATCCACACCCAGATCTGCGAGATCACGGTGGATGCGAGCAGATACGGCATGAAGAACGACAGCCGCCAGAGCCACTGACCCGGGAGGCCGCGATCGACGAGCGCCGCCATGAGCAGCGCGATCACGACGAGCGGCACGGTGGAGAGCAGCGTGAACCAGACGGTGTTCCACATCGACTGCCACATCACCGGGTCCGTCAGGGCTTCGCCGTAGTTGGCGAATCCGACGAATCCGCCACCGGCGCCGGTCAGGGACTGGTCGGTGAAGCTGAGATAGATGCCGTGCACGATCGGCCATATGAGGAACAGCGCGAATGCGACGAGGAACGGTGCGAGGAACGCCCAGCTGACGAGCTGCTCGCGATTGCGGCTCCCGGGGCGACGGAGGCGGATGCCGGAAGCGGAGCCTGTGACGATCGTGCGCGTGGCAGCGCCGGAGGCGGCGACAGAACCGGTGGTAGAGGTGGTCATGGCTTCCACGTCCCTTCGGGGTCAGCCGGGTTGGGTTGAGCGAGCATGGTGTTCGCACGCGCCTCGAAACGGTCGATCGCGGCCGCGGGGTCATCCCCGCTGAGCAGCACTCCCTGCACGGCGGCGCCGAAATCCTCTTGGAAGCTCGAGCCCGATCCGGTGAACCATGCGGTCGGGTCGTAGACGACGTGCTCCGCGGCCTCGGCGTAGTGCGCCTGTGGGATCAGATCGGCGTACTCCGGCGATTCGGTGACCGGCAGGTACGCCGGAATGTGTCCGGCCTCCGCCCATCCGATCGAGCCCTTCAACAGATCCGCCACGAACTGATACGTCAGTTCGCGCTTGGTCTCGTCGGCATTCGTCTGGTGGGGGAGCACGAACGAGTGCGAATCGGCGTACACGGCCGGGGTGCCGTAGAGCGTGGGGAACATCGCCGCGTCGAACGGGATGCCGGCGTTCTGCATCGTGCGCAGTTCCCAGACGCCGGTGAAGAGCATGCCGCTCTTGCCGGTCGCGAATTCGGCGATCGCGGAGCCGTAGTCGTTCTGGGCGGCCGCGATCTCGCCGTCAAGCAGAGTCTGCATGAACGTGAGGGACTCGACGGCGGCATCCTTGTCGATCACGGCCTTGCCGCCGAGCGGCAGTTCCATCGCCAGCCCGTGCTGGGCGTAGAGGCCGTAGAACAGCCGCCACATCTGCGCCCCATCGCCGAGATAGCCGTAGGACAGGGCGTGCCCACTGGCTGCGCCGCCGACCGTGCGGAGCTGATCGAGGAACTCCTCGGGAGATGTCGTCTCCCGCAGGCGACCGTCGGTGTCGAGCACGCCGGCTGCATCGCAGACGTCGGTGTTGAACATCATGACGAACGGATGTGCGTCCAGCGCGACGCTGAAGAGCCGGTCGCCCACGAAGCCCTTCTCCCAGATCGGGGCGGGGAAGGTGCTCTTGTCGACACCGAGATCGGCGAGCCGATCGAGATCCCAGTCGTCGAGGAGGCCGCCCGGCGCCCATCCGTTGACGCGGGTGGCGTGCATGATCGCGACGTCCGGAGCGCGCCCACCGGCACCGGCCATGGCGAGTTTCGTGTAGTACGGCGTTCCCCAGGCGAGCACGGTGGGACGGATCCGATAGGCATCCTGCGCGCCGTTGACTCCGTCGAGCAGAGAGGACATCGTCACGCCATCACCGCCGCTCAGAAGGTGCCAGAACTGCAAAGTCTGGGTGTCGGATGCGCTGACTTGACCGGGAGCGCACCCTGCGAGCAGGGCTGCGCCGGCGGCCAGCGAGCTGGCGGTGAGGAATTGTCTGCGGGACAGATCGAGCGGGGGTGTCATCGTCACTCCTTCGTGACCAGGGGTAGGCGCCTACATCATTACATCGATGTAATCTGCCGCGCAAGCATTCATAGACAAATTGGCGGTCGGTGATCGGCGGGCCGCCTCAGGGGCGGTAGCCGGCGGGAGGGCGTGATGTGCTCGCGCGTTCCACGAGGCGGTGCGCAACGGTCACGGATCGCGGCGCAGCGGTGGGATCATCGATCCTCGTCTCGAGCAGATCGAGGGTTGCCTCTGCGAACTCCCCGCGGTCCAACGCGACCGTGGTGAGGGCGGGGGAGGAGAACTCAGAGATCTCGACATCATCGAATCCGGTGACGATCACATCATCTGGAACCCGGATGCCGTGATCGTGCAGTGCGTGCAGTACGCCGACCGCAAGGGAATCCGTGAACGCCACGATGGCATCGAACGCCACCTTGCGGGAGAGAAGAATGTGCGTGGCATCCGCACCGCCCGCCATCGCCCACGGCAGGCGGTTGACCTCGAGCGAGGGATCGGGCACGATTCCCGCGTCGCGCAGGGCATCGTGCACACCTTCCAAGCGGAGCCGGCTCGTCGCGGTCGCGATCGAGTCGTCGCCATCGGCACCGATCACCGCGACTCGTCTCGCGCCGCGCGACAGCACATGGCGGGTGGCGTCCGCCGCCGCGAGGCGACTGTCGATGCGCACGTGATCGGCGCGATGCTGCTCGACTTCGCCGATCACGACGAGCGGTGGCAGTCGGCCTGCGTAGCGGATCACGCTGTCTTCCAAACGGATCGGATTCAGGATGAGCCCATCGATGAGGTGCGCCCGCGCCCGTGCGAGCAGTTCACTCTCGCGCTCCGGTTCTGCCGCGGTCTCCTCAATCAGCACAGCGAGCCCGCGATCATGCGCGCCGGCGACGATCAACTGCATCAGCTCTGCGGAATAGGCGGTTGCGAGATCCGGGAGTGCCAGCGCGATGATCCCGGATCGCCCCTTCCTCAAGCCCCTGGCGCTGAGGTTCGGAACGAAGTCGAGTCGCTGCATCGCCGCTTCGACCTTCGACCTGGTCTCCTCGCGGACGGGGACGGTGCGGGTGACGACGTTGGAGACGGTCTTGGGCGAGACCCCCGCGAGGGCGGCGACATCCTTCATCGTCGCGCGCGGGGGAGGCATCGCTGTCATTCGGTCAGTGTAACGGCGTGCGTGAGAGCCTCGGCAGCGGCGAGTGGCGCCTCTGTCGGCGTGCGCGCCGTACACTCGGGGCGATGAACGACGTATCCTCGAGGCACGGACGCACTGTCGGCGTCCGTGACGTTGCCGCGCTCGCCGGGGTCTCCCGGCAGACCGTCTCCCGTGTGCTGAACGACCACCCCGATGTCGCGCCTGAGACCAAGACCCGCGTGCTGCAGGCGATGCACGAACTCGACTACCGGATGAACAACGCGGCGCGAGCCCTCGGGACGCGGCGATCGCGCACTCTCGGTGTGCTCGCATCCGATGCGCTGCAGTACGGACCATCGCGTAGCATCGCCGCGATCGAGAACGCGGCACGTGCTGCGGGCTACTGGGTGAGTGCGGCCTTCGCCGACGCCGGCGATGACGACTCCGTGATCTCCGCCGTCGAACACCTCGTGGCACAGGGCGTGGAGGGCATCGTGGTCGTCGCCCCGCACGCTCGCACCCTTCGCGCTCTCGACACTCTGCGGGTGGGGGTCCCCGTGCTCACCCTGCATTCGGCGGGTCGCGGATCCCGTGGTCTCTCCGTCGATCAGGCTGCCGGGGCTCGCCTCGCGGTCGGGGCACTGGCCGACGCCGGGCACTCCCGCATCGCGCATCTCTCAGGCCCTGCCGACTGGCTGGAAGCCGAGTCTCGCACCGAGGGGTACGCGGCTGAGCTGGCTCATCGCGGACTCGATCCCGCGCTGATGCTGGTCGGCGACTGGACCGCACGCTCTGGATACGAGGCCACACAGGCCGTGCTCGCGGCCGACGTCACCGCGGTGTTCGCGGCGAATGACCAGATGGCGCTGGGACTACTCGGCGGTCTGCATGAGGTGGGCGTCGCCGTGCCGGACGAAATCAGCGTCGTCGGCTTCGACGACGTCCCCGATGCCGCGTATTACTGGCCACGGCTCACGACCGTGCGCCAGGATTTCGAGGAACTCGCTCGTCGCGCTGTTGCCTCGCTGATCGGAGGATCGGATGCCGCGGCATCCGCCCTCGCGCCGATCGCGCCCGTCCTCGTCGCCCGAGATTCGGTAGCCCGGCCGCGCTGACCGCGCGCCGCACTGCGGCAGCGTGCGCACAACCTTGACGCTCGCGCGGCCGCGCACGTACACTTTCAGCACACCACTGTGACCGGTCACAGTCCCCGCCAGCATCCGATGAGGAACCCGTGAGCAACGAAGCCCCCGTATTCACACCCGAGGTAGATGCGGCCATCGCCGCCGCTCGGGCCGATGTCGCCCGTCTGCACAGCGAGCTGGTCAGCTACAACCTCATCGTCTGGACCGGCGGCAACGTCTCGGGCCGAGTGCGGGTGTCTGAAGACGGCAGTTCCGATCTGTTCGTCATCAAGCCGTCGGGCGTGAGTTACGACGACCTCGCGCCCGAGAACATGATCCTGTGCGACCTCGACGGCAACGTGATCGCGGGCAGCGAGGGCAGCGAACGCTCGCCGTCCAGCGACACCGCCGCCCACGCGTACGTGTACCGGAACATGCCCGAGGTCGGTGGCGTCGTGCACACCCACTCGACCTTCGCGGTGGCGTGGGCCGCGCGCGGCGAGGAGATCCCGTGCGTCATCACCGCGATGGCCGACGAGTTCGGCGGGCCGGTCCCGGTCGGACCGTTCGCGATCATCGGCGACGACTCGATCGGGCGCGGCATCGTCGAGACGCTCAGCGGCCACCGCTCACGCGCCGTGCTCATGCAGAACCACGGTCCGTTCACGATCGGAACGGACGCGAAGGATGCCGTGAAGGCCGCGGTCATGGTGGAGGACGTCGCCCGCACCGTGCACTATGCGCGTGAGGCCGGTCCGCTCATCCCGATCCCGCAGGGGTCGATCGACAGTCTCTACAACCGATACCAGAACGTGTACGGCCAGAGCGGAGACACCCGACGATGAGCACCCAGGACGACATCATCGAAGGCCGCACCAGCCTCGGCATCGAGTTCGGCTCGACCCGCATCAAGGCGTGCCTGATCGGCTCCGACGCCACCGAGGTGCTCGCGACCGGGTCGTTCGCGTGGGAGAACCGCCTCGAGCGCGGCCTCTGGACCTACGCGCTGGACGAGGTCTGGCACGGACTGCAGACGGCGTTCTCCGACCTCATCGGCGACGCGGAGCAGCGCCACGGTGTGCGCCCAGACGTGTTCGGTGCCATCGGCATCTCGGCGATGATGCACGGCTACCTCGCCTTGGATGCTGCCGGCGATCTGCTCGTGCCGTTCCGCACCTGGCGCAACACCAACACCGGCGTCGCGGCCGCCGAGCTCACCGGCCTGCTCGGCGTGAACATCCCGCTGCGCTGGTCGATCGCGCACCTGCACCAGGCGGTGATCGACGAAGAGCCGCACGTACCGCACCTCGACTTCGTCACGACGCTCGCCGGCTACGTTCACTGGAAGCTCACGGGCGAGAGGGTGCTCGGCGTCGGCGACGCGTCGGGCATATTCCCGATCGACTCCGCGACCCGTGACTACGACGCGGAGATGCTGGACGCCTACTCCGTGCTCGCGGCTGACCGTCTGCCCTCGCCTCTTGGCGAACTGTTCCCCCGCGTGCTCCCTGCGGGCGCCTCGGCCGGCTCGCTCACCGCCGAGGGGGCGGCGCTGTTGGATCCGACCGGCGTTCTGCGACCCGGCATCCCCCTCTGCCCGCCCGAGGGCGACGCAGGCACCGGGATGGTCGCGACCAACTCGGTCGCTCCGCGCACCGGCAACGTGTCGGCGGGCACGAGCATCTTCGCGATGGTCGTGCTGGAGCGCCCGCTCACGAGCGTGCATCACGAACTCGATCTCGTGACGACTCCGGCAGGCGACGCCGTCGCGATGGTGCACTGCAACAACGGCGCCAGCGAGCTCGCCGCATGGGCGGGCCTGTTCACGCGGTTCGCGGCAGCAGCCGGGCAACCCCTCGACGACGACGCGGTCTTCGACGCGCTGCTGCGCGAAGCGCTCGACGGCGAAGCGGATGCCGGTGGCCTGCTGGCCTACAACCACCTCGCGGGTGAGCCGATCGCCGGCCTCGACGAGGGGCGGCCGCTGTTCGTGCGCACCCCGGACAGCGACTTCTCGCTCGCGAACTTCATGCGGGCGCAGGTCTACGGCGTCTTCGGCACGCTCGCCCTCGGAATGCAGGTGCTCGAAGCCGAGGGCGTCGAGCTCGACCGCATGTTCGCGCACGGAGGCATGTTCCGCACGGCAGGGGTCGCGCAGCGCTTCCTCGCCGGCGCCCTCGGCGCACCGGTGGCCGTAGGGGCACTCGCGTCGGAGGGCGGGGCCTGGGGCATCGCCGTGCTGGCCTCGTATCTCGCGCACTCCGACCCCGCGGATCTCGGCACTTATCTCGAAGAGCAGGTCTTCGCCGCGGCATCCCTCACGACCGTCTCACCGGACCCGGCGGATGTCGCCGGCTTCGCCACGTACCTCACCCGCTATCGCGCCGGCCTCGCCATCGAGTCCGCCGCGGTCGACTCGCTCTGATCTCCCGCGAAAGGGACCACGCACCATGTCTTTGACTACTTCTCTCGACGCCTACGAGGTCTGGTTCCTCACCGGAAGCCAGCACCTGTACGGCCCCGAGACGCTCGCGCAGGTCGCCGAGCAGTCGCGCACGATCGCCGAGGCCCTGGATGCTGCTGCAGATGTGCCCGTGAAGATCGTGTGGAAGCCGGTGCTGACCGACTCCGCCGCGATCAAACGCATCGCGCTCGAGGCCAACGCCGCCGACAACGTCATCGGCCTGATCGCCTGGATGCACACCTTCAGCCCCGCGAAGATGTGGATCGCAGGCCTCGACGCCCTGCAGAAGCCGCTCGCGCACCTGCACACGCAGGCCAATGTCGAGCTTCCATGGGCCGACATCGACTTCGACTTCATGAACCTGAATCAGGCCGCCCACGGCGACCGGGAGTTCGGCTACATCCAGACCCGCCTCGGCGTGCCGCGCAAGACCGTCGTCGGCCACGCCAGCGACCCGCGCGTGCAGCGGGAGATCGGCACCTGGCAGCGCGCGGCCGCAGGGCTCGCGGCATCCCGCAGCCTGAAGCTCGCCCGATTCGGCGACAACATGCGCTTCGTCGCCGTCACCGAGGGCGACAAGACCGAGGCCGAGCTGCGCTTCGGCGTGCAGGTCAACACCTGGGGAGTGAACGAGCTTGCGGATGCCGTCGCCGCGGCATCCTCGTCGGACATCGACGCTCTCGTGGCCGAGTACGAGGAGCTCTACGAGGTCGTTCCGGAACTCCGCAAGGGCGGCGAGCGGCATGAGTCACTGCGCGACGGGGCAGCCATCGAGATCGGGCTGCGCTCGTTCTTGGAAGAGGGCGGCTTCGGCGCGTTCACGACCTCGTTCGAAGACCTCGGTGCGTTGAAGCAGCTCCCCGGCCTCGCCGTGCAACGACTCATGGCCGAGGGCTACGGCTTCGGTGCGGAGGGCGACTGGAAGACAGCCGTGCTCGTCCGCATCGCGAACGTCATGGGCGCCGGTCTGCCCGGTGGCGCGAGCCTCATGGAGGACTACACCTACGACATGACCCCCGGCGACGAGCTCATCCTCGGTGCGCACATGCTCGAGGTCTCGCCATCGTTGACCACGGCGAAGCCCACGCTCGAGATCCACCCGCTCGGCATCGGCGGCAAGGACGACCCGGTGCGCCTGGTCTTCACGGCCGATCCCGGCCCCGCCGTCGTCGTGGCCATGAGCGACATGCGCGATCGCTTCCGCCTCACCGCGAACGTGGTCGAGAACGTCGAGCCGCGGGCGGCTCTGCCGAACCTGCCCGTGGGCCGTGCCGTCTGGAAGCCGGCCCCCGACTTCAACACCAGTGCCGCCGCGTGGCTCACGGCCGGCGCCGCGCACCACACGGTCATGTCGACCGCCGTGGGACTCGAGGCGTTCCGCGACTTCGCCGAGATGGCAGAGGTCGAACTGCTCGTGATCGATGACGAGACGACGCTGCCCGAGTTCCAACAGCAGGTGCGCTGGAACCAGGCCTATTACCGGCTGGCGCAGGGGCTGTGAATCAGGCCGCTATCGTCGAAGACATGAGCGCTCCCATCCCTGCATCCGGCCGTCAACTGCGCATCTCGGCGCACGGATATGAAGCAGCCATCGCGAGCGTCGGCGCCACACTGCGCGCACTCACGTTCGACGGTCGCGACCTCATCGTGCCGTTCGACGCCGACGAGGTGCGCCCGGCATACCGAGGAGCGACGCTCGCGCCGTGGCCGAACCGTATCGTCGACGGCCGCTACTCGTTCGGCGGCGCCGAGCATCAGCTGCCGATCACCGAACCCGCCCGCGGGCATGCACTGCACGGCCTGCTGGCGTGGACCGAGTTCGCCGACCGCGTCGTGGAAGATGACCGCGTCGTGCTGGTCGCCGTGATCGAACCGCAGCTCGGCTACCCGTTCCGCGTCGAAGTCGCCGTCGAGTTCCGTCTCGACTCCGACGGTCTGAATCAGACCGTCACCGCGCGCAACATCGGAACGGATGCTGCGCCCTGGGGCACCGGACCGCATCCGTATCTGGTCGGTGGGGAAGGGCGCGTCGATGATTGGACTCTCGCGCTCCCGGCATCCGAAGTGCTCACCGTCACGGCCGACCGACTGAGCCCGATCGCGGTGGACGCGGTCGACGCGCATCCGGAATGGGACTTCCGTACGCCACGCATGATCGGCGACGTGTTCATCGACCACGCGTTCACCGAGCTCGCCCGTACCGACGGCGTCGCCGAGGTGCGCGTCGTCGCAGCGGACGGGCACGGTGTCGCACTCACCTGGGACGAGAGCTGCCCGTGGGTCCAAGTGCACACGGCCGATCTGCCGACCGATGCCGCGCGCAGCCGGATCGGCCTCGCGGTCGAGCCGATGACCTGCCCGCCCGACGCGTTCAACTCCGCGGTCGACCTGATCGTGCTCGAACCGGGGGCCGAAGCCTCAGCATCCTGGCGGTTCAGCGCGATCTGATGGCACCACTCATGGGCATCTCTGCCCACGGGTGACCCGACGCTCCGGCAATACGATGAGAGCGTGACGAACGAGACGCCCGAGACCCCTGAGCCCGCTCCGCCGACCGTGCCGGAGCCGGCGAATGAGGCAACCGCGGGCCAGCACGGCTTCGACGGCACATTCTCATCCGACGATGCTGCATCGCCGGATGCCGCACCCGAATTCGCGCCGGTGGCCGAGCCTGCACCGGAACTCGGCGTGGATCCTGCGGCGGAACCGGTGGTCGCACCGATCGAAGATGCGTTCGTTGCTCCCGCGAGTGACGCGCCCGCGCATCCGCAGACCGCCCTGGGTGGTCACGAGCTTCCGGGTGCTCCTACCCTGCAGTCGGCGCCCACGTATCAGGCTGCCACCGGGTATGACCCGAACGCGACCCAAGGATACCCCGTCGGTGGATATCCTCCTGGTGCGTACTCGGCGGCGCCCGCCGCCCCGAAGAAGCCGATGTCGAAGGGCCTGCTGTTCGGCATCATCGGCGGTGCCGCGGTACTGGTACTCCTGATCGCCGCCGCGGTCATCGTGCCGAATCTTCTGCGGGGGGCTGCCCCGACGGCATCCGATGCGGTGGAGAAGTACCTGACCGCCCTGTCCGAGGGTGACGCAGAGGCAGCGATCACGTTCGTCGAGACCTACGCCGACGACAGCCTGCTCACAGACGAGGTGCTCGGCGCCTCGCTCGAGCTCGCTCCGATCACCGACATCGTCGTCGAGGAGTCTGAGGACGCGAGCGAGTACGAGGCGACGGTCTCGGCATCCTTCGCCGTCGGAGGCGAGACGGTCGAACGTGACTTCACGGCGTACAACTCCTCCGAAGACGGATGGCTGATCAGCGACGGCCTGGTCATGGCGACACTGTCGAACTTCGACGGTCTCGGCCTGACCGTGAACGGTGTCGAACCCGCCGATTCCTCGACGTCGCTCTTCCCCGGTGCGTACCAGCTGGCGCTCGGTTACGAGCAGTTCGCGCTCGACTCCGACACGGACACGTTCACGCTCTCCACGGATGCCGACAGCGAGCTGTTCTGGGACATCTACCCGGTGCTCACCGATGACGGCGCCGCGACGTTCCGCTCACTCGTGCGCACGGCGATCGAGGAGTGCGTGGCGATGAAGACTCTCACGACACCGTGCGGCATGGACATCACCGACATCGACCTCAGCGGCTACACGCCGGTCGACGGCTCGGTGACCAGGACGATCACCGGCGATGGTCAGGCGACGCTCGACAGCATGCTGCCGGAGGTCGACTACTCCACGCCCACGCTCGTCTCGACGTATGACACTCCGGATGTGGATATGACGCTTCAGGGCACCAAGGACGGCACGACCTCGGAGTTCGAGGTCTTGTTCGGCGGGTACATGGACACCCCGTCGGTCGACTTCGCCCAGGAGACCCCGACCGTCACCTGGGACTGAGCCAGCCACGCAACGCCCGCCGGCAAGCGGGCGATGGCCGCACTTTGCGCGATTCGAACGGGGAAGAGTAGACCCCCGCCGACCCGATTCGGCGGGGGTCTCGGGAGCTTCGCTCACCGGTGCGCGGAAAGTTCTGACTACCCGATCCGGTCTGAGTTCTTCCGCGCACCTGCAGTTGTACGTGCCGAATGTGACCGTGTGGTGAACGGCCGCGGAACACGAGACATCGACTGTTTCTGCACAGGCGAGCGGATGCCAGAACCTTTCCACAGGTCCGCGGAATCACGCTGAGACCGCTGCTCTGGAGGCGACATCATCGGTTCATGACCGATACGAGCAGTCCTCTCCGAGACCGAGTCCTTGACCGCGACGACGACCTTCGCGACGTCTTGCAGCTGTTGCTGCGGGGCGCGAACCGACGGCAGATGTGGATCCACTTCATGGACGAGCGCGGATGTCTCGGCTCACCCATCATCCCGATCGACGATTATCCCGACGATCCCGATCAGCTCGTCGACATCGCGGATCTGGGCAGGGTGTCCGAGGCGCACGTCTTCATGAGCCGCGCTGATGCGATCCGTGAGGCGACAGCGAATGCGAGCATCGTTCTCGTCTGGGAGCGGGTCGGAGACGCGACCGCTTCGCCGGCGGATCGTCACTGGGCGAGGTCGATGGATGCTGCGGCAGAGGAGCTCGGTATACCGCTGCGCGCGCAGTTCATCGCGCACGATCGCGGCGTTCGGCAACTTCACCTGGATGACTATCTCTGAGCAGATGAGTCCGCATGCAAATACATGGACACCCTAGTAAACCTGCGGGTGTCAGAGTAATCTGTTCATCGTGCCAAAGACGGCGCGAAGGGACATCGCATAATGACTCGTACCATCCCCCACTTCGTAGGCGGATCGCTTCTCACTCCGAAAGACGGCCGCTTCGGCGACGTGTATGACCCGAGCGAAGGCAGTGTGCAGGCACGTGTGCCACTCGCCTCGGAGGCTGAGGTGCGTCGCGTCATCGACGATGCGCAGGCCGCCCAGCCCGCGTGGGCGGCGACCAACCCGCAGAAGCGGGCGCGTGTGCTGCTGCGCTTCCTCGATCTCGTGCAGAAGAACATGACAGAGCTGGCGACGCTGCTCTCCAGCGAGCACGGCAAGACTTTCGATGACGCCAGGGGCGACATCCAGCGCGGACTTGAAGTGATCGAGTTCGCCGCCGGTGCGCCGCACCTGCTGAAGGGCGAGTACTCCACCGAGGCCGGCACCGGCATCGACGTCTATTCGATGCGCCAGCCGCTCGGCGTCGTCGCCGCCATCACCCCGTTCAACTTCCCCGCGATGATCCCGCTGTGGAAGGCGGGTCCCGCCATCGCCGCAGGCAACGCCTTCGTGCTCAAGCCCAGCGAACGCGATCCCTCCGTGCCGGTGCGTCTGGCCGAGCTGTTCCTCGAAGCGGGTCTGCCCGCCGGCATCTTCAACGTCGTCCACGGCGACAAGGAGGCCGTCGACACCCTGCTGACAGATCCGCGCATCCAGGCGGTCGGGTTCGTGGGATCGACACCGATCGCCGAGTACATCTACTCGACGGCGACCGCCCACGGTAAGAGGGCGCAGTGCTTCGGCGGAGCGAAGAACCACATGATCGTGATGCCGGATGCCGACCTCGATCAGGTCGCGGATGCGCTTATCGGTTCCGGCTACGGCTCGGCGGGGGAGCGCTGCATGGCGATCTCGGTCGCCGTTCCGGTCGGCGACGAGACGGCTGAGGCGCTCGCCGCGAAGCTCACGGAGCGGGTCGGTCAGCTGCGGGTGGGGCCCGCACTCGCCGAGGACGTCGACTACGGTCCGCTCGTGGCGCGCTCTGCGGTCGAGCGCGTGGAGGACTATATCCAGCAGGGCATCGACGCCGGCGCGACGTTGCTCGCCGACGGACGAGGGCTCACCGTCCCAGGACACGAGGAGGGCTTCTACCTCGGCCCGACCCTGTTCGACCACGTCACCACAGACATGTCGATCTACCGCGAGGAGATCTTCGGGCCGGTGCTCGTGATCGCGCGCGCCGCCGACTACGAGCAGGCGCTGGCGATGGCATCCGATCACGAGTTCGGCAACGGCGTCGCGATCTTCACCCGCGACGGAGACGCCGCCCGTGACTTCACAGCCCGGGTGAACGTCGGCATGGTGGGCGTCAACGTTCCGATCCCCGTGCCGATCGCGTACTTCACCTTCGGCGGCTGGAAGCGCAGCGGCTTCGGCGACCTCAACCAGCACGGCGCCGACGCCTTCCGCTTCTACACGAAGACCAAGACCGTGACGAGCCGCTGGCCTGCGCACGGTGTGCGCGACGGCGCGAGCTTCGTCATCCCGACCATGCACTGAAGACGACCGACCAACGATCTGCCCACAAGGCGAGAGGATCCCCGATGACGATGATCACCACAACCACCGAGGAGCGCGAAGCCATCCTGCACGCGGTGCGCGAGTTCGCCGAGACCGAACTCGCTCCGTACGCCGCCGAACGGGACGAGAACCACATCTTCCCCCGTGAGGCGCTGCAGCGCGCCGGCGAGCTCGGCCTCGGCGGCATCTACGTGGACGAGGAGTTCGGCGGCACCGGACTGTCGCGCGTGGATACGGTCGCGATCTTCGAAGAGCTCGCGAAGGGCGACCCCGCGGTCGCCGCGTACATCTCCATCCACAACATGGTGGTGTGGATGCTCGACACCTACGGCTCCGATGCGCAGCGCGCGCAATGGCTGCCAGAGCTCACCGGCATGACGGCTTTCGGCGCGTACTGCCTGACCGAGCCGGGAGCCGGTTCCGACGCCGCAGCCATCGCCACGAGCGCGATCCGCGATGGCGACGAATTCGTACTCACCGGGGTGAAGCAGTTCATCTCCGGCGCGGGCGAAGCTGCGGTGTACGTCGTGATGGCACGCACCGGCGAGGCTGGTGCCCGCGGCATCTCTGCGTTCATCGTCCCGGGTGACGCGGCGGGTCTGTCCTTCGGCGCGCCGGAGAAGAAGATGGGCTGGCACGCCCAGCCGACGCGGCAGGTGCTCTTCGATGAGGTGCGGGTGCCGGCATCCGCTCTTCTCGGCGTGGAAGGACAGGGCTTCGCGATCGCGATGTCCGCGCTCAACGGCGGTCGGCTCAACATCGCGGCCTGTTCGCTCGGCGGTGCGCGCTGGGCACTGGATCAGGCGCGGCGCTACGTGCACGAGCGGTTCACGTTCGGCGAGGCGCTCGCCGAGAAGCAGAGCATCGTATTCGCGATCGCCGACATGGAGACCGAGCTGCATGCGGCGCGGCTGCTCGTCGAGGACGGCGCACGCGCCGTCGACGAGCACGCGGAGGACGCGACCGTGCGATGCGCGATGGCCAAGCGCTTCGCGACGGATGCCGGATTCCGCGTCGCCAATGATGCTCTTCAGCTGCATGGCGGCTACGGGTACCTTCAGGACTACGGGATCGAGAAGGTCGTGCGAGACCTGCGCGTGCACCAGATCCTGGAAGGGACGAACGAGATCATGCGCATGATCGTCGGACGCGACGCCCTCAAGGCGGCGTCATGAGAATCGCATTCCTCGGCCTCGGGCACATGGGGCTGCCGATGGCACGCAACCTGGTCGTCGCCGGTCACGACGTGATCGCGTTCGACGTGATGGATGCTGCGCGCGAGGCCGCTGCCGCAGTCGGCCTCGCGCTGGCCGCGTCGGGTCCGGATGCTGCGACCGATGCGGACGTCGTCATCACGATGTTCCCGGCGGGCAAGCACGTGATCGAGGCGTATGAGGGCGGGCTGCTGGCCGCGGCGCGACCGGGAACGCTGTTCATCGAGTCGTCCACGATCGCGGTGGACGAGGCGCAGGCCGCGCACGCGCTGGCGATCGCCGCCGGCCACCGCAACGTCGATGCGCCGGTCTCCGGCGGAGTGGTCGGAGCGGAGAATGCGACGCTCGCGTTCATGGTCGGGGCATCCGATGACGACTTCGCCGCTGCTCTCCCGCTGCTCGAGGCGATGGGAAAGCGCATCGTGCACTGCGGCGGGCCGGGGCTCGGGCAGGCCGCGAAAGTGTGCAACAACATGATCCTCGCGGTCTCGCAGATCGTGGTGGGGGAGGCGTTCGTGCTCGGCGAGCGCCTCGGACTCTCGCATGACGCGCTGTACGACGTGGCGGCGAATGCTTCGGGACAGTGCTGGGCGCTCACCACGAACTGCCCTGTTCCGGGGCCGGTTCCGACGAGCCCGGCGAACCGCGACTACCAGCCCGGGTTCGCCGGCGCCCTGATGGCGAAGGATCTCGGACTCGCCCTCCAGGCGATCGAACAGACCTCGACGGACGCGAGGATGGGGCGCCTCGCACAGGAGATCTATGCCGTATTCGCCGCGGGCTCCGGCGGCGGTCGGGACTTCTCCGGCATCATCACCGACATCCGCGACGGACAGGTGTGATCAAAGACGGTAGACATACACCTTCTTGACAAGGTACCATTACACCATGAGTCTGAACATCAAGAACGAACGCGTGCACGAGTTGGCGCGTGAGGCGGCCCGTGTCACGGGCACGACTCAGACGAGCGCAATAGAGGCGGCACTCCGTCTTCTTCTGCAGCAGCACGGCGAGGATCCTGACAACAATGCCAGGGCTGGTCGCATGCAACGACTCCTTGCGATGGGTGCGCGCTACCGTCGGGAGGAAAGCACTGCGGCAGCAGGCGTCACCCGCGTCGAGGATCTCTACGATGAAACCACCGGGCTGCCGCGATGATCGTCGACAGCTCAGCGATGCTGGCGGTCATTCAGGGTGAGGCAGATGCGACGGCGTGCGCGGAGCTCTTGATACAGGAGGACTGTAGGGTGTCGGTCGCGAACTGGCTGGAAGCCTCGATCGTCGTGGACAACAGATCCGTTAGCACGCAGCGCGACTTCGAAGACCTGCGCACTGTCGCTGGCATCGCACTGGAGCCGGTCACGGCGGAACAGGCGCAGATCGCCCGTGAGGCATATCGTCGTTATGGTCGAGGCTCAGGACACCCGGCGAAACTGAACTTTGGCGACTGCTTCGCATATGCGCTCGCCGTCATCACGGGGGAGAGGCTGTTGTTCGTGGGAGACGACTTCTCCGCGACCGATATTCTTCCGGCCATCCGACATTAGTGACATCTTCCGTGGAAGGGAACACATGACCGAGTACGAGACGATCCTGGCCGAGCAACGCGGACGCGTGGGGTGGATCACTCTGAACCGTCCTCAGGCGCTGAACGCGCTGAACTCGCAGCTCGCGCAGGAGGTCACGGCGGCTGCCGTCGCGTTTGACGCCGACGACGGCATCGGTGCGATCGTCGTCACGGGTTCGGAGAAGGCGTTCGCCGCCGGCGCCGACATCAAGGAGATGGAGTCGATGTCAGCGGCCGATATGCGCGAGACCGACCACTTCGGTGCGTGGAATGACTTCGCCGCGGTCCGCACCCCCGTGATCGCTGCAGTGAGCGGGTTCGCGCTCGGCGGCGGATGCGAGTTGGCGATGATGTGCGACATCATCCTCGCCGCCGACACCGCCAAGTTCGGCCAGCCGGAGATCAACCTCGGCGTGATTCCAGGGATGGGCGGCACGCAGCGATTGATCCGCGCGGTCGGCTACTACAAGGCCGCAGAGCTCATCCTCTCGGGCCGCATGATGGGCGCTGAGGAAGCGGAGCGTGCGGGGCTCGTGTCACGAGTGGTTCCGGCATCCGATCTGCTCGCCGAGGCCACGACGCTCGCCGAGATGATCGCATCGAAGGGGCTGCCTTCGCTCTACGCCGCGAAAGCCGCTCTGGATGCCGCGATGGAGACGTCGCTCGCCGACGGCCTCGTGCACGAGAAGCAGGCGTTCGCCGCACTGTTCGACACCGCTGACCAGAAGGAGGGCATGTCGGCCTTCCGTGAGAAGCGGGCGCCGAACTTCACCCACCGCTGACCGCGCGGATCCTGCTTCTGCGGGCCGCTGAGTTTCTGCGGGCCGGATCGCGGTTCTGCGGACCCGATCATTGACCGCGCGGTTCGTGCTTCTGCGGGTCGGATCGGTGACCGCAGGGATCGTGCTTCTGTGGGTCGTTGAGCTTCTGCGGGTCGGATCGGTGACCGCAGGGATCGTGCTTCTGTGGGTCGTTGAGCGAGGGAGCGGAGCGACGGAGACGAAACGCGTTGAGCGAGCGGAGCGAGTCGAAACGTCGCGACTACTCGCCCAGCGCGTCGACAATCTTCTCCAGCCGTCGCGCACGCGTTTCCTCGGTCTTCGCCTCGGCGATCTGACGGGCCATCTCCGGCCCTCGAGACCGAGTTTGCGGCGCGAGACCGACATGGCTGCGGTCGGTCTCGTGCTGCAGTGTCGGTCTCGCGGCGGTCAGAGTGCCGGCACGCCAGGTCGATGTCGAAGACGATCGAGGCGCGCTCGAGAACGAACCGTGCCATCAGCGGTGTCGCGCCATCAGAGCGGATCCGGCTGAGGGCGGGGCTCCGTGAAGTCGCCCGCATTCTTGCGCAGGCGTGCGACGATCGCGACGAGATCCGCCGCATCGGCCGAGCTCATCCCAGGGTGGCTGAACACCTCGTCGTTGAGTGCAGTGGTGGCTCGTTCGACGAGTGCACGACCTTCATCGGTGAGTGCCAGCATCGCCGCGCGCCCGTCGTGCGGATGCGGTTCGCGCAGGATCAGACCGTCGCGCACGAGGCGTTCTGCCGTGCTCGTCACCGTCGTGGCATGCACCTGCAGGCGGGCCACGACGCTGGACAGAGGCAGCCGACCCGCGCGACTGAAGGCGAGCAGGCGCAGCACCTCGAACCGTGCGAACGAAAGGCCGAAGGGCTTCAGCGCGGCATCCACTCTGGCCAACAGCAGCTGCTGCGCCCGCATCACCGAAGTCACAACGGTCATGCCGTCCGCAGCCTCCGACCACCCGTGCACCAGCCACTGCCGCTTCGCCTCGGCGAGCGGGTCGGTGGGCAGGGGGCGGGGGGGCGTCATGCTGTCTACGCTACCGTTTGCGCGATGGACCGAAGAATGTCGCTCTCTGTATACATTAGGGCGCTCATCCTGGGTTGCGATCGAAGTTTGGGCGCTCGATTGGCTACATAGGTACTCGTCTCGCTAGACTCGGCCCCAGTCGTGAGGAGCATTCGATGAAGATCTTCGTCTTGGTCAAAGAGGTGCCGGACACCTATGGCGATCGCAAGCTGAATCTGGAGACCGGGTTGGCGGATCGTGGGGCCGGTGATGTGGTGCTGGATGAGATCACCGAGCGTGCTCTGGAAGTCGCGTTGTCTTTTGCTGACAAGAACGATGGCACCGAGGTGGTCGCCCTCGCGATGGCTCCGGAGTCATCCACGGCATCCATTCGTCGCGCACTCGCGATCGGCGCGGGATCCGCTGTGCATGTCGTCGACGAGCAACTCGCCGGTGCCGACCTCGGACTGACCGCTGAGGCACTCGCCGCGGCCATCCGTCGGGCAGAGCCCGATCTGGTGATCACCGGAAACCTCTCCACCGACGGTTCCGGCGGTGTCATCCCCGCGATGCTCGCCGAGCACCTCGGCTATGCCCAAGCGACCGCCCTCAATGCCGTCGAGATCACCGCCGACGGTGTCTCCGGCACCCGTGCTGCCGACGACGGCTCGCAGCCGGTCTCGCTCTCGCTCCCCGCGGTGATCTCGATCACCGAGGCGTTGCCGGATGCGCGTTTCCCGAATTTCAAGGGCATCATGGCGGCGAAGAAGAAGCCGCTCGAGGTGCTCTCCCTCGACGACCTCGGTGTCTCGTCCGATCCGGCGGCGGCGCCGCGGACGATCATGACGACGGTCTCCGAGAAGCCCCCGCGCGCGGCGGGTGTGAAGATCACCGATGAGGGCGACGCCGGCGCGAAGCTGGTCGAGTACCTCGTGCAGAACAGGCTGGTGTGATGATGAGCTACCCCGACAACTCGATCCTCGTCCTCGTGGACGTGACGCCTGCGGGCGATGCGGCAAGCTCGACGGCTGCGCTCATCGGTGCGGCATCGACGATCGGGTCACCGGTCGCGCTGGTGCCGGGTGGATCCCAGAGCGCTGTGGATGCCGCGGCAGCTGCCGGCGCGTCGGTGGTGCTGACGGCGGATGCGGATGCCGGCTCGCTCACGGTTCCGCTGGTCGACGCTCTGCAGGCCGCGTACCGGCAGGTGCAGCCGGATGCCGTGCTGGTGTCGAACTCGATCGCCGGTCGCGATGTCGCCGGTCGTCTTGCGGTGCGCGAGAAGCTCGCGCTGTCGGTAGACGCGATCGGCGTCTCGCGCGACGATGAGGGCATCGTCGCGCACCACTCCGTCTATGGCGGCGCGTATCTCGTTGATTCCGCAGCGACCTATGGTGCTCCGGTCATCACCGTGCGCCAGGGCGCCGTGGACGTCCGTGCCGAAGCCGTCGCATCCCCGACCGTCGAGGCGCTGGAGGTGACGGCATCCGGTGTTGCTGCCGCGACCGCGGGTGCGATCGAGGTCGTGGAGGCGGAGTCGTCTCGTCCGGAGCTGCGTGGTGCGACGAAGGTCGTCTCTGGTGGTCGTGGTCTGGGTTCGAAGGAGCAGTTCGTGCTCGTCGAGCAGCTCGCCGACGCCCTGGGTGCCGCGATCGGTGCGTCGCGTGCCGCGGTCGACGCCGGGTACATCCCTTATGCGCACCAGGTCGGTCAGACCGGTGTGTCTGTTTCGCCGCAGCTGTATGTCGCAGTCGGGATCTCTGGCGCGATTCAGCATCGTGCTGGCATGCAGACGGCGAAGAACATCGTCGCGATCAACAAGGACGGCGAGGCACCGATCTTCGACGTCGCCGACTTCGGCATCGTGGGCGACCTGTTCAAGATCGTGCCGCAGGTGGTCGAGGCGCTCGAAGCACGGAAGAAGTAACCATGGCGACGCGGATGCTCAGGCGCGGCCTGCCGCGCGTGGCCGGCGGCGAGCCCTGGCCCCCCGCAGGTGACGTCGAGGTCGCGGATGCTGTGGCGCAGGATGCTGCGCCTGCTGAGGAGTCCGCTGCTGAAGAAGGCTTCGACTCCCTGGCGGTCGCTCAACCCGTTTCGTCTCCTCAGGCTTCGCCCTCGTCGCTCAACGACCCGCAGGGTGCGGCGACTGCAGCGACTGCGCTCAACGATCCGCAAGCGGCAGTTGCCGCGGCAGCGTTGCGTCGGGGGCTGCCACGCACGCCCGGCGGGGAGCCATGGCCTCCGGCTGATGCCGCCCAGGTTGTCGCGGCTGCGGTCCTCGCTCCGACCCCAACCTCCGCTCCGACGTCCTCAGCGGACTCGGCTGCGACCTTGCGGGGCGTTGAGCGAGCCGAAGGCGAGACGAAACGGGTTGAGCAAGCGGAGCGCGTCGAAACCGCGGCAGCATCCGCAATCGAAACCTCGACTCCCGCGGCAGCATCCGCAGGTGACGCCCTCCGCCGGGGCCTGCCCCGCACGCCCGGTGGCGAGCCCTGGCCTCCTGCCGGTACGGCCGCCAACGCGGGTGTGGCTGTTCCGGCCGCTGCGTCTGTCGAAGCGTCCGGGGCTGCGGCAGCGACAACGAGCCCTTCGACAGGCTCAGGGATCGGCTCGACAGGCTCAGGGATCGGCTCGACAGGCTCAGGGATCGGCTCGACAGGCTCAGGGATCGGCTCGACAGGCTCAGGGATCGGCGAAGTGGCATCGTCCGAGGTCATCCCGGCATCCACCACCGTCGCGACGGTCGATGTCAGCACTCCGCTGCCGTTCCAGCGCACGGTATTCCCGGGCAAGAACGCGTTCACGCGTCCGGCCCCGAAGCCGGAGCCGAAGCGCATCGGTCCGTTCACGAAGGTGCAGTGGGCTGGCGCGGTGATCGTCGGCGGTATCGGTCTGCTGGGCGCTGCCGCGATGGCTGTGCTGTTCGTGCGCTGGCTGCTGAGCCTGTCGGGTATGCAGGACTTCCTGCAGACCTATCCCGGCGAATACCACCTGCCCGAGGGTGCCCCGGTCGGGTTCCCGGGGTGGCTGGGCTGGCAGCACTTCTTCAACGTGTTCCTGATGGTGCTGATCATCCGCTCCGGTCTCAGCGTGCGAAACGACAAACGTCCGACCGCGTTCTGGACTGCGCGGGGCAAAGCGAAGAGCAAGATCAGCCTGACGCTGTGGTTCCACCAGTCACTCGACATCCTGTGGCTCGTCAACGGCATCATCTTCGTGATCCTGCTGTTCGTCACCGGGCAGTGGATGCGCGTGATCCCCACCAGCTGGGAAGTCTTCCCGAACGCGATCTCCGCAGTGCTGCAGTACATCTCGCTGGACTGGCCGACCGAGAACGGCTGGGTGAACTACAACTCGATCCAGCAGATCACCTACTTCGTGACGATCTTCATCGCCGCGCCCCTGGCCGCGATCACCGGTGTGCGGATGAGCGGTATCTGGCCGAAGAACGCGGACAAGCTCAACAAGGCCTACCCGGTCGAGTGGGCGCGTGCGCTGCACTTCCCCGTGATGCTGTACTTCGTCGTGTTCATCGCGATCCACGTCTTCCTCGTGTTCGCGACCGGAGCGCTGCGCAACCTCAACCACATGTACGCCGCGCAGGGCTCGACCGATCCGAACACCTACGCCGACAACTGGACCGGCTTCTGGTTCCTCGTCGCATCCCTCGTCGTGATCGCCGCCGCATGGGTCGCGGCCAGACCGTTGGTCCTCGCACCCATCGCCAAGCTCTTCGGCAACGTCAGCGCCCGCTGATGACGACGGAATCTCCGCAGCCGATACGCGTCGACAACGACGGGATCGCGCTGATCGGTGACCACTGGCCCGCCGGTGACGACTCCAAGGGCAGCGTGCTTCTGCTGCACGGCGGTGGCCAGCGCAGGCACTCCTGGCGGGGAACAGGCGAGTGGCTGGCACGGGCAGGCTGGTCCGCATATGCCTTCGACGCGCGAGGACACGGCGAGAGCGACCGGTCTCCGAGCGGTGACTACGCGGTCTCGGCGCTTGTGGACGACGCGATCGCCATCATCGACAAGATCGAGGAGGCACCCGTGCTCGTCGGTGCTTCGATGGGCGGGATGACATCGCTGATCGCCGAGGGAGAGCGCGGCCCTCTGGCGCGAGGACTCGTGCTCGTCGACATCGTCGCGCGCATCGAGCCAGCGGGTGCATCGCGAATCCAGGAGTTCATGCGCGGAGCGCCGAACGGATTCGCGACGCTGGAAGAGGCATCAGACGCCATAGCCGCGTACAACCCGCATCGTGCGCGCCCGAAGTCACTCGACGGGCTGCGGAAGAACCTCGTTCAGCAAGACGACGGACGCTGGCACTGGCACTGGGATCCCCAGTTCCTGCAACGTGGCACCGAACCGGAACGAGAGGTCCGGCATGCTCGCGCCGCGGCCGCCGCACGGAACATCGCCGCGCCGACGCTTCTGGTGCGTGGTGCGCATTCCGACATCGTCAGTGATGAGGGTATGCAGGAGATGCGCGCACTGATTCCGCATGCGCAGGCCGTCGAGGTCAGCGCGGCCGGTCACATGATCGCCGGCGACGACAATGACGTGTTCACCGGAGAACTGCTCCGGTTCATCGATTCCACTGCGCTTCCGCGCTGACTCGGGCCTCGGCGCACGTGGCGTCTCAGCGCGTGAAGCGGACTTCGGTCAGCGTCTCGCCGAGGAACGGCTCGGTGTGGCTTGCGCCATCGAGAGCGAAGCCGTTGCGCGCGTAGAAGCGGTGAGCGCGGGGGTTGTCCTCCGCGACCCAGAGGTACAGCGGCTCGTCCTTCTCGACAGCCGCATCGAAGAGCTTCTGGCCGAGGCCGGTGGAGTGATACTCGCCGAGCAGGTAGATGAAGTACAACTCGCGGAACGCCGGAGCGTCCTTGTCGCGCGCAGGCCCCGAGCCGACGAAGCCGACGATCTCGCCGTCGACGAGCGCGGCGCTCATGCTGAAGTCATCACCCTGCGCAGCCCAGTGCGTCCAGAGCTCCGCCATGCGCCGGGGCGAGACGCGTTCGAGCGCAGCCTTGCTGATCAGGTGGTCGTAGGTCTCGTGCCAGCACTGCGCGTGCACGCGACCCAGAGCTTCCGCATCCACATCACGGACCGGACGGATGATGACTTCGGGCTGGGCTTCGGCGCTCATGCCCGTGACTCTACGCGCGCCTCGGGCGAAGGTGAAATCGAGCGACGTCGCTGTTCGATTCCCACAAAGGAGTTCGCGGATCATAAGCCGCTGGCTACTATCGATCCTCGTGAACGTGATCTGGAGAACCCTGCTCGTGATGTGGCGTGCGCGCCGGCGACTGCGTAGAGAAGGGCGTTGCGCGCCCGCCGATGTCGGGCGGGTCAGGGCGACGACCCTGCCGACGGACATCGACGTGCTGCGTCACATGAACAATGGACGCTATCTGTCGCTGTTCGACCTCGGCCGCTGGGATCTGCTCGTGCGCACGGGTATGGCCGACGCGATGAAACGCAATGACTGGTACGCGGTCGTGTCCGCGGAGACCGTGACGTTCCGCAAATCGCTGCAGCTCTGGCAACGGTTCGACATCGAGTCGCGCCTGCTCGGTCATGACGACAAGGCGATCTATCTCGAGCATCGCGCCGTGGTCGACGGCGAGATCTACGCCAAAGCGATCATCCGCGCACGGATGCTCAAGCGCAGCGGCGGTACCCTGTCGCACCAGGAGCTGTTCGCCGCCGTCGGCAGGCCAGAGGGCCTTCCGGACGTCGAGGCGTGGGTGCACGAGTGGGCGACGGCATCCGCCCTTCCCTCGACCAGAGCAGTCGCCCTCAGCGTCTGGGAGTGAGCATGAGGACGCAGCGTCGTCGCGTGAAACGAACGTGATGGCCGCTGTGTGTCACCGCGCCATGATGCGGCCGCGCTCCTAGGCTGAACACATGTCAGAGTCGTCGCTGCGCGGAGCCGATCAACTCGCCGATCAGGCGGTCGAACTCGCGCGTCGCTGGATCGCCGAGGCGGCAGAGGCCGAGGTCGATCCTGCAGCCGCACGCCTGGCCGCCGTGCTGCAGGACAAGAACGGGCTTGCGTTCACGCTCGGTTTCGTCGACGGCGTCATGCGGCCAGAATCTCTGAGTGCCGCCGCCGCCCAGTTGCAGCGGATCGCACCGATCGTGCCAGACTTCCTGCCCTGGTATCTCCGCGGCGCGGTCCGCGTCGGCGGCGGCATCGCCCCGGTGCTCCCTGCACCGACGGTGCCGATCGCCCGGCGTGTGCTGCGCGAGATGGTCGGGCACCTCGTCGTCGACGCACGTCCGGCGAAGCTCGGCCCCGCCATCGAGAAGCTGCGGGAGACGGGCGCGCGGCTGAATCTCAACCTCCTGGGCGAAGCCGTGCTGGGTGAGGCGGAGGCGAAGCGCCGACTCGACGGCATCCATGATCTGATCAAGCGGGACGACGTCGACTACGTGTCGGTCAAGGTCTCGTCCGTCATCAGTCACGTGTCGATGTGGGCGTTCGACGAGATCGTCGACGCGGTCGCTGCGCGCCTGCTGCCGCTCTATCTCACTGCAGCATCGAACGGCACCTTCATCAACCTCGACATGGAGGAGTACCGCGATCTCGACCTGACGATCGCGGTGTTCACCCGCATCCTCGAAGACGACCGTCTGCTTCTTCTCGAGGCCGGCATCGTGTTGCAGTCGTACCTGCCCGATGCGCTCGAGGCGCTGCGTGAGCTCACCGCGTGGGCGAAGGCGCGCGTCGAGCACGGCGGCGCGAAGATCAAGACCAGACTCGTCAAGGGCGCGAACCTCGCGATGGAGCGAGTGGATGCCGTGATGCACGGGTGGCCGCTCGCCACGTACGACACCAAGCTCGACACCGATGCGAACCACCTGCGGCTGCTCGATGAGGCCCTGCGTCCGGAGAACACCGCCGCCGTGCGGGTCGGGGTCGCCGGACACAATCTGTTCGGTATCGCGCACGCCTGGCTGCTCGCCGGCGAACGCGGTGTGACGGACGACGTCGAGTTCGAGATGCTGCTCGGCATGGCGCAGGGGCAGGCTCAGGCCGTCTCGCGCGTCGTCGGCCCGGTGCTGCTCTATGTGCCGGTGGTGAAACCGCATGAGTTCGACGTGGCCATCAGCTACCTGGTCAGGCGCCTCGACGAGAGCGCTGCGCCGGAGAACTTCCTCTCCGCTGCATTCGAGCTGCACGCCGACGAGATCCTGTTCGAGCGGGAACGGCGGCGATTCCTGCAGGCCCTGGATCGTGCGGGTGACCGCACACTGCGGGTCGTCCCGTTCCGTATTCAGAACCGGCAGACGCCGGTGCACGAATCACTGAGACCGATGACTGCCGCGCCGAGCGACGACGCTGACCTCACCAAAGCGGTGCTCGGAATCGCACGCGGCTCGGACGGCTCCGATGGGTCGGACGGTGAGGCGTACGTCGAGACGGCGGTGTACTCCCGCCGCGAGGTGGACTCCGACTCCGCCGGGGCGCCGGGATTCGCGAACACCACCGACAGCGATCCTGTTCTTCCGGCGAACCGTGAGTGGGCAGACCGCATCCGTGCCCGGATGGAGGCGTCGACGGTCGGGGATGCCGCACTGCGCGACGCCAGGATCGACGATGCCGCCGTGCTGGAGCAGACGATCGCACGGGTGCGCGCCGCGGCGCCCGCGTGGGGCGCGCGTCCCGCGTCCGAGCGCGCCGAGACGCTGCTGCGCGCCGCCGCCGCGCTGGAATCGCGTCGGGGCGAACTCATCGAGGTCGCGGCATCCGAGACCGGAAAGGTGTTCTCCGAAGCCGACATCGAGGTTAGCGAGGCCGTCGACTTCGCCCGCTACTACGGTGCGAAGGCCCGTGAACTGGATGCCGTCGCCGGCGCCGAGTTCGCGCCGTCCCGCGTCACTGTCGTCGCACCGCCCTGGAACTTCCCCATCGCGATACCCGCAGGCGGCGTGCTGGCTGCGCTCGCCGCCGGTTCCGGCGTGCTGTTCAAACCTGCGCCGCAGGCCAGGCGGTGCGCAGCGGTCGTCGCCGAAGCGCTCTGGCAGGCCGGCATCCCGCGAGACGTCCTCGCGCTCGTCGATGTCGAGGAGGGGGGCCTGGGGCAGCAGCTCATCGGGCATGAAGCAGTGGATCGCGTCATCCTGACCGGCTCGTGGGACACCGCTGCGCTGTTCCGCTCGTGGCGCCCCGACCTGCCGCTGCTCGCGGAGACCAGCGGCAAGAACGCGATCGTCATCGCGCCGTCGGCCGACCTCGACCTGGCCGTCGCCGATCTCGTGAAGAGCGCATTCAGCCACGCGGGGCAGAAGTGCTCTGCGGCGTCGCTCGCGATCCTCGTGGGCCCGATCGGCCGGTCCAAGCGCTTCGCGCGTCAGCTGGCGGACTCGGTGCGCTCGCTGAACATCGGCTGGCCCACCGACCCGCTCGCAGAGGTCGGCCCGGTCATCGAACCGCCGCAGGGCAAACTCGCCTGGGCGCTGTCAGAGCTCGAAGGCGATGAGAAGTGGCTGATCAAGCCCTCTCTGGTCGGCGGCGATGAGACCGGACGGCTGTGGCGGCCCGGCATCCGCCTCGGAGTGGACCCGGGATCGCGATTCCATCGCGAGGAGTTCTTCGGACCGGTATTGGGCATCATGCACGCTCCGACCCTTTCTGCCGCGATCGACCTGCAGAACGACGTCGCATACGGCCTGACCGCCGGGCTGCACACCCAGGATCCCGATGACCTCGCACTCTGGCTGGATCGGGTGCGGGCCGGAAATCTCTACGTCAACCGCGGAATCACCGGAGCGATAGTGCAGCGCCAGCCCTTCGGCGGCTGGAAGCGCTCCTCGGTCGGACCCGGTGCGAAGGCCGGCGGACCGAATTACCTGATCGGCCTGGGAACGTGGCGTTCGCTGCCTCGCGGCAGAGCCTCGAGCACGCTGCATCTGCGGGGGCTCGACAGCCGCATCTCGGGACTCATCGAGTCGGCGCAGTCCTCGCTGGACTTCGAGAGCTTCGAATGGCTGCGTCAGTCTGCGCTCTCGGATGCCGTCGCCTGGGATCGTGAATTCGGTCAGGTGCGTGACGTGTCGCAGCTCGGCGTCGAACGGAATCTGTTCCGCTACCGGCCGGTCCCGGTGATCGTGCGCGCGACCGCGGACGCACCGCTGCAGGACGTGCTGCGGGTCGTGCTTGCCGGCATCCGCTCCGGGGCCGGGTTCTTCGTGTCCATCGCCGACGGACTTCCCGCCGCGGTGCGCAGTGCGCTCAGCGACCTCGGCGCGCGCATCGCTGTCGAGAGCGACGAGGAGTGGATCGAGCGGATGCTGCGGCGCGAGGAACCGTCCGCGGATGAGATCCTCGCAGCCGACCACCCCAACCGCGCCTCGGGGAACCGGGTGCGACTCGTCGGCGGGCGCAGCGCCGTCGCCGCACTGCACCGCTCGCTGGCAGAGGCCACGGGAGGCGATCCGGATCTCGCCGTCTACGACGACGAGGTCACATCGGCCGGTCGATTGGAGCTGCTGCCCTTCCTGCATGAGCAGGCGATCAGTATCACCGCGCACCGCTTCGGCAACCCCGACGACTGGAGCTCGGACGTCATCTGAGCGGTCGCATTTCTCGATGTAAAAGATTCTTGACATGGATGCTGTGACGGCAGTATCTTCAAGATGTCAAGAAACTTTTACATCGGAGGTGCGTCATGGTCTACACGGAACGCAACACCTGGTCGACGCTGATCGCCGCGGCCGTCATCATCCCCGGCTACATCGTCGTCGTCCTCCAGCAGGCGGCCGGCGGGCCGCTCACATCGGTCGACTGGTTCCCGATCATGCTGTGGGCGATCGGGATAAGCATCGCTGCCACGATCGTGCTCAGCATCCTCTGGGGGATCGTCGCAGGGCTCCGAGACCCGAAGGGCGCGACCACCACCGACGTCCGCGACCGTGACATCGACCAGATGGGCGGTCGCGTCGAGCACTCGCTGCTGGTGATCGCAGGTCTCGGTGTCATCGCGCTCTGCGCTGTGGGTGCCGACGTCTTCTGGATCGCGAACGCGATGTTCCTCGGCTTCGCGATCTCCACATTGATCGGCAGCATCGCGAGGATCATCGCCTACCGCCGGGGGCTCATCTGATGGTCAAGCCCACGCTCGTCACCAACAGCATCCGCTCACGACGGGAAGAAGCCGGGATCACCCAGGCCGATCTCGCCGGCCGCATCGGCGTCACCCGGCAGACGCTCATCGCCATCGAGCAGGGCCGATACTCGCCCACGCTCGAACTCGCCTTTCAGATCGCCCGCGCATTCGAGGTCGGCATCGACGACCTCTTCCAGTACCCGGAGGATTGAGATGAACACGACCATCGCCAAGAGCATGCCCGCCTGGCTGAACGACGAGTACGGATCAGCGAGCAGCACCCGGCGCGAGACCGTTCGGACGCCAGAGCCGCGGCGCGGCGAGGTGCTGCTGCGCATCCGCGCCACAGCGCTCAATGCCGCCGACGTGCGGGTGATGCTCGGCGACCCGCTTCTGCTCCGGCCGGTGTTCGGCCTGCGCAGGCCCAAGCAGGCGATCAGAGGTATCGACGTCGCAGGTGCGGTCGTCGCGGTCGGCGAGGACGTCGACCCGGCTCTCATCGGAGATGAGGTACTGGTGGAACTCGACGCCGGCGGCGGACTCGCTCCCTACGCCGCCGCGCGCGCCGATCGGCTCGTCGCACGACCGGATGCGCTCGCGCCGGAGCTCGCAGCGACCCTTCCGATCGCGGGCGGCACCGCCGTTCAGGCTCTCGACGTCGCGGGTGTCCGTGAGGGACAGCGCGTTCTCGTGATCGGCGCGTCCGGGGGAGTGGGCACCTTCACCGTGCAACTGGCCGCCCTTCGTGGCGCGGAGGTATGGGCGACCTGCGGCGAGACCAATCGTGCGCTGGTGGAATCGCTCGGAGCGACCCGCACCTTCGACTACCGCACGACCGATCTGTCGACGGTCCCCGCGACCTTCGACGCGATCATCGACATCGCAGGTGGTGCACCGCTTCGCCAGCTGAAGCGGCTGCTCGCGCCGACCGGCGTCATCGCGATGGTCGCGGGTGACGGAGGTCACGTGCTCGGCCCGATCCCACGGATGCTGCGTGCGGTGTTCCTGTCGATCGGATCGCGGCGCCGCATCCGTCCCGTCGCCGCGGTGTCGAAGCGCGACATCAACGAGCAGTTGGTGGCGCTCGCCGCCGACGGGAGGATCACGCCGGTGATCGAGCAGATCCTCCCGTGGGACGGCGCGGCGGACGGCCTCGCGCGGCTCGAGTCCGGGCACACTGTCGGCAAGGTCGTCGTGCGCGGTCGCGAGGAATAGGCAGAAGTCGTGTCCGGTGGACGCGTCGCTGGCGCATCCACAGGCTCGGATGTCAGAATGAACACTGGCGTGCCTGCGTCGCATCTTCCCTGCCAATGTCAGCATTGAATGGCGGGTCGAACTTCCGCCGGGCCCCTGGACAGCGTCCGCCGCATCTCTTCGAGGAGCAAGATGTCGACGCCAGAAACCGTCACCGTACCCAGCCCGATCCCTGAGCCTGCCGAAGGGCGCACTGCGCATCACCGGCGGTACCTGATGTGCCGGCCCGAGCACTTCACGGTCAGCTACAAGATCAACCCGTGGATGGAGCCGGCGAAGCCCACCGACACCGCGAAGGCCGTCGCGCAGTGGCAGATGCTGCACGATCTGTACCTGGAGCTCGGCCATGAGGTCGAGCTGATCGACCCGCTCGAGGGCTTCCCCGACATGGTCTACACCGCCAACGGCGGCTTCGTGATCGACGGGCGCGCCTACGTGCCGAAGTTCCGCTTCGTGGAGCGCGCCGGAGAAGCTCCGGCGTTCGCCGACTGGTTCCGCGCCGGCGGATTCGACACGGTCGAGCCGGAAGAGGTCAACGAGGGCGAGGGCGACTTCCTGCTCGTCGGCGACACGATCCTCGCGGGTACGGGCTTCCGTTCGACGGGCGACAGCCACCGCGAGGTGGGCGAGGTGTTCGGCCGTGAGGTCGTCTCCCTGAACCTCATCGACCCGCGCTTCTATCACCTCGACACCGCCATCTCGGTGCTCGACCCCGTCGAGGGGGCAGCGAACGGCGGCCCGGAGCGCGCGAACATCGCGTACCTGCCCGGCGCCTTCGACGACGCCAGTCGCGCGATCCTGGAGGAGCGCTTTCCCGATGCCATCCTCGTCGCCGATGCGGACGGCGCAGTGTTCGGACTGAACTCGGCGAGCGACGGATACAACGTCATCATTTCGCCCCGCGCCACCGGCTTCGAGAAGCAGCTGCGCGAACGCGGCTACAACCCGATCACCGTCGACCTGTCCGAGCTGCTACTCGGCGGCGGAGGTATCAAGTGCTGCACGCTCGAGCTGCGTGCGGCCCGCGACTCGGAGGTGGACGCATGACCCTTCGACAGGCTCAGGGATCGGCTGCGGTGGGCACCGAGGTGCACGTCGCGAGCAATTACAGTCCGCTGCCCGTCACCGTCGCATCCGGCGAGGGTGCCTGGCTCACCGACGTCGAGGGCAAGCGGTACCTCGACCTGCTCGCGGCGTACTCGGCAGTGAACTTCGGCCACCGGCATCCGGATCTCGTGGCCACGGCGAAAGCGCAGCTCGACCGCGTGACGCTTGTGAGCCGTGCGTTCATGAGTGACCGGCTCGAGCCCTTCGCAGACGCTCTCGCACGGCTGTGCGGCAAGGAGATCGTGCTGCCGATGAACACCGGCGCCGAAGCCGTCGAGACGGGCATCAAGGTCGCCCGCGCCTGGGGCTACCGGGTCAAGGGCATCGCGCCGGGCAAGGCGCGCATCGTCGTCGCCGCCGGCAACTTCCACGGCCGCACCACCACGATCGTGAGTTTCAGCGACGACGAGTCGGCGCGCGATGACTTCGGGCCGTACACTCCAGGCTTCGACGCGGTGCCGTTCGGAGACGCGGATGCCGTCGCCGCCGCCATCACGGATGACACGGCGGCAGTGCTCGTCGAGCCGATCCAGGGCGAGGCCGGCGTGATCATTCCGCCTGAGGGCTATCTCGCGCGCGTCCGCGAGATCTGCACCGAGAAGAACGTGCTCTTCATCGCGGATGAGATCCAGGCCGGCCTCGGCCGCGTCGGCGAGACGTTCGCATGCGACCGCGAAGGCGTCGTCCCCGATCTCTACCTGCTGGGCAAGGCTCTCGGTGGCGGCATCCTTCCCGTGTCTGCCGTCGTCGGCGACCGCGACGTGCTCGGTGTCATCCGGCCGGGGGAGCACGGTTCGACGTTCGGCGGCAACCCACTCGCGGCTGCTGTCGGACTGCGCGTCGTCGAGATGCTGGAGACGGGCGAGTTCCAGGAGCGCGCACGCACGCTCGGAGCGCACCTGGACGAGGGGCTGCAGAAGCTCATCGGGAACGGCGTCACGGCTGTACGCGTCGCGGGCCTGTGGGCCGGTGTAGACATCGATCCCGCCCGCGGCACCGGCCGGGAGATCAGCGAGAAGCTGATGGACCGCGGCGTGCTCGTCAAGGACACCCACGGCCAGACGATCCGCATCGCGCCGCCGCTGGTCATCCGCAGCACCGAGATCGACTGGGCGCTCGAGCAGCTGAGGCTGGTGCTGGAGGGCTGACGTTTCGTCTCGCTCCGCTCGCTCAACGCGTTTCGTCTTCGGCGCTTCGCGCCTTCGCTCAACGACCCGCGAGAGGATTCTGCGCGTCGTTGGGCTTCGCACCTTCCCTAAAGGACCCGCGAGGAAACTCTCTGCGGGTCGTTGAGCGAGCGAAGCGAGACGAAACGGGTTGAGCGAGCCGCAGGCGAGTCGAAGCCGTCGACCGTGCTCAGCGCACGGGAGGCTCCTGATCCTCCCCGTGCGAGGGGATGTCCTGGTCGTCGTGAGCAGACAGCTCGTCCGCCGACACCAGGTCGTCGACGTCGAGCATCGCAGGGCCGGCATCCGCTCGGCTCTCCGCGCTGAGCAGTTCCACCGGGATGCGGATCGGCGCTGTCGGCGCGACCGGCAGCCCGAGGCGGCGCTGGAGGTTTCTCAGCCAGCGCGGCTGCGCCCCGAGCAGCCCCGTCTCGTCGCGTGCCTCGACCTCGAGGCCGTAGTAGTCGCCGATCTTGTCGATGAGCTGGGCCCGTTCTGCCCGCGCATACGCGCGCCGCTCGCGTATGAACGCCACCATCGTCGACCAGCAGATCAGCAGCATGACGATACTGAAGGGCAGAGCGATGGTGATGGCCGCCGTCTGCAGGGCGGTCAGACCGCCCGCGAGCAGCAGTGCGATGGCGAGTGCCGCGGTGATCAGCACGAAGAACGTGCGGATCCAGCGTTTCGGATTCTGCTGCCCGCCGGTCGCGATCATGCCCATCACGAGCGCGCCGGAGTCCGCCGACGTGATGAAGAAGATCCCGATGAGCAGGATGACTCCGATCGTGACGACCTGTGTTCCTGGCACGTACTCGAGCATCTGGAAGAGTGCGCCCTGCAGGTCGACCTCGCCGTCGGCGTTCAGCAGCGCCCCGGGCGTCTGAAGTTCGATTGCGAGCGCGGATCCGCCCAGGACCGAGAACCAGAGGATGCCGAGGAGCGTCGGAACGAGGATGACGCCGGCGACGAACTCGCGCACGGTGCGTCCCTTCGACACTCGCGCGATGAAGATGCCCACGAACGGCGCCCACGAGATCCACCAGCCCCAGTAGAACGATGTCCACTGCGCCTGCCATTCCTCGCCGGCCGTGCCCTGGAACGCGCTGACATTGAAGGAGAGACCGACGAAGTTCTGGATGTAATAGCCGATCGACTGCACGAAGTCGCGCAGCAGGAACTCGCTCGGTCCCATGACGAGCAGATACAGCACGAGGAGTCCTGCGAGCACGAGATTCACCGTGGAGAGCAGCTTCATGCCCTTGGTGAGTCCTGACAGGACGGACATCAGCACGAAAACGGAGATGATCAGGATCACGACGACCTGTGTCGTCTCATCGGGGTTCGCGATACCCGCGACTCCGAGGCCGGAACTGATCTGAATGACACCGAGACCCAGCGACGTGGCCACGCCGAAGAGCGTGCCGACGAGGGCGATGACGTCGATCGCGTGGCCCCACCCGCCCTCGACACGCTTGCCGAGCAGCGGTTCGAGCGTCCACCGGATCGAGATGGGACGGCCCCGACGGTGGATGGCGTACGCAAGAGCGAGGCCGATCACGACGTAGATCGACCAGGCATGCACGCCCCAGTGCAGATATGTCTGACCGAGAGCGGCCTGTGCCAGCTGCTCCGGAGTGCCGGTCACGCCCGGACGCGGGGTGGCGAAGTGGGTCAGCGGCTCTGACACACCGTAGAACACCAGGCCGATGCCCATGCCGGCAGCGAACAGGAGCGAGAACCAGCTCAGCAGCGAGAACTCCGGCTCGTCATCATCTTTTCCGAGCTTGATGTCGCCGAAGCGACTGAATCCGAGGTACAGGCTGAACGCGACGAAGACCGCGGCGATGAGCACGTAGTACCAGTTGAAGGCGTTGACGATCGTGGTCTGGATGTTCTTGAACAGTGCCTCGGCGATGTCCGGCGCGATGAGTGTGAAGGCGACGAAGACGATGATGATGGCGGAGGCCGGCCAGAACACCCAGCGCTGCACCGGGGGGAGAGACCGGCGAGGCGCTGCCACAGCATCCGGTGAGGCGGTCGAGGCCGACGGGGGACGGTACTGACCGTTTGCGTTCTCCGGTTCGCTCATCCCACCACGCTAGTCATGCGCGGCGGAGAACGGGAGCCTCAGTCCGCGCGAAGGGTACGGATCGGTGTGGTGGCGGCCGCGACCTCGTCACTGAACTCCACGGGGTCGGCGCGCATCACGGAGATCGGCCGCGTCTCATCCAGCGTCAGGCGGAAGCGGGTGTTCTTCTGACGGTGCAGACGCCCTGAGGCCAGCATCCACGTCACACCCACCGCCATGGCGACGAGTCCCGCGATGCCGCCGAACATGATCGATGCCCGAGGGCCCGCCACATCCGTGATCCAGCCCGCGATGGGCGCGCCGATCGGCGTCGACCCCATGACGACGGCCATGTACAACGCCAGCACGCGTCCGCGCAGTGCGGGGTCGGTCGTGGTCTGGACGTAGCCGTTGGCGGTGGTGAGCATGGTCACGGTGGAGAATCCGACGAAGATCAGGACCGCGGCGTAGCTCCAGTAGCTCGGCATCCAGGAGGAGATCATCGATGCCAGCCCGAAACCGCCCGCAGCGATCACCAGCACGCGGATGCGCGCCCTGTCCCGCCGTGCGGCCAGCAGGGCACCCGCGAGGGAGCCGATCGCCAGCACCGAGCTGAGCACACCGTATCCGTCCGCCTCGCGTCCGAACTCCAACGCCATGGTCGACGCGTAGATCGGGAAGTTCATGCCGAACGCGCCGATCAGGAACACCATGACGAAGGTCACCTTGAGATCACTCCGGCCCCAGACGTAGCGGAAACCCTCGGCGAGACGCGTGCGTCCGGTGTTCTTGATGCGGGGGAGCAGTTCGCGGGAGCGGATCATCACGAGCGCGACGAGCATCGCGAGGAAGGTCGCCGCGTTGATCACGAACACCCAGCCGGTGCCGACAACGACGATGAGAAGACCTCCGACTGCGGGGCCGATGAGGCGTGCCATGTTGAACGACGCCGAGTTCAGGGCCACCGCGTTCGAGGCATCGCCCACCATGACCATGTCGGAGACGAACGCCTGACGCGCGGGTGCGTCGAAGGCGTTCGTGATGCCGAAGGCCAGTGCGAAGCAGAACATCAGCGGCAGCGTCATGACTCCGGTGAGCAGCAGGGCCGCGACGCCGAGTGCGAGCGCCATGAGAACGGTCTGCGTGAGCAGCAGGATCTTGCGCCGGTCGAAGCGGTCGGCGACCCAGCCGGTGAGGCTGACCAGCACGAGGGGCGGCCCGAACTGCAGCGCCATCGTGAAGCCCATCGCGGTGGCGTCGTTGTCGGTCAGTTCGGTGAGTACGACCCAGTCCTGCGCGGTTGCCTGCATCCAGCCGCCGACGTTCGACACCAGAGCGCCGAGGAACCAGATCCGGTAGTTGAACGAGCTGAAGGAGCGGAACATGGCGGTCATCGTTCTGCCACCTTCCGCATCAGGGATGCCGCTTCTCGGAGCGTGCGCAGCTCGTCGTCGGTGAAGTCGAACTCGGCGAGCGCATCGGCCAGTGCAGCGTCGCGCTTCTGCACGGTCGCGGCGACGATCTCGGTGCCGGTGCCGGTGATCTCGATGTAGACGCGCCGCCGGTCCTCGTCGCTGGGCACTCTGACCACGTGGCCGCTCTCGGCCAGTGCATCCACGATGTTCGACATCGTCGGCGCGCTCACGCGCTCCCGCTGGGCGAGCTCACCCACCGGGAGTCGGCCGTTGCCGCGCAGGCAGGCGAGCACCGCGAACTGCGCATCGCTGATGCTGTCGACGGCGCGCTCGCGGCGCAGGCGTCGTGCGAGGCGGAAGGTCGCCAGGCGCAGATCGGTGGCGGTGGCGTGCAGAAGATCATCCGGTTCAGTCATTATTTAGGTAGTCTAACTAAATTTCCTGAGAATGGGGGGGCAGAATGGATGCCGTGAACATCGCGCTCGAGCTCGCCGTCCAGGACCCAGCCGGCGTGCGCGTCGCACGTGAGGTCGGCGCTGCGCGCGTCGAACTGGCCCAGGCGCTCGCGCTCGGCGGCCTCACGCCGTCGCCGGCGACACTCGAACTCGCACGGGAGACGGCGGGGGAGGACGGCCCTGAGATCCATGTGCTCATCCGGCCGCGTGCCGGCGGATTCCATTACGACGTCGACGAGATCGCGCTCGCGGTGCGCGACGTCGAGTGGGCGATCGCGAACGGCGCTGACGGCGTGGTCGTCGGAGCGCTCGACGCCTCCGGCGCTCTCGACGTCGATGCGATGGCCCGACTGCGCGACGCCGCGGGGGAGGCTTCCGTGACGCTGCACCGCGCGATCGACGTCACGGCCGACCCGACGGTGACGCTGGAGCGCGCGATCGATCTCGCGCTGCGTCGCGTGCTGACATCCGGCGGAGCGTCGACCGCGATCGAGGGCGTCAACACGCTGCGTGCCCTCGTCGCCGTCGCGGACGGTCGCATCGAGATCATGGCCGGAAGTGGCGTGGTGGCCGGCAGTGCTTCTGCTCTCGTGGCGACCGGTGTCGACGCGCTGCACTTCTCGGCGAAGCGCGCTGTCGCCGGCGACGGGCCCGGCGTTCGCATGGGGTCGGCCTCGGATGGTGTCGGAGGCTACGAGGTCACCGACCGCATCGCGGCCTTCGCCGTGCGGGAGGCGCTCGGAATCTGAGCGGATGCGGCGGCGGTGGCTGCCGCCGGATGAACGGCGGTTGCGGTGCATCCGACATCTCGCTGACGCGGACGCGCCTGATACGTAGACTCGACGCATGCCCCAGACATCGGAGTTCACCGACGCGCACGGCGTCGCGATCGTCTACGACGTCCACGAGGCGGTGGGGGCGGCCCGCGGGGTCGTGCAACTGCTGCACGGCGTCGGCGAGCACGCCGGCCGTTACTCCGCGCTGATCGCCGCGCTGACCGGTGCCGGCTTCATCGTGTACGCCGACGATCATCGCGGGCATGGACGCACCGGCATCCGCCAGCACGACGGCGAATCGGCGAAACTCGGCAAGCTCGGCAAGGGCGGGATGCGTGCCGCGAAGGACGCGATCTGGCAGCTCACCGGCATCATCCGCGAGGAGCATCGCGGCCTGCCTCTGGTGCTGCTCGGGCATTCCTGGGGGTCGTTCCTGGCGCAGATGCTCGTCAACGATCATCCGGAGGCGTGGGATGCCGTGATCCTCTCGGGCTCTGCGCTTCGCACGCCGCGCGATCTCAACGCCGCACCGTTGAACGCGCGATGGGAGGCCGCGGAGGCGTCCGGCTACGAATGGCTCAGCCGCGATGCCGCGGTGTGGAAGACGTTCGACGACGACCCGCTCACCACGAACGTGCCGCTGCTGAAGCTGTTCGGCCCCGTCGAGGCGCTGAAGCTGTACGGGCGGCCGGCGAAGGATCTCGGGCGCGACATCCCGATGCTGCTGCTGGTCGGTCGCGACGACCCGGTCGGTGGGCCGCACAGCGTGCACAAGCTCGCCGAAGAGTACCGCAGCCGCTCGGGCCTCACCGATGTCACGACGCTGGTCTACCCGGATGCACGGCACGAGATCTTCAACGAACTGCAGCAGGACGAGGTGCGCGCCGACCTGCTCGCGTGGCTCGACAAGCACATCCCGGCGCCTGTCGAAGGGTGAGCGGCTTAAGCTGGACTCGTGCATGGTGAGTACAAGGTCCCCGGTGGAAAGCTCGTCGTCGTCGATCTCGAGGTCGAGGACGGTCGACTGACCGACTTCCGCCTCGCCGGCGATTTCTTCCTCGAACCAGACAGCGCTCTCGAAGACATCAACGCGGCGGTCAACGGACTGCCTGTCGAGACGGATGCCACGGCCATCGCCGCGGCGGTCCGCGAGGCGCTGCCCGCGGGGGCCCAGCTGCTCGGCTTCAACCCCGAATCGGTCGGCACCGCCGTGCGCCGCGCACTCGTCACTGCTCCGGGCTGGCGCGACTTCGATTGGGAGATCGTGCACGAGAAAGCCGTCTCGCCGCGCATGAATCTCGCGCTCGACGAGGTGCTCACGTCCCGCGTCGGCGAGGGCCGTCGCCGGCCGACGTTGCGGATCTGGGAGTGGGACGAGTCGGCCGTCGTGATCGGCTCTTTCCAGTCGTACCGCAATGAAGTCGATCCCGAAGGTGCCGCCAAGCACGGCTTCGACGTCGTCCGACGCATCTCCGGCGGCGGTGCGATGCTCATGGCGGCCGGTCAGATCATCACCTATTCGCTGTACGTGCCGGCATCCCTCGTGCAGGGCCTGACGTTCGCCGATTCCTACGCGTTCCTTGACGACTGGGTGCTGCAGGCGTTGAAGTCGGTAGGGATCGACGCAACCTATCAGCCGCTCAACGACATCGCCAGCCCCACCGGCAAGATCGGCGGAGCCGCGCAGAAGCGTCTCGCGAACGGCGGAGTGCTGCACCACGCGACGATCTCGTACGACATCGACGGTCAGGTCATGACCGAGGTGCTGCGCATCGGACGCGAGAAGCTCAGCGACAAGGGCACGACCTCCGCCGCGAAGCGCGTCGATCCTCTCCGCACCCAGACCGGCCTCAGCCGGGCCGAGATCATCGAGAGGTTCAAAGCCACTTTCCGGTCGCTCACCGATGCCGAGGACGGCACGATCACCGCCGACGAGTACGCCGATGCGGAGGCGCTCGTGGAGTCGAAGTTCGCGACCGACGCGTGGCTGCACCGTGTTCCATAAGTGCAGCGTCCCGTGACGGACGTTCCGCCGGGGTCCGTCACGATCATCCAGGGCGACAACCTCGCGGTCGCGCAGACGCTGCCCTCGGCATCCTTCACGCTCGTCTACCTCGACCCGCCCTTCAACACCGGCCGTGCGCAGAACCGTCAGGTCGTGACCGCCCGTCGGTCCTCGGGCGAGGACGAGCAGACCGGCGAGGTCCGCCACGGCTTCCACGGGCATCAGTACGAGCGTGTCCGCGGCATGCTGCGCAGCTACGACGACAGCTTCGATGACTACGGCGACTTCCTCATGCCCAGACTCGAGGAGGCCTGGCGCCTGCTCGCCGAAGACGGCACGCTCTACCTGCATCTCGATTACCGCGAGGCGCACTACGCCAAGGTGATGCTCGACGCCGTGTTCGGGCGCGACTGCTTCCTCAACGAACTCATCTGGGCCTACGACTACGGCGCCAAGTCCCGTAGGCGCTGGCCGACCAAGCACGACACGATCCTCGTCTACGTGAAGACGCCGGGTGGGCACGTCTTCAACTCCGACGACATCGACCGCGAGCCGTACATGGCGCCAGGGCTCGTCACCGCTGAGAAGGCGGCGCGCGGCAAGCTGCCCACCGACGTCTGGTGGCACACGATCGTGCCGACGACGGGGCGCGAGAAGACCGGCTATCCGACTCAGAAGCCCGAGGGCATCATCCGCCGGATCGTGCAGGCCTCGAGCAGGCCGGGTGACCGGGTGCTCGACCTCTTCGCCGGCAGCGGCACGACAGGGGCGGTGGCATCCGCCCTCGGCCGCGAAGCCGTGCTCGTCGACGACAACCCGGAAGCCGTGCACGTCATGACGCAGCGGATGCCGCACGCCGAGGTCACGACCTTCTGAGCACCCGGCCGTCCTGAAGTTCAAGGACATCGTCCACAGCCGTGAACTCCGCGACGTCGTGCGTCACTGCGACGACCCCGGATCCCGTGGCGGTGAGCCGGTCGATCGTCGCGGCGATGATCTCACGCGAGCGCGAGTCGAGCCCGGCCATCGGCTCATCGAGCAGCACCAGGTCGGCGCGCTGCACCAGCGCCTGCGCCAGGAGAACACGCTGCCGTTGTCCGCCGGAGAGTGTTCCGACGGGCCGTCGAGCGAGGTCGGACAGTCCCACGGTGGCGATGGCCTCATGGACCAGATCTCGATCAGCCCGCCGGGATGGGCGCCACGCACCCAGCCGCCCCCACGTGCCCATCATGACGATGTCCCTGACGCTCAGTGGCAGATGCGGCGCGAGCGGCGTGGACTGCGGCACGAGCGCGATGCGGATGCCGGGTCGTCGATCCACTGTGCCGCGGTGCGGCGAGACGAGCCCGGCGGCCACCGCGAGCAGCGTCGACTTGCCGGAGCCGTTGGCCCCGATGACGGCGAGCAGCCTCCCCGCGTGCACTTCGGCATCGACGCCGCGGAGGGCGGGATGGCCGCCGAGATCGATGGCGACATCGCGCCACGACAGCACGCGGGTGGTGGGGAGGAGAAGGGGAACAGTCGACACGCCTGCCATTATTGCAAATGAAAATCATTCTCAATAACTGCTACAGTCACTCACTGTGTCCTCCTTGCTCGATCCCTTCACCGTCGTGTTCGTCCAGCGTGCGCTGCTGACGGGCGCCCTCGTCGCGGTCATCTGCGGTGTCGTCGGCACCTGGGTGGTGCTGCGCGGTATGGCGTTCCTCGGCGAGGCCATGGCACACGGAATGCTTCCCGGAATCGCCGTCGCGACACTGCTCGGGATCCCGCCGGTTCTCGGCGCGGCGGTCAGCGCGGCCGGCATGTCCCTGGGCATCGGTGCGCTCCAACGCCGCGGGCGTCTTTCCGCAGACACGAGCATCGGGCTGCTGTTCGTGGCGAGTCTCGCGCTCGGCGTGATCGTGATCTCCGCTTCGCGCAGCTTCGCGACGGATGCCACGGCGATCCTGTTCGGCGACATCCTCGCCGCCGCACCGAGCAACGTGCTCATGCTTGCGATCGTCGCTGTCGTCGCGCTGGTCGTCGCAGCCCTCGGCCACCGCTCGTTCGTCGCGGTCACGGTCGACCCGCGGCAGGCGCAGCTGCTGGGGCTGCGCCCGCAGATCGCGCATGTCCTGCTGGTCGGCCTCATCACCCTCGCGGTCGTCGCGGCGTATCAGGCCGTCGGCTCGCTACTCGTCGTCGGCATGCTGCTCGGCCCTGCCGTCGCCGCAGGACGCTGGGCCACACGCATCCCCTCGATCATGGCGATCGCGGCAGTGATCGGCACTGCCTCGGTCGCCGTCGGCCTGCTCATCTCCTGGCATGCGGGAACCGCCGCCGGAGCCACGATCGCGTTCGTCGCGATCGTGGCGGCGGCCGTGTCCGCCGCGCTCCATGGACTCTTCTCCGCGCACGGTGCCGGGCGCCGGCACGCCCTCATCGAAAGGACCTCATGAGAACCCGTACCGCCGCCGCTTCCGGCATCCTCCTCCTCACCCTGGCAGGATGCGCCCCGACCCCGTCAGCTCCCGCGTCTTCTACGGAGGAGGCCGCCGGTGACGGGCATGGCGAGATCGCCGGCGCGCACGAGCTCGCCGAGCCCGCCCTGCATCTGACGACTGTGGATGCCGAGGGCGCGGTGCACCACCTCGATCTGCTCGACGAGGAATCGGAGGTGCTGGGAGAGATCGAGCCGATCGACGATCTCGTCAGCGACGGGCGGTATCTGTTCGGCATCAGGGAGGGATCCGTGACGGTCATCGACAGCGGCGTCTGGACCTGGAGCCACATCGACCACTTCCACTACTACGAGGCGCCGTCCCGCGTGATCGGCGATATCGAAGGGAGCGGACTCGCGACAGTGGTCGTCGGTGAGGTCGGTACTGGCATCCTGTTCGACGACGAAGCCATGCTGATCGACACGCCGGCACTCGCCGACGGGCAGATCGTCGAGCTCTTCCGCGTCCCGGTCGAACCGCACGCGGGTCTCGTGGTCCCGCTGGCCGAAGGAGCGGTCATCACGGAGCCGGATGCCGAGGGCATCGCACAGACGCTGCGCGTCGTGGATGCGGACGGAACGGAGGGCGAATCCATTCCGTGCGCGAACGCGGCGGGGACCATCACGACGGTCGTCGGGACAGTCATCGGCTGTGCGGACGGTGCGGCTCTCTCTGTCGGAGGTCAGCCGTCCGACTGGGAGCGCATCGCGTACCCCGCGGGCGTCGCACCGGCGGCGAGCGACTTCGCCGGGCGCAAGGGCCGCCCGAGCGCGGCTGCGCTCGCCGGAGACAGCGGAGTGTGGCTGCTGGACACCCGCGGTCGCAGTTGGACGTTCCAGGATCTCGGCGAGGAGATCGTGCGGGTCACGGCAGTCGGCGACGATGCGGATCGGATGCTGGCGCTCACCGTGAGCGGATCGTTGCTCGTGCTCGCCGGAGGCGAGGTCGTCGCGCGTACGGAGCCGCTCGTCGCAGCGTCCATCGCCGATCCCGATCTCGCCGCGAGCGTGACCTTCGTCGTCGATCAGAACAGGGCGTACCTGAACGGCCCTGCCGAGCACACGATGTGGGAGATCGATCCGGCTGACGGCGCCCGCATCGCCCGCACCTTCGAGACGGACACCGTGCCGCTGCACCTCGCGGGAACCGGCCGATGAGCGGGATCACCGGGGCCACCGCCGCCTTACTCGCTGTGGCTGCCGCCGCCGGTGTCCTCGCCGGATGCGCGCCCTCCGCGGCCGACCGACCGAGCGTCTACGTCACGACGAACATCATCGGCGACGTGGTCTCCGAGATCGCCGGTGCGCATCTGGACGTCGTGACCCTCATGGCACCCGGGGCCGATCCGCACTCGTTCGAGCTCTCCGCGCAGCAGGCCGCCGGCCTGCGCGACGCCGAGCTCATCGTGGCCAACGGACTCGGGCTCGAGGAGGGCCTCGCTCAGCACGTCGGGGCCGCGGCAGACGAGGGCGTGCCCGTATTGGAGGCCGGTGACCATGTCGAGGTGCTCGAGTACGCGGAGGGCGCCGGTCCCGACCCCCACTTCTGGACCGACCCAGAGCAGATGATCCTCGTCGTGGATGCGCTCGCTCCGACGCTCGCCGAGATCGCGGGTGACGCCGGCGACGACGTGCTCGCCGCGGCTGCGGCTTATCGGGAGAAGCTGAGCGCGCTCGACGAGCACATGACGACTGCGCTTTCGACGATCCCCGCAGAGCACCGTGCTCTCGTGACCAACCATCACGTCTTCGGCTACCTCGCTCGTCGTTACGACGTCGCGCTGCTGGGGGCGGCGATCCCGGGCGGCACGACCCTCGCGGCACCCAGCCCCGCAGACCTCCAGGAGCTCGTCGACGCGATCGACGAGGCCGGGGTCCGCACGATCTTCGCCGAGTCGTCGCAACCCGACCGACTTGTCCAGGTGCTCGCCGAGGAGGCCGATCGAGAGGTCGCGGTCGTCGAGCTCATCACCGAGTCCCTCGCGCCGCCCGGAGAACCCGGCGACACGTATCTCGACATGATGCACGTCAACACCGAGCGCATCGCCAAGGGCCTGAGCCCATGACCCCCGCCCGAGAGGGCGACACCCCCGCCCGAGAGGGCGAGACGAAAGGAAAACCATGACACAGCTGAAACGAGCCGCGCGGTTCGCGGTCGGCGCAGGAGTCGTAGCCGTCCTGCTGGCAGGATGCAGCGCGGGGTCGGCCGCGGAGACGCCCGACTCCGCTCCGGCCGGCGCGGATGGCGCGGCTGACGGTCCGCGCGTCGCCGTGGCGTACGCCGGCGGTGTGCTGATCGTCGACGGCGAGACCCTCAAGGTGATCGATGACCTGCCGACCGAGGACTTCGTCCGCCTCAACCCCGCGGGCGACGGGCGGCACGCCTTCGTGACCACGTCGGAGGGTTTCCAACTGCTCGACGTGCGCGAGCCCGAACTCACCGACCACGTCGTCGAAGCCGCTGCCGCAGGGCATGTCGTCCGACACGGCGGCAAGACGGTGCTCTACGACGATGCGACCAGCGACACCACCGTCTTCGACACGGACGCCCTGGCTGACACCGACGGCAGTCTTCCGGAGGCGCAGGTCATCGAAGGCGTGGAAGCGCACCATGGCGTCTCGGTGGTGCTCGAGGACGACACCTTCGTCACCACTGTCGGCGATGCGACGGGTCGCTCCGGCATCCGCGCCGTGGATGCCGCCGGCGCCGAGATCGCGACCAGTGCCAAGTGCCCCGGAGTGCACGGCGAGGGCACCGCGAAGGGTGAGGCGGTCGTCTTCGGCTGCGAGAACGGCGCGCTCGTCTTCGACGACGGCGAGATCACCAAGCTCACTTCTCCTGACGAGTTCGGCCGCATCGGCAACGCGTATGTCTCCGAGAACAGCCCGCTCGTCGTGATGGACTACAAGGACGACCCCGACATGGAGGGCTACCTCCTGACCGACATCGCGTTGGTCGACACCGAGGCGAAGACCCTCGACAAGGTCGCTCTTCCTGACGGCATCAGCTACACGTTCCGCGGCGTGACGCGCGTCGACAGCGGTGACGCTGTGCTCATCGGCTCCGACGGCAGGCTGCACGTCATCGACCCGGCGACCGGTGCCGTCACGGCATCCTATGACGCGATCGGCGCCTGGGAGGGGCCGAGCGAGTGGCAGCAGCCGCACCCGGCGATCGCCGCCCTCGGCGACGTCGTCTACGTGACCGACGCGGCGAACAGCACCATCATCACGCTGGATGCCGCCACCGGCGAGATCCTCGCGACCGGGGAACTCCCGCATGTCCCCAACGAGATCGCGGTCGTCGGATAGCACCGAAACGATGCCGCCGGCCGACGGTACTCGTCGGCCGGTGGCATCACGGGGTCAGCGGATCAGGTGTTCAGCGGATCAGGCCGAGCGTCTCCGGCAGCCACATCGACAGCGCCGGCACGAAGGCGACGATGAACAGGCCGACGACGAGCGCCCAGAAGAAGGGCCACAGGCGCGTGATGACCTTCTCGATGCGCACGTTCCCGACCCTTGCCGCGACGAACAGGTTGTTGCCGATGGGCGGGGAGATGTTGCCGAGGCACATGTTGAAGACCATCATCGCGCCGAAGTGGATCGGGCTGACGCCCAGGGCGGTCACGACCGGCAGGAAGATCGGCGTGAAGATCAGGATGGCGGGCGTCGGATCCATCACGGTTCCCGCCAGCAGCAGCACGATCATGATGATGATGAGCACGACCACGACGTTGTCTGTGAAGCCGAGCAGACCCTCGGTGACCAGCTGCGGGATGCGCGCGAACGCCAGCACGTAGCCGAGAATGCCGGAGACGCCGATGAGCAGCATGATGATGCCGGTGACCTTCGAGGCTTCGAGGATGATCTTCGGCAGCTCACGCACCGGAAGGGTGCGCTGGATGAGCCCCAGGACGAAGCAGTAGAGCACCGCGATCACCGCGGACTCCGTGGCGGTGAAGAACCCGCTGAGGATGCCGCCGATCACGACGAAGATCATGAGCAGTGCCGGGAGCGCCTTCAGGAACACGATCATCGTCTGCCCGAACGTCGGGCGGGGCGTGCCCTTCGGCATCCGCAGCTCTGGATGCTTGCGTGCATACAGTGCGACGACCGTGACGCAGACGACGGCCCACAGCAGTCCGGGGCCGACGCCTGCCATGAACAGCGCGCCGATCGAGGTGCTCGAGACGAGCGAGTAGACGATGAACGTGTTGCTCGGCGGGATCAGCATGCCGGCGGGCGAGGATGCCGCGTTGACGGCGGCGGAGAACGCAGGGTCGTACTTCTCCTGACGCATCCTCGGAGTCAGCACGGTGCCGATGGCTGCGGCCGACGCGACCGACGCGCCGGAGACGGCGCCGAACATGGTGTTCGCCACGACGGTGGTCTGTGCCAAGGAAGCGGGAAGGCGACCCGCGACGACCTGCGCGAGATCGATGAGGCGGGCTGCGATGCCACCGGTGTTCATGAGTCCGCCTGCGAGGATGAAGAACGGTATCGCGAGCAGGCTGAACGAGTTGCTGCCCTGGAAGATCTTCTGCGCGGCGGTGAAGGTCGCACCGTCCCACTCTCCGAGCAGGATGAAGATCGCTATGGCGGACGGCAGTCCCATGGCGACGGCGACGGGAAGGCCGATGGCGATGCCGATCGCGATGCCGGCGATCAGGACGACCGCGGCGATGAGGGTGATGGGGTCCATGATCAGATCGCCTCACTGATGTCGTTGGTGTCGGGAGTCGGGTCCTCGACGCCTGCGATGAGTCCGATGATCTGCACGATCGAGTAGAACAGGATGAGCACTCCGGCGATCGGCATGATCATGTAGATCTCGCCGATCGTCAGCGGAAGCGAGGAGAGGCTCTGGTGCCACGCGTTCTGCGCGACGGCGATGCCGCCGATGATGAACACGGTGACGATGAAGAAGATGACGATGAGCTCGATCACGACGGCTGCGGCGCGACGCCACAGCAGCGGGAGCTTCTCGATGAGGATCTCCACCGCGATGTGCCCGCGCTCGGAGAACACGTAGGCGGCGGCGATCATGGCGAGGACGACGAAGCTGTACTGCGCGGCCTCTTGCGTCCACGGCGCCGTGTTGTTGAGCACCTCGCGGGTGAAGACCTGCCAGGCGACGATCGCTACCAGCGCGACGAAGACGATGATGCACAGCCAGCCGAGCAGCAGGTCGACGCCCTTGCGCACGCGATTCATCACGGCGAGTGGGCCGTGCCATCAGGTGGGGCGATCGGGCGCACCCTGATCGGCATCGTCGGGTGGGTTCGTGGTCACGGTGTCCTCCGTTCAGGCAGGCAGCGGATGCTGTCGCCGAATTCGCACGCGTCGTTGCGGGTGGAGCGGGACGCGGCCCGAGAAGAGGGCGCTGGAGGGACCTGATCGGCCCCTCAGCGCCCTCTTGCCGGTCGCGTCTGGTCCTTACTCTGCAGCGCCGCGGATGGCTTCGTAAAGGGTGGTCTGCGAGTCCTCGGTGAGGAATTCGTCGAGCAGCGGCTCGAGCGCTTCGGTGAAGGCCTCGGTGTCGACCTCGGAGAACTCGGCTCCGCCGGCCTCAGCGTCGGCGATCGCCTTCTCCGTGTCGGTCCTCCACAGCTCGGTGTGCTGCTCCCACGCAGCCGTCCAGCCCTCGTCGAAGGCCGCACGGTCCTCCTCGGACATCTCAGACAGCGTGTCACTGTTGATGATCAGGAAGTCGGCGCCGACCAGGTGACGCGTGAACGAGAAGTACGGTGCGACCTCGTGGTGCTTGTTGCTGAAGTACGAGATCTCGTTGTTCTCGGCGCCGTCGACGACACCGGACTGCAGGCCGCTGTAGACGTCGCCGAAGGGCAGCGGCGTGGGAGACGCGCCGAGGGCTTCGATCATCGCCATGAAGACGGGGCTCTCCTGCACGCGGATCTTCTTGCCCTCGAGGTCGGCGGGCGTCTCCGCGATGGTGTCCTTCAGGTAGATGCTGCGCTCGCCCTGGGTGAGGCCGCCCACGACGTCGATGTTGTTGCTCTCGGCCAGCGAGCCGTACAGGTCGCCGACGATCTCGTCGTCGGAGAGCACGGACATCTGGTGATCGATGTCATCGAACACCTTCGGAAGGCTGAAGAGTACGAAGTCCTTGTTGAGGTTCTCGAGCTGCGGCGCCGAGACGATCGCGAGGTCGATGACGCCCTGGCTGACCGACTGCAGGTACTCGTCCTGGTTGCCGAGTGTGCTGTTCGCGTGCACCTCGATGTCCCAGCGGCCGTCGGTGTCCTCCTTGAGCTGCTCGCCGAACGCCTCGAGGGCGATGAACGAGGGGTGCGTCTCTGGCTGGTTGAGGGCGAGCTTCATGACTGTGGCGCTCGTGCTGCCGCCGTCGCCTTCGCCGCCGTTGCCGGCTCCGCCTGAGCATCCGGCGAGTGCGAGGGCGGTGATCGCTGTGGTCGCGATGAGGGCGACCCTGGTGTTGCTCCGCATGTGGTTCTCCTTTGAGCGCTGTGATTTCGGATGACGATCGGCGTCGATCGGTCCGGCCACCATTCATTCATCCATCTGCATCGAGAATCTGGCAACCAGTTGCCACGGATTGCCGCGCCCGCTCGCACGGCGCTGCGATCAGTCTTCGTCGCCCTCGTCGGCGGCCGGACGCCCGCCGTTGGGCCAGTCATTGGTCGGATGCGACGGCCCCGTCGACGCGCGGATCACGAGCCGCGCGGGCAGCAGTGCGGTCTTGAGCGGTCCGCCCGGTGACGTCCGCGGCACTCGCGGTGTGCCACGCAGATCATCGAGCAGCGTCTGCACCGCCACGGCGCCGAGCTGGCGCAGGGGAGCCGCGACCGTCGTCAGCTGCGGGGTGCAGAAGTCGGCGCCGAAGATGTTGTCGAAGCCGACGATCGAGACATCGTCGGGGATGCGGATGCCGAGGCTCTGCAGCCCGCGCATCAGGCCGATCGCCAGCAGGTCGTTGTAGGCGATCACCGCGGTGCTCGGTGTCGCCGCGAGCTCGCCGGCGGCGGAAAGGCCACCGGCCTGCGTCGGCGAGAACGGGCCGATCCGGCGTGCGCGCAGCCCGAGCTCGTGACACGCTTCGCGCAGCGCCTGCCAGCGGATGCCGTTGGCCCACGAGGCGTCGGGGCCCGCCACGTAGGTGATGCTCGTGTGCCCGAGCGCGCCGAGATGCTCCACCGCTCTGCGCATGCCGCGGGCGTTGTCGGTCGCGACACTGGCGATATCGCTCATCGAACGGTTGAGGACGACGGTCGGGCGCTGCTTCGCTGCCACCCTGATCGACGAATCCGACATCCGCGATGTCGCCAGCACGACGCCCTCCACCATCGGGAGCACCCGGTCCAGTGCCTGACGCTCCGCCTCGACCGACTCCTGCACGTCGGCGACCAGGAGGGTGTAGCCCGCCTTCGTCGCGGTGTCGTCCGCGCCGCGCAGCAGTTCGAAGAAGAACGGGTTCGTGACGTCGGCGACGATGATCGCCAGCAGCGAGGTCTTGCCCGTCGGCAGTGCGCGGGCGAGCGGATTGGTGCGATATCCCATCTCCGTCGCGACCTGCCGGATGTGCTCCGCAGTCTCGGCGTTCACTCGGCCAGGGCGTGAGAAGGCCCTGGACACGGTCGAAGGGGCGACGCCGGCCGCGGCCGCGACGTCATAGATCGTCGGGCGCGACCTCCGACCTCCGCCGTACTTGCCTTCGTCCGTCATGCGGTGAGCATAAGCCGGACGTGCAACTGATGGCAACCGATTGCGGTCTCTTGCCGTCCACGCCTGAATGAGGGGAAGAACAGGCAGCGCTGTGCGCACGACGATGGGGAACCTCTTGAACGAGGACATGCTCGCTGAGACCGAGATGGCAGAGTCGGAGCTGGGGCGCCTCGGCCTGGGGCACGTGCGCGTCCGCCCCTACGGAGGCCTCGCCTGCCTCGATGTTCCGCTCGGCGAGATCGCGTCCATCACGGGCGAACCGCTGCGCGCCGAAGTGCTGCGCGCGGTGCGCGGCGCGGGATTCGACCGCGTCGCCGTGCACATCGATTCGGAGTGATTCCGATGCGAAACGGATCCCATGGCCACATATGGCAACCGGTTGACGTCCCTGCGCGGCGCCTGAATCATGGAGGAATGCCTGCACCGCTCGAACTCGATGCCGACCGCCTCCTGCCTGTGGAACCCGCGCTAAGGAGCGTCGCTCGCGATCTGTACTCGTCGATCGCGGACCTGCCGATCATCTCCCCGCACGGTCACGTCGATCCGGCGATGCTGCGCGACGATCTGCCGTTCTCCGACCCGGCAGAGCTGTTCATCACCAAGGACCACTACGTCACGCGCCTGCTGCACGCCGCCGGTGTCGATCTCGCATCGCTCGGCGCGGGAAGCGCTGCCGGCGCCGACCCTCGCTCCGTGTGGCGGCTGTTCGCAGAGAACTGGCAGCTGCTGGCAGGCACGGCATCGGGATACTGGCTCACCCACGAGCTCGTCACGCTCTTCGGGATCGACGTGGAGCCGTCCGCCGAGACGGCGGACGCGACGTACGACGCGATCGCCGCGCGACTGAGCGATCCCGCGTACCGGCCGCGCGCGCTGTTCGAACGCTTCGGCATCGAGGTCCTCGCCACGACGGACGATCCGATGGACGACCTCGCCGTGCACGCGGCACTCGCTGCGGACGACGCCTTCCGCGGTCGAGTGCTTCCGACCTTCCGTCCTGACGCCTACCTCGACCCGACGGCTGCCGGTTTCACCGATCGTGTCGAGCGCCTCACTGCGTCGAACGGCACGGCGACAGATGATTTCCGGGGCTACCTCGCGGCGCTCGAAGCCCGCCGAGCGCACTTCATCGCGCACGGGGCGGTCTCTGCGGATCACGGTGTCATCGAGCCCTACACGGTCGACCTCACCGACGACGAAGCATCCGCTCTCTATCGTCGTGCGGTCGCCGGCGAGCTGGATGCCGCAGGTGCGCGCGAGTTCCGCGGCAACATGCTGCTGCGGATGGCGGGGATGAGCGCACGCGACGGCCTCGTCATGACGATCCATCCCGGTGTCTACCGCAACCACTCCTCGACGACCTTCGAGGGCTTCGGGCCCGACACCGGCCATGACATCCCGCTCACCACGTCGTACACGCAGAACCTGCGTCCTCTTCTGGAGAAGCACGGCCTCGAGCGCGGCCTGCACGTCGTGCTGTTCACGGTCGACGAGACGGTCTACTCGCGTGAGATCGCTCCGCTCGCCGGCTTCTACCCGAGCGTCTTCATCGGGGTGCCGTGGTGGTTCCTCGATGCACCGGATGCCGTGCTCCGCTTCCGTGCGTCCGTTACCGAGACCGCGGGCTTCTACCGCGGTTCCGGCTTCATCGACGACACCAGGGCGTTCCTGTCGATCCCGGCACGCCATGACATGGCTCGCCGCCTCGACTCCGCCTTCCTCGCGCGCCTGGTGGGCGAGGGGCGCATCCCGCTGGCGCAGGCCGAGCGCATCGCGGTCGATCTCGTCACCACCGTGCCGCGGAAGGCGTTCAAGCTGTGACCGAGACGGTCATGACCGCGCTGAGTCGCGCGGCGGCGGCCGATCGCGCCGGTCGCTCGTTCGATCGTGCGCCGGTGCGCATCGCACATCTCGGGCTCGGCGCCTTCCACCGCGCCCACCAGGCCTGGTACACCGACATCGTCGATGAGGCGAATGAATGGGGCATCCGCTCCTTCACCGGCCGCAGCCCCGCGGCAGCGCAGGAACTCGATGCGCAGGACGGCCTGTACTCGCTGATCGAGCGATCAGCGGCCGGCGACAGCATCGCACTCATCGACAGCATCGTCGACGCGGTCGATGGGGCCCGCGTCGATGTCCTCGCCGAGACGCTCGCCGACCCTGCCACGGCGCTGGTCACCCTCACGATCACCGAGGCGGGGTACGCGCTGGATGCCGCGCACGAGCCAGATCTCGCGGACGAGACCGTCGCTGCCGACGTCGAATGGCTGCGCACGCATCTCGCCGCGGACCGCCTCGAGCTGTCGAGCGCACCGACCACGGCCCTCGCGCGACTGCTCGTCGGGCTCGAGGCGCGTCGTCGTGCGGATGCGGGGCCGATCGCCGTCGTCTCATGCGACAACCTGCCCGGCAACGGCGAACTGACGCAGCGTGCTCTGACGTCGTTCGCTCGACTCGCCGGTGCATCCGACACGCTCGCCTATCTGAATGAGCACGTGACCTTCCCGTCGACGTCGATCGACCGGATCACGCCGAAGACCACGCAGGCCGAGATCGAGCTCGTGAGGGACGAGACCGGGTGGGACGACCGCAGCCCGGTCGTCACCGAGCCCTTCCACGATTGGGTCATCAGCGGCGAGTTCCCCGCCGGCCGGCCGGCCTGGGAGAAGGCGGGAGCGCGCTTCGTCGACGACATCAACCCCTTCGAGCGTCGCAAGCTCTGGCTGCTCAACGGCTCGCACTCCTTCCTCGCGTATGCCGGCGCAGCCCGCGGCCACGAGACCGTCGCGCAGGCGATCGGCGATCCGGTGATCCGCGGCTGGGTGAACGAGCTGTGGGATGAGGCCGCGCGTCATCTCACCGAGCCGCACCTCGGCATCGACGACTACCGTGCTGCTCTTCTGGAGCGTTTCGACAACGCCCGCATCCAGCATCTGCTCGCGCAGATCGGCAAGGACGGGACGACGAAGCTGCGCCTGCGCATCCTCGAGGTGCTGCTCGCCGAGCGCTCCGCCGGTCGCGACGGAGCTGCAAGCATCCGCGTGCTCGGCGCGTGGGCCGCTCGTGCGCTGGACGGCGCGCTGCCGGAGGACACCAATGGCCAGGCAGTGGCGGATGCCGCGTCTCGGGGCGACGGCGCGATCCCGGCGCTGCTCGCGCTGATCGACGAGCGCCTCACAGAACCCGAAATCGTCGCAGCGGTCACCCGTGCCGCCGCGAACTTCACTCAGAACTGACACCCTGGAGGAATCATGATCATCGAAAAGGCTGAAGTCATCGTCACCAGCCCCGACCGCAACTTCGTCACTCTGAAGCTGACGACGAACGAGGGGCACACCGGTCTCGGCGATGCGACGTTGAATGGCCGAGAACTGGCGGTCGTCGCATACCTGCAGGAGCACGTCGTGCCGCTGCTGGTCGGCTCCGACGCGTCGCGCATCGAGGACACCTGGCAGTTCCTGTACCGCTCGGCCTACTGGCGCCGCGGTCCGGTCACGATGGCCGCGATCGCCGCCGTCGACATGGCGCTGTGGGACATCAAGGCGAAGGCGGCGGGAATGCCGCTGTACCAGCTGCTCGGCGGCGCATCGCGCTCCGGTCTGCTCGCGTACGGCCACGCGTCGGGCAAGGAGCTTCCCGAGCTGTTCGACTCGATCCGCTCGCACCAGGAGCAGGGCTACCGTGCGATCCGCGTGCAGACCGGCGTACCAGGCCTCAAGGCCATCTACGGCATCGCGTCGCAGGCGGCCGACACCGGCGGCGGCGAAGCGCGCTACGACCACGAGCCGGCACGCCGGGGTGCGAAGCCGGTGCAGGAGGACTGGGACACCCGTGCGTACCTGCGTCACCTCCCCGGTGTCTTCGAGGCTGTTCGCAACGAGTTCGGCCCTGAGATGCCGCTGCTGCACGACGGCCACCACCGTATGACGCCGCTGCAGGCCGCGAAGCTCGGCAAGTCGCTCGAGCCGTACGATCTCTTCTGGCTCGAGGACTGCACCCCGGCTGAGAACCAGGAGGCGCTCAAGCTCGTCCGTCAGCACACCACGACGCCGCTGGCCATCGGTGAGATCTTCAACACGGTGTGGGACTTCAAGGACCTCATCCGCGACCAGCTCATCGACTACATGCGCGGCGCAGTCACCCACATGGGTGGCATCACCCCGCTGAAGAAGACCATGGACTACGCGGCGCTGTACCAGATCAAGTCGGGCTTCCACGGCCCCACCGACATCTCGCCGGTCGGCATGGCGGCTCAGATGCACCTGGGGCTGGCGATCCACAACTTCGGGATCCAGGAGTACATGCAGCACGGCGCGAAGACCGACCAGGTGTTCGAGCAGTCGTTCACCTGGAAGGATGGCCTGCTGCACCCGGGTGACAACCCGGGCATCGGCGTCGAGCTCAACATGGACGAGGCGGGCAAGTACCCGTACGAGCAGGCCTACCTGCCGTACAACCGCCTCGCCGACGGAACTGTTCATGACTGGTGATGCGAGACCGGGCGAGAGCGCGCCTCTGATCTGTGTCATGGGCGTCTCGGCCGCAGGCAAGTCCACGGTCGGGATCGCTCTGGCCGCGGCGCTCGGCGTCACGTTCGAAGACGCCGATCCGCTGCACTCGGAGGCCAACCGCGCGAAGATGAACGCGGGGACGCCGCTGACCGACGAGGACCGCTGGCCGTGGCTCGATGCGGTGGGCGGCCGGTTCGCCGCCCACGAGAGCGATGGTCTCGTGCTGGCCTGCAGTGCGCTGCGTCGCGTCTACCGGGACCGCATCCGCGCGGCGGCGCCCGGCGTGCTGTTCGTGCATCTGCACGGCTCGCGGGAACTGCTCGGCAGTCGGGCGGATGCGCGGACGGGGCACTTCATGCCGCCAGCGCTGCTCGATTCGCAGCTTGCGACGCTGGAAGAGCTCGAGTCCGACGAGGCCGGCATGGTCGTCGTGGTCGACAAGACGCCCGAGGAGATCGTGCGCGAGATCCTCGAACGGCTCGGGGTTCGTTCGGGTCGTTGAGCGAGCCGGAGGCGAGTCGAAGCGTCAGAGCAGTGCGAGCACGCTGTCGTAGGCAGTGTCGGTGACCTGTGGACCCGCCCCGTCGAACACCCGTGTCGTCCCCGGTCGTGAACGCCAGGCCGGCCAGCCCGGATCCCGATCCGTGATGAAGCGCACGGCGGCCGCGTGCATCTCGTCTGCGAGCGACTGGGGTGGGTGCGGCCCGGCGAGGGCGTCCACCCGCTCCCGGTCGAGGCCGTCGAACCAGAACGGCACGTCGAGGCAGTGGCACGCCCAGCCCTTGGCGGGCGAGACCCAGCTGAACCGATAGGCCCAGGTCGGGGCATCCGCTGTGTTCCTCGCCTCCGCGACGCGCGGCACGAGCGCGCGGAACACGTGGTCGCTGATGTAGCGCCCGATCATCGCGGCGGTGCCCTTCGCCCGCTGCGGCGCATTCGCCTCGAGGTACGCCCGGCGTGCATCGCGATTGCCGAGGAAGAGGCGCATCAGCAATGCCGCGGGGATCAGTCGCAGCTTCGATCGCTCGCGCTCCGCGACCATCGTGAACTCGTCATCGGCGGCGCCCAGCAGCAGCGGCTTGTCGCCGCCGACCCCCGCACGCAGCGCGTCGACGGTCGCCTCGGAGATGAGGTCGCCGTCGATCATCGGCCCCCACGACGGGCCGCTCGCAAGCTGATCGGCAAGCGCGGCCAGGCCGTGCTTGGCGCTCGCGGCCTCGCTCTGCAGACCGTGCAGTGCGGTCTCGTCGACGGAGCGGAAGCCGTCGACATCGGCGGTGACGCCTGCGAGCGCAGCCAGCCGACTCGAGCGCTCTCGAGCTTGATCCAGCGGCACGTCGGCCAGCGCACCTGAGATCGAGATCGCTCCGCGGAACAGATGCTGCGCCGACGGCATCCCGAGCAAAGCCAGCACGGCTCCGCCGCCCGCGGACTGCCCGCCGATCGTCACGCGGCTCGGGTCGCCGCCGAAGGCCGCGATGTTCTTCTGCACCCATTCGAGGGCGGCGATCCAGTCGAGCATTCCGCGGTTGTGGGGCGCGCCCTCGATGAAGCCGAACCCGTCGAAACCGAGCCGGTACGAGATCGACACCGTCACGACGCCGTCGCGATTGAAGGTGCTGCCGTCGTACCAGGGGCTTGCGGGTGAGCCCTCGGTGTAGCCGCCGCCGTGGATCCACACGAGAACCGGCAGTGACCCGTCCAACGACGGCGTGAAGACGTTCACGTTCAGGGTGTTGTCGCCGGCGATCGCGGGCTCGGGGATGAGTGTGTCGGTGCCTGATGCGCGCAGCGCGGTGGCGCCGTACTCAGTGGCGTCGCGCACGTCGGTCCACGGCTCGGGTGGCACGGGCGCCGCATATCGGAGTGCGCCGATAGGCGCTCTGGCGAACGGGATGCCGAGGAAGGCTGCGGATGCCGCGGGTGTGCCGTGGTCTCGCCAGAAGCCGCGCACGCGACCGGAAGCAGTGGTGGCGATGGGCGATGCGGTCACGACTAGAGAGTATCGGGGTGCCTCGTGATCTTCGTCTGATGAGTGCGACACAAAGTGTCGCTATGTGAGACACGGCGTGCCATACTGGCCGCAACGATGCACGAGGAAACGTTGTGACCAAACCTCTGGCGGGTCCACAGACCCTGCTGCGAACGATGAACGTGAGAGCGATCCTGGAGGCGCTGGCACGACGCGGGCCGTCGACTCGAGCGGAGTTGATGGGTGAGACCGGGTTGTCGCGGACAGCCGTCACTCAGGTCCTTCGGATGCTCGAAGCCGGGGACGCCGTAGCAACCGCTGGGGTGGACCGAGCCACGCGTGGTCCGGCGGCGACCCGGGTCTCCCTTCATCCGGGGCTCGGATTCGCGGCGGCCGTGCATGTCGACCACGCCTCGATGCACGTCACGCTCGTCGACCCGACCGGTGCAGTACGCGCCCAGAGCGATGCGCCGCTCGGTCACATCGAAGAGCGCGCCGCCGACATCGCCGCTCTGATCGCCGAGTGCCGCCAGGATGCGCGGGGGCCGCTGCGCCATGTCGTCGTCGCCATGCCGGGGATCGTCACGCCCGACGGCGAGATCAGAGACGACCAGGGGCCGGACGGCGGTGCGTTCCGCACAGCTCTCGTGGCCCACGTCGAGTGCCCCGTCCACATCGAGAACGACGTGAACCTCGCCGCGCTCGCCGAATCGGACAACGGCGTCGGGCAGGATCTCTCGAGCTTCACCCTCCTCATGATCGACCAGGGTCTCGGCGCCGGCACCGTGCTCGACGGGGTGCTGCGCCGCGGCGCGGCCGGCATCGCGGGCGAGGTGCAGTACGTCCCGCAACCACCGGTGCCGATCGGCGTCCCTGTGCTCAACGACGATGTCGTGAGTGATCTCGCCCTCTTGCACGGCAGGGATCCGTCCGACCCGCTGCCGGTGCACCTCGACGCCTGTGCCGAAGGCGACACCGCGGCGAAGGCGATCGTCGATGAACTGGCCAGACGCCTCGTCATCGTCGCGGGCAGCGTCACACTGGTGATCGATCCGGAGGCGTTCGTCCTCGCCGGTCATGCGACGCATCCGTGTTTCGTGGCCGCAGTCGACCGTGCCGCCGATGCGCTGTCGCATCTGCTCGCAATGCGATTCGTCCCCTCGGCGTTCGGACGAGAGGCGACGATGGTCGGCGCGATCGGTCAGGCGGCATCCGCCCTTCGCGAATCCATGTTCGCCAGGTTCGCCTCAATCGGCGGCATGGTCGCCCGATGACGGCGCCATCGGATCTCACCACCCGACTCGGACTCGGCGGCGAAGCGCGCGCGATCATCCTCAACGCGGATGACTTCGGCATGTGCCACGCGGCGAACGAGGCGATCACCGAGCTGCTGGTCGCCGGTCACCTCGATTCATCGACGGTCATGCTGCCGTGCGCATGGGCGCCGGAAGCGCTCCAGTTCGCGGCTGCGCATCCCGATGCGAGCGTGGGCGTGCACCTCGTGCTCACCAGCGAGTGGAGCCGCTATCGCTGGCGCCCGCTCACAGGTACGGCGACGAGCCTCGTCGACCGCGACGGCTACTTCCCGACCGAGGTGCGAAGCGTGGAAGAGCGCGCTTCGGTGCAAGACGCCTCGGCTGAACTCGGCGCTCAGATCGACGCCGCGCTCGCAGCCGGCGTCGATGTCACGCATCTCGACAACCACATGGGCTCCGTCTACGGGCTGTACACGGGGAGGGATTTCCTCGGCCCCGTGTTCGATCTCGCCGCCCGGCACGGGCTTCCGTTCCGGCTGCCACGGGTCGCCGACGGCATCGGGATCGACACGGCGATGCAGCCTGCGCTCGATCGTGCCACGGCCGCCGCAGACGCCGCCGGGATCGTCATCCTCGACCGCCTGTGGACGCATCCGTTCGAGTTGGCGGGCGAGGGCACCGGCGACGAGGAGACGTACGAGCAGATCCGCGACGGTTTCTTGGCGCTGCTGCGCGCCGTGCCCGCCGGGGTGACCGAGATCTATCTGCATCCGATGGTCGACGGGCACGAGCTGCGCGCGGCGGTCGACTACGGCGCGGCGAAACGCGGTCACGAGCGGCGGCTGCTCGCCGATCCACTCGTCCACGAGACCATCGAGAAGGAGGGACTCATCCGGATAAGCTGGCGTGCGCTGCGCAGTGTGCAACGCAACATGGTCTGACGCAACGTGCAGCGCCGACAGGAGCCTTAGCGATGAGCCTTGCAGCGCGTATCCGCGACCGTCGACTGGATGCTGCGCCCACCCGCGCCCAGTCCGTCGCATTCGGAGCATCCGGGTTCCCGATCCAGCTGATGGCGCAGACCTTCTCGGCCTTCGTCGTCTATTTCTACGTCGCCCATCTCGCCGTGCCGGCCGAGTGGGTGGCCGTGGCGATGATCGCGCACGGCATCCTGAACGCCCTGCTCAATCCGCTGGTCGGTGCGCTGTCCGACCGGATCCGCACGCCGTGGGGACGCCGGATCCCGTGGATCGGACTCGGAATCGTGCCGCTCGTGGTCGCGTTCGCGCTGATCTGGATGCCGCCGGCGCTGTCCGCCGGTGGCCTGATCGCCTGGTTCCTCATCGTCGTCGCCGTGTACGACATCGCCTTCGTGGTGGTCGTGCTGAACATCTCTGCGCTGTTCCCGGAGATCTTCCGCACGACGGCCGAGCGCTCGCGAGGAAACGTGCCGCGGCAGGTGTTCGCGATCGTCGGGATGATCCTCGGCACGGCCGGTGCTCCGCTGCTGTACGACAGCATCGGGTGGTCGGGCATGGCGATCGCGCTGGGCTTCGTGTGCCTGGTGCTGTTCGTCTGGTCCTTCGCCGGCGGGATGCTGGAGCGACGAGGAGAGGTCGTCGCGGGCGAGACGCAGATGCGGTGGGCGGATCAGCTGCGCTACACCTTCGCGAACCGTGCATTCGTGCCGTACGTGCTCGGGTCGCTGTTCGTGCAGACGGCGATCGCGGTGATCCTCGCCGCGATCCCGTTCTACGTGCGGTACTCGCTGCACGCAGCGGAAGGGGAGAGCAGCATCCTGCTCGGCGTGATCTTCGTCGTCGCGATCCCGGCGATCCTGTTGTGGAGCAGGGTGGTGCAGGTCACGTCGCCGGACGGCGGTGCTGTGGGCCGTCGCGGTGTTCGCCGTCGCGGTGCTGGGGTATCTGGTGCCCTCTTCCGTGCTCGGGGCCGCTCTGGTGGGCGTCGCGGTGGGCGTCGGCGTCGGTGGGCTGCTGCAGCTTCTCGAAGTCATGCTCTCGCAGATCATCGACGACGATGCCGCTCGTACAGGGCACCGTCGCGAGGGCGTGTACTTCGGCGTGAACGGTTTCGTCGTGCGCGGATCCGTGGTGCTGCAGGCGATCGTCGCCGCGTGGGTGCTGAATGCGGCTCTTGTGACGTATCCGTGGGTGTTTGGGCGGGTTTGAACGGGCGCACGCCGTTCTCTCGTATAGGTTTCTGGACTGTCAAGGAACAGGAACCAGTGAACGGGGAACGGCGTGCGGAATGTCAGT
>Ga0265296_1000308_pt1 | contig 82971 bp, 86 predicted proteins | sample MunlanPumphouse1_FD_189073 | JGI IMG/M metagenome (GOLD analysis project Ga0265296, IMG submission 189073) | Groundwater microbial communities from a municipal landfill in Southern Ontario, Canada - Pumphouse #1 | ecosystem: Environmental > Aquatic > Deep subsurface > Groundwater | place...
CTCGATCTCGATCCGGTCTTCAAGAGTCAGATGACGGTAATGTGCGGTCAAGGAAGCGCAACCCTTCAGGCCGTGAGTGTGAATAACCACAACCTACGAGGTGTTGCGCTTCCGTTCAGAACTCGGGACTCGCGCCCCTCGCTCTGCCCTGCCGGTGATCACGCCGCTCAGGTTCGAGGACGCTTGTCCTCGTCACCCGGACGACGAGTCGCCAGATAGCGTTCGAGTTCTGCGGCGAGCTCGTCCGCGCTGGGCAGATCGCGTTCGTCGAAACCGCCCTCGTCGTAGCGATCCATGTCCTCGGGATCACGGCCGGCCATGTATGCGTCGTAGCGATTCTCAAGCGTGTGCACCATCTGTCGCAGCTCGTCGTTTCCTGCGACCTGCTCGTTGACCTTGGTGAGGTACTCCTTGCGGCTCTCTCTCAGATCATCGAGCGCCAGCACGATTCCGGTCGAGCCCATCACGCGGTCAGCCGCAGCGATCACGGCATCCGGATACTCCGTCTCAGCGAGGTAATGGGGCACGAGCAGCACGAAGCCGACGATGCGGTCGCCGCGCTCGGCGAAGCGGTACTCCAGCAGATGGCCGGCTGTCGCGGGCACCTGGGTGCGAGGGCGCCAGACCGAGAGGCTCGCGGTGAGCTCCTTGCGATTCCCGCTGACCGTCGTGCTGATCGGCCTGGTGTGCGGCACCGGCATCGCGATCGAGTGCACCCAGCTGACGCCCGAGACGCCGAACTCCTCGGCCAGGCCGAGAACCCTGTCGCTGAACGCGTTCCACGCGAAGTCGGGCTCGTACCCGGCAAGGAGGAGGAACTGCTGTCCGAGGGTGTCGTGCGCGAGCGACAGCTCGAGCCTCGACGGACGGAACTCCGTGAGGTGGTCCTGCTCGAACACGACGATCGGACGACGCGCCCGGTAATCGAGCAGCAGATCGTTGTCGAAGACGATCACTGGCTGCGGATCGGACACGTCCCGCAGATGATCGATGAGCCCGGAAACGGCGTTACCGGCATCCGTGAATCCGGTGAGCAGGATCACGAGGGGCAGCCCCTGAGGGACGGCAGGTGCGTTGGCGACGCGTTCGTACAGCTCTCCGGAGACGGGCATGCTTCCATGCTACGAGGAGCGGATGGTCCCAGGGGCGGCGGAGTCATGCTCACAGCGAACAGAATCGAGGAGCGGCTGTCGCGTCGAGCCTAGGATGGGACCATGACGCTTCCTGCGCTCTCGCACACCGTTGACCGATTCCCCGGGAGCGCTGCCGACGCTGCAGTGCTCGTCGTTCCGGACACCGCGGCGTTCCCGGAAGCGCTGGAGGACTATCCGGGCCTGGCTGAGGTGCTCGCCGCGATCGGCTTCACCGGATCGGCTGCGGCGTTCGCCCGCATTCATCTTCCTGCGCTGACGTCGCTTCCGTTGGCCGTCGTCGGCGCCGGAAGCACCCCTGACGGGGCTGCGGTGCGCGATGCCGCCGGGGCTGCGCTTCGCACGCTGACCGGATTCGATCACGTCGCCCTCGGCCTCGCGGGCGATCTCGATCAGTTCTCCGCCGAAGCGGCCGAGGGCGCCGTCTTCGGCGGCTACCGCTTCGAGGGGTATCGCGCCAAGCCCGGCAAGTCGCGTGCGGGCGAAGTCATTGTGCACAGTGCGTCGCTCTCGGATGAGGACGTCTCCCGAGCCCGGATCCTCGGGGACGCGCTCGCGCTCGTGAAGGACCTCGTCTCGGTGCCCGCCGAGTGGCAGAGCCCTGCAGAGCTCGCGCAGAGCGCGGTCGACGCCGTCGCAGATCTCGATGTCACGGTCGACGTGCTCGACGAGAAGGCTCTCGCCGAGCAGGGCTTCGGTGGAGTGCTCGGCGTCGCTCAGGGCTCTGATCGGCCGCCACGTGTCGTCCGCCTCGACTATGCACCAGCCGACGCCACAGGTCACATCGCCCTCGTCGGGAAGGGGATCACGTTCGACACCGGCGGGCTCTCGCTGAAGCCCGCGGCATCCATGGTCGGCATGAAGTTCGACATGGCGGGGTCGGCCACCGTGCTCGCCGCACTGCGCGCGATCGCGACGCTGAAGCTGCCCATGCGCGTCACCGCATGGATGTGCATCACCGACAACATGCCCTCCGGAAAGGCGACGCGCCCTGGAGACGTGCTCAGGATGCTGGACGGCACGACCGTCGAGGTACTGAACACGGATGCCGAGGGGCGCCTCGTGCTGGCCGACGGCCTCGTCGCCGCGAGCCGCGAGCATCCTGATGTGATCTTCGACGTCGCGACGCTCACCGGCGCCGTGCTCGTGGCGCTCGGCCACCGGCACACCGGTGTCATGGGCGATGACGAGGCGGTGGCCGAGTACCTGACGGTGTCGGAGCAGGCGGGCGAGCTCGCCTGGCCGCTGCCGCTGCCCGAGTACATGCAGGACTCGCTCGACTCCCCCATCGCCGACATGATCAACGCCAATATGAGCGACCGCGCCGGTGGCACCATGTTCGCAGGACTCTTCCTGCAGCGGTTCATCGGCCGCACCAGCGACGAGGACGATGCGCCGCGCATCCCCTGGGTGCATCTGGACGTCGCCGGCTCCGCCGAGCACGCCAGCTCACCGTACGGATTCACAGACAAGGGCCCGACGGGTGCGACGGTGCGTTCGCTCGTCGCGTTCGCCGAGGCACGCGCACAGGAGGCATGATGACCACGCACACGTTCGACATCGTCGTACTCGGTGGCGGCAGCGGCGGCTATGCCGCGGCGCTGCGCGCTGCTGAACTGGGCAAGACCGTCGCGCTGATCGAGAAGGACAAGGTCGGCGGGACCTGCCTGCATCGCGGATGCATCCCGACCAAGGCGCTGCTGCACGCCGCCGAGGTCGCAGAGCATGTGCGCGATGCGGCATCCGTCGGAGTCTCCGCGACGTTCGAAGGTGTCGATGCGGCCGGGGTGCGCACCTACCGCGAGAACATCGTCGCCAAGAAGTTCAAGGGGCTCGAGGGCCTCATCAAGGCCAGGGGCATCACCACGGTCGCGGGCTTCGGACGGCTGAACGCCGACCGCAGTGTGAGCGTCGGCGATGACGTCTACGTCGGTGCGGACGTGGTGCTCGCCACAGGGTCGTACAGCCGCTCGCTACCGGGGCTCGACATCGGCGGCCGCGTCATCACCAGTGAGCAGGCGCTTGCGCTCGACGTCATCCCTGAGCGCGTTCTCGTGCTCGGCGGCGGAGTCATCGGCGTCGAGTTCGCGAGCGTATGGCGCTCGTTCGGTGCCGAGGTGACGATCATCGAGGCGTTGGAGCACCTGGTGCCCAACGAGGACATCGCCATGAGCAAGGGTCTCGAGCGCGCGTTCCGACGCCGCGGTATCGCGTATTCGCTCGGCACCCGATTCCAGACGGCGACGCAGGATGACCAGGGCGTCACCGTCACACTGGAGGACGGCAAGACGTTCACCGGCGACTATCTGCTGGTCGCCGTCGGACGCGGTCCCCTCACGGCCGATCTCGGCTTCGAGGAAGCCGGTGTCACACTCGATCGCGGCTTCGTGACGGTCGACGAGGAACTGCGCACGGGCGTCGCCGGTCTCTGGGCGGTGGGCGACATCGTCCCCGGCCTGCAACTCGCGCACCGCGGCTTCATGCAGGGCATCGACGTCGCGGAGCGGATCGCCGGCCTCTCGCCCGCTTCGATCCCCGAATCCCAGATTCCCAAGATCACGTACTGCAACCCGGAGGTCGCGTCCGTCGGCGTGACCGAGCAGGCCGCGATCACCGCGCACGGTGCGGATGCCGTCGTCTCGTACGAGTACAACCTGGCGGGCAACGGCAAGAGCGAGATCATCGGCACCGCCGGGCTCGTGAAGGTCGTGCGGCTGAAGGACGGACCGGTGATCGGTGTGCATCTGCTCGGCGATCGAGTCGGCGAGCTCATCACAGAGGGTCAGCTCGCCGTCGCCTGGGAGGCCCACCCCGAAGACATCGCCCCGCTCATCCATGCGCATCCGACGCAGAGCGAGGCCCTGGGCGAGGCATTCCTCGCCCTCGCCGGAAAACCACTGCACGCCCTCTGAACACCAACCGGTGTCAGGGTCACTAAGCTGAACATGTCACAAACATTCTTGAAGGAGACTCCGTCATGAGCACATCCGTGGTCCTCCCCGCTCTCGGTGAGAGCGTCACAGAGGGTACGGTCACCCGCTGGCTGAAGCAGGTGGGAGACACCGTACAGGCGGACGAAGGCCTGCTCGAGATCTCGACCGACAAGGTCGACACCGAGATCCCTTCGCCCGTCGCAGGCGTGATCGAGGAGATCCTGGTCGCCGAGGACGAGACCGTCGAGGTCGGCGCTCTGCTCGCCAGGATCGGCGACGGCAGCGCTTCGGCACCGGCTGCGGATGCCCCCGAGGCCGCCGCACCTGAGGAGGCAGAAGCCTCTCCCGCAGAGGCCGCACCTGCGGCAGAGGCCGCGCCCGCCGCAGAAGCAGCGCCTGCCGCGGAAGCAGCGCCCGCCGCAGAAGCAGCGCCTGCAGCCGAGGCAGCACCTGCCGCTTCCTCCGACGCCACGGACATCGTGCTCCCTGAGCTCGGCGAGAGCGTCACCGAAGGCACCGTCACCCGCTGGCTGAAGCAGGTCGGCGACGAGATCGCCGTCGACGAGGCTCTGCTGGAGATCTCGACCGACAAGGTCGACACCGAGATCCCCTCCCCGGTCGCCGGCGTGCTGCAGGAGATCCTCGCGGCCGAAGACGAGACCATCGCCGTAGGCAGCGTGCTCGCACGCGTCGGTTCCGGCGCGCCTTCGGCAGCGCCCGCTGCTGAGGCTCCGGCCGCTCCTGCACCGCAGGCCGCACCGGCTGCCGAGGCTCCCGCCGCTCCGGCACCGGCAGAAGCTGCGCCCGCACCTGCCCCTGAGGCAGCACCCGCCGCCGCATCGGCTCCGTCTGCCCCACCGGCTCAGGCCCCGGCATCCGCCGAGTCGGCGCCAGCCTCGACCGACGGTGACAACGTCTACGTCACCCCGCTCGTGCGCCGTCTCGCGTCACAGCAGGGTGTGGACCTTTCGAGCGTCAAGGGCTCCGGCGTGGGAGGACGAATCCGCAAGGAGGATGTCCTCAAGGCCGCAGAATCCAAGCCGGCCGCCCCCGCGGCTGCCGCCGCTGCAGCGCCCGCAGCCGCACCGCTCGAAGTGTCGCCCCTGCGCGGCACCACGCAGCCGATGTCGCGCCTGCGCAAGGTCGTCGCCAAGCGTGCGGTCGAGTCGATGCAGCAGACGGCTCAGCTCACCACGGTCGTCGAGGTCGATGTGACGAACGTCGCGAACTACCGCGACAGTGTCAAGGCGGAGTTCAACCAGAAGACGGGCGACAAGCTCTCCTTCCTGCCGTTCTTCGCGTTGGCCGCAGCCGAAGCGCTGCAGGCGTTCCCGATCATCAACGCGACGGTGGACGGTGAGAGCATCGTCTACCCCGACACCGAGAACGTCTCGATCGCCGTCGACACGGAGCGTGGACTGCTCACCCCCGTGCTGCGCGACGCCGCGACGAAGAACCTCGCGCAGATCGCGCACGAGATCGCTGATCTGGCTGCACGTTCTCGCGACAACAAGCTGAAGCCCGACGAGCTCGCCGGCGGCACCTTCACGCTGACCAACACCGGTTCTCGTGGAGCGCTGTTCGACACGCCTGTCGTGTTCCTGCCGCAGTCCGCCATCCTCGGCACCGGAACGGTCGTCAAGCGCCCAGGGCTGGTCAAGGTCGACGGCATCGACGCGATCGCCGTCCGTTCGTACGTCTATCTCGCACTGTCGTACGATCACCGCATCATCGACGGAGCGGATGCTGCTCGCTTCCTCGGAGCGATCAAGACCCGCCTCGAGGGCGCGCACTTCGCAGCGAACCTCGGCGCCTGAGCACCGCTCGCACCTAGTCTGGCTGGTGCGCGACGTCATACACGTCGCGCACCAGCCAGATGTCGTCTCGGCGCTCGAGAACCATCATCTGCTCGATCATCGCGGAGTCCACCGGAGTCAGCCGGATCACGGCCACATCGCCGTAGTCGTCCACCAGTGCGGCCGTACTCTCGGACGCACCAAGGCTCGCAACGCCCTCGGTGGGGATCCTGCCACCTTCCGCGACCGCACCGGCGCAGTCCTCCGCGATGTCCTTTACGCACCCGCTGATCGCATCGAGCAGTCGCGGCACCGCATCCAGCGCCGTACCTGCATCCGGCGCAGTGCCCTCGTCCGATACCGGCCCTGTCGGCGTCGGGCCGGGCGTCGACGTCTTCGATTCGTCGGCATCGCTGAGGTCCTCTGCCGCGCGATCAGCCCCTTCGTCCTGTTCCGATACCGCCGGCGCCTTCCGCGATGCCGCTTCGGCGGGCGCATCGCCATCGTCACCAGGCCAGAGCAGTCCGACGATCAGCACGATCGCGCCGAGTGCGCCGGCGAGCAGTAAGGCGCGGCGGCGCGAGGATTTCGGCTTGCCGGTCTCTTCCGCCTTCGCATGCAGCAGCGTTCGCCTGGGCGGCCGCTCACGCATACGCTCCATGCGCATGCGTACGATCTCCGACAGAGAGCGCAGCACGCGTACGGCACCTGCCTCGGGCCGCTCGGGCCGCTCCTTCCTCTTCGATCGCCTGCTCCGGGTCTCACCGGCCACATCGCGGCGATGCGATCGGCCCGTGTCGTCTGACGCCGCATCTGCAGCGACGAGCCTCGGAGAGATGGCGCTCACGCGCTCCGGTGCGAACACGTCGATCTGCAGAGCTCGCGGCGCGGCGCGCGCGAAGAGCTCCTGCTCCCAGCGGCGATCGTCGTCGGCGGGGTGGCGCGGCTGGCGCAGCGCGGACGCAGCCTCCTGCAGGATGCGCACCGTGCCGCGATCGGACTGCTGTCGCAGCATGCGCTCCACGAGTGCAGCCGTGCGCGCACGCGCGCTCCCGCCGTCGCCATGGACGAACAGCGGGCGACCGTCGACGGTCAACCACCACTCGCCCACCGCTTCAGCATCCGTTCCGAGCTCCCGCACTCCACGCAGCAGGCTGACGACGAGCGTGCCCAATTCCCCGGGGGTGAGGGGCGAATCAGAGGCGTCTCTGCGCCCGAGGAAGGCCTCCACGCGTTGCGTGCACCACGGCAGCAGAACGTCATGCCCATCGGCACGTCGTCTGATGTCGAGCGCGCCGCATACGTGCTCGGCATCTGAGAAGGCCCAGCCGTCCCAGTCGCCGAGCCGCTCGATATCGACGCATACGGCGACCGCGTCGTCGTATGCGACGAGGGCGCCGGGGAACGGGCCTTCCTTGCCGTCGATCGCTCTGATCAGGCGATGCACCCCCGGCACAAGGGAGGCACGGTCGGCAGAAGCATCCGTCTCGGTCATCGAACCATCACAGCGCAACGCGGCCGCGCGCAGCGTCGACGTAGGGCGAGTGTGGACAGATTCGAGGATTTCGCCGATGTGCAGAACGAGTGCGCCGCCCGCGAACGCGCACGTGAGGAGCGCACGGACTCGGTAGTCTTGTCTCCATGGCTAAGCGTGCTCCAGAACCCGAGAAGCGACCGGGGTTCTTCTCCCAGATCAAGTCCCTCTTCAGGTTCACACGTGAGGTGTACAGCTGGCTTCCGTGGGCGCAGATCGCCATCCTCGTCGCCGGCATCCTGCTCGGTCTCGTGGTCGGCTACCTCATCCCACCGTTCCAGGTGTGGACTCTCGTACTCTGGGCCATCACCGGCCTCATGCTCGGTGTGCTGGGCTCGCTGTTCCTGATGACCCGCCTGTCGACCAGCGCGATGTACGCCAAGATCGACGGCATGCCCGGCGCTTCAGGGCACGTGCTCAGCACGAGCCTCGGCCGCAACTGGCAGTCCTCCGACACCCCCGTCGGCATCAACCCCAAGACGCAGGAAGCGGTCTACCGGGCGATCGGGCGAGGTGGCATCGTCGTCGTCGGCGAGGGCGCCAGAGGCCGCCTCACCCGCCTCGTGAACGAGGAGCGCAGCAAGGCGCAGCGCGTCGCGAACGGCGTTCCCGTGCATGTGTTCTACGTGGGCCACGGCGAGGACGAAGTCACGATCGCCGATCTTTCGAAGACGATCAAGAAGCTGCCGAAGAAGATCGACAAGACGACGATGGCCGCCGTGATCCGACGCATCGACTCCGTCTCGCAGTCGGTCTCGTCACTGCCGATCCCCAAGGGCATCGACCCGACGAAGGTCCGCGCTCAGCGTCCGCGCTGAGCCTCCTGTACGAAGCGCCTTCCCTTCGACAGGCTCAGGGAGCGGCCCCGGCTCAGGGACCGGCTCAGGCTCAGGGAGCGGCCCCGGCTCAGGGAGCGGCCCCGGCTCAGGGACCGGCCCAAGCTCAGGATCGACTGCGGCCGTCAGCTCAGCGGTTCCTTGGGCAGACGACGCACCTTGGCCCTGCGACGGCGGCGCTCGGGGATCATTCCGCGCATCTCCTCGAGCTTGCCGAAGCAGAGCAGCCGGTCATCGGCCTCGAGCACGACGTGCTTGCGCGGATTCGGGATGACGCTGACCCCGCGGTGCAGCGTCAGCACCGTGATGTCGCGCTCCCACAGGCCTGACTCCCCCAGAGTCCTGCCGACGAGCTCGGCGGCGTTGTGAACGAGCAGCTCGGCCACTCCGTACCCCGTCGAGACCGTCAATCGCTGGCGCACGTCGATCTCAGGGAATGCGACCTGCCCTGCGATGTGATCGATGATCGCGCCGGCGACATCCAGATTCGTCGCCTGCTCGATGCCCTGAAGGCCGGGCGAGGAGTTGACCTCCATCACCAGCGGTCCGTCGTCGCCCTCGAGCATGTCGACGCCGGCGACCCGCAGTCCCATGATCTGCGCAGATCGCACCGCCACCTGCTCGTAGGCCGGGTCGAGTTGCACACGCTCGACGCTGCCGCCTCGGTGCACGTTGGATCGGAACTCGTCGCCGGCGGCGACGCGGCGCATCGCTGCGACGACACGGTCGCCGACGACGAGCGCACGGATGTCGCGGCCCCTGCTCTCGGCGATGAACTTCTGGATGAGGACGTTCTGCTTCGTGGAATGCAGCGTCTCGATGATCGCCTCGGCGACCTTCACCTGCGGGGCGAGGATCACGCCGATGCCCTGCGTTCCCTCCAGAAGCTTGATGACCACTGGTGCGCCGCCGACGCGTTCGATGGCCGGACGCACGTCAGCGCGGTTGCGCACGAAAGCGGTGGCCGGCATCGCGATGTTGTGGCGGGAGAGGATCTGATTCGCGCGAAGCTTGTCCCTGGCGCTGGAGATGCCGTTCGCCGTGTTGGGCGTGTAGACGTCCATCTGCTCGAACTGGCGCACCACGGCGGTGCCGAAGTAGGTGATCGAACTGCCGATACGGGGCAGGATCGCGTCGTAGTCGCTCAGCGGACGGCCGCGGTAATGCAGGTCGGGTTCGTCCGCGGTCAGATCGATCGCGAACTTCAGCGTGTTCAGCACCTTGACGTTGTGGCCGCGCTGAAGAGCGGCCGCGCGGAGGCGCTGCGTCGAATACGCCTGCGGAGCGCGGGAGAGAACTGCGAGCTTCACGTATGTTTCCTGCCAAGATGTATCGAGTGACCAAGACATCTCATTCAAACACTCTTACGGGGTGGCGTGAATGGGTGAGCCTGCCCGACGCCGGCGTCGATTGGATCAAAGCCAAGGTCGACACCGGCGCGCGTACGTCGTCATTGCACGCGTTCGACGTGGAAGAGTTCGAGCGAGAGGGCGAGGCATGGGTGCGATTCAGGGTGAACCCCTGGCAGCACACCAACGCGGACGCCACGATCGTCGAATGTCCCGTCCATGACAGACGGGCGGTGCGCAGTTCCTCAGGACACGCGCAGCACCGGCTGGTCGTGCTGCTGGCGATCCGCATCGTCGACCAGCTGGTCATCTCGGAGGTCACGCTCAGCAATCGTGACGAGATGGGATTTCGGATGCTGATCGGTCGCGAGGCGCTGCGACGCGGCTTCATCGTGGACCCGGCACGCTCGTTCCTCGGCGGTCGTGCGCCGAAAGAGACCCGCCGGCGCAATCGCGGGCGCAGCTGACAGCGCCCGAGCGTCAGGCGCGGATCAGTTCAGGCGCGGATCAGTACCGTGCCGACGGCCTTGTCGTGCAGGCCGCGCTGATCCGGATCCCAGATGACGGCCGGGATCACGAGCACGAGCAGCAGTGTCCGCACGATCGGACGCCACAGCCCCACCCATCCGCCACCGAGCATGACCAGGCGCATACCCAGGATGCGGTGCCCGGGGCTGCCGCCTATCGTCGGGATGAACACGATCTGCACGACGGCGAAGACGACCAGCGTGGCGATCGCGTCGTACTGGAAGAAAGCGATCGAGATGATCACCGCTGCGGCCCAGTCGATGACGAGAGCGCCGATGCGCCTGCCGGCGCGAGCGATGGTGCGCGTACCGCTCACAGGGAGCCCTAGACGTTCGCCGGGGTACGTGTTCTCAGCATCCGTCACACATCCAGTGTATCGGCGGTCTGTAACATGGCGGAAACATAGAGGACATGGCCGGGTAACCCCTCGGACATAGCCTGCTTGCAGCCTTCAAGGCCCCGATCCGCATCATCTGGAGTGATAAATGTTCACCGATTCGTCCGAGGTTCTGAGCTATATCAAGGAGAACGACGTCAAGTTCCTTGACATCCGTTTCACTGATCTGCCCGGTGTCCAGCAGCACTTCAACATCCCTGCGTCGACGGTCGACGAGGCGTTCTTCACAGACGGCCAACTGTTCGACGGCTCGTCGATCCGCGGATTCGCCAGCATCCACGAGTCCGACATGCAGCTCATCCCCGACGTCTCGACCGCATACATGGATCCGTTCCGCGAGGCGAGCACGCTGGTGATGATCTTCGACATCTACAACCCGCGCACCGGCGAGATCTACTCGAAGGACCCGCGTCAGGTCGCAAAGAAGGCCGAGAAGTACCTCGTCTCGACCGGCATCGCCGACACCGCCTTCTTCGCTCCCGAAGCGGAGTTCTACATCTTCGATGACGTCCGCTACTCCGTGACCTCGAACTCGAGCTTCTACAGCGTCGACTCCGAAGAGGGCGCGTGGAACACGGGCCGCGAAGAAGAAGGCGGCAACCTCGGCAACAAGACCCCGTACAAGGGCGGCTACTTCCCCGTCAGCCCGGTCGACAAGACCGCTGACCTGCGCGATGACATGACCCTCAAGCTCATCGAGGCAGGCTTCATCCTCGAGCGATCGCACCACGAGGTCGGCACTGGCGGCCAGCAGGAGATCAACTACCGCTTCGACACCATGGTGCACTCGGCGGATGACATCTTGAAGTTCAAGTACATCATCAAGAACACCGCAGAGCAGTGGGGCAAGTCGGCTACCTTCATGCCGAAGCCGCTCTACGGCGACAACGGCTCAGGCATGCACACGCACCAGTCGCTGTGGAGCGACGGCAAGCCGCTGTTCTACGACGAGGCAGGCTACGGTCAGCTCAGCGACATCGCCCGCTGGTACATCGGCGGCATCCTCGCGCACGCACCGGCGCTGCTGGCCTTCACGAACCCGACGCTGAACAGCTACCACCGCCTGGTCAAGGGCTTCGAAGCACCGGTCAACCTTGTCTACTCGGCCGGAAACCGCTCGGCTGCGATCCGCATCCCGATCACGGGTTCGAACCCCAAGGCCAAGCGCATCGAGTTCCGCGCTCCGGATGCCTCCGGCAACCCGTACCTCGCGTTCGCGGCGCAGCTGATGGCCGGCCTCGACGGCATCAAGAACCGCATCGAGCCGCACGAGCCGGTCGACAAGGACCTCTACGAGCTTCCCCCCGAGGAGGCCAAGAACATCCCGCAGGTGCCGAACTCGCTGCTGGACTCGCTCGACGCGCTCCGCGACGACCACCAGTTCCTGCTCGAAGGCGGGGTCTTCACGCCCGAGCTCATCGAGACCTGGATCTCGTACAAGATCGAGAACGAGATCCTGCCGATGGCGCAGCGCCCGCACCCGTTCGAGTACGAGCTGTACTACGGGGTCTGACACCGCTCAGCACGTCCAGAAGAGCCCATTCCGCACCATCGCGGAATGGGCTCTTCTGATGTTCACGGGCGCGCGTTAAGGTGCAGTATGGGCAGACTCAAGTACGACCACACCGCCGAGGCGATCGGCATCGAAGACGAGACACTGGCACACCTGAAGGTCGTCGTGGCGACGAAGCTGCGTCGCCAGGAGAGCTTCATGATGACGTGGCTGCCCCTCGACGGCAAGCCCAGTGGACGGATGAGCGCGTGGATCCACCCCGCAGTCCCTCTGCTGTTCATCTTCGACAGCGCTGAACTGCCCCCGATCGACCCGAAGCGACTGGAAGAGACGATGCACGCGACCAACGCCACCGGCGAGCTGGTCCTCGACCATCTCGTCCGCGTGGAGGTCGAATGACGGCGTTCAGTGCACCCTGAGTGCGCCCGCCTGTACGCGCACCTCGAATGATGACACGTCACCCAGTTCCTCGCCGTCGACCTCGAAGGCCAGCGGCTGCTCGAGCTCGACGCTGATGCGCTCAGCGGTCAGGTGACGAGTGGATTCGGTGCTGACCGCGGTCTCGTCACGAGTGAGCAGGCGACGGATGCCGTTGTCCCAGACGACTGAGCGCACGGTGTCGAGCCACTGCAGTGCGCCGTCGGCGCTCACCAGCAGCAGGTCGAGCAGACCGTCATCGAGCTTGGCGTCCGGCAGCAGGCGTACCCCGCCCTGCACCATGCCGCAGTTGCCGATCAGCAGGGTGTGACCGCGCACCTCCTGCGCGTCTCCCCCGTCCAGCGCGAGCGTGATCCCGGTCATCTCGGTGCCGGCCATGGCGCGGCCCATCGCCTCGACGTACGCGAGCCAGCCGGCGCGGTCCTTCAGATCGTCGTCCGTCTCCACGAGCATCTGCGCGTCGATGCCGAATCCGACCATCACGGTGAAGGCGCGTTCCTCGCCGTTCATGCTCACCCAGCCGAGGTCGATCGTGCGGGGCTCGCCACGGCTGATCCGGGCCAACGCCGCGGGGATGTCGTCCAACGGCACCTCGAGGTTGCGGGCGAGCAGGTTGCCTGTGCCCTGAGGCACGATGCCGAGTACGACCTCTGTGCCGGCCAGCGCCTCGGCGACCGCACGCACGGTGCCGTCTCCGCCGACCGCGATCACGGTGCCGCATCCGGCGGCGACGGCTTCCTTCGCCATCCCGAGTCCAGGGTCGTCCTCGCTGGTCTCCCACCACTGCACGTCGCTGTCCAGCGCCTCAGCGACTGCCGATCGCAGTACGTCCTCATCGATCTTCGACGGGTTCCAGATGATGCCGATCTTCGTCGCTGTCATGTGCTCAGCCTGAGCCAGCGGAGGTGATTGCGCAACTCAGCCGTAGAAGAGGTTCTCGAACGCTCGTCGAGCGCGTCTGGTGACGCCGAGATAGTCCTCTTCCACGGCCGTGGCCGAGCCGTCCGGATAGCCGAGCAGATGGCCGAGTGCATCCAGTTCCCGACGGTCGGCCGGGAGCATGTCGGCGGTGTGCCCGGTGCGCAGCGTGATCGCGGAACGCAGCCGGCTGGCCAGCAGCCACGCCTCACGCAGCTTCTCCGCGTCGTCGGCCGGCACCAGCTCCGCATCCACCGCCGCGTGAAGGGCGTCCAGAGTGGATGTCGTTCGCAGCGCAGGCACGGCGTGAGCGTGCTGCAGCTGCACGAGCTGAACCAGCCACTCGACGTCGCTGAGCGAACCCGGGCCCAGTTTGAGATGTCGATGGGGGTCGGCACCCTGGGGAAGCCGCTCCCCTTCGACGCGGGCCTTGATCCGCTTGATCTCGCGCAGCCCCTGCTGGTCGACCTGTTCCGGATAGCGGATGCTGTCTGCCAGACTCATGAACTTCGTGATCAGCTGCCCGCTGCCGGCGACGCCGCGTGCGCGCAGCAGCGCCTGAGCCTCCCACGACACGGACCAACGCCGGTAGTACTCCGTATACGCGGCGATCGATCGCACCACAGGGCCCTGGCGTCCCTCAGGACGCAGGTCGGCGTCGAGATCGAGTGGCACACGGTGGTCGGTCAGATGCTCGCGGAGGCCGGAGACCAGCTGCGTCGACAATGTCTGCGCGCGCTGCGGATCGATGCCGTTCGCGTCGTACACGTAGAGGATGTCGGCATCCGACCCGAAGCCCAGTTCGGCTCCGCCGAAACGCCCCATGCCGATGACGGCGAAGTCGAGGTCGTCGTCCTCCGCGGGCACCACCTCGCGCCGTACCGCACGCAGTCCTGCCTGAATGGTCGCGTCGGTGATCGCGGTGAGAGAGGTCGCGATCTCTTCGATCGTCAGCACATCGAGCACGGCGCCCATCGCCGTGCGGAGCAGCTCGCGGCGCCGCAGCGCACGGACCGCCTTCAGGGCGGGCGCCACCGACTTGTGCCTCGTCTGGATCGCCCGAGCCTCTTCGTAGAGCTGAGACGCGGCGCGCGGGCGCAGCCGCTCGGGGCTGTCCAACCACGCGACAGACTCCGGGATCCACTCCATGAGCTCGCCGATGTACCGCGATGCCGAAAGCAGCCGCGTGAGGCTCTCGGCTGCGCCTGAGGAATCGCGCAGCATCCGGAGGAACCAGGAGGTGTCTCCCAGCCTCTCGCTGATCCTGCGGAAGGCGAGCAGCGCGTAGTCGGGGTCGCTGCCGTCGGCGAACCAGCGCACCATGATCGGCATGAGATGACGTTGGATCGTGACCTTGCGGCTGATCCCGGAGGTGAGCGCGCCGATATGACGCAGAGCGCCCGCGGCGTCGCGGAAGCCGATGGCGGCGAGACGATCATGAGCCTGCGCTGTCGAGAGCGTGCGCTCCTCTTCCGGCAGCGCGGCGACCGCGCTCAGCAGCGGTCGGTAGAACAGGCGGGTGTGGATGTCGCGCACCTCACGGCGCACACTCTCCCAGAGCGCCCAGATGCCGTCGCCGGTGTCGGCCAGTCCGGTGGCCCTGGAGAGGATGCGCAATCCGTCTGGCGTCCTCGGCATCAGATGCGTGCGGGAAAGCTCGCGCAGCTGCTGCCTGTGCTCCAGCAGCCGGAGCGTCCGGTAGTCGGATGCGAAGGTCGCGGCGTCCTCCCGGCCGATGTAGCCGCCCGCCACGAGAGCGTCCAGGCTCTCCAGGGTTCCTCGCGTACGCAGACTCGGATCGGTGAGACCGTGCACGAGCTGCAGAAGCTGCACGGTGAACTCGATGTCCCGCAACCCGCCGACGCCGAGCTTGATCTGATGCGTGGCGTCTTCAGGACCGATGTGCTCAGTCACGCGCTCACGCATCCGCTGCACACTGTCGACGAAGTTCTCGCGAGCGGCGCTCGACCAGATCTTCGGCTGCACGGCCTCGATGTATGCGTCTCCGAGGCCGGCATCTCCTGCGAGTGGCCGAGCCTTGAGGAGGGCCTGGAACTCCCAGCTCTTCGCCCACCGGTCGTAGTACGCGAGGTGCGAGCCGAGAGAGCGGACCAGCGCGCCCTGCTTGCCCTCCGGCCGGAGGTTCGCGTCGACCTCCCACAGCGGAGGTTCGACCTCGACGCCCTCCAGCCCGCGCATCGTCTCGATCGCGAGCTTCGTGGCGATGTCGATCGAGCGTCCCTCTTCGAGGCGTTCTTCGTCTGCCGTGCCACCGACGAAGATCACATCGACGTCGCTCACATAGTTGAGTTCGCGTGCGCCGGCTTTACCCATCCCGATGATCGACAGGCGGGTGAGAGCGACCTCCTCGCGCGGACGGGTGACGGCGACCCTGGTGCGTGCGACAGCGAGCGACGCCTCCAGTGCCGCGCCGGCGGCATCCGCGAGCGCAGCGGACACCGCAGCGATCCGCAACGCGGGTTCGGGCGCTGACAGATCGACGGCGGCGATCTCCGCCAGCGAGCGGCGGTATGCGATCCGCAGCGCGACAACTGCGGAATCGTCCGCGATATCGGCGAAACCGTCCTTCGCGCCCACTGAGTCGAGCAGGCGTTCCTGCAGCGTTGCCGCGCTCGGCACGAGTGGTCCGACCTCGGTGAGCACGGACAGTTGGTCCGGATGCCGGAGGAAGAAGTCGGCCAGACCACTCGATGCGCCGAAGACGCGCCAGCAGACGCCACGGGCTTCCTCATCGCGCAGCACCCGCTTCAGTGCGTCAGGATCGCGGCGCGCGACCTTGAGCATCCCACCGGCAGCGCCGTCGGGATCGGCAGCGACGACGCCGTCGACAAGTGTCGAGCGTTCGATGCCGGTCAGCGTCGACAACTCGTCGAGCACCTCGGCGGCAGCACTCAGGCCGGTGAAGCCGACCCGTGCCAGTGACGACAGTGAAGAGGTGGAGCCCGATCGAGCCATCGGCTCAGAGAAGCTCGAGGTTGCTCTTCAGCTCGAACGGGGTGACCTGGCCGCGGTAGGCCTCCCACTCCTTGCGCTTGTTGAGCAGCACGTAGTTGAACACCTGCTCGCCGAGCGTTTCGGCGACGAGCTCGGATGACTCCATGTACTCGAGGGCGTGGTCGAGGCTGGCGGGCAGTGAGGAGTAACCGAGCGCGCGGCGCTCAGCGTCGCTCAGCGACCACACGTTGTTCTCGGCCTCGGGCGGCAGCTCGTACTCCTCCTCGATGCCTTTGAGGCCGGCGGCGAGCAGCAGCGCGTACGCGAGATACGGGTTGGCTGCCGAGTCGAGGCCCCGGTACTCGACACGCGAGGACTGGCTCTTGTGCGGCTTGTACATCGGCACGCGGATGAGGGCGGAGCGGTTGGTGTGGCCCCAGGTCACGAAGCTGGGCGCCTCGTCGCCGCCCCACAGCCGCTTGTAGGAGTTCACGAACTGGTTCGTGACGGCGGCGATCTCGTTGGCGTGCTTGAGCAGGCCTGCGATGAAATGCCGCCCCGTCTTGGAGAGCTGGTACTGGGCGCCTTCCTCCCAGAAGGCGTTCTGGTCGCCTTCGAACAGCGACATGTGCGTGTGCATGCCGCTGCCGGGCTGGTCGCTCATCGGCTTCGGCATGAACGTCGCGTACACGCCCTGCTCGATCGCGACCTCCTTGACGACCGTGCGGAACGTCATGATGTTGTCGGCCATCGTGAGTGCGTCCGCGTAGCGCAGGTCGATCTCGTTCTGACCCGGCCCGCCCTCGTGGTGGCTGTACTCGACGGAGATGCCCAGGTCTTCCAGCATCCGCACCGAGCGTCGGCGGAAATCGTGCGCCGTCCCGCCGGGCACGTTGTCGAAGTATCCTGCGGAGTCGACGGGAACAGGGCCCTCGGGCCCGATCACCGATGACTTGAGCAGGTAGAACTCGATCTCGGGGTGAGTGTAGAACGTGAAGCCGGCGTCGGCGGCCTTGGCGAGCGTGCGCTTGAGCACGTGCCGCGGGTCGGCGACGGCGGGCTGGCCGTCAGGGGTGGTGAGATCGCAGAACATGCGGGCGGTCGGGTCGACCTCGCCGCGCCACGGCAGCGTCTGGAAGGTCGTCGGGTCGGGCTGCGCGAGCAGGTCGGACTCGTACGTGCGAGTGAGGCCCTCGATCGCGGAGCCGTCGAATCCGATCCCCTCGGCGAACGCGCCCTCGACCTCGGCGGGAGCGATGGCCACGGACTTCAGCGTGCCGATCACGTCGGTGAACCACAGGCGCACGAACTTCACGCCGCGTTCTTCGATCGTGCGCAGCACGAAGTCTCGCTGCTTGTCCATTCCCATATGCCTAGTGCTTCCCGTCCGCGTCAGTCGCCTTGCGCACGTCGGTCGCCTTGCGCCAGTCCTCGTCGATGGCTTCTTCCACTGCCCATGCTTCGGAGCGCGCACGAATCATCTCAAGCGCGTTGGCTGCGGCCTCTGCGGTGTCGAAGGGACCGATTCGGTCGACCGCGGGGGACTCGTAGCCGTGCTCAACCTGGCCAGTATTGGTGTTGTACCAGTACTTGCGCTCCCCGCTGGACATGTATGAATCTTCACCGTGAGACATGGCAGCTCCCTTCGTAAGCTTCTGTCACGATCCTACTGTCGTCCCGGGCGCTCGCTAGGCTATTGAGCATGGCAAAAGCGATCGGCGTCGACATCGGCGGCACAGGCATCAAAGCAGGCATTGTCAACCTCAAGAAGGGTGCGCTCGATTCGGATCGCGTCCGGGTGGACACACCCAAGGGCGCAGCGCCTGAAGACGTGCTCAAGGCCGTCAACGAGGTGCTCGACACGCTCGAAGTACGGGATTCGGATCTTCCTCTCGGCGTGGCCTTCCCCGCGATCGTGAAGAACGGCAAGACCCTGTCTGCAGCGAACGTCTCCGAGAAGTGGATCGGCTTCGAGGCCGAGAAGTTCTTCGAGGACGGTCTCGGCCGTCACATCACCTTCGTGAACGACGCGGATGCCGCCGGCGTCGCCGAGGTGCGACACGGTGCTGCGCGAGACGTCGACGGCCTCACGATCCTCGCCACGCTCGGCACCGGCATCGGCTCGGCGTTCCTTTACGACGGCGTGCTGCTGCCGAACACGGAGCTCGGGCACCTGCTCTACAACGGCACGACCATCAAGGACGCCTCCATCGAGACGTGGACGGCGTACTCGGCGATGGAGCGCGAGAAGCTGTCCTGGGAGGACTGGTCGGCGCGCCTGCAGGTGTTCTTCTCGCACGTCGAGTTCCTGTTCAGCCCTGATCTGTTCGTCGTCGGCGGAGGCGTGTCCAAGCACCCGGAGAAGTTCATCCCGCTGCTCGAACTGAACACGCCGATCATCCCGGCCATCCACCGCAACTCGTCGGGAATCATCGGCGCCGCCTCGCTCGCAGCCGACTGACACTTCGACAGGCTCAGTGACCGTTCGGTTGCTGAGCCTGTCGAAGCACGAATGGGCCGGCCTGTACGCCGGGTTCTGTTCCGGGGCCTCTCTCGAGGGATCCCTTCGACGGCCATCTCTCTCGGCGACACGTTGCCGTGCCGCTCCAGCGGTCTACCCGAGGACTCGGCGAGCCGCGTCAACATCCTCTGTCTGACCTTGCTCCGGACGAGGTTTACCTGGCGGGTCATGTCACCATGACCCCCGGTGGTCTCTTACACCACCCTTTCACCCTTACCGCTTCGACCCCTTCGACAAGCTCAGGGATCGACGCGGCGGTCTACTCTCTGTGGCACTTTCTCGCGGATTGCTCCGGGTGGGTGTTACCCACCATCCTGCCCTGTGGAGCCCGGACGTTCCTCGGTGCGGTCTCCCGCAACGCGGCCGTCCAGCCGACCCATTCGCACGTTCAGTCTACTTCTCCGCGGTCTGCACGATTCGCAGATCAAGCGGCACATCGATCGGGAATTCGCCGAACAGACGCCGGGTGGCCACGGCCGCCGCCTTGCGCACGGCCTCGGCCGCGGCATCCGCCGACTCGGCCGGCACATGCAGGATCACCTCGTCGTGCAGGAAGAACGCCAGATGCGCATTGCGAGCGAAGGGACCGGATGCCGCGGCCGCCGTCGTCGCTTCGGGAAGGCTGCGCAGCCGATGACGGATCTCCGCCAGCCAGATCAGCGCCCACTCGGCTGCGGTGCCCTGCACCACGAAGTTGCGGGTGAAACGGCCGCGCTCGCGCGCACTCTGCCGCGCGCGCTTCACCTCGACCGGATCGGCGTCGGCGCCGCTGGCCTCGCTCTGCGCCGCCTGCCATGCGGCATCGGGGTGAGGCGAGGAACGGCCGAGGTTCGTCGACACGACACCGCCGTCCTCTCCTGTGCGCGCCGCGTCGTCCACGAGGCGCATCGCCCGCGGATAGACCTTGCGCAGTCGCGGAACCAACCGACCGCTGTCGCCCGTCGTCGCTCCGTACATCGCTCCGAGCACCGCGTACTTCGCCTCTTCGCGCGTCGCCACCGCCCCTGATGCGACGACACCCGCATACAGATCGCGACCGCGCGCCGCCTCTGCCATGGCCTTGTCGCCGGCCATCGCCGCCAGCATGCGCGGCTCGAGCTGGGCGACATCCGCGACGACCAGCATCCAGCCCTCGTCCGCCTGCACCGCAGGGCGGAGGATCCGCGGGATCTGCAGCGCTCCCCCACCCGACGACGCCCAGCGGCCGGTGACGACCCCTCCGGGGATGTACACGGGACGGAATCGGCCGGCGTGCACCCATTCCGACAACCACGCCCAGCCGTTCGCGCTCAGAAGGCGCGAGAGCTTCTTGTACGCCAGCAGAGGCTCGATCACCGGGTGCGTGACCTCGCTCAGCTCCCATTGGCTCGTCGATTCGACGTTCACGCCCACACGGTGCAGGGCTCGGAGGAGTTTCACGTGACTGTCCAGATGGAGCTGAGGGTCACCGAGGTGGAAGCGCACCTTCTCTGCGAGCTCGGCCATGCGGGCGGGCTGTCCGCCGCCCGGCTGCCGCGGACCGAGCACGTCGACGAGGATGCGGTCGTGCGCCTCGCCATCCCACGGCAGTCCGCCCGCTCGCATCTCCTCGGCGATCAGCCCGCCGGCGGATTCTGCCGCGCACAGCAGCGGCAGTCGCCCCGTCTTGTCAGCGGCGATCACGCGGCACTGCTCGCGGTACTGCTCGAGGAGGTCGTCCACGGAATCGCCGGAGGGCCGCGCGAGCAGGTCGAACAGCGCCGGTTCTCCGGCATCGGGTTCGCGAGGAAGCCAGTCCTCCGACGGTGCGAGCGGGCGTGCGACACGATCGGTGTCTCGAAGGATCGCATGGCACAGCAGCAGGTCATGCGACCTCGTCAGGAAGACGCCGGCCGCCAGCATCCGGGGATACAGCTCTCTCGCGCTGCGGATCACCCAACGCGGCGATCTGCTCTGCTCGACCCCGCGCACCCAATCGACGAGGTCAGAACCCGCGAGCTCTGCACGTTCTCGTTCTTCGCCGCCGGGGTCGAGCTCGATGGCGACGTAGTCACCGCCGCCGGCGGACGCCAGCAGAAATCTCGCGTCCGATGCGGACGCCGCCTTCACAGGCCTGATTCGTCGGTGCGCACCAGGATGGCGCCGCACTCAGGGCACGACACGACCGCGTCGGGCGCGGCCTGGCGGACCTCTTTGAGGTGTGTTCCCGACAACATCATGCGGCAGCCCTCGCACGTGCCCCGGAGCAGCAGACCGACACCGATGCCGCGCGAGGCGCGACGATCGTAGTCCGCGACCAGCTCTGCAGGCATGTCTGCGGTGATCGCAGCGCGATCGCGGGTCAGGTGTTCGACCTCGGTCGCGGCAGCCGCCACCGCGGCCTTCGCCTGCGTGGTGAGCTCGGTTCCCTCTGCCGTGGTCACGTCGATGAGCGCCTGTTGCGTGGCGACGGCAGCCTCGGCTTCTTCCACGCGCGACATGACCTCGAGCTCCATGTCCTCGAGGTCGCTGACGCGCTTGGCGAGGCTCGCGAGCTCGTGCTCGAGGGCCTGGGCGTCTTTCGCGTTCGAGGACGCAGCCAACCGCTCCGTGTCGCGAGTGCGGCGCTGCTCGACGAGCTTCACGTCGGATTCCAACCGGGCGAGCTCCGTGCGAGCGTCGTCACGTGCACCCGTCAGGATCGTCAGCTCTCGAAGCTGCTCCTGGCGCTCCTTCGCGAGCTCGTTGATGCGGGGGCCCTGCGCCGGCGTCGTGCGCGCGCGCTCGGCCTGCTGGATGCGGCGATCCAGGTCGGCGACGTCGAGAAGGAGGCGCTGATGCTCGGGGGTGGCGTTCACATCTCCAACTTACCCGCGCCCGTGGACATCCGACGATCGCGTCATTCGACGGGCGCGCCGTCGACGTACGACCACATCCTGTCCTCACGCACGAAGCGGCTGCGCTCTTTCATCGACGCCTGTACTCCGCCCTCGCGGTAGAACGCCTCGAACGACACGATCCCGCTCGTGTCGAACGGACCGCCGGCCTCGGTCTCCAGGATGTCGAGCCGCGTCCAGCGGATGTCGGTGTCGAGTTCGAGATCTCTCGGCCTGGTCGACGGATGCCATGAGCGCAGCAGGTACGGCGCATCGCCGACCGCGAACGCCGTGAATCGCGACCGCATGAGGCGCTCTGCAGTCGGCGCGGTCGCTTCTGCGGCAAGCAGCGGAGCGCAGCACGTCTCGAATGTGTCGCCGGACAGGCAGGGACATCGCATGAGTCCATTGTGCCGCGTACGCTGATTCCAGACCTCGAAGGAGACCTCGATGACCGCTCTGCCCACGCGCACAGCCCAAAACGGCTTCACCCTTCCCGCCATCGGGCTGGGAACGTACCGCCTCAACGGCGCCGAGGGTGCGGCCGCGATCGCCGCAGGAATCGACGCCGGCTATCGCCTGGTCGATTCCGCGTTCAACTACGAGAACGAAGGCACGGTGGGCCGTGGCGTGGCGGATGCTGCGACGGACCGCGCAGAGGTCATCGTCACCACGAAGCTGCCCGGCCGGCACCACCGGGCGGAGAAGGCACGAACGAGCATCGAGGAGAGCCGATTCCGACTCGGGCTCGATGCCACCGATCTGCACCTCATCCACTGGCCGAACCCCAGTCAGGACGAGTATGTGCAGGCGTGGGCCGAGCTCGTGGATGCGCAGCGGCGCGGCGTGGTGCGACAGATCGGCGTGTCGAACTTCCTGCCGGAGCACCTCGAGCGGCTCGAGCACGAGACGGGCGTGCGCCCGGTCGTGAACCAGATCGAATTGCATCCGTACTTCCCGCAGGAGGAGCAGCTCGCCTATCACCTGGAGCACGGCATCATCACCGAGGCCTGGAGTCCCCTCGGCCGCGCGAAGGCACTGCTGGAGGAGCCGGTGATCGTCGAGGTCGCAGCGGCCCACGACATCTCGCCCGCGCAGGCCGTGCTCGCCTGGCATGTCGCGCGTGAGAGCGTGGCGATCCCGAAGGCGTCGTCGCTGGAGCACCAGCGCGCGAACTTCGCCGCAGCATCCGTCGTCCTGGAAGACGCCGAGGTCGCCGCGATCACTGCTCTGGGTCGGCCGGACGGCCGCCTCTTCGACGCCGACCCGAGGACGCACGAGGAGTCCTGAGCGCCGGCCACCCGGCGATCAGAGGATGGTCGTCAGCACGCCGCCATCTGCCCGCAGCGCCGCACCGTTCGTCGCGGACGAGAGCGGGCTCGCGAGGTAGAGCGCGAGGTTGGCGATCTCTTCGGGTTCGATGAACCGTTCGAGCAGCGACGTCCTGTTCTCGCCGATGATCGCCCTCTTCAGTCCGTCGGCCGGAATGCCCTGTGCCTGCGAGAGCACGGCCACGGTGTCGGCCACACCGTCGGAGTAGGTCGGTCCGCCCAGGATCGTGTTCACCGTCACCTCGGTGCCGTGGGTGAGTTTCGCGAGACCGTTGCTCAGCGCAAGCATCGCGGCCTTCGTGACGCCGTAGTGCACCATGTCTGCGGGGATGTTCACGCCGGACTCGCTGCCGATGAAGACGATGCGGCCCCAGCCCCTCTCGAGCATGCTCGGCAAGGCGTGACGCGAGAGGCGCACACCACTCATGACGTTGAGGGTGAAATAACGCTGCCAGTCATCGTCACTGATGTCGTTGAAGGAGGCGAGCTCGAAGAGTCCGACGTTGTTGACCAGGATGTCGACGGCACCGAGCTCTTGGACCAACTGTGCCGTCTGCTGCTCGTCGCCGAGGTCCGCGACGATTCCCGTGACAGCCGCGTCAGCATCCGGTGCCTTCAATCGACGGACCGCGTCGTCGACCTTCTCCCCGCTGCGGCCGTTGACCACGACCGACACGCCTTCGTCGAGCAATGCTCTCGCGATCGCGAAGCCGATCCCCTGCGTCGACCCGCTCACGAATGCTCTTCTGCCGCCCAGATTCAACTCCATGACACTCCTTTTACTTTCTCAGTCAAGTCATGTTGCATCATTTGACTTGACTGCGCAAGTCATTCGAGTAGTCTGCTGGCATGTCCGATCCTTCTGGCCGCGCAGTTCTCGACGGCGATGAACTGGAGACCTGGTCGTCTCTGGCCACTCTCCTGGAATGGCTGCCCACCGCACTCGATGCACAACTGCTCGGCGATTCGGAGGTGACGCACTTCGAGTACGGCATCCTGTACGCCCTCGCCGACGCTCCGGAGGCGACCCTTCGCATGAGTGTGCTCGCCGGCTTCGCCAACAGCTCACTGTCACGGCTTTCGCGGGCGGCCGCGCGTCTGGAGAAACGCGGCTGGATGCGCCGGAGTCCCGACCCGGCCGACGGTCGTTTCACGCTCGCGATCCTCACGGATGCCGGGCTCGCCAAGGTCGAGCAGGCGGGGCCAGGCCATGTGAAAACGGTGCGCCGACTGGTCGTCGACCCGCTGAGCCCTGCGCAGCTGAAGCAGTTGAAGCAGATCAGTCGTCGGATCCTCGGCGCGATCCGAGAAGACGAGGGCTGGCGGCCCGGCGTGGTTCGCTGACGAGACGGAATACCCGCAGACCGCTCTGCCTTGCATCCGACATGAGAGCAATCGTGTACACGGACAAGGGCGGCTCCGAGACGCTCACGATGATCGAGCGCGACGCGGGGCAGCCGGGTCCCGGAGAGGTGCGCGTCCGCATCCACGCGTCGGGAGTGAATCCGACCGACTGGAAGGCGCGCGCCTCTGAGGGAACACCAATGCCGTTCGATCAGATCGTGCCGAATCAGGACGGCGCCGGCGTTGTGGATGCCGTTGGCGATGATGTCGCGGACCTGCAGGTGGGCGATCGCGTGTGGCTGTACCTTGCGGCACATGAGCGTCCGACCGGAACCGCACAGGACGTCACCATCGTTCCTGCCATCCGTGCCGTGCGCCTCCCGGACGGCATCGGCTTCGACACCGCCGCGAGCCTCGGCGTGCCGGCCATGACGGCGCATCGCGCGCTGACCGTGCACGAATTCGGCCCGTCGCGCCTCGCCCCCGGCGCTCTGTCCGGCAGGACAGTGCTCGTGCAGGGCGGAGCAGGAGCGGTGGGGCATGCGGCGATCCAACTCGCTGTCTGGGCCGGAGCGACGGTTCTCACGACCGTGAGCGGCGACGAGAAGGAGGCCCTCGCTCGTGCCGCCGGCGCGCAGCACGTGTTCCGCTATCCCGACGATCGGCTGGCCGAACGGATCCTGGAGGTCGCTCCTTCGGGCGTCGACCACATCGTCGAGGTCTCCCCCGCGATGAACGCGGCACTGGACGTGGCCGTGGTCGCGAATCATGGTTCGATCGCGTTCTACGCGAACGACAAGGGCGACACGATCACCATCCCGATCATCGCCACCTTCGCGAAGAACGTGCGGTGGCAGGGGCTGCTGCTCTACACGGTCGGTGAGGATGCTCTCGCCGCGGCGGTCGCAGACATCACAGCCGCACTGGAGGACGACGCGCTTCCTGTCGGAGAGGAGGCCGGGCTTCCCCTCACCTGGTTTCCGCTAGAGGAGACGGCCGCCGCTCACGACGCGGTTCAGCACGGGGCGATCGGGAAAGTGCTCATCCGCGTTGCGGAGAGTGACCATGAAGTGGGCCCTGCCGGGATCGAACCGACGACATCCACGGTGTAAACGTGGCGCTCTACCAGCTGAGCTAAAGGCCCTGGTGTCTTCAGTCTATCCATGTCGCGGATGCGCGACGCAGTCTGTGAAGAGGGCTAGGCTGAATGCGGCGCGCGTTGTGCCGAGCCGACAAGGCTCCCCGCGTCGCTTCCCGTTTCCTTGGCAAGACCTGCCAGCTTGACGAAAGGCTCCTTGTGACCGTTCACGACCAGGATCCGTACTCCCAGGGCCCCCTCGACAGCGATCCGGAGGAGACCGGCGAGTGGCAGCAGTCACTTGACGGGCTGGTCGATTCCAAGGGTCACGGCCGCGGCCGCGAGATCATGCTCAGCATGCTCAAGCGCTCGAAGGAGCTGCACCTCAACGTGCCGATGGTTCCGACGACGGACTACATCAACACCATCGCCTCCGAGAACGAGCCGGACTTCCCCGGCGACGAGGAACTCGAGCGCCGCTACCGCCACTGGATCCGCTGGAACGCGGCGATCACCGTGCACCGCGCGCAGCGTCCTGGCATCGGCGTCGGCGGTCACATCTCGACCTACGCGTCGGCGGCCTCGCTCTACGAGGTCGGCCACAACCACTTCTTCCGCGGACAGGACGACTCGTCCGGCGGCGACCAGATCTTCTACCAGGGTCACGCCTCCCCCGGCATGTACGCCCGTGCCTACCTCGAAGGACGCCTGAACGAGTCACAGCTCGACGCGTTCCGCCAGGAGAAGTCCGGCGCACCGAACGGCATCCCCTCTTACCCGCACCCGCGCATGATGCGCGACTTCTGGCAGTTCCCGACCGTCTCGATGGGCCTCGGCCCGATCAACGCGGTCTACCAGGCGATGGCGAACAAGTACCTCGAGAACCGCGGCATCAAGAGCGTCGCCGACTCCCACGTGTGGGCCTTCCTCGGCGACGGCGAGATGGACGAGGTCGAGTCTCGCGGTCAGCTGCAGGTCGCAGCCAACGAGGGCCTCGACAACCTCACCTTCGTGATCAACTGCAACCTGCAGCGCCTGGACGGACCGGTGCGCGGCAACGGCAAGATCATCCAGGAGCTGGAGTCGTACTTCCGCGGCGCCGGCTGGAACGTCATCAAGGTCGTCTGGGGCCGCGAGTGGGACGACCTGCTCGCCCGCGACACCGAGGGCGCACTGCTCAACCTCATGAACGTCACCCCCGACGGTGACTACCAGACCTACAAGGCCGAGAGCGGCGCCTTCGTGCGCGAGAACTTCTTCGGTCGCGATGAGCGCACCGCCGCTCTGGTCAAGGACTACACCGACGACCAGATCTGGAAGCTGCGCCGTGGTGGCCACGACTACCGCAAGGTGTACGCCGCGTACAAGGCCGCCATGGAGCACAAGGGCCAGCCGACCGTCATCCTCGCGAAGACGGTCAAGGGCTACGGCCTCGGCCCGCACTTCGAGGGGCGCAACGCGACGCACCAGATGAAGAAGATGACGCTGGAAGACCTCAAGCTCTTCCGCGACACGATGCAGATCCCGATCACGGATGCGCAGCTCGAGGAGAACCCCTACCAGCCCCCGTACTTCCACCCCGGCGCGCAGGACGAGACGATCCAGTACATGCTGGACCGCCGTCACGCACTCGGTGGATTCCTGCCCGAGCGGCGCACCACCCACGTGGGGCTCACGCTGCCAGAGGACAAGGACTACGCGTTCCCCAAGAAGGGCTCTGGCAACCAGGAGGTCGCCACGACGATGGCGTTCGTCCGCATGCTCAAGGACCTCATGAAGGTCAAGGGCTTCGGAGAGCGGGTCGTCCCGATCATCCCGGACGAGGCGCGCACGTTCGGTATGGACGCGTACTTCCCGACCGCGAAGATCTACAACCCGAACGGCCAGAACTACACCGCTGTCGACCGCGAACTGCTCCTCGCCTACAAGGAGAGCCCGCAGGGTCAGATCATGCACGTCGGCATCAACGAGGCGGGCGCCACCGCGGCGTTCACCGCGACCGGCACCGCATACTCGACGCACGGCGAGCCGCTGATCCCGATCTACATCTTCTACTCGATGTTCGGCTACCAGCGCACTGGCGATGCCTTCTGGGCGGCCGCCGACCAGATGGCCCGCGGTTTCGTGATCGGCGCGACCGCCGGCCGTACGACGCTGACCGGAGAGGGCACGCAGCACGCTGACGGCCACTCCCCGCTGCTCGCGTCGACAAACCCGGCCACGGTGACGTACGACCCGGCCTACGGTTACGAGGTCGCCCACATCGTGCAGGCCGGCATCGAGCGCATGTACGGCGGAACGCACCCCGACCCGGACGTCATGTACTACCTCACGGTCTACAACGAGCCGTTCAAGCAGCCCGCTGAGCCGGAGGACGTCGACGTCGAGGGCATCCTCAAGGGTCTGCACCGCGTCTCCGAGGGCCAGGGCGACGGACCGCGCGTCCAGCTGCTCGCCTCCGGCGTCGGTGTGCCGTGGGCTCTCGAGGCTCAGGAACTGCTCGCGAAGGACTGGGGCGTCACCGCCGATGTGTGGTCCGTCACCAGCTGGACCGAGCTGCGCCGCGACGGCCTCGCCGCCGACGAGCACAATTTCCTGCACCCTGAGGAAGAGCCGCAGGTCGCATACGTCACGCAGAAGCTGCAGGGAGCCGAAGGTCCGTTCGTCGCGACCAGCGACTTCATGCACGCGGTGCAGGACCAGATCCGTCAGTGGGTTCCCGGCGAGTACTACACGCTCGGCGCCGACGGCTTCGGTTTCGCGGACACCCGTGCGGCGGCCCGTCGTTTCTTCAAGATCGACGGTCCCTCCATGGTGGTCCGCGCGCTTCAGGGCCTCGCAGACAAGGGCCAGGTCGAGCGCTCCGTGATCGCACAGGCGATCTCGAAGTACGACCTGCACAACGTCAACGCCGGCACGAGCGGAAACGCCGGCGGCGAGAGCTGAGCCCGGTGTGACCGGATCGCCTGTGGCATCGATGGACAAGACGACGACGCTCGCCTGGCTGCGCCGGATCTCCGGCGATCTCGCCACGGCGACCATCCAGCGTCTCGATGACACGCTGCCCTGGTACGCCGACATGCCACCGGCCCGCCGCTCTGCGGTCGGGCTGGTGGCCCAGGCGGGCATCACGTCGTTCATCCAGTGGTTCGACGATCCGACCTCCACGCCGTGGATCGCGGCGGACATCTTCGCCGCAGCCCCGCGCGAGCTCTTGCGCAGCGTCAGCCTGACCCAGACGTTGCAGCTCATCAGGGTGACCGTGGAAGTCACAGAGGAGCGGGTCGCCGGCAAGGGCGAAGCGCTCCGCGAAGCCATCCTGCTCTACTCGCGTGAGGTCGCCTTCGCCGCCGCAGACGTGTACGCCCGCGCCGCAGAGGCGCGCGGGCTGTGGGATGCGCGGCTCGAAGCTCTGGTGGTCGACTCCATCCTCACCGGTGAGGCCGACGAGGAGCTGCCCAGCCGCATCGCGGCACTCGGGTGGCACGGTCATGGCGAGGTGTGCGTGCTGGTCGGTACGACTCCCCCGCAGTTCGACGTCGATCACGTGCGCCGCACTGCGCGCAAGCTCGCGGTCGACGTGCTCATCGGCGTTCAGGGCTCGCGGCTCGTCCTGGTGCTCGGCCGTGCGCGCGTTCCCGGTCGCGAAGACGTCGCGGATGAACTCGCGTTCGAAGACATCGCGGCGCGTCTCGAGCCGTCGTTCGGCCCCGGCTACGTCGTGCTCGGCCCGCCCGTCGCGGCTCTCGTGGACGCAGGGCAGAGCGCACGCGCCGCCCTCGCCGGATTCGCCGTCGCCCGTGCATGGCGCACGGCTCCGCGTCCCGTCGAGGCCGACGACCTGCTGCCCGAACGCGCACTCGCCGGCGACCCGCTGGCGAAGCAGACCCTCATCGAGCGCATCTACCGTCCGCTGCAGGCGCATTCGACAGACCTGGTCACGACGCTCTGGAGCTATCTCGACAACGGTCGCTCCCTCGAAGCGACGGCGCGAGAACTGTTCGTGCACCCGAACACGGTCCGCTACCGCCTCAAGCGCGTGAGTGAGGTCATCGGCTGGGATGCCACGGGTCCGCGAGAGGCGCTGATCCTGCAGACGGCGCTGATCATCGGCTCGATCGGCGCCACGGATCCGGTGCGTCGCCGTCCGACCAACCGCCGCGCACGCTGACAAGCCGGCGAACGCTGTGCGCCACACACAAGGGAATCTCGGAATCTTGTGATGGTTCATCCACCGTTCTGGCTCGAACGTTGGCAGACTGAGTAGGTGATTGTCGCCTGCTGCCCTGGACAGGGCTCACAGACCCCCGGCTTCCTCTCCGCCTGGCTCGAACTGGACGGCGTCGCCGACAGCCTCGCAGCCTATTCCGAGGCGGCCGAAGTCGATCTCGTCCTGCACGGCACGCAGTCCGATGCCGACACGATCCGCGACACGCGCATTGCGCAGCCGCTCATCGTCGCGGCGTCACTGATCGCCGCCGCAGCACTCGCCGAGCGCGCCGGACGCGCCCCGGACGGCACTGCGGGCCATTCGGTCGGTGAGCTCGCCGCGCTCGTCGGCGCCGGTGTCGTCTCCGCAGAGCAGGCGATGAGTCTCGTCGGCGTCCGCGGACGAGCGATGGCGGATGCCGCGGCACAGACCCCGACCGGAATGAGTGCGGTGATCGGCGGCGACGAGCACGCAGTGCTCGCGCGTCTCGCCGAGCTCGAACTCTCACCGGCCAACTACAACGGCGGCGGCCAGATCGTCGTCGCCGGTGCTCTTCCCGCCTTGGCCGCACTTGCCGAGGAGCCGGTCAAGGGAACCCGGGTGATCCCGCTGCAGGTCGCCGGCGCGTTCCACACCGCATACATGGCGCCGGCCGTCGAGACGCTGCGCGCGGCGATCGGCGCGGTCGTTCCCGGCGACCCGCAGATCACGCTCTGGACCAACAAGGACGGTTCGGTCGTCACGTCCGGCGCCGCGGCCCTCGATCTGATCGTCAACCAGGTCTCCTCGCCGGTGCGCTGGGACCTCTGCATGAGCTCCTTCGCCGACAACGGCGTCACCGGGCTCATCGAACTCGCCCCGGCAGGAGCCCTCGCCGGCCTCGCCAAACGGGGCCTGCGCGGCACGCCGGTCGTAGCCGTCAAGACACCAGAAGACCTCGACGCAGCGGCTGAGCTGCTGAACGGAGCAGCCGCATGACCGCCACGCTGAAGCAGGCCACCGGCCCGCAGTTCACCCGCATCCTGTCGTTCGGCGCTGCGCGCGGCGAGAACGCGGTCCCGAACGACGACCTCATCGGGCCGATCGATTCCAGTGACGAGTGGATCCGCCAGCGCACCGGCATCATCACCCGTGCGCGCGCGGTCAAGGAGACCGACGCGATCGATCTCGCCACCATCGCGGCCGCCGAGGCCATCGAGAAGGCCGGTGTCGCAGCATCCGAAGTCGACCTCGTGATCGTGGCGACCATCAGCAATCCGAAGCAGTCGCCCTCGGTGTCGGCGATCGTCGCCGACCGCGTCGGCTCGAACCCGGCCGCGGCATACGACGTCAACGCCGCATGCGCCGGCTACGCCTACGCCATCGCGCAGGCCGACGCGCTGATCCGCGCCGGCGCCGCGCGCTACGCCCTCGTGATCGGCACGGAGAAGCTCTCCGACGTCGTCGACCCCGCCGACCGCAGCATCTCGTTCCTGCTCGGCGACGGTGCAGGCGCCGCCCTGATCGGGCCGAGCGAGACGCCTGGCATCGCGCCGGCCGTCTGGGGGTCGGACGGCTCGAAGGCGGATGCCGTCGGCATGAACGGCACCCTCACCCAGTTCCGCGACGGCGAGGTGCCGTGGCCGACGCTCCGTCAGGAGGGCCCCACGGTGTTCCGCTGGGCGGTCTGGGAGATGGCGAAGGTCGCACGTGAGGCACTCGACGTCGCCGGCATCGAAGCGGCAGACCTCGCCGCATTCATTCCGCACCAGGCCAACATGCGCATCATCGACGAGTTCGCGAAGCAGCTGAAGCTGCCGGAGACCACGGTGATCGCGCGCGACATCGAGACCACCGGCAACACCTCGGCGGCCTCCATCCCGCTCGCTAGCCACCGGCTGATGGCCGAGCATCCTGAACTCTCCGGCGGACTCGCACTGCAGATCGGCTTCGGCGCCGGTCTGGTATTCGCAGCTCAAGTCGTCGTCCTCCCCTGAACACGTCCGCCGACCTCCTAAACTGTTCATCGGTTCCGAATACAACCCGCAAGAAAGAGGAAAACCACATGGCTTTCACCAACGATGAGGTCCTCGCCGGCCTCTCCGAGCTCATCACCGACGAGACCGGCATCGACGGCTCCGCGGTCGCGCTCGAGAAGTCCTTCACCGATGACCTCGACATCGACTCGATCTCGATGATGACGATCGTCGTCAACGCAGAAGAGAAGTTCGGCGTCACCATCCCCGACGACGAGGTCAAGAACCTCAAGACCGTCGGTGACGCCGTGAACTTCATCGTCGCCGGCCAGGCGTAAGACCTGACGGATGCCACCCTCGCGAACCGCGAGGGTGGCATCCTCTGCCTTCCCTCTCCAGAGACTGCTCTCGTCCCCTTCGACAGGAACCACACCCAATGACCAAGCGCATCGTCGTCACCGGTATCGGCGCCACTTCCGCAATCGGCGGCACGGCTCCGGAGAACTGGACCAACCTGCTGGCCGGTATGTCCGGGGGCCGCACCCTCGAACATGAGTGGGTCGAAGAGCTTCAGCTCCCCGTGACATTCGCCGCTGAGGCGATCGTGCGCCCTGAAGAGGTCCTCGCGCGTCCGGTCGCCAAGCGCCTCGACCCGTCCTCCCAGTTCGCGTTGATCGCGGCCATGGAGGCGTGGGAGGACGCCGGCTCGCCCGATGTCGATCCCGAGCGTCTCGGCGTGGACTTCGCGACCGGCATCGGTGGCGTGTGGACCCTGCTCGACGCATGGGACACGCTGCGTGAGAAGGGCCCTCGCCGCGTCATGCCGATGACGGTGCCCATGCTCATGCCGAACTCGGCCGCGGGCAATCTGTCCCTCCACTTCACGGCGCGCGCCTTCGCCCGCACGGTCGCGTCCGCCTGCGCATCCAGCACTGAGTCGCTGGTCAACGCCTACGAGCACCTGCAGTCAGGGCTCGCGGATGTCGTCATCGCCGGCGGCACCGAGTCGGCCATCCACCCGATCACGATCGCGTCGTTCGCATCGATGCAGGCCCTATCGCGTCGCAATGACGACCCCGCCACCGCCTCCCGCCCCTACTCGGAGGACCGCGACGGCTTCGTGATGGGTGAAGGCGCAGCGGTGCTCATCCTCGAGACCGAAGAGCACGCCAAGGCGCGCGGCGCCAAGATCTACGCCGAACTCGTCGGCGGCGGCGTCACGGCCGATGCGTTCCACATCACCGCCAACGCTCCGGAGGGCGCAGCGCGTGCCGTCACGCTCGCGCTCGAAGCCGCTGGCCGCACACCGGATGAGATCACCCACATCAACGCGCACGCGACATCGACGCCGGTCGGCGACCCGAATGAGTACGCCGCGCTGAAGAGCGTCATCGGCGACCGCGTGCACGACATCCCGGTGTCGGCGACCAAGGCATCCACCGGTCACCTCCTCGGCGGCACCGGCGCACTCGAGGCGATCTTCACGATCCTCGCGATCCAGAACCGCGTCGCACCCCCGACCATCAACCTCACGACCCAGGATCCGGATATCCCGCTGCTCGTCTCCGGCGATGCACAGCCTCTGGGTGAAGGCCCGCAGCTCGCGATCAGCAATTCGTTCGGCTTCGGCGGGCACAACGCCGTCGCCGCATTCGCGTCCTACGAGGACTGAGCACGTTCAGGTCCGCATGACGAAGGCCTCGTCTCCGATCATCTCGGAGCGAGGCCTTCGTCGTGCGGGGGCGGGATTCGCGTTCTCGGAGTCCGGGATGGTTCACCGGCATCCGATACTGACGCCTCCTGCGCCCCGGGTCTGAAGGAGGTCGGAGGCTAGCCGACCTTGTGAAGCCACACGACCGTGGAATCGTCGCTGGCGTGGCGGAATGGCTCGAGCTCTTCATCCCAGGCCGAGCCGAGAGCGACATCGAGCTCACGCTGCAACTCGAGCGCGCTTCCGGCCGCGATCTCCATGGCGTAGCGGATGCGGTCCTCGCCGATGACGATGTTGCCGGCCGCGTCGGCCTGCGCATAGTGGATGCCGAGATCAGGGGTGTGCAGCCAACGACCGCCGTCGCTGCGCGGCGTCGGATCCTCGGTCACCTCGAAGCGCAGGTGCTCCCAGCCGCGGATCGCGGTCGCGAGTGCAGCGCCGGTGCCGACGGGGCCGTCCCAGTAGAACTCGGCACGACGAGATCCCTCGAGTACAGGCTGTTCGGCCCACTCGAAGTTCACCGCACGACCGATAGCGCGTCCGACCGCCCATTCCAGGTGCGGGCAAAGCGCGCGAGGCGCAGAGTGGATGTACACCACTCCGCGTGCGTAAGCCGTCGCCATGATCTCTCCGTTTCTTCAGGTGCGTCTTCCCCAACGACCTGAGCCAACGAAGTGTGGCGAGAATATGCGGTTATACGCCGATTATCGCCCAGACGGACAGAAATCACAAGCGTGTGATTATGGAGAAAGCCCCGGCCTTCGGGCCGGGGCTTTCTCAGGACGGTGATCAGGCGGACTACGCCTCGCTCATCGCCTGCTTGACCTGCTGGCCCTTGGCGGCGTAGTAGGCGGCGCGTGCAGCATCCTTGCGCGCCTGCTCCGCGTAGCCGGCCTCGAGAACGTCCTGCGGGACCTCGAAGTTCTCGACCTGGTCGGTACCGTTGTACTTGTCGATGTAGGCGTCGAGCTCGGGACCCGACGTCCACGACGTGATGAGGTTGTAGCGGGGCTCGGATCCGACGTGGGTCGCGGCGTGCCACAGTCGCTGCGTGTCGATGATGAGCTGAGCCCCGGCGGGAAGCGCGATCCGAACCTCGCCCGCCGGGTCGGTGCGGTTCTCACGCAGGACGAAGAAGCTGTCCTTGTCATCGCTGAGGTTGAAGAATCCGCGGACGACCCATCCGGTGCCGTCGGGGTTCAACCGGTTGTTGTCGTCCTGGTGAAGGTTGTAGAGGCATTCGCCGTACGGCGTGGGCTGCAGCTCGATCACGCGGCAGCGGCCGACATTGGCACCCGGCTCCTGCGCGCGACGCGTGAGGTTCGGGGCCTTAGCGACCTGGGAGTCGATCCACACGCCGTCCTTGTCGGTGCGCGGCGGCTTGTGGTTCCAGAAGCCGTTGCACTCGATGTCGCCGAAGGCACTGGCCAGCGGAGCGAAACGGGTGTCACCCGACGACTTCCAGTCGTTGTACTCGATGTCCAGCCACTCTTTGGGATCGAGGTCCTGGTTGTAGCTGTCGAGGACGACGAAGCCCTTTTCCTCGAGGGCTGCGGATTTGATGTATCCCATGATCTAGGTCATGTCCTTTCATCGGGGGCCAGCACGTTTTAACAGGCCCTGATAAGGCAAGCCTAACAGCGTGTTCTGCGGCACCAGCGTGGCCCACCGCCGGCGATTCGCCGGCGACTAGACTCTTTCACGGCGGGTAGCGGGATCGCACCGCCGTGAGGAGCAAGAGCGAAGAACATGGCAACCGCCACGAATGTCGAAGCGACCGCCGTCAACACGATCGAGTGGCTCTCTGCTCCGGACACGACCATCGTCGTCCCGGTCTACCAGCGCCAGTACCGCTGGGACATCGGCGGATGCGAGCGCCTGCTCTCCGACATCCGCGCCGTCGCCAAGGAAGGCGACACGCACCGCCATTTCATCGGCTCCATCCTCTCCGCACAGGACGCCTCGGAGATCGACCTGATCCTCATCGACGGACAGCAGCGCATCACGACGCTCATGCTGCTCGTCGCCGCTCTGCATCACGCGGTCCGTGATTCCGACCCCGCCATGGCCGCGGACCTCGAACGGGTACTGGTGCGAGCGGATGACCCGTCGCGCACCAAGCTGCGCCCGCACCATGCGTGGGCCGAGCTCTACGAGTCGGTCGTTCTCGATCAGCGTGACGATGCCGACCGCGAATCGCGCTTCGACGACAATTACGCCTTCTTCCGCAGCCAGGTGCATGCTGACGAGGCTCCGACGATCTGGCGCGGACTGCAGAGGATCGAGCATGTGTCGATCACACTCGGACCTGCGGCGAACGCGCAGCAGATCTTCGAGAGCCTGAACTCCACCGGCGAGCCGCTGCGCGATCACGAGCTCATCCACAACTACATCCTGATGGGCCTCACCCACGCTGAGCAGCTCGACGTCGAGGAGCGCTACTGGCTTCCGATCGAGCGTCACACGGGCGAGACGATCGGGGCATTCTGGCGCCACTACCTCGTGATGACCACAGGCCGGGAGGTCGCCGCGAACGGCGAGCACGGCGTGTACAGCGCGTTCCGGCATTCCTTCCCGCGCGTGGATGTGGCGCATCTGCAGGCGGATGCCGACATCTGGCGCCACTACGCCGAGATCTACGCCGTCCTGCTCGATCCTTCTTCCGAGAAGGATGCCGAGATCCGGACGCAGCTCCGGTACATCAACACGTTCGGACGCGCGGCCTATCCCCTGGCCATGAGCGCGTACAGCGACCACGTGCGCGGCCTCATCCCGCGCGCAGAGCTGATCGAGACGCTCGAGTGGATTCAGGCCCTCTATCTGAGACGCGCGCTGGTCGGGCTGCCGGCTGAGCGAATGATCGCACGGCTCTGCCGGGCACGCGCCGAAGGACGCGAAGCACTGATGCGGGCGTTCGCGCGCATCACCCCGTCGGACGAGCGTGTCAGCGCGGTGCTGAAGTATGCAGAACTCCCCCACGCGGCGTACGTGCTCGGCCGCCTCGAGCAGGTGGAGGACACTTCGGATCACGACGTCGAGCACATCGTTCCGCTCGTGCCCAGCGATTCCTGGTCAGGCGACGGCACCCGGCCCTGGATCGATTACTCGGAGGACGAGCGCAACAGCCACAGGGCGCTCGCACCGACGCTCGGCAACCTCACGCTGCTCGAGCAGTCCCTCACAGAGCGCGTCTTCGGCGCCTCCTACGACGACAAGCGGCGGGATGCGTATGCACGCAGCGCGGTCGAGGAGACGCGCGCCCTCGTGGACACCGATTCCTGGGGCACAGCGACCATATCGGCGCGCACGGTGCGGCTCACCGAACGGCTGGTGCGCATCTGGGCTCGACCGGCCCTCCCTGAGATCGACGACGACGCCCTCACCCCTGTGCTCGACGCCGTGCGTCGGCGCGGCTGGCCCGCAGGCTGGGACCGGGAGTTCGATTACGTCGAGTACCGCGGCGAGCACTGGGAGGTGAAGGACGTGCGTGCGCTCTTCAACCGGGTCTTCCGCCGCGCATGGACCGACGCCCGCCCGTCTGCACTCGCGTACAGCAGGAGCCACGGCGGTCCCATCTACGACGAGATGGCGTGGAAGGGACAGTGGGATGCTCTGGACGACGAGAACTTCCTCTACATGGGCTGGGATTCGAACTACATGATGAGCGCGCTGCAGGGCGTGCTGGAGGAATCGGGTATCGCCGCCGAGGTGTTCGTGAAATACTCCTACATCGGGAACGTGATGTGATGCGACAGAAGACTCATACCGATGCGCCGGCCACGCCGAAGGCCGCCGATCCGGTCGACCAGGCATTCGAGGACATCTCGCTCGGATGGGACGCGGATGTGCCGCTGGAGTGCGAATGCGACCATGGCGACGAAGAGGCGTACGCAGCGTGCGGACGCCGCGCCAAGTGGCGAGTGACGATCGACTGCACGTGCGGCGAGAACCATCCGCGCACGGTGGAGCTGCTGTGCACGAAGTGCCTGCGCACGGCCCGCAAGGATCTGGGCAACGAGGCCATCACCGCGCGTCCGCTGTGACGGCGGATGAGAGTAGGGCGGGTGGGACTTGAACCCACGAATCGTCGGGTTATGAGCCCGCTGCCTTAACCAACTTGGCCACCGCCCCGCAGAGTTAACAGCCTAGCGGTGCAGGTCGGCGTCAGAGCGCCGTGGCGCTCCGGTGCGTCTCCAGGTGCGAGTGGTAGATCTCGGCGTTCGCGATGATCCCTGCCCGCTCGTCCTCGCTGAGTTCGCGGCGCACCTTCGCCGGCACGCCGGCCACCAGCGATCCGTCCGGCACCTCGGTGCCTCCGAGGATGACCGCACCACCGGCGATCAGGCAGCCCTTGCCGATCACCGCGCCGCTGAGGATCACCGAACCCATCCCGATCAACGAGCCGTCGCCGATCGTGCATCCGTGCACGACCGCGTTGTGACCGATCGACACGTTCGCACCGATGACGACGGGATGGCCGCTGTCGACATGCACCGAGACGTTGTCCTGCACGTTGCTTCCGGCCCCGACCGTGATCCCCGCTGAATCGGCACGCAGCACCGCGTTGTACCAGACGCTCGCGCCGGGCTCCAGCGTGACGTCGCCCACGATGCGCGCTCCGTCGGCGACGAAGGCGTCGTCCGCGATGCGCGGCGTCTTGGTGCCGAGGGCGAGAACGGATGCTGATGACGAGATGCTCATGAGGCGAGACTATCCTCAATTCCGCGTCATTCCGCGGAAGTGAGCCGAGCCTCAGCTTGCTTGCGGAATGTTTCAGTCTGAGTAGCGTTGTCTCCATCAGGTTCGAATTCGCCGTTCTGGAGGAAGAAACATGAACAAGGCACAGACCATCTCCACCACCGCCAGCGACCCGACGGTCGCCGCGGCCGCGGCACAGTTCCTCTCCCCCGTCGTACTCGGGCTGCAGGCTCTGACCGTCAACGGCAAGCAGGCGCACTGGCACGTGCGCGGCGCCAACTTCATCGGCGTCCACGAATTGCTCGACTCGGTCGTCGCACACGCGGGCGCGTTCGCCGACACCGCTGCAGAGCGCATCGTCGCTCTGGGCCTGCCGATCGACGCGCGGCTCAGCACCGTCGCCGCCAAGGTCGCCGCATCGGCAGTGCCGGCAGGGTTCACGCAGTCGACCGAGCTGATCCGCAACATCGTCGCCGACATCGACGCGATCCTCGTCGACACGAAGGCCGCGATCGACGGTCTCGACGAAATCGACCTCACGAGCCAGGACGTCGCGATCGAGATCATGCGCGGCCTCGAGAAGGACCGCTGGTTCCTCGTCGCTCACGTCGCCGAGTAGTCGGACGACACACGAAGAAAGGCACGGGATCCGTCCGGTGCCTTTCTTCGTTCCCACGCGGGATGCAGCAGCTCAGCCCGCGGCCGCCATCGCATCCTTCATCGCCTGGGTGTACTGCGGTGCCAGGGTGTCGACGAACGTCACCGTCAGATGATCCTGGTCGCGATACACGTTCGCGCCACCGATGACCGTCTTGCAGGTATCCTCGTCGCAGAAGACGTCGGTGAAGTCGAGCAGGGTCACATTCTCGGCGCCTTCGGCCGCATCACGCAGCGGATCGTCCTCGAGCAGCACATCCGCGCGTGCCCCTGAGCATTCCGCCTGATCGCGTGTACGCAGGCATTTGTTCGGGTCGGTTTCGAACACCGGGTTGTCGACGACCGTGATCACCGGGATGCCGCGATCGGTCATGGTCGACCATGCCTTCTGATACCCGGCCACCGCGGCTTCGTGAGCGGATTCGAACCCGGCAGACGAGTAGGGCGTGTTCGAGATCGCAGACGTGAAGACGACATCGAAGTCACGGTCCGCGAGTTGGGCGTCCACACCCGCTCTCCAGTCGGAGCACGCGGCACCGAAGGAGCCGCCCGTCGCCAGCGGCGTAGCGTTCCACGGGCATGCACCCTTGAAATACGTCGTGAGGTGCCAGCCCTCCCGCTCGGCGATCCCCTGGAACGTCGACAGCAGCTGAAAGGCGTGGCTATCGCCGATGAGGGCAACCTGGGGGGCGTCAGGGTCGTCAGAGCCGAACTCACACGACTTGGCCCGCGAGTCGTTCAACTGGATGAAGCACTGCTCATCCGAGGGACGATCGACGCCTGCGAACCCCGGGGCGGGAAGGATCGTGTCGAGCTCAGTACCTGCGCACGACTCATCCAGCACCGATGCCGCGCCGAAGCAGGCCGGCGGATTCTCACGGACGTCCTCGATCGCCTGCACGCCCTGCTGATACGCCGGCGCGTTGATCGCCCAGCCTCCGGCGGCCACCGCACCGACCAGGATCATCGCTGCAAGAGCCGCCCACAGCGTCACCTTCGGTGGACGCGTCGTCAACGGCTTCCACGTGCGCGCCGGATCCTCGACGAACCGCTTGGTGAGCCACGCGAGCACGAAGCAGATCACCAGCAGCGCGACACGGTGGTAGATCGTCAGGCCCCAGAACGGCACAGACGGAGCGATGATGATCAGCGGCCAGTGCCAGAGATACAGGCTGTACGAGATGTCACCGGTGAAGCGCATCGGCGGTATCGACAGAAGGCGGGTCGGATACCACCAGCGATCGGTGTTCGACGCGGCGATGATCGCGGCGGCCCCGAGCGTCGGCAGCAACGCCGCATATCCGGGGAACGGGGTCTGCCCGTCGAAGCGGAACGCCGTGTACAGCAGCGCGATGATTCCAGCCCAGCCGAGCACGAAGCTCACAACGGCATTGCGCACGCGCAGCATCGGCACGAGGGCGATGACCGCACCGACGCCGAACTGCCACATGCGCCCCATGGTGACGAAGTACGCCGGTGCAGGATCGGTGATCGTGTATACGACGCAGAACACGAATGACGCCACCGAGACGAGGCCGATCGCGATCGCCGCGGCGCGCAGTCGATCCCCGCGGAACCACTTGACCGCGACCCATGCCGCAAGCAGCATGATCAGCGGCCACAGCACGTAGAACTGCTCCTCCAGCGAGAGCGACCAGTAGTGCTGCACCGTCGTGGGGTCTCCGGCCTGCGCCAGATAATCGGCGGAGTTGAAAGCCAGGTACCAGTTCTCCACGTAGAACGTGGAGGCGATGATCTCCTTGACCTCAGCGGGCAGCGCCGAGGTCGGTGTGAGGAACGGGACCGCCGCGACGATCGCGCAGAACAGCAGCACGAGCAGCGAGGCCGGCAGCAGACGGCGCGCTCGGCGCGCCCAGAACTGTCCGAGCTTGACCGTTCCGGTGGAGGTGAGCTCCCTCGCGAGATGCGCGGTGATCAGGAAGCCGGAGATGACGAAGAAGATGTCGACGCCGACGTAGCCGCCGCTGAGGCGGGCGGGCCAGAAGTGGTACAGCACGACGAAGAGGACGGCGATCGCCCTGAGTCCCTGCACGTGCGGGATGAACCGCGAGGTTGCCGCATGCTCCGGTGAGCGGTCTCGTCGACGCTGGGACCGAGTGGGAGCCGGAGTCTGCGCTGTGGAGTTCACGGCTACAACGGTATCGTGCGCACGCTGAGATCACGCGCACCGCCAAGCGGTGACGGGTGCCCCTCGATCACGTCAAGTGCGTGATCGAGCCGCCGAGCAGTGTCGCCAGCACCGGCATCGCGCGCAGCATCGACGGGTCCGCATCCTGCGGATCGGCAGCGCACAGCACCAGATCAGCGGGCTCGCCAGGACGGACGGCGCTGCGGACGCTCGCAGCGAGCGCCTCGTCGACGCTCAGCCGTTCTTCGGGATGCCACGGCTCGCGCTCGTCGTTCGTCCGATGCACCGCCGCCGCGATGGCCTGCCATGGCTCCAGCGGCGCCACTGGCGCATCGGAACCCAGTCTCAGCTCGGCCCCGACCCGCAGCAACGACGCCATCGGATACCCCACGGCCGTCTGAACCGCCCAGTACTGCTTCACCAGGTCGCGGTCATCGACCGCATGCTGCGGCTGCACGCTGACTGCGAGGCCGAGTCGGGCGAGACGGGCGAGGTCGGCGTGGCGCACCAGCTGCGCGTGCTCGATCGTTCCGGATGCGCCGGTCACGGTCACCGCGTCCAAAGCGGACGACACCGCGCGGTCGCCGATCGCATGGATGGCGACGGCGAGTCCGGAGCCGACCGCCTCCGTCAGAAGTCCGATCAGTTCGGCGGGCGGAATGTTCAGCACGCCGAAGTCGGCGGCGTCGCCGGGGTAGGCGTGCGAGCACGCGGCTGTACGCGTTCCGAGCGACCCGTCCGTGATGATCTTGAGGGATCCGACGCGCACGAGCCCGCCGGTCTCCGGCAGCACCTCACCGGTTCGAAGACCACTCGCGATGGCGCGCGCAAGGTCCGCCGGGTACACCGCGAATTCCACCCGCTGCGTATTGAAGCCGGCACTGGCGCGGCGTGCCCACGCATCCGCATTCCAGGCCATGTCGAAGTCGACGATCCCCGTCACTCCCCTGGCTGCGGCGGCCTGGCCTGCTGCACGCACCGCGAGATCGCCGTGCACAGGCTCCACCGCGTTCACGCGCTTCGAGATCTCGAAAGCGTCTTCTTCGCGCAGCATCCCGTCGGAAGAGACGAATCCCTCTCGCGCGAGTGCGGTGGAATTCAGCCACACACTGTGCACGTCCGCGTTGATCAGGTACGTGGGCTCATCTCCCGTCGCTGCGTCGAGAACCTGCAGAGACGGGGAGTCCGCCCACAACGCGTCCCGGAAACCTGTGCCGACGCGTCGGCCGTCGGCCAGCGGTGCGACGCCAGCCATCCGCGAGGCGGCGTCGACGGCTGAGACAGCGGCGCCCAGTTGTTCCCGTTCGGAAGCCAGAGCCCACTGCACGGTGTGAACGTGGTTGTCCCACAACCCTGGTACGACCCATGCACCGTCGGCATCGATGGTCTCGCCCCCTACTGGCAGGGCGCCGGCAGGGGCGATGTCGACGATCCGGCCGCCATCGATGTGGATGTCGACCGGCTCGTCGTCGACGAGGAACTCACGCCCTGGCCCCGCGACCCGAGCATTCCGGATCACCGAGACGTGGGTGCCGACCTCCGTCATGCCGTGCGACCGGGGCGAGCGTCCTGAGCCCTGCGCATCTCGCCGGCCAAGGCGGGGTTCGCATAGACGCCATCGCCCTGCAGTTCGGCGATGACGCGTTCGACGGTCGCGGCTTCCTTGTTCTGGCTGAGCTTGCGCTTGGCCACCACTCGCGTCGGCGTCAGACGGAATCCGACCGTGCCCGAGGCGAGCCTGCGCACGAAGGCCTCGTCGTTCGGCCGCTCCCACATGAGCCGCGGATCCGGCATACGTCCCTCGAAACGTTCGACCAGCCGGTCGAGCACCCTCAGGTTCTCGTCGTCGCTGAGGATCTCCGGCACGCCCGAGAGGTGCACCGCGATGTAGTTCCAGGTCGGCACGGCCTGCGTGTCGGGCCCGTACCAGCCGGGAGACACATAGCCGTGCGGGCCCTGGAACACGACCAGGAGTTCGCGCTCCCCCATGCCGTGAATCAGGTCATCGGGGCGCCCGACATGCCCCACGATGGTGAGGTCATCGCGGTCCTCGTCGAGCATCATCACGTAGTGCGAGGCGACCTGTCCGTCCGCCGCGCCGCTCACGATCGTCGCCCACGGATTCTGCTCGATGACACGTCGCATCTCGGCGACGTCGGCGAGAGTGAAACTGGGGTTCTGACGCATGCTCTCAGCCTAGATGCCTGCGCTCACTCGGTCTTCACGACCGGAATGGACTGAGTCTTCCAGTCTTCGAAGGCCTTGTCTCCCGCCATGAACGCGTCGACTTCCTCCGGAGTCGCCCGCAGCTTCGGGTCGTTGTCGAGGTACTTCTTCGTCTCGCGGGCGACGAGACCGGAAAGGATCAGCAGGCCGATGAGGTTCGGCAGCGCCATGAGGCCGTTCATCACATCCGAGAAGGCCCACACGACCCCCAACTGCACCGTGCAGCCGATGAACACGACGAGTGAGAACAGGATGCGGAACGGTACCACCGCCCGGCGTCCGAACAGGCGCTCGGCATTGCGCTCGCCGTAGTACGACCAGCCGAGGATGGTGGATCCGGCGAAGAGCACCAAGCCGATCGTGACGATGTAGTGCCCCCATTCGCCGGGTAGTCCGTTCGAGAAGGCCTCGCCAGTCATCAGCGCCGGGCTGATCTGCTCACCGGTGTCCGGGTCGGTCTGGTTCCACACGCCGGTCGTGATGATGACGAGTCCTGTGCACGTCACGACGATGATCGTGTCGATGAACGTCTGAGTCATCGATACCAGGCCCTGTCGGACGGGGTGGCTCGTCTTCGCGGCGGCGGCTGCGATCGCTGCTGAACCCATGCCGGACTCGTTGGAGAAGATGCCGCGGGCAACGCCGTATTGCACCGCGATGATGATTGCTGATCCTGCGAATCCGCCGACGGCGCTGGTTCCGGTGAAGGCGTCTGTGAAGATCTGTGCGATGGCCGCCGGGATGCCTCCGACGTTCGCAATAAGGATGTACAGCGCACCGAGTACGTAGAAGATGATCATGATCGGCACGAGACCTGCCGTGACCCGGCCGATCGACTTGATGCCGCCTACGAGCACGACCAGCGCGAACACGGTCAGCACTATCCCGGAGACCCACGGCGGCACGCTGAAGCTCGACTCGAGGTTCGTCGCGATCGAGTTGCCCTGGGTCATGTTGCCGATGCCGAAGCAGGCGATCAACGCGGCGACCGAGAAGAACAACGCGAGCGTCTTACCGAACCATCCGCGGATGCCGCGCTCGAGATACTGCTGGGGCCCGCCGTTCTTCTCGCCGGCCTCATCGGTCACGCGGAACCGTACGCCGAGGAAAGCTTCGGAGTACTTCGACGCCATGCCCAGAAGGCCGGTCACCCACATCCAGAACAAGGCGCCGGGTCCGCCGATGCCGATGGCGGTGGCGACGCCGACGATGTTGCCGGTTCCCACCGTGGCCGCGAGGGCCGTCGTCAGCGCCTGGAACTGCGAGATGTCACCGTCAGAGCCCGGATCCTTCCGCGTGAACAGTCCCAGCCGCAACGCGGAGCCGAGGCGGATGAACTGCAGCCCGCCGAGGCGGATCGTGAGATACAGTCCGGTTCCCAGCAGAAGAGGGATGAGGAACCATGGTCCCCAGATCCAGCCGCTGATTGTCTCTAACGCGCTCTGCAAGCCCGTGAGGTCCATGATGCTCCTGTCTGCGTCGGTGCAGTCGATGGGACCACATTAGTCAGGCCTGGCACCTCGGACACCAGTAGAGCTTCCGCGCGCCGAGTTCTTCGAGTGCGATCTCGGTACCGCATACGCGGCACGGCAGGCCGGCACGGTGGTAGACCCAGTGCCGATCGTCACGGCTCGCCATGGCCGCACGATAGTCGGTCGGTGACAGGTCGTCCATGGTCATCATCTGGCCGGTCTCGACGCCGATGGCGAGTAGCCGCACCCAGTCGTGCCAGAGCTGGTGAACGATCTCCTCCGGCACGTCGCGGCCAGGCGTGTGCGGGTTCAGACGCGCCCGGTACAGCATCTCGGCGCGGTACACGTTGCCGATGCCGCTCACCACCGACTGATCCATCAGCAACAGGGCGATCGGGGTCTGCTTCTTGCGCACCGCTCGGACGAAGCGCTCCTCGTTCTCGATCGGGTCGCCCACGAGAGGGTCAGGGCCGAGTTTGGCGACGCTGGCGAGCATCTCATCCGGCGTCTGCAACTCGCACGCCGTCGGTCCGCGTAGGTCGGCCGCCGTGATGTCGGTCATCAGGCGAAGCCGCACCTGACCCACGATCGGCGGGGGCCACTCCGAACCCTCGTCCGCGAGACCCTTGGTCTGCTCGGACATGCGCACGTGCACCCGCGCGCGCCTGGGCGCGCCGATCGACGCCAGCGAGTTCTCGCCCGCGCTGTCGAGGATCGGGGCGTCATCGAGCATCGGAGCGTCCAGATCCGTGCCGCGCTGATTCGTCTGCCCCATGCGTCCGTTCGCGGACGCGATGGTCGGGTCGATGAGGATCTCGCCCGCGAAGTCCCATGCGCCGTAGAGGCCCAGGTGGACCCTTAGCCACAGGTCGCCCTCGGCCTCGAGGAACATCTGCTTGCCGACGGCCTTGACGCTGACGGCCTCTCGTCCGTCGAGCAGCGCCGCTCCCTCCGCGAAGCGGCCCTGAGGGCTGGAGGCGTGCAGCCGCTTGCCGATGAAGTTACGCTCGAACTGCCGAGCGATCCGGTGGACGGAGTGACCCTCTGGCATGTCAGGCCTGCGGGTCTGACAGCTCGCGGGGGTCAGGGAGCAAGGAGCCGTCGCGTTCGAAATCCGCGATCTGGCCGATCCGACGCACATGGCGCTCCTCGTCCGAGAACGGCGTCGAGATGAAACGGTCGATGAACGCGGTGACCTCGTCGAACGTGTGCTGGCGCGCACCGATCGAGATCACGTTCGCGTCGTTGTGCTCACGGGCGAGCTCGGCGGTGGACAGATTCCATACGAGTGCCGCGCGGATGCCCTGCACCTTGTTCGCAGCGATCTGCTCGCCGTTGCCCGAGCCGCCGAACACGATGCCCAGTGCCACGACGCCCGCAACCTGATCGGCGACGACGCCCTGCGCCGCACGGATGCAGAACGCCGGATAGTCGTCGACGGCGTCGTACTCGAGCGGACCGTGGTCGATGACCTCGTGATTCGCGGCTCGCAGGTGGTCCTGCAGCTTCGTGGAGAATTCCAGTCCCGCGTGGTCGGTGGCGATGTGGATGCGCATGCTCACCATCCTAGAAGCGTCTGCATGCCGGCCCGCGTCAGGGCGTGAGACCGGCCGCGGCCGGCTTGAAACCGAGCCGCACGTTCTCGCAGTCCCCGGCGCGCGACACGTCGTACCAGGGCCCGAGGTCGGTCAGGTGCGGGCGCTCGGATGCCGGTGTCCCCTCGACGCGCTCGATCACGAGGTCGACCAGTCCGGCGACGAACGCGGGGTGCACGCCCGGCGTCTGCGTCCGCGTGGCGAGCAGGCCCGCCTCTGCGGCCGACTCCATGGCCTCGGTGTCCAGATCCCACATGACCTCCATGTGGTCGCTGACGAACCCGAGCGGCACGATCACGACCGCCTTCGCACCTGCTGCCGGCAGCTCGGCGATCACGTCGTTGATGTCGGGCTCGAGCCACGGCTGCGTGGGAGGACCGGAGCGCGACTGGAACACCAGCTGCCAGGGCACTGTCGTGCCACCGGTGACCGCGGCCACATTCTCGATGATGTGGGCGGCGACGGCACGGTGCTGTGCGACGTACGCGCCGCCCTCGCCCCAGTCGATATCCCTGGGTCCTGAGCGTTCGGCGTCTGCGGTCGGGATCGAGTGGGTCGAGAACAGTACGTGGATGTCGGATGCCGCGACCCCCTGCTCGAGGAACCCGGCGACCGCGGCATCCACACCCTCCTGGAAGGGCTGCACGAAACCGGGGTGGTCGAAGTAGAGACGCACCTTGTCGGCGGTCACACGATCTTCGAGGCCCGCGTCCGTGATCGCGCGGGCGATGTCCTCGCGGTACTGCCGGTCACTGGAGTACGAGCTGTATGCACTGGTGGCCAGCACGAGCAGCGTCGAGTGCCCGTCATCGGTGGCTGCCGTGAAGGCATCGTCGAGATAGGGGGCCCAGTTGCGGTTGCCCCAGTACACCGGCAGATCGATGCCGCGGCGCGCGAGCTCTGCCTCGAGTGCGGTCTTCAGCTCGCGGTTGTGGGCGTTGATCGGGCTGATCCCGCCGAAGTGCCGGTAGTGGTGCGCCACCTCTTCGAGCCGCTCGTCCGGGATGCCGCGGCCTCTCGTCACGTTGCGCAGGAACGGGATCACGTCATCCTGCCCTTCCGGCCCGCCGAAGCTGGCCAGCACCAGGGCGTCGTACGCCACCGGCGTCTCGACGAACTCGGGGCCGTCTGCGGCAGCGGCGGATGCGAATGGAACGAGGTCAGGAGCGGATGCAGTCACACGTCCATCTTTCCACCACCGCGCACCGACAACGCCCGGGTCCTGGCGTAGGCTGTCATGGTTGCCGTCGGCGCCAGCCGCGTCGGATCTCGGTGCCGACCCCGAACCCCTGGGAGAATCAGCTGTGCCTGGAGAGAATCTCACTCGAATCGAAGCTCAGGAGCGACGCGCTCTCATCGACACGCAGTCCTACGGGATCTCGCTCGATCTGACGAAGGGCGAAGAGGTCTTCGGTTCCCGCAGCGTCGTGCACTTCCGTGCGACTCCCGGAAGCTTCACCTTCATCGACCTGATCGCGCGCGACGTGCGTGAGATCTCGCTCAACGGCGAGCAGCTCGACCCCAGCGAGGTCTTCGACGACTCGCGTATCGCACTGTCGGGTCTGCAGGAGGAGAACGTCCTCGTCGTCGACGCCGACTGCCTGTACACCAACACGGGCGAGGGCCTGCACCGCTTCGTCGATCCTGTCGACGGCGAGGTGTACCTCTACTCGCAGTTCGAGGTACCGGACTCGCGCCGCGTCTTCGCCGTGTTCGAGCAGCCCGACCTGAAGGCGACGTTCCAGTTCACCGTCACTGCTCCCGAGGCGTGGAAGGTCATCTCGAACTCGCCGACGCCGGAGCCGATCAACCACGACGAGAACGCCACCGCCACCTGGGGCTTCGAGCCCACCCCGCGCATCTCCTCGTACATCACGGCCCTGATCGCAGGACCGTACGAGTCCACGTTCTCCGAGCTGACCAGCGCCTCGGGCGATGTCATCCCGCTCGGTGTCTACGGCCGCAAGAGCCTGTGGCAGCACCTCGACGCCGACTACATCTTCGACAAGACCCGTGAGGGCTTCGCCTACTACGAGGAGAAGTTCGGCGTCCCGTACCCGTTCGCGAAGTACGACCAGCTGTTTGTGCCCGAGTTCAATGCGGGTGCGATGGAGAACGCGGGCGCCGTCACGTTCACGGAGACATACGTCTTCCGCAGCAAGGTGACGGATGCCGTCAAGGAGCGCCGGGTCGTCACGATCCTGCACGAACTCGCACACATGTGGTTCGGCGATCTCGTCACCATGAAGTGGTGGAACGACCTGTGGCTGAACGAGTCGTTCGCCGAATGGGCGTCGACCATCGCGACGGCCGAGGCCACCGAGTGGACCGAGGCGTGGACCACGTTCAACGCCATGGAGAAGACCTGGGCGTACCGCCAGGATCAGCTGCCGTCCACGCACCCGATCGTCGCCGAGATCAACGACCTCGAAGACGTGCAGGTCAACTTCGACGGCATCACGTACGCCAAGGGCGGGTCGGTTCTCAAGCAGCTCGCGGCCTGGGTCGGCATCGACGCGTTCTTCGCCGGTGTCGGGCAGTACTTCCAGAAGCATGCGTGGGGCAACACCGAGGTGAGCGACCTGCTCACCGAGCTCGAGGCCACCAGCGGCCGCGATCTCAGCACCTGGTCCAAGAAGTGGCTCGAGACCGCCGGTGTGAACACGCTCTCCCCCGTCATCGCCGAGGACTCCGACGGCGTCATCACGCGCTTCGCGGTGACTCAGACGGCACCAGCCGACTACCCGACGATCCGCCCCCACCGCCTGGGCATCGGCTTCTACGACCTGTCAGACGGCACCCTCACTCGCACGCACTACGCGGAGATCGATGTCGACGGCGATCGCACCGAGGTCCCAGAGCTGCAGGGCCGCAGCCGTCCCGACCTCGTACTGCTCAACGACAACGACCTCGCGTACGCGAAGATCCGGCTCGACGAGCGCTCGCTGGCGACCGCGATCGATCATCTCGACGCGATCGCCGATCCCCTCGCACGCTCGCTCGTATGGGGTGCGGCCTGGGATCAGACCCGCGACGCCGAGAGCACGGCATCCGACTACATCGAGCTCGTGCTGCGCAACATCGGCAGGGAGTCCGAGTCGACGACGGTGCGCACCACGCTCGCGCAGCTGCGCACGGCCGCGACGCTGTACGTCGCACCGTCCGAGCGTGACGCCGCGCGTCTGAAGATCGCCGACGGCCTGTGGGATCTCGCGCACGGCGCCGAGGCCGGCAGCGACAGCCAGCTGCAGTTCGTCACGGCCTTCGCCAACACTCTCGTGAACTCGGAGCACGCCGGTATCGTCGGACGCCTTCGCTCCGGTGAGGAGACGCTCCCGGGCCTCGAGATCGACACCGATCTCTCCTGGCAGCTGCTCGTCGGCCTCGCCACGATCGGTGCGACGGATGCCGCGTCCATCGACGCCGCCCTCGCCGCGGACAACACCTCCAAGGGTGGGGAGTTCGCCGCTCAGGCCAGGGCCGCGCTGCCGACCCAGGCGGACAAGCGCGCGGCGTGGACCTCGCTCATCGACGACGACAACCTGCCGAACACGATCGTGCGCTCCGCAGCGCTCGGCTTCGGGCACCCGAACAGCACGGCAGTACTCGGCGAATTCGTGCCGGAGTACTTCGACATGCTGCTCCCGGTATGGGAGTCGCGCACCTACCAGATCGCCAGTTACCTCATCGTCGGGCTGTACCCGACGGCGCTGGCGAACGCCGATCTGCGTGACGCGACGCGGTCCTGGCTCTCGGCGAACGGTGACGCCGCTCCTGCTCTGCGTCGCCTCGTCAGCGAAGGACTCGCCGACGTCGAACGTGCCCTCGCCGCGCAGTCGCGTGACGCCGAAGGCGACGAGGAGCACAACTGACCCACCCTTTCGATCGGGCCTCTGCCGCGCTGCCGTCCAGCCGGTGCAGAGGCCCGATCGCTAGGATCGGAGGGTGCTGATGCTTCCCTTCGAGACCGACACCGCGCCGGACACGGCGAACGAGGTGTGGGTGTCATTCCTCGAGATCCTCAAGGTGATCGGCGGCAAGGCGATCACCATCGCGATCATCATCGTGGTCGCGTTCCTCATCGGACTGGCACTCCGTTTCGTCGTCCGCCGGGTCGTGCACCGCATCGTCGACACCGCCAAGTCGAAGGCGAACGTCGAGGACACGCAGGCGCTCGAGCGATCCCCTCTCGCCGACATGCGCCTGATCCAGCGCACCCGCACGCTCGGCAGCATCCTGCACAACATCATCAACGTCGCCGTCGTGATCGTGGCGTTGCTGATGGTGATGGCGGTGATCGCCCCTGATCTGATCACGTCTCTCACCCTGCTCACCGCCGCGATCGGCGCCGGCCTCGGTTTCGGGGCGCAGAACATCGTCAAGGACGTGCTGAACGGCCTGTTCATCGTCGCCGAGGATCAGATCGGCATCGGCGACGTCGTCGACACCGGACTCGCCAGCGGCGTCGTCGAGCACGTGAGCGTACGCGTCACGCAGGTGCGCGATGTGAACGGAACGCTCTGGTACGTCCGCAACGGCGAGATGCTGCGCATCGGGAACATGTCGCAGGGCTGGGCCCGCGCGATCATCGATCTCGGCGTGCCGGTGGATGCCGTCGTGCCAGACGTCGAGGCCGCCCTCCTGGAAGCCGCACTGGGTCTCTCGAAGGATCCCAAGTGGCGCACCCGCATCGTAGAGCGTCCGGAGGTGTGGGGGCTCGAATCGATCTCGGGTGAGGCCCTCGTCATCCGCGTGGTGCTGAAGACCCGCGCGAACGCGAAGGATGATGTCGCGCGCGAGCTGCGCATGCGGCTCAAGGTCGCGATCGAGGACATGGGGCTCGCCATCCCCAGCCTCGAATCGGTCGTCCCCACAGGTCCAGAGGGTGCACGGCGCGTGCGCGGCGCGAATCCGCCCACCACCAAGCCCAATGCCGTCACCGGCGTGCCGCCGGTCTCTCGCGGCATCTGGCGCAAGAAGGACACCAGGGCAGCCCCGAAGAACAAGCCGGAGGACGAGTCATGACTTTCTACGACGAGGTCGGCGGATACGCCACATTCGAGACGATCGTCAACGGCTTCTATCGAGAGGTGGCGCTCGATCCGGTGCTGCGCCCCATGTATCCCGAAGAGGATCTCGGGCCGGCCGCAGAGCGGTTCACGATGTTCCTCGCCCAGTACTGGGGCGGTCCGTCCACGTACAGCGAGACGAGGGGCCATCCGCGCCTGCGGATGCGTCATATGCCGTTCCACGTCGATCCGGATGCACGCGACCGCTGGCTTCGCTGCATGCGCACGTCGCTCGACGAGGTGCAGTTGTCCCCGCTGCACGATGCCACCCTCTGGGACTACCTGGAGCGCGCCGCTTATGCCATGGTGAACACCACGGAGCCGTCGGGCATCGGTCCGGCGCCCGCTGGGCGATCGACCCTCGAGACCCGCAGCAGCAGTCAGGATTCAACGGAGACCCCATGACCACCACGCCCCTTTCCGCAGACGTTCTCGTGATCGGATGGGGGTTGGCGGGCCTCGTCGCCGCTGTTGAGGCCACGACCGCAGGCAGACGCGTCATCCTCATCGATCAGGAACCGCGCTCGAACCTCGGCGGACAGGCGTGGTGGTCGTTCGGCGGGCTCTTCCTGATCGACTCGCCCGAACAGCGCCGGCTCGGCATCAAGGATTCCCTCGAGCTCGCCACGCAGGACTGGTTCGGCAATGCGGGGTTCGACCGCGAGGAGGACCGCTGGCCACGCGCATGGGCCGATGCCTACCTGCAGTTCGCCGCAGACGAGAAACGTGCGTGGCTGCGAGAACGCGGCGTCGGGTTCTTCCCCGTCGTCGGCTGGGCGGAGCGCGGCGGCTACGGTGCGATCGGCCCAGGCAACTCGGTGCCGAGGTTCCACATCACCTGGGGTACCGGCCCCGGCATCGTCGCTCCGTTCGCTGATGCCGCGCATCGCGCCGAGGATTCCGGATCCCTCACGATCCTCCCCCGCCATCGCGTCACCGAACTGATCGTCACCGACGGTGCGGTGGTCGGTGCGAGAGGCGACGTGCTGGTCGAAGACCCGGCCGCACGGGGAGTGGCATCGGCGCGCGATGTCGTCGGCGACTTCGAGATCACCGCGGGTGCGACGATCGTGTCCTCCGGCGGTATCGGCGGCAACCACGACCTGGTGCGTGCGGCATGGCCGGACCGGCTGGGCACTCCGCCTGGGCACATGCTCACCGGAGTCCCCGCATACGTCGACGGGTCGATGTATCCGGTCGCGGCGGGTGCGGGGGCGAACCTGATCAACGGCGATCGGATGTGGCACTACGTCGAGGGCATCAAGAACTGGGATCCTGTGTGGCCGGCGCACGGCATCCGGATCCTGCCTGGACCGTCGTCGCTCTGGCTGGACGCGACGGGCAAGCGTCTGCCTGTGCCGCTGTTTCCGGGTTTCGACACGCTCGGCACGCTGCAGCATCTGCGTGCGACCGGACACGACCATTCCTGGTTCGTCACCTCGCGCCAGATCGTCGAGAAGGAGTTCGCGCTGTCGGGCAGCGAGCAGAACCCGGATCTCACCGGCAAGGACGTCGCACTGCTGTTGAAGTCACGTCTCGCGAAAGGTCCGACCGGCCCTGTGCAGTCCTTCCTCGACGAAGGCGAGGACTTCATCGTGGAGAACGACCTCGACTCGCTGCTGCAGCAGATGGGAAAGGCCGATGGAGGCGATCTGCTCGATCTGGAGCTGGTACGGCGCGAAGTGATCGCCCGAGACCGCGAGATCGGGAACGACTTCACCAAGGACGCGCAGATCGGGATGCTGCGATCCATGCGTGCCTACCGCGGGGACAAGCTCATCCGCACAGCGAGCCCGCACCGGCTCCAGGACGCGTCCGCCGGCCCGATGATCGCGGTGAAGCTGCACGTGCTCACACGCAAGTCGCTCGGCGGGATCGAGACGGATCTCGACGGACGCGTTCTGGCAGCCGACGGATCGGTCGTCTCCGGCCTGTACGCTGCGGGCGAGGCGAGCGGATTCGGTGGCGGCGGCGTGCACGGATACCGGGCGCTGGAGGGCACGTTCCTCGGCGGGTGCCTGTTCTCCGGGCGGCAGGCCGGCCGGGCGGCTGCGCGGACGCTCTAGTTCTGCGTCCCCGTGCTGCGCACGGCGGTGAGTCCGCTGGCCATCGGACCGCGGGCGAGCACGTGGCCCCGGCGGAACGCCAGTCGTGTCCACCGTCCCGACGTGGTCACCGGGATCTGCTCTTCTCCGGAGATGAATCCGAACGCGTGCGCCGCGAACGCGATGCCGCGCACGAGACCCCCGAGGTCTTCGTCTGATTCACCCCAGATCGCCGCTCTGAGCGCCCTGACGGCCTCTTCGCCCGCACCAGGCGTCGCGCCACGGGCGACGGCGGAGATCCCCCACTGCGCGCGGCGGGCGATCGTCGCGGAGTCCAGTCGGCCGGCAGGCTCCCACCCGCCGCGCGGCGGCGCCACCCCGGCCCACGCGGGTGAACGCCCGGTCTCCGGCAGTGTCAGCATCCGCTCGTCCTGATCCTGCGCGAGTTCGTCGACGACGATGTCGCACTCCAGTTCGGGGTCGGCATGCACGATCCGCATCGCGAGGACCGTCGGCGTCTGATCGAACAGCCCCTTGGGCGCGAGCGCAGACGCCGTCAGTGCGAGAACGCCATTTCTGCCCTGCAGGCGGATGCCGTCGTCAGAGACCCGCATCGCGCGGCCGAGGAACGTGAGAACGTCTCGAGCCGTGTCGGAATCGGAGAGAACGAGACGAGGGGGCACGCGTTCTAAACTACCAACGAGGCGGCCGTGCGGTCGCAGTGAGGAGAGCCATGAGCGAAGCGGCACGGGCTCAGGCATCCGTCGACAACCTGCTCGAGGTGCTGGATCTGGACGAGACGCAGGCGCGCACCGAAGAAGACATCTTCACCGGACGCTCGCACAGCATGCCCACCGGACGCATCTACGGCGGCCAGGTGCTGGGTCAGTCCCTCATCGCGGCCGAGCGGACGATGCCGGAGGATCGCGCGGTGCATTCCATGCACGGCTACTTCCTCCGCCCCGGCGATTCCACGCAGGGACTCACGATCGCCGTCGATCGCATCCATGACGGTCGCTCCTTCTCGACACGGCGTTCGCAGGCCTACCAGAACGGCGTGCCGATCTTCTCGATGATCGCGTCGTTCCAGGACGAAGCGCCGGGCGTCGAGCACGCGCAGCCGATGCCGGGGGGCGTCCCCGCACCGGATGACATCCCATCGGATGAAGCACGCGTCGAGGGCGGGCACCCGCAGGCACTGCGGATGCTGACGGACCGTCCGGTCGACATGCGTCACGTCGAGTCCCCGCTGTATCTCGTGGCCGACGGCGAACGCAAGGCGCAGCAGGCCGTGTGGATGCGGATGCGCGCTCCGATGCCGGAGGATCCCCGCCTCCACCGGGCCGCGCTCGCGTATCTCAGTGACATGAGCATCCAGGAGTCGATCCTGCGCGCCCACGGCGTGCCGTGGGCGATGCCCGGGCTGAAAGTGGCCAGCCTCGATCATGCGATGTGGTGGCATCGTCCGGCGCGCGTCGACGAGTGGCTGCTGTACGTGCAGGAGTCACCGAATGCCCGTGGCGGTCGCGGACTCGCCACCGGACGCATCTATACGCACGACGGCGACCTCGCGGCGAGTGTGACGCAGGAGATCATGATCAGGGTCCCGGACGCCTGATCGAACTCACCTGCTGATCACGCCGTCGGCGCGAACGTCAGCGGTGCGCGTAGGTGATCGGTTCGCCGATGTACGGCGTCCATGCTTCACGCATCTCCGGAGTGATGCGCTTCGGGCGTCCGCTCTGCGCATCCACGAGCACGATCACGGCGGTCGAGCGCGCGTAGAGCACGCGCGTCTCGTTCGCAGGGTCGGTGTACACCTCGTAGCAGACCTCAAGACTTGACCCGCCGAGTTTGCCGAACCACATCTGCACCTCGAGGGGGCGCCGCTGATACGGCACCGGTGCGAGGTACTCGATCTCCTGCCGCGCGATCAGCGTCAGCGTCCCCGCCTCGATGCCTGAGTTGAGCACGGCCGTGGGCGGCGCAGTCTCCCCCTCCTCGGCCTTCCAGAAGGCGCGCACGCGCGCCTCCTCGAGAAGCTTGAGCATCGAGGTGTTGTTGACGTGATTGAACGCGTCGAGGTCGCCCCACCGCAGGTGGATGGGAACGTGCAGCCTCGACGCGACCGCGGTGGGAGCGTCAGTCACGCGTCAGCTTGCGGTGCGTCGAGCGGTGCGGGTTGGCGGCATCCGGGCCGAGGCGTTCGATCTTGTTCTTCTCATAGGACTCGAAGTTGCCCTCGAACCAGTGCCACTGGGCCGGGTTCTCGTCCGTGCCCTCGTAGGCCAGGATGTGCGTCGCGATGCGGTCGAGGAACCACCGGTCGTGAGTGATGACCACGGCGCAGCCGGGGAACTCGAGCAGTGCATTCTCGAGTGAACCGAGGGTCTCGATGTCCAGGTCGTTGGTCGGCTCATCGAGGAGGAGCAGGTTGCCGCCCTCCTTGAGCGTCAGAGCGAGGTTCAGGCGGTTGCGCTCACCACCGGAGAGCACGCCCGCCTTCTTCTGCTGGTCCGGTCCCTTGAAGCCGAACTTCGACACGTAGGCGCGCGAGGGGATCTCGGTCTTGCCGACAGTGATGAAGTCGAGCCCGTCGGAGACGACCTCCCACAGGTTCTTGTCGGGGTCGATGCTGGCGCGCGACTGGTCGACGTAGCTGATCTTGACCGTCTCACCGATCTTGAGATCTCCGCTGTCCAGTGGCTCGAGACCGACGATCGTCTTGAACAGCGTGGTCTTTCCCACACCGTTGGCACCGATGATGCCGACGATGCCGTTGGGTGGGAGGCTGAAGCTCAGCCCATCGATGAGCGTGCGATCGCCGAAGCCCTTCTTGAGATTCTTCGCCTCGATGACGACGCTGCCGAGACGCGGACCCGCAGGGATCTGGATCTCCTCGAAGTCGAGTTTCCTGGTGCGCTCCGCCTCGGTCGCCATCTCCTCGTAGCGAGCCAGACGCGCCTTCGACTTCGTCTGGCGGCCCTTGGCGCTGGAGCGCACCCACTCGAGTTCGTCCTTGAGACGCTTGGCGAGCTTGGCGTCCTTCTTGCCCTGGATCGCGAGGCGCTCGCCCTTCTTCTCCAGGTAGGTCGAGTAGTTGCCCTCGTAGCCGATCAGGCGGCCACGGTCGACCTCGGCGATCCACTCCGCGACGTTGTCGAGGAAGTACCGGTCGTGGGTGATGGCGATGACAGCGCCCTTGTACGCCTGCAGATGCTGCTCGAGCCACAGCACGCTCTCGGCGTCGAGGTGGTTGGTTGGCTCATCGAGCAGCAGCAGGTCCGGCTTCTGCAGCAGGAGCTTGGCCAGTGCCACACGGCGCTTCTCACCGCCGGAGAGGGGGGCGATCTCGGCGTCTCCGGGAGGGGTGCGAAGCGCATCCATGGCCTGCTCGAGCTGGGAGTCGAGGTCCCAGCCGTCTGCCGCGTCGATCTCCTCCTGCAGCACGCCCATCTCGGCGAGCAGCGTGTCGAAGTCGGCGTCAGGATCCGCCATCTGTGCGGAGATCTCGTTGAACCGGTCGAGCTTCGGCTTGATCGCGACGCCCTCCTGGATGTTCTCGAGCACCGACTTCGTCTCGTCGAGCACGGGCTCCTGCATGAGGATGCCGACGGTGTACCCGGGCGACAGCTTCGCTTCACCGTTCGACGGCTGGTCAAGGCCGGCCATGATCTTGAGGATCGTCGACTTACCAGCGCCGTTCGGGCCGACCATGCCGATCTTCGCCCCCGGGAGGAATGACATCGTCACGTCATCGAGGATGAGCTTGTCGCCCACCGCCTTGCGCGCACGAACCATCGAGTAGATGTACTCAGCCACTGAGAACCGCTCCTTTTGTAGGCGTCGAAGATCGACACTCCAGCCTACCGGCTAAGGATCACCAGTCGATCGGGCGGGTGTTGCCGACCAGGCAGCGTCCCTCAGCGAGTTGGTCGACGACCACCGTGACGGGTTCTCCTGTGGATGGCCCGACCTGACCGATGAGGCATTCGTCCTCACCCCACCGCACCGAGAACTGCAGACTCTCGACCGGGTTGCCGACCGTCGTCAGGTCCTGCGTCACCTGCATCGCGGTCCGGTCGAATCCCGACGCGATCAGTGCGTCGATGTAAGCGCGACCGGAAGCGCGGTTCTCAGATGCCCAGACCTGGCCGGTGATCGCGGAGAAGATCGGCAGGTTGTCCTCGGCGGAGCCATCCGGCTGGATGACCGGCGCATCCGGTGTCGTCGAGGCCGATGGCGTCGACTCCGCGCTCGCCGATGGACTCGCCGTCGGCGTCACGGTCGATTCGGGGGCGCAGCCCGCCAGCGCGAGCCCTGCCATCAGGAGCACCACTCCCATCAGCCCACGCAGACGGAGGGCGGGGAGTCGACGGGGCACGCTCTGATTCTAAAGGTTTCCCGTCGTGCTCCCCACCTCGCCGCGTGGCGAGGGCGCTCAGGCAGTGCGACTGCCCGGCTGCGTCAATCCTCGGTCGACCACGGCCCACCGACGAGTGCCATCGCCGGCTCCGTCGACGACGCGTGCTCGCTGTCGGAGTCATCGGCTTCTGCATCCGGCTCGGCACCGAGAACCTCTCCCGTTGCGGGGTCGACATCGGTCGGAGTCGAGTCGTGCGCCGCAGCAGAGGGACGGCTCGCCTTCGCGAAGGCGCTGGCGCCCCAACGCAGATCGTGCCCGATGGCCTCCGCGTCGATGTCGGCGCTCATCCCCTTGCGTTCGGCGTTCTCCCACTCGCGAAGCTTCAGCTTCCCGGTCACGATGACGCCATCGCCCTGGTGCAGCGAGGACTTCACGTGATCGGCCAGCTGGCGAAACGCGGAGACGTTGTACCAGTTGGTGCCCGTCTCGATCCACGTCTGCGTCTTCGAATCGAAGCGGCGCTGCGGGCTGGCGACGCGGAAGTTCACCACCGCGACCCCGTTCGCGGTCTCACTTCGTTTCGGATCGGCGCCGACGCGCCCCAGGATCGTCACGTTGTCGTTCATGTCAATCTCCTCTTCCATCAAGTGCCCGGGACGCGCCCGGATCGCCCCAGAGTGCCTCGTCGCGCGCATCGCGCGCAGCGCAGAACCCACGTTCGGTGGAGAGAGGGGACGAAAGCCTGATCAGTGGAGGAAAGGATGCGGCCGCTCCTGTCATCGCAATGTCCGTGGTCGGTCATATGTTCGAATCGGAAGGAGAACCAGATGTCCGATACACAGATCCTGCACCTGCCAGAGGTGCGATACGCCACGCCGCAGCTCGAATCGAAACGAGAGCAGCTCGTCAGAGCCTCCGAACAGCTGTGGCGAGTTCAAGACGCCACCGGCCGCATCCTGGGTCACCTGCGCATCGTCGCCGACCCGCTCGGGCTCCGCTATCGCGCTGAGCGTCTGCATCTCGCGACGGGCGCATTCCGCATCGTGGGCGAATTCTGGCGACCAGACGACGCGGTGCAGTCCCTTCTTCATTGATAGCGGTGCGTGGTGCCCCCGGCAGGGTTCGAACCTGCGACCAACGGCTTAGAAGACCGATGCTCTTCCACTGAGCTACGGAGGCGGAATACCTCTACGGTACCGTGATCCGGGCGATGTCCATGCGCTCAGTAGACTGAACGCATGGTAGCTGCGTCCGAGAATGATCGACTCGTCTGGATCGACTGCGAGATGACGGGACTCGATCTTTCGGTTGACGAACTCGTCGAGATCGCCGTCGTCATCACCGACTTCGAGCTCCGCCCACTCGACCCCGGGTTCCAGGTCGTCATCAAACCCAACGCCTCGGCACTCGCGAACATGAACGATTTCGTCACGAAGATGCACGAGTCGTCAGGTCTGATCAATGAGATCCCCGACGGCGTCTCGCTGGCGGATGCCGAGGCTCAGACGCTCGAGTACATCAAGCGGTTCGTGCCGCTCGAGCGCAAGGCACCGCTGGCGGGCAACACGATCGGCACCGATCGCATGTTCCTGGCGAAGTACATGCCGCAGATCGATCAGTGGCTGCATTATCGCAACGTCGACGTCTCCAGCTTCAAGGAACTCTCGCGCCGCTGGTACCCGCGCGTGTTCTTCCAGGCGCCGGCCAAAGACGGCGGGCATCGCGCACTGGCAGACATCCTCGAGTCGATCCGCGAGCTGCAGTACTACCGCGAAGCGGTGTTCGTGGCCGAGCCTGGGCCATCGAGTGATGAGGCCCGCGCCATCTCGGAACGCACCGTGTCGTCGTTCACCCCGGACGTGTAATAGAATCGTCTGGTTGCCTGCTCCGGCCGGCACATGGTGGCTATAGCTCAGTTGGTAGAGCACCGCGTTGTGGTCGCGGGGGTCGCGGGTTCAAGCCCCGTTAGCCACCCACAGACGGGTCAGGTGTGAACTTTCGACCAAGGGACCACCCTTGGAGGAAGTTCGCACCTGGCCCTATTTCTTTGCCTCGGCGGCCCACCAGGGAAAAGCATGGCGAGGGCCACACTTGCTCGGCGTGCTTACCGAGGCACGGAGACGCCCGCCGGAATCTCTAAGCGAGCGAGAGGAAGAGCTTCTCCAGCTCGTCGATGCGCTCGCCGTCGCCCGGCTCCTCGGCTAGGCACTCCTTCAGGGCACCGGCGACCACCAGGAAGCCAGCCCGGTCGACGGCCTTCGACACTGCGGAGAGCTGCTGCACGACGTCGCGGCAGTGGGCCTCGTCCTCGACCGCAGCGATGACGGCTGCCAGCTGGCCGTGCGCGCGCCGCAGCCGATTCACGATCTTGCGCTTCGCCTCCGGGTCGTGCGCCGCGACGATGTCTGGGCTGATGCTCATCGGATTCCTCCTGGGTTGACATCCACCATACTCCCCAGGGTATAGTTTGGATACCCCCCGGGGTATTCAACCTTCATCGACACCGCCAGGAGGGCGAGATGTGCAGAGCCGCGAAGTGCAACATCTGCGGGAAGACGACCTGGGCTGGCTGCGGCCAGCACGTGAACGACGTGCGCCGCACGGTCCCGGCATCCGACTGGTGCCCCGGCCGGCACACGCAGCGCGACATCGATGAGGCGAAGGCCTCGCGACCCGGCTTCCTCGCGCGCCTGTTCGGCCGCTGATCCACTGACGAGAGGACATCACCATGTGCGCACGCATCACCTGCGACCGCTGCGGCAAGCCGAGCTGGGCCGGATGCGGCCAGCACGTCGAGGAGGCCCTCGGGGGCGTCCCGGCGGCCGACCGCTGCCACTGCTGACGACTACAACGACGACGACGACGAACAAGGAGAGCATCATGCTGCTGGAGCGCATCTACGACGAGGACCTCGCACAGGCGAGTTACGTCATCGGTTGCCAGGCGACCGGCGAGGCGATCGTGATCGACCCCCGCCGCGACGTCGACGAGTACATGCGACTGGCCGACAAGCACGGCCTGCGCATCGCGCACGTCACCGAGACCCATATCCACGCCGACTACCTCTCAGGCACCCGCGAGTTCGCGGCGCGCACCGGTGCCCGCATGCACGTCTCCGACGAGGGCGGACCCGACTGGACCTACGGCACCGGCTTCGACGACGCCGACCGGATGCACGACGGCGACGAGATCGTCGTCGGCAACGTGACGCTGCGAGCGGTGCACACCCCCGGCCACACGCCCGAACACCTGTCGTTCCTCGTGACCGACGGCGCGCAGGCCCAGGAGCCGGGCTTCATGCTCACCGGCGACTTCGTGTTCGTCGGCGACGTCGGCCGACCGGACCTGCTCGACGAGGCGGCCGGCGGCGTCGACACCCGCTTCGAGGGCGCTCACCAACTCTTCGCGAGCCTGCGCGACCGCTTCCTGACACTGCCCGACTACGTCCAGGTGCTGCCAGCGCACGGTGCCGGCAGCGCGTGCGGCAAGTCGCTCGGCGCGATCGCGGCGACGACCGTCGGCTACGAGCGCGCCTTCTCGTGGTGGGCTCCCTACCTCGCCGCCGACGACGAGCAAGGCTTCGTCGACGAGCTACTCTCCGGCCAGCCCGACGCCCACGCGTACTTCGCCCGAATGAAGTCCCAGAACCGCACCGGCCCCGCGGTGCTCCACCCCCGCGCACCGCTCCCCGAGCGGTCCACTGCGGAGGTGCAGCACCTCCTGGAGCGCGACCTCGCGATCCTGGTGGACACTCGGGACCGCCGGCAGGTGCACGACGGCACCGTGGTCGGTTCCCTCAACATCCCGGGCGCAGCGAAGGCCGCGACCTACGGGGCGTGGGTCTACGATCCGGAGGCGGAGCACCGGCCGCTCGTTCTCCTCGCGGACGACCGCGAGGAGGCGGAGCGGATGCGCGACCACCTCGTGCGGGTCGGCATCGACGCCGTCGACGGTTTCATCCGCTCCCTCGACGGGCTCGAGCTGGTGCAGCCCCGACTGCTGCAGCCGGAGGAGCTCGACGGCCTCGCCGACGTGAACCTGGTCGACGTGCGCGGCAGCTCCGAGCACGCCGACGGGCACACCCCGGCTCCGCGCACCTCAGCGGCGGCCGCGCGCTGTGGCACCTCGACGAGTTGCCCGCGGACGGCACCGTCGTGACGTACTGCCAGAGCGGCGTGCGCAACAGCGTCGTCGCCAGCGCACTGCGCCGGGCCGGCGTCGACGTCGTCGAGCTCGACGGCTCCTACCTCGGGTGGCTCCAGACAACCGGGCGCGAGCCGGCGACCAGCTGACCGCCGAGGATCGAGGCGCCCGATGACGCCGACCGCCACCATCGCCGTTCTTGCGCTCGCCCTGCTGGTCGGCATCAGCCTCGGCCTGCTGGGCGGCGGCGGCTCGATCCTCGCCGTGCCCATCCTGACCGCCGTCGGCGGCGTGGAGCCGCGAGCCGCCATCGCGTCGTCACTGCTCATCGTCGGCACGACGAGCGCCCTCGGACTGCTGCAGCACGCTCGCGCGGGCCGCGTGCGCTGGCGTGTCGGGGTAGTCTTCGGAGCGGCCGGTGTCGTCGGCGCGCTCGTCGGCGGGCTGCTCGGCCGCACGCTGCCCCCAGGCGTGCTCATGGTGCTGCTCGCCGGCACGATGATCGCCGCCGCGGTGGCGATGCTTCGCCGGCGCCCGCGTCACGACCGGGCGGAGCCCGCTCGGCCGCGCATCGCCCTCGTCCTCGTGCTCGGAACGGTTGTCGGCTCACTCGCCGGGCTGGTCGGCGCGGGGGGCGGCTTCCTCATCGTCCCCGCGCTGATCCTGCTCGCCGGCCTGCCCGCGTCGGCCGCGATCGGCACATCCTTGCTCGTCATCGCGATGCAATCGCTCGCCGGGCTCGCGGCCCAACCAGCACTCCCCGACATCCCCTGGGCGCTGGTGCTGCCGTTCACCGCAATCGCCGTGGCGGGCTCCTTCCTCGGCTCGGCGCTCACCGGCCGCATCCCCGAACGGGCACTGCGCACCGGATTCGCGGTGCTCGTGCTCAGCGTGGCCGTCGCGCTGCTCGTGCAGCAGCTCGCGCTCCACCTCCCGCTCACCTGAACGACACCGCTCACCGGAGAACACCATGACCAGAACCCAGCTCGCCGGCCTCGCCGGCCTCGCGCTCGCCGCCGTCACGACAGGCTGCGCATCGACGCCCCCTGGCAGCGTCGCAGCTCCAGCGGACGCCGTCGTCATCGACGTGCGCACCGCGCCCGAGTTGGCATCCGGTCACCTCGACGGCGCGGTCCTCCTCGACGTGTCGAACGGCGACCTCGCCGCGGCACTGCCCTCGCTCGACCCTGATGCGCCCTACTTCGTCCACTGCAGGTCCGGCAGCCGGTCAGCACAGGCGGTCGCGCTCATGCGCGAGGCCGGCTTCGCGGACGTCACCGACCTCGGCGCGCTCAAGAGCGCGTCAGCGGCGACCGGCCTCGCAATCGGGCGCTGACGCCGGCCCATCCGACCATCACCGATCCAGGGAGCAACCCCGAACATGACCACGCGTGACATCACCATCGAAACGATCGACTCGACCATCGCCGGCGACGGCATGGTGCTCCTCGACTTCTGGGCGGCATGGTGCGGCCCCTGCCGCAGCTTCGCGCCCGTCTTCGACCGAGCTGCCGCGTCGAACACCGACATCGTGTTCGGTAAGGTCGACACCGAGGACCAGCAGCAGCTGGCCGCGGCGTTCCGCATCACGTCCATCCCGACGCTCATGGCCTTCCGCGACGGGATCCTCGTCTTCTCGCAGCCCGGCGCGCTGGGCCAGGCCCAGCTCGACAGCCTCATCGCCGGCGTCCGCGCGCTCGACATGGACGACGTGCGCCGCCAGGTCGCCGAGCAGCGCGCAGCCGCCGAGGCGCCGTGACTTCCCGCCGCCGCGCCCCGGTCTGCGCTCCGGGAAGCATCGAACGCGTCGTGCAGGCCGCTGTCGGCGCGCTGACCGGCGCGTTCGCGCTCAGCAACCTGCACGACGCGCCGCTCGCCATCGCCGCCACGCTCGGCGCTGCGCTCCTCCTCACCGGCGCAGTCCGCGGCTGGTGCCCGGCATCGCTGCTCGCGCGAGTCAGTGCCACCGCCGCAGAGCACAACACGCTTGGCATCCCCGAAGCCCGCCAGCCGCTCGACCAGCGAGGCCCCCGCTAGAGCGCAGGCTTCAGCCGCCCCCTCGTGCTGCCTCGCCGATTGCTAGTCGTCGAGGACGTGTCGTGGGCCGTCGGTTCCGATGACGAGGGCTCCGGCGCAGTGCGCCGAGACGCACTCGCGCCAACGCCGCGGCGAGCTCGCGTGCAGATCGGCCCGCCAGCGCGGCCGAGCAGGATCAGTTCATCGGCCACGATCCGATGCCGTCACCGCATCCGCTCCGGCTGGCGGTGCGGATGCTGCGCGGTGTCCGCGGCGCGCCAGCGCGATCGTCCAGGCGACGCCGGCGAGGAGCAGTAGCCCGCCGGCGGCATTCCACGCGACGTCATACGGCAGCAGCTCCCCCGCCTCGGCTCGCGCGGCGCGCGGCATGCAATGGGGGACGGCATCGACATGCGCCCAGGGTTGCACGGGTACGGATCCTGGCTATCGGCGGACGCTCAGATCCCCATGGCGCCCGAGGCATTCTGCGCTCGTCCGGACGTCCTTAACACTCCCGGCTCCGACACCACGTCCAAGACGCTCCACCGCGAATCGGAGAGCGATGGCGCGGCATGCGCCGGTACGACGCGGTCTCTTTGAAGCGACTCGATCGCCGGTCCGGGCCGCGGCGTCCTGCCGCTCCGGTGACGGCTCCCTCCGCCGGGGAGCTCAGCGCACTTGGCTTACCGCCACGCCGCCGGGCCGCCGGCGGGACGCATGACGTCCGGCTTCTCGGTACCAGCGCGCGCAGAAGAGCGCCACGATCGCGGCCTCGATCAGCTGCCCGCGTAGTACGTGAGCTGCGCGCCGGCTGCACGTCACCGACGGCATACAGGTCGGGAGGAGTGGCGAAGAGCGTCTTGGCGAGGATGCTGTGCGACGCCATCGTGGCGAGGGGTGCGACTGCGGTGATGAGGTGAGGCGCTCGATGCGGTGTCGAGTCGAGGCCGATGGCCGCGGTCGTCAGGAGGTAGCCCGCGAGGAGCAGGTGGGCGTGGACCGCCACGTGCACCAGCGAACCGGACTGCATCCAGCCGACCAGGGGTGTCGAATAGATCTGCCACAGTCCGCCGGCATTGAGACACGCTGCGGTGACGGCTCGCGTGTCGCCTCTCGCCTGGATGGACAGACGCGGGTCGGCGGGCGCCGCCCTCGCTCATCCACTCTTGTTCTCGAATACTCCTGGGGGTATAGTTGGATGCATCAGCGGGGACCGCGGATCGTGCCGGCACAAGCCTTCGGCCGACTCCCGCCCGCCCCGAGTCGCTTGGAGCAAGTCATGAGCTACGGCATCACCACGACAGTCGCCCTCCCCTTCGACGAAACGGTCACCGCGATCCGCGCGGCGCTCGCCACGCAGGGATTCGGCGTGCTGACCGAGATCGACATGGCGGCGACGCTCAAGGCGAAGCTCGATGTCGACATGCCCCCGCAGGTGATCCTGGGCGCGTGCAATCCTCCGCTCGCGCTCCGCGCGCTCCAGGCGGAGGAGTCCATCGGACTGCTGCTCCCCTGCAACGTCACGGTGCGCGACGCCGGCGACGGTACGTCGGTCGTCGAGGCGCTCGACCCGAAGGTCATGGTCGGCGTCACCGGGAACGAGGCGCTGCGAGCGGTCGCAGACGAAGCGGCGGACCGCCTGGGCGCAGCGCTGGCCGAAGTCGGCAGCGGCAACGAGTGACGGCGCGACTGCGCCTTAAGCACGAGAACGGGGAGGTCGAAGCATGTTGATGGGCAACTGGAGCGGCATGGGCAACTGGAGCGGCATGGGCAACTGGGGCGGCATGGGCCCCGGAATGGGGTGGGTGTTCCTGCTCTTGATGATCGCGGGCATCGCGGCGCTCGTCGTCCTGACGGTGCGGCTCGCGACCGGCGGTCTGAACCGCGGAGGCCACCGGCCACCGGAGCCGCGAGGCGGATCGGCGCGCGCCATTCTCGACGAGCGCTACGCGCGTGGCGAGATCGACCACGCTGAGTACGACGAGCGAGTCGCACGCCTGCGCGACGCTCCTTGATGGAGCCGATCACCCGCCGCCAGGCTCTGCTGCTGGGCGCCTGCGGCGCCGCGGGCGTGGTAGTCGGTGGGCTCGGGCTCAGCAGCACGGGTCTGCCCTGGACCTCGCCCGATGCAACGCCCTCCGGGCCGCTGGCCGAGCCGAGCTCGCTGCGAAGCCGCGGGGGCGTGCTCCGCACCGAGCTGGTCGCCGCGGAGCACGAGAACGAGATAGCCGGCCGCAGGGCGCTCGTGCTCGGCTACAACGGCAGCGTCCCGGCCTCGACGTGGCGCGTGCGCCCGGGCGACCGCATCGAGGTCCGCCTCGAGAACCGTCTTCGCGAGCCGACCAATCTCCACACGCATGGGCTCCACGTCTCCCCGACAGGGAACGGAGACAATCCCCTCATCAGCCTCGCACCCGGCGAGGTGTTCGACTACCGCTTCGACATCCCGCGCGACCACCCCAGCGGCGTGTTCTGGTATCACCCCCACCACCACGGCAACGTCGCCGATCAGATCTTCGGCGGCCTCTTCGGTGCCATCGTGGTCGAAGGCGACGCGCTCCCGGTCGCCCGCGAGCGCGTGCTCGTGATCTCGGACATCTCGTTCGCCGGCGGAGCCGTCGCTGCCGCTTCGGAGGCAGATCGCATGATGGGCCGGGAGGGCGACTTCCTGATGGTCAACGGTCAACTGCTGCCCGAGATCGTCGCGCGGCCGCGGGAGCGGGAGCGCTGGCGGATCGTCAATGCCTGCACGGCGCGCTACCTCCGACTCGCGCTGCCTGGTCAGCGGCTGGAGCTCCTGGGCATCGACTCCGGGCACGAACCGCGGCCCCGCGCCGTCGATGAGGTCCTGCTGGCTCCCGGCAACAGGGCGGATCTCCTGGTGACGATGCAGGCCGGAAGTGCCCAGCTGCGCACACTCGGCTACGACCGGGGCGCCGCCATGATGGGCGGGATGATGGCCGGCGGGGGCAGCTCCTCCGGCCCGGCGCTGCTCGCCTTCGTCGAAGTTCGCGGGCCCGACGCCGCGGTGCTGCCCGCCGTGCCCCCGCGCGCGCCCGACGCCGACCTGCGCTCCCGCACTCCCGACGCGCTGCGCGAGATCTCCTTCACCATGACCATGGGGATGGGCATGCCGCAGCAGGGCGGGATGATGGCCCTGGGTTTCGACGGGCGCGCATTCGACGCGGGGCGCATCGATCAGCGCGTCGGCGCGGAGACCGTGGAGGAGTGGACGATCCGCAACCCCACGCCGATGGATCATCCGTTCCACCTGCACGTCTGGCCGATGCAGCTGATCCAGGTGAACGGATCGGCGATCGACGGCACCCAGTGGCGGGACGTCGTGAACGTCCCGGCTCAGGGCTCGGTCGTGGTGCGCATCGACTTCGCACGGTTCACGGGCCTCACGGTCTACCACTGCCACATCCTCGATCACGAGGACCTAGGGATGATGGGAACGGTCAAGGCTGCATGAGCGGCGGCCAGCTGCTGGACACCGAGGTTCGCTACCTCACCGAAGACGACGAGTCGATCGATAGCCGGAGCGTTCGACCAGTTCAAGTCCGGTGGGCGACGGACCTATTTCCGTCCCCACTCTCCAATCAGTCACTTGCGTGGGCTCCCTCATCAGCGCCTGCCCAGCACGCTTACAGGGCACCGAGGCCAGCTCTCGAGCGTGCAGCCCTTCGCGGGGTACCCTCAGCGCATGCCATGCCCATGACCCCCCGCCGAACTGGCTGCACAACTCGGCCACGATGACGACGGGCGCGCAATCCGCGCCTTCTTCGTTACCCGACGACGGACGCGGGCACTTCAGCACACATCCCCTGCAAGCTGACGCCCGAGCAGGCCGAACGGGTGCGCGAGCGCTACGTCGCAAGGGCTGTCTGCTGTCGATGCCGCGCGGTGAGATAGAGCCGGTGCGCGGTGATGACGACCGCGAGCCAGCCCACTCCCAACATCCATGCGACGAGCACGTCGGTGAACCAGTGGTGGCCGAGGTAGATGCGGCTGATGCCGATGCTGACGGCGAACACCACGGCCACGGCGATGGTCGCGACCTGGACGACACGGCTCGACTGCCGCAGGAGCAGCATGTAGGCGATCGCGCCCGCAATCGCTGTGGCGTTGAGCGTGTGCCCACTTGGGAACGAGGGCGAATGCTCGAACGGTGGCACGGCGTCGTTGAACCCCGGCCGCACCCGCGCGACGAGTCCCTTGCCGACGACCGTCATCAGCAGCGATCCCACGCCCGCGGCCCCGATGATCAGAACCGGCGCCCAGTTGCGGCGACGCAGCGTCAGCACGACGATGGCGAGCACGGCGATGATCGGCATCACGATCACGCCGCCGATGTTCGTGTACCACGTCACCGCCGTATCGAGCCACGGCGACCTAACCGTCACGAACGCCGCGAGCACCGGACGGTCCAAGCCTGCGACGCCGTCGGATTCTGTCACCGCGTCGTAGACCCAGGCCGCCGCGAGCGTCGCGAGCGCTGCGACCACCGCGCCGACCGCCAGGATGAGGACGAGAGCCGCGTGAGGCCCGAGCAGCTCGCTCAGGCGGTGGACCATCAAAGCGCCGACCCGGCCGGCGCGCGACGGCCAACGGGTCAGATCCTTCGTGCCCAGGTGGCGCTCGACCTCGACTTCCGCGTCGGGACCCGTCTGCTTCGGGTCCTCGCGATCCCGCTGCATCGATGCTCCTGTCCGCCGGCCTGGAGCGATCCTGGCACGGCGTTCCCGATCGAGCACGCCTGCGGCGCTCGCACCTGAGAGCGCTCTCAGGTGGTCTCAGAGTCGCCACAGTGCCGGACCGGGAGTCTCATCACATCGACTCGATCACCGGGTCGGCCCGGACCGGCAAGGGTTCGGAAACCGAACAGGAGCACACCATGAAGAACCTCAAGAAGAAGGCAGCCGTGACCGGCATCATCGCCACGACGCTCGCCTTCGGTGGAGCCGGCCTCGCCATGGCGGCGAACCCCGACAGCACGCAGCCGTCGTCCTCGGCGACCGACGAGCAGGAACCGTCGTACACGGGCACCGTGCAGGCGCCGCAGGACGCGACCTCCCCCGACGGCACCGACACGGAGCTGTCCGAGGCCGACGAGGCCGCGAGCCTGCAGAGCCTCGCCACGGTCACGCCCGAGGAGGCGACGGCAGCAGCGCTCGCAGCGGTGCCCGGCACCGCCGGCGACGCGACGCTCGAGGACGAGAACGGCTACGTCGTCTACGAGGTCCAGGTGACCGCGGCCGACGGCTCCGTGATCGAGGTCAAGGTCGACGCCGGCGACGCGAGCGTGCTCGCGCAGGAGGCTGACGAGCCCGAGTGCACCGACGAGGCCACCGAGAACGGCACCGAGCAGCAGGACGAGACGGGCGAGAACGGCGCCGAAGACCCCAACACCTGACCCCCGACCACCGCCGGCGGAGCAACGCGCTCCGTCGGCGCTGTCGCACGCTCAGCGTCAGTCCGATGAATCAGGAGAATCACACGTGCCCGACGTCTTCCTCGCAGGCCTGCTCGACCCGGTCTCGCTCCTCACCGGAGCAGGGCCGTGGGTGCTGCTCGCCCTCGCCGCCATCATCTTCGTCGAGACGGGACTGCTGTTCCCCTTCCTGCCGGGCGACAGCCTGCTGTTCGCCGCCGGACTGCTGAGCCCGCAGCTCGGCCTTCCCATCCCGCTCGTGCTGGTCGTCGCGGCGGCCGCAGCCATTGCCGGCGATCAGATCGGCTACCTGCTGGGTCGGCGCTACGGTCGGCGGCTGTTCTCGCCTGACGCGAGGATCCTCAAGTCCTCATATCTCGAGCAGGCGGACGCGTTCTTCCTCAAGCACGGCGCGAGAGCGCTCGTGCTGGCTCGCTTCGTGCCGATCGCGCGCACCTTCGTTCCACCGGTCGTGGGAATGTCCCGCCTGCCGTACCGCACCTTCGTCCTCTGGAACGTGCTCGGGGCGGTCGCGTGGGTCGCGATCGCCGTGCTCGCCGGGCGGTGGCTCGGCGGCGTGCCGCGGGTCGCGCACAACGTCGACGCCATCGCCCTTGCGGTCGTCGCGATCTCTGTCGTCCCGCTGGTGATCGAGGTGGTGCGCGCTCGCCGAGCGGCACGCCTGCGCGACGCGGACTGAACGACCACGGGAGTGGAGCGCGGCAGTCACAATGGAACGCATGCGGGTGCTGCTTGTGGAGGACGAACGACGGCTGGCCGAGGCGGTCCGACACGGGCTGATCGCCGAGGCGTTCAGCGTCGACTGGGCCGACAACGGCATCGACGGACTGTGGAAGGCCAAGGAGCAGCAGTACGACGTCGTGGTGCTGGACATCATGCTGCCGGGCCTCAACGGCTACAAGGTGTGCGAGGGCATGCGCGCAGCCGGCATCTGGACGCCCGTGCTGATGCTGACGGCGAAGGACGGAGAATACGACCAGGCGGATGCCTTCGACCTGGGTGCCGACGACTACCTGATCAAGCCGTGCTCGTTCATCGTGCTCGTCGCGAGGCTGCGAGCGCTCGTGCGCCGCGGCGCGCCGGAGCGGCCGGTCGCGCTCAGCGTGGGCGACCTTTCGCTGGATCCGGTGCGCCACCGCGTCGAGCGCGGCGGGACGGAGATCGCGCTCACGCCGCGGGAGTTCGGGCTGCTCGAGTTCTTGATGCGGCACCCCGGCGAGGTCGCCACGAAGACGCAGATCGTGGAGGCGGTCTGGGACGCGGCCTACGAGGGCGACCACAACGTGGTGGAGGTCTACATCGGCTACCTGAGGAAGAAGATTGACCAGCCGTTCGGACGCACATCGATCAGGACGGTGCGCGGTGTCGGCTATCGACTCATAGCTCGGGACTGACCTCTCGAGTCCGGGTCCGTCCGCGTCGTCACGCCCGGCGTCACGCCTCGCGCTGCCGCGGCAGCGTGACGCGCAGCGCAGCTCCGGTGCCGCTGTCGACGACCTCGACCTTGCCGCCGTGAGCGAGCACGATCTCCTTGACGATCGCGAGGCCGAGTCCGGTGCCGCCCTCGTCGCGGGCCCTGCTCTCGTCCAGCCGCACGAAGCGGTCGAACACGCGCTCCCGGTCGGCGGCGGGGATGCCCGGCCCGTCGTCGCGCACTTCGATGACGGCAATGCCGTCCTCGGCTCGCACACTCAGCGCCACCACCTCGCGCGCGTGCCGCACGGCATTGTCGACGAGGTTCCGGACGGCCTGGGCCAGCTGAGGCGACGACCCAGAGACGCGCACCGCCTCGATCCTCGCCTCGACCGTCAAGGCGGTGGTGGAGCGGATGCGGTCGCGCTCGTCAGCTCGGGCGAGCAGCAGCAGCCCGTTCACGAGCCGCTCCATCCGTGTCGCCTCCTCGACGAAAGCCTCCGCGGCGGTCCCAGAGAGCGCCCCGTCGGGATGGGCGACGACCGTCTCCCCCATCGCCTTGATCGTGGCGATCGGGCTGCGCAGCTCGTGGCTGGCGTCGGCGACGAACCGCCGCTGCGAGAGCTGAGCCGCCTCCAGCCGCCCCAGCATCCCATTCATCGTCACGGCCAGCCGGCCGATCTCGTCCTGCGCCGCGGGGACGGGCACGCGCTCGGTCAACTGCCGTCCGCCGATCGCGGCCACCTTCGCACGGATGGCCTCCACCGGCTGCAGCGAGCGACCAACGAGCCAGTACGTCGAGACAGCGACGACGAGCACAAGGATGGGGTAGCCGATCGCCAGCAGCGGCAGCACTGCGGCCGTGCTCTCGTCCACCGACTGGAGCGACTGCGCGACGAGGACGGTGTACGTCCCGGTCGGCGTCCCGATGGCGGCGCGCGCGACTCGGTACGCCTCTTCCTCCTCCACCGGCAGCGTCGCATCGTCCCAGACGATCCCGTCGGCGGGGTCGAGGGGCTGGCCGAGCGCAGGCTCACCTTCCAGGTCGGCCGACTGGCTCGCCACGTCGCCGTCGGCGGTGAGGATCTGCACGACCGTGCCCTGGCGCGACGCGCTCTGCGCGGTCGACCCTAGCGACCGCGCCAGCGCGTCGGCGCTCGTTCCAGCCGGGATCGCCTCGAGCTCGACGAAGACCTCCTCGACGCGGTCCTGCACCGACGCCTCGACACTCGCGCTCAACGAGCGCCGCAGCAGCAGTACGAGCGCCGCCGAACCCAGCGCGAGCGCGACGGCGACGATGATGGTGGCGGCCAGCGCTGCTCGGGCTCGAACCCCGATGACGCCGCGCAGCGGCTCCGGCGCGCGAGACGAGCTCGTGCTGGTGCCGTGATTCATCGCTCCGCCCTTGCCATGGCCGAACGATATCCCAGCCGATTCAGCGGTGTGCTCGCGCCTGAGAGCGCTCTCAGGTGGCCAGGTCGGCCCGGATCGGCAGCGGTCCGCCGTGCCGCTCAGCCAATGGACGCGGGCACCTCGTAGTCGGTTGCGGCTAGGTCCAGCTCATCCGGTCCCGAATCGGCGTCGACGATCGAGACGGCGCTCGGACGTCAGACTGCTGAACCTGGGCGATGCTCATAGCCACGTCCTTCGCCTCCGGTGCGCTGAAACGGGCGCGCCAGACCTGCGCATCCACGGCGAGGCGCACCACCGCTCCATCGCGTTCGGCGAGCGGCTCAACAGCTCCGAGGCGAGCCAGGATGCGGCCCATCACCGGATCGTTGGGTTCGACGAGCATAGACCGCGCCATTCGCGCCGTTCGTTCGTCGGTCGCCAGTTCACTCAAGCTCGGCATCGTCGGTTCCTCTCGGCGTTCGTCACCGACGACGTGCGCCGACAGCCCTGGGGGATCAGCGGCGCGGAGGTGCGTTATGAACCGTCGCTGGCGTCGTCCATGATGAGCCCAGCCTCGACCAGCGCCGCTCGCACGGCCGTGCGGTGGACACCCATCCGGCGACCGATCGCCCGCATCGAGACTCCCGCTCGCGCAAGGCGCACGGCCTCCGCTTTCTCATCAATGCCGAGCCCGGGCCGACGGCTCGGTACGTTGCGACGACGGAGGTGGGAGAACACCGTGGCACGATGGATTCCGTACCGCTCCGCGAGGTGCTTGACGCCCATCCCGGCCAGGTAGTCGCCCACGAGAGCGTCCACCTCAGCAGCGGTCAGAAAAGTTTGAGCCGTCTCGACAGTCCTTACGACTGGCCCCCGATCGTCCCTCGGAGCGCTACTCAGGGGACGCCGCGAGATCTCGTACACACCACGATTCATGCGGTTGACTAGGGTCTTCGTCTTCGGGGAGGAGTTGCCGAACGTGCTACCCAGGCACCCTGATGTGGTGAGGTTCAAACCCTCGACGAGAGTCTCCACTCTCGCGAAGGTCTGAACCTCACCACTTTTCTTTTTCCTGGAGCGTGCCGCAGCCGCCCAGTCAACGCGTTCGTCTGCTCCTGCGCGTTGCAGAGCGACCCGAACTGCCGCTCGTACTGCTGAGGTCAGACATTGCGGGTTACTCCGATTCTGTGTGCGCGACGATGTGCATTGCCCTTCATGCGCAGCAGGAGAGCAGCGACGGGTCGGTGGTGAAGGCCTTCGCTGCGATCCGGATGCCCTCGGACATGGTCAGGTAAGGGGCCCACGCGTCGGCGACCTCAGCGATGGTCTTGCCGAGCACGTGGACTCCTGCGGCGGCGAGTTCACCGGCGTCCTTGGCGACGGCGGTGAGGCCGAGGATCTCGCTCGTGTCGGCGTCCACGACGATCTTGATGAACCCGCGGGTGTCGCGGTTCACCAAGGCGCGGGGCACGTGATGTAGGGGCAGGACACGGCAGTCGCAGCGGATCCCCGCGGCGACGACCTCTTTCTCGGTCATCCCGACCGCGCCGATCGCCGGTCCGGTGAATGTCACCCGCGGCAGCTTGGTGTAGTCGACGGACCGGTCGGTGTCGGCGAACGCGTTCTCGGCGACCAGGGTGCCGTGGTGGGCGGCGACGTACACGAACTCCGGGTGTCCGGTCACGTCACCCGCAGCCCAGACCCGCGGATTGGACGACTGCAGCCGGTCGGAGACGACCACCTCGCCGGATTCCCCGGTCTTCACTCCGACCGCGTCGAGGTTCAGGCCGTCGGTGACGGGACGGCGTCCGAGAGCGACGAGCAGCTGATCGGCGCGGAACTCCTGCGAGCCGCCGGACACGTCCGCGGAGACCACGGCCTGCCCGGTCGCCGCGTCTCGGGACACCAGGGTCGGCACCGCGCGGCGGACGACCCGAATGCCCTCGTCGGCGAACACCTCCTGCAGCGTCCTGGACACCTCCGGCTCCTCCTTCGACGCGAGCCGGGACCGCACCAGCACGGTGACCCCGGAGCCGAGGCGGGCGAACAGTTGCGCCTGCTCCAGGGCGACGTAACCGCCGCCGAGCACCAGCAGTGACTCGGGGACCTCGGTCAGTTCCATCGACGTCGTCGAGGTCAGGTACCCGGTCTCGTCCAGGCCATCGATCGGCGGGGCCCACGGCCGGGCACCGGTCGCGACCAGGTAGTGCTCGGCCTCGATCGTCTCGACGCTCCCGTCGTTCCCGGCGACGTGGAGGATCGGCGCGTCCGGGGTGCCAGCGAACGTGGCGTCTCCCCGCTGCACCCGCCACCCGTATGAGTCGGCGACGTCGGCGTACTTCTCGCCCCGCATCGTCTCGACCAGCGCCTGCTTTCCGGCGATCAGCGCGGGCATGTCTACCGGGCCCGCCGTTGTCGCGATCCCCGGAAACCGATCGGCGGCGTCGGCGGCGACGTGCCGTGCATCGGCGGCGGCGATGAGGGCCTTCGACGGCACGCAGCCCGTGTTCACGCAGGTGCCGCCGAGCGTTCCGCGCTCGATCATCACCACCGACTTCCCGAGCGTGGTCGCGCGGATCGCGGCGGCGAACGCTCCGCCGCCCGATCCGATGATGGCGAGGTCGTATTTCGTCGGCATCGCTGCTGCTCCTGTCAATGTTTGGACTTCTGTTCCGTTTCAGCCATACTGGACCTTCCAGTGCAGAGGAAGGTCAAGCGCGGCCCCTGCGAAGAGATCGGAGGCCGCTATGCGCATCGGAGAACTCGCCGAACGCGCGGGCACCACCTCGAAGACTCTCCGGTTCTACGAAGAGCAGGGCCTGCTGCCCCCGGCCGACCGGACGCCGTCCGGGTACCGCGACTACGCGCCCGACGCTGTCGTCCGGATTGACTTCGTCCACCGTGGCCAGGCCGCGGGCCTCACCCTCGCCCAGATCCGCCAGATCCTCGACATCCGCGATAGCGGCCACGCTCCCTGCGCGCACGTGCGCGACCTCCTCGACGCGCGCCTGAACGAGATTGAGCAGCAGATCTCCCAGCTCACCGCCCTGCAAGGCACCATCGCCGACCTCAGGCACGACGCCGCGCACCCGGACCCTGACACGTGCAGCGCGGACCAGGTCTGCCGATACCTGTAGGTCTCCCCGCAGGCGAAAGGCCATCGCCGATCGGTCAACCCGCGGTTCCCGGGCCAATCAGACGAATGTCGATCAGCAGCACGGTCCAGTCACCGTGCGCGTGCATCGGACAGCATCGCGCCGCGCAGCCCGAAGAACGTGGTGGATCGTCTGCTCAAGGGTGCGCGAATGCACGCGTGAATGCCGCCATAGGATTGCCTGGTGTCACTGACGGTCTGGCTCTCCCTGCTCGCGGCATCCGCCGTCATCAGCTTCACTCCCGGGGCCGGCGCCATCAACACGATGTCGACGTCGCTCGCCGAAGGATGGCGGCGCTCGATCTGGGGCGTGATCGGCCTGCAACTGGCCCTGATCGTGCACGTCGTGATCGTCGCGGCGGGAGTCGGCCTCATCGTCTCGCGATCGCCCGTGCTGTTCGCTCTGATCCGCTACGCGGGTGCGGCTTACCTCGCGTATCTCGGGATCAGGCTGATCCTGACGCGCGTCCGCGATGCCGGTGAGAAAGCGGCAGACGGACCGCGGCCGCCGACGAGCCGCTGGTCGATGATCAGGCGCGGATTCTGGGTGAACCTGCTCAATCCGAAGGCGATCGTGTTCTTCCTCGCCTTCATCCCGCAGTTCATCCGGCTCGACCAGCCCGCCCTCCCCCAGTACCTGATCCTGATCGCCACTGTCGTCACAGTGGACGTGCTCGTGATGTGGGGCTTCTTCGCGACCGCGGCACGGCCGTTCCAGCGCGTGACGGGAACCGCACGTGGCCAGCGCATCCTGAACACCGTGTTCGGGGTGCTGTTCCTCGCCGTCGCCGCACTGCTGCTGTTCGTCCACTGACGCCGCCCTGGCCATAGGCTGATCGATGATGGAAATGGATGCCGCGACCTTCGAACAGCTCGTCGTCGACGAGCTCGACAGACTGCCCGACGAGATGGTCGACGGCCTGGAGAATCTGATCTTCGTCGTCGAAGACCGTCCTGAGGACGGGAGCCTCGATCTGCTCGGAATGTACGACGGACTCGCACTGACAGAACGCGGCCAGTACGGCATGGGCGAGTTGCCCGATCGCATCATCCTGTTCCGAGAATCCCATCTCGCCGAGTGCGATGATGAAGAGGAACTCCGCGAAGAGGTCCACACGACTCTCGTACACGAGATCGCACACTTCTTCGGCATCGACGACACGCAGCTGCACGAGATGGGATGGGCATGAGCACTCCGATCGCCACGCCCGATCTCGGCGAGGCCACCGACCTGCAGGCCACTCCGCTGGAGCCGTGGGAGGTCGTCGTCTGGAACGATCCGGTGAACCTGATGGGCTACGTCGCGCGCGTCTTCCGGACTTACTTCGGCTACTCGGCCGAGCAGGCCACGACCCTCATGCTCGCCGTGCACAACGACGGCCACGCGATCGTCGCCACCGGTCCCCGCGAGACCATGGAGGTGCATGCGCAGGCCATGCACGACTACGGCCTGTGGGCGACTGTTCGAAAGGCTCCGCAATGACCGACGCCGTGATCCGCCTCCCGCTCGCCGTCGTCGAGGGGATTCATCTGGCGGGTCTCGTCGAGGAATTCACCGACGTCCTCGCCGGCTCAGACGGCGAGCCTGATCCAGGATTGAGCCGGCTCACGCCGGACCCCTACCCGGAGGACGCCGAGGCCTCCGCGGAATTCGCGGCAGCCACCCACGACGATCTTCTCGACCGGCGAACAGCCGACGCCGCCGTGGTGCGGAACGGACTGACACCGTTTCTCACCATCGCTGCCGAAGACCTCGCCGAGGACGACGCGCTCGCCCGACAGGATGTCGTGATCCCGGCATCCGATATCGATGCCTGGCTTCGCACGCTCACCGCACTCCGCCTCGTGATCGCCACCCGCCTCGACATCACCGCGGAAGACGATGAACACGATCTGGAAGACCCGCGCTTCGGTGTCTACGACTGGCTGGGCTTCCGCCTCGACGGCCTCATCGCCCTCGCCGATGCGCACGACGAGTATTCCGCGCATTAGAGAAGCTCATCACCAGACCGACCGGGTGTGGCCGGTTAAGGGACTGCGACACGCAACGTCGCAAGCGCACGCGGATCGTCGCGCTCCAGATGCCGCTCCTCCTGTGCAGCCCAGCCGTCCCAGTGCGGACGGAACCCTTCTCCGTCTCGGTCGAGCGCGCGTCGCTTGCGCGCAGCATCCGGAGACTCCACCCACACGCCGACGTCGGCGAGGCGTGCGGTCGCCGGGTTCACCGCGCCGCAGCCTTCGAGGATGACTCCGAGGGCAGGCGTCACCGCGTGTGCTTCGGCGTCGGTCTCCGATTCCCAGTCCCAGCGGCGCCACGTGCTGAGCAGACCGCGCGCATGCGGGCGCAGGATGTCGTGCAGCGCGCGTTCGACGCCGGCGTCGAGCCCGTCCCATCCGGGATAAAGCGAGTCCAGCGCGATGAGCTGCGGTCGTCCGGCCACGGGCCAATTCGCAGCCACCATGCGTGACAGGGTCGTCTTTCCCGCCCCGGCCCGGCCATCGATCAGGACGACAGGGTTGGATGCTTCGACGGCGACGATCGCGTCGATGATGCTGACAGCCGCGCGCTGAAGAGCCTGCGCGACCGGGTCGTCATTTCTTGAGGGCACGGATCACGCGCGAGAGCGCGCGGCCTGCGACCCACACGAACGGGATCGCCACCGCCAGCAGAGCCACCAGGTTCGGCTCGAAGCGCAGACCCTCTTCACGACGGACGTATACGCCGACCGGAATGGACACCCCACCGCCACCGCCGCCGCCGTTGCCCTCCTGATCCGCGCCGCCGCCGAAGCCCGCCCACGTCAGGGCGACCGGCGTGATGCTCACCCCATCGACATCCTGAGGCTCCCCATAGGCGCTCTTCACGCCGAAAGAGGCGACTTGCTTTCCGAGGTCCAGTGCGATGTTCGGCATGACTCCACGCTAGTCGACAGACGGGCAGCTCGGGAGATCAATCGACGCCGTGATCCTTCGGATGTCGCGCGGCGCCGCGACCGTCGCCGCGCGCCACGTGCCTGGCACGCGTGATCGTGGCGCTGCCGAAACGTGCGCGAGCGTCATCGAGAGCACCTTCGACCTTGCGCCAGTGCTCGTCATCGTCCCACAGCGCGAACGCCGCTCCCCCGGCCGGCCGCAGCTTCTCGGCGCGCACTCCCACCAGCCGCACCGGGTCACGCCGGTCGATCGACTCGTACAGCTTCTGCGCCGCCTCGCCGATCCTCTGCCCGACGGACGTCGGCTCTGCAAGCGTCTGGGACCGGCTCAGGGTGGTGAAGTCGTCGAAGCGGATCTTGATCGCGACGGTAGCGCACTCCCACCCTGCCTTCCGCAGTCGCACCGCGACTCGATCCGCGAGCCTGAGCAGCTCTGCACGGAGGAACTCGCGATCGCTCACATCGATGTCGAACGTCTCCTCGTGGCCGACGCTCTTCTCGACCCGCTCGGTCTCGACCGACCTGGCGTCCTCTCCGCGCGCGAGCTGTGCGATGCGCGCACCCAGCGCCTGACCGACGGCGCGGTCGAGCATGTCCTGCGGCGAATCACGGATGTCGCCGATCGTGCGGATGCCGCGGGCTTCCAGCGCATCCGACGCCTTCGGCCCCACGCCCCACATCGTGCGGACGGAGCGCGGCGCCAGGAAGTCGAGCGTGTCGGCGGCGGCGACGATCAGCATCCCGTCCGGTTTGGAGATGGTCGACGCCATCTTCGCCACGTGCTTCGTCGCAGCGACCCCGACGCTGCAGCTGATGCCGACCTCGGCCTGCACGCGCTCCCTGACCAGTCGCGCGATCTGCCCCGGGCTCCCCCACAGGCGCCTGACGCCCTGCACATCGAGAAACGCCTCGTCGACCGAGAGCGGCTCGACCAGGGGCGTGATCGACTCGAAGACCGCCATCACCTGGCGCGACACCGCCTGGTAGCGGTCGAAGTGCGGCATGACGATCTTGGCGGTCGGGCACAGCCGCATGGCCTGGCCGACCGGCATCGCGGCGCGTACCCCGTATCGTCGCGCCTCGTACGAGGCACTGGAGACCACGGAGCGTCCGTCAGGAGCCCCGATGATGATCGGCAGTCCGCGCAGCGAGGGGTCATCCATCACCTCGACCGCGGCATAGAAGGCATCCATGTCGACGTGCAGGATGCGTGTACCGGTGTCGTCCGCACCGTCAGGAGAGACGAGTCTGCCTCGTCCGTCACCGCGCCCCATGATTCCATTCTCGCGCAGGCCGCGGACATCCGCGCTTCAGCGGCACCTACTGCGCTGCACGCTCCAGGATGAGTTCGCGCACGCGAGCAGCATCCGCCTGGCCCTTCATTGCCTTCATGACGGCGCCGATGACGGCCCCTGCGGCCTGCACCTTGCCGTCCTTGATCTTGGCCATGACGTCGGGCTGCGCGGCGAGAGCATCATCGATCGCGGCGATGAGCGCGCCGTCGTCCGAGACGACGGCCAGTCCTCGACCGTCGACGACCTCCTGCGGTGTACCCTCGCCTGCGATGACGCCTTCGAGCACCTGGCGCGCGAGCTTGTCGGTGAGGGTGCCCTCGTCGATGAGCTTCTGCAATGCGGCGACGTTCTCGGGAGCGATCAGGCCCGCGGCATCCTTGTCCTGCGCGTTCGCGAGGCGGGAGATCTCACCGGTCCACCACTTGCGTGCAGCGGCCGGCGTGGCGCCTGCGGCTATGGTCGCCTCGACCTCGTCGATCAGGTTGCCGTTGCGCACGTCCTGGAACTCCAGGTCGGTGAAGTTCCACTCCGCCTTGAGCCTGCGGCGGCGCGCGACGGGCTGCTCGGGGAGCTCCGCCCGCAGCTCCTCGATCAGGGCGCTGGTCGGCTGCACGGGCAGCAGGTCGGGCTCCGGGAAGTAGCGGTAGTCGTCGGCGTCCGACTTCGGCCGGCCGGGTGAGGTCGTGCCGGTGTCCTCATGCCAGTGACGGGTCTCCTGGATGATCGTGCCGCCGTCGGCGAGGATCTGCGCCTGACGCTGGATCTCGTGACGCACAGCGCGCTCGACCGAGCGCATCGAGTTGACGTTCTTCGTCTCAGTGCGTGTACCGAGCGGCGCCGGCTGCTCACCCTCGGCGACGCGCGGCCGCAGTGAGACGTTCGCGTCGCAGCGCAGGTTGCCGCGTTCGAGGCGCGCCTCGGAGATGCCGAGGCTGCGCACGATGTCGCGGATCGTGGAGACGTACGCCTTCGCGACCTCCGGCGCACGATGTTCGGTGCCGAAGATGATGTCTGTGACGATCTCCACCAGTGGGACGCCGGCGCGGTTGTAGTCGACCAGCGAGTACTCCGCACCCTGGATGCGGCCGGTCGCTCCTCCCATGTGGGTGAGCTTTCCGGCGTCCTCCTCCATGTGGGCGCGCTCGATCGGCACGGTCACGAGAGTGCCGTCCTCGAGCTCGACCACGACGGATCCACGGTAGGCGATCGGCTCGTCGTACTGCGAGATCTGGTAGTTCTTGCCGAGATCCGGGTAGAAGTAGTTCTTCCTGGCGAAGCGGCTGGACTCCGCGATCGAGCAGCCCAGTGCGAGTCCGAGGCTTATCGACGAGCGGATCGCCGTTTCGTTCACGACGGGCATGGCACCGGGAAGGCCCATGTCGACCGGAGCGATGAGCGTGTTCGGCTCGGCGGCGTGATACTTCTCGTTGGCCGGGTTCGGCGCATCGGAGAACATCTTCGTGTTCGTGTTGAGCTCGACGTGCACTTCGAATCCGAGCACCGGCTCGAACAGCTCGAGGGCCTTGTCGAAGTCCATCAGCTTTGCTGCGGCAGCCATCAGCGGGTTCCTCCTGCTGGTTCCTGTGCTTCGACAGGCTCAGCAACCGATCTCAAAGCGGGGGCAAGATTGAGCAGCGGAGCTCCCCAGGAGTCGACGAGTGCGGCCTCCAGGGCAGCTCCGACGCGGTACAGCCGGGCATCTTCATGCGCCGGCGCGAGGAACTGAATGCCGACGGGCATGCCGTCCTCCTCCGCGAGGCCGGACGGGATCGAGATGCCGGGGACGCCGGCGAGGTTCGCCGGGATCGTCGTGACATCGTTCAAGTACATCTGCAGAGGGTCGTCGATCTTCTCGCCGATCTTGAACGCCGTGGTCGGCGCCGACGGCGTCGCGATGACGTCGACCTGCGCGAACGCATCGTCGAAGTCCTTCTGGATGAGCGTGCGCACCTTCTGCGCACTGCCGTAGTAGGCGTCGTAGTAACCCGCCGACAGTGCGTAGGTGCCGAGGATGATGCGGCGCTTGACCTCGTCGCCGAACCCCGCCTCGCGCGTGGCGGACATGACGTCCTCCACCGTGGGGTTTCCGTCGGGAGTGACCCGCAGACCGAAACGCACTGAGTCGAATTTCGCCAGGTTGCTGGATGCTTCGGCCGGGAGGATCAGGTAGTACGCCGCGACGCCGTATTCGAAGTGCGGTGTGGAGATCTCGACGATCTCGGCGCCGTTCGCCTCGAGCAGGTCGAGCGATGCACGGAAGGATGCTGCGACTCCGGGCTGGAAGCCCGAATCGGGCAGCTCCTTGATGACGCCGACCTTGAGTCCCTTGAGCACGTCGCCGCGCGCGCCCTCTCGGGCGGCATCCGCGAATGACGGCCACGCGTCGGTGAGCGAGGTGGAGTCCTTCGGGTCGTGGCCGCCGATGATGTCGTGCAGCAGACCGGAGTCGAGCACCGTGCGCGTGACAGGTCCGACCTGGTCGAGGCTCGAGGCCAGGGCGATCGCGCCGTAGCGGCTCACACCGCCGTAAGTCGGCTTGATTCCGACCGTGCCGGTGACGTGTGCGGGCTGACGGATCGATCCACCGGTGTCGGAGCCGAGGGCGAGCGGCGCTTCAAAGGCGGCGACGGCAGCCGCCGAGCCTCCGCCCGAACCGCCGGGGATCCGGTCGAGATCCCACGGGTTGCGGGTCGGACCGTACGCGGAGTGCTCGGTGGACGAGCCCATCGCGAACTCGTCCATGTTGGTCTTGCCCAGCGGCACGAGGCCGGCAGCGCGCGCACGCGCGACGACGGTGGCGTCGTAGGGCGACATGTAGCCCTCGAGGATCTTCGATCCGCTCGTGGTCGGCTGGTCGGTCGTGACCAGGACGTCCTTGATCGCAAGCGGCACACCGGCGAGCGGATGCAGTCGCTCCCCCGCTGCCCGAGCGTCGTCGACCGCGTCGGCCGCGGCGAGAGCACCGTCGTTCACATGCAGGAACGCGTGCACGTCGCCGTCGACGGCGGCGATCCGGTCGAGATGCGCCTGCGTGGCCTCACGGCTGGAAACCTCGCCGGCGGTGAGCTTGTCCGCGAGCTCCGCGGCTGTCCAGCGGATGATGTCGCTCACTGCTCCTCGCTCCGTCATTGTTCTTCACCAAGGATCGCGGTCACGCGGAAACGGCCGTCCGCGGCATCCGGTGCGTTCTGCAGCACCTGCTCATGGGTCAGCGTCTCGCCGACCACATCGGCACGGAACACGTTCGCGAGCGGAATCGGGTGGCTGGTGGCCGCCACGTCGGACGTCGCCACCTCCGACACCTTCGCGATGTTGTCGACGATGGCGTCGAGCTGGCCCGTGAGCCGCGTCACCTCGTCGTCGTTCAGCTGGATGCGCGCGAGTACGCCGAGATGGCGCACGAGCTCAGGGGTGATTTCAGACACGACATCAGTCTAGTGTCCCGAACCGTTAGTTCGTTGCAATAGTCGTCCGAGGGACTCGAGGATCTGCTCGGCGGTCTTGGTCCAGATGAAGGGTTTCGGGTTCTCGTTCCATGCCTTGATCCAGTTGCGGAGGTCT
>Ga0265296_1000310_pt1 | contig 82766 bp, 80 predicted proteins | sample MunlanPumphouse1_FD_189073 | JGI IMG/M metagenome (GOLD analysis project Ga0265296, IMG submission 189073) | Groundwater microbial communities from a municipal landfill in Southern Ontario, Canada - Pumphouse #1 | ecosystem: Environmental > Aquatic > Deep subsurface > Groundwater | place...
TGAGCGAGCCCGTCCCCCGCGGCACATTGAGCGAGCCCATCCCCCGCGGGACATTGAGCGAGCCCATCCCCCGCGGGACATTGAGCGAGCCCATCCCCCGCGGGACATTGAGCGAGCCCATCCCCCGCGGGACATTGAGCGAGCGCAGCGAGACGAAACGGGTTGAGCGAGCCGAAGGCGAGTCGAAACCTCCCCGACCGCCGGCCCCCCTCATCCGCGCCCGCGGACTCACCGTCACGCGCGGACGACGCGAGATCCTGCACGACATAGACCTCGACATCGAGACCGGCAGCCTGACCGCGATCGTCGGGGCGAACGGCGCAGGCAAGACCACGCTCATCCAGGCGCTCGCCGGAGTCGTTCCTCCGCGGAAGCGCCAGGTGGACGTCGACGGTCTGGACCCTGCCACGGCCTCACCGCGCGATCTCGCCGCGCGCATCGGCTTCGTGTTCCAGAACCCGGAGCACCAGTTCATCGCGCACACCGTTTCTGACGAACTCGCGCACGGGCTCACCCTTCGACAGGCTCAGGGATCGCGAATGTCGAACGCGGAGATCGCGCAGCGCGTGCACGAGATGCTCGTGCGCTTCGGGCTGGAGCACAAGGCGGACGTGCATCCGTTCCTGCTCTCGGGCGGCGAGAAGCGACGACTGTCGGTCGGCACCGCGCTGATCACCGGCCCCCGCGTGCTCGCACTCGACGAGCCGACATTCGGGCAGGATCGCGCACGAGCCACCGAGCTCCTCGCTCTTCTGAAGTCGCTGCGCCGCGAAGGCACGACCATCGTGATCGTCACGCACGATCTGCAACTCGTCGCAGAACACTCCACGCACACCGTCGTGCTCTCGGACGGACGCGTGCACGCCACCGGCCGCACCGACGACCTCTTCCGCGATGAGCAGGTCTTCGCCACCGCCGGGCTGCGGCTCCCCGCACTGCAGCGCATGCTCGCTTCCCATGCAGGGACGGCGGCGTCATGAGCACCACCGTCATCGACCCGTATGCCGCGATGGTCAGGGCCTCGCGCCGCGAGTTCCTGTACGCACTGAACCCGCTGGGGAAGGTCGCCGCAGTCGCCCCCGCGATGATCCTGCTGGTCTTCGTGCGCGACCTCGCCACACCTGCTGCCTTACTCGTGCTCGCATATGCGCTGATCCTGATCGGCGCGCGGCTGACCTGGCGCCTCTTGCTGCTTCTGCTCGTCGTGATACCGGTCGCCATGCTCGTGATCGGCATCGGTTTCTCGCTGTGGGTGGATGCCGCGCTCGTCGACGACACCGCATCGTTCCTGCGGATCGGCGGCTGGACCCTCTTCACCGGCGCGCTGGAAGTCGGGTTCGCCACCGCGCTGCGGCTCGGCGCCATCACCGCGCTCGCGCTGGTGGGCGGGCTCACCACGAGCGGTCCTGACCTGGTGCGCGCGAGCATCCAGCAGCTGCGGGTGCCATACCGCGTCGGCTACACGGCGCTCGCAGCCTTCCGGTTCGTGCCCCGGTTCGGGCACGAGCTCAGCGTGATCCGCGCCGCGCACCGCGTACGCGGGCATCACGGCGGTCGCGGCCCGTTCGCGCGCATCGCCAGGGGCTGGGGGTACATCGTGCCGCTGCTCGCCGGAGCGATCCGTCATGCCGAGCGAGTGGCCCTGGCCATGGATGCCCGCGCCTTCGGCGCGCATCCCACCCGCACTGAACGCCATCTCGTGCCCTTCCGCACACGCGACGTCGTGTTCATCGTCCTGCTTCTCGCAGCATCCGCCGCGATCTTCATCGTGCTCTTCCCCTGGCAACCCGCCTGAAAGGCATCGCATGGCATTCAGCAAGATGGTGGGGCCCGAGACGACTGTGCTCCTGCACCTCGAAGTGCTGCGCACCGAGCGGATGCGCGTGTTCGAAGGAGAAAAGTGCCGGTTCTGACGCCGTGAAACCGGCACTTTCTCCTTTCGTCGCGCTGATCATTTCCGAGCCGACAGCGGGGTCGAAACGAGACCAGTACGGACTACTCCGGTAGCAAGCGGTTTGTTACCGGAGTAGCCCGGCGTCAACGCTTGCCGACGATCTGACGCCCCACGAGGTCGCGCATGATCTCGTTGGTGCCGCCGTAGATGCGGTGCACGCGGGCGTCGGTGAAGGCGCGGGCGATCGGATACTCCATGATGTAGCCGTAGCCGCCGTGCAGCTGCACGCCGGTGTCGAGCACCTCCCACTCGCGCTCGGTCGCCCAGAACTTGACCTTCGCGGCATCCTCAGCGGTGAGCTTCTTGTCCTTGTACGCGCGCAGCGCCTGGTCGATGTACGCCCACATCACCTCGGTGGTGGTGACCATGTCGGCGAGGCGGAAGCGGGTGTTCTGGAAGTCGGCGATGCGCTCGCCGAACGCCTCGCGGTCCTTCGTGTAGGCGATGGTCCAGGCGGTCGCAGCCTCGGCAGCCGCAGCGGCGGCGACACCGATCGAAAGTCGCTCGAGCGGCAGGTTCATCATCAGCTGGATGAAGCCCTGCCCCTCCTTGCCGCTGATGAGGTTCTCGTCGGGGACGAACACGTCGGTGAAGCTGAGCTCTGCAGTGTCCCAGCCGTGGAAGCCCATCTTCTGGAGCTTCTTGCCCTGGTCGAAGCCCTCCATGCCCTTCTCAACGATCAGAAGGCTGAATGCGTCGGGGCGGTTGCCCTCGCCCGTCTTCACGAATGTCACGACGATGTCGGCCGTCGTGCCGGATGAGATGAAGGTCTTGGCGCCGTTGAGGATGTAACCGCCATCGACCTTCTTGGCGTTGGTCTTGATGCCGCGAAGATCGGAGCCTGCGCCGGGGTCGGTCATGGCGAGAGCGCCGAGCACCTCGCCGGTCGCCATGCGTGGGAGCCACTTCTCCTTCTGCTCCTGCGTGCCCATGTGCACGAGGTAGGGCACGGCCAGGTCGTCCTGGATGCCGAAGGCGCCGGCCAGCGAACCGGCACCGGATGCGATGACCTCTTCCATCACGATGGTACGGAAGCGGTAGTCCTGCAGCATGCCGGCGCCGCCGAACTCCTCGGGGACCGAAAGCCCGATCAGGCCGGCCTCACCTGCGGCGAGCATGGTCTCGCGGTCGATCTCGCCCGCGGCATCCCACTTCTCGATGCTCTCATTGCTGACGTGGCGCTTGACGAAGTCCTTCACCAGGTCGCGGAAAGCCTCGTGGTCTTCTTCGTAGATTTCGCGTTCCATGCCGTCCTCCCGAACGTGTCAGTGCGTCGTTGCTCCCGCGATTCTAGGGCGGAGAGCGGATGCCGTGACAGCTCGTTGTGAGAATGCATCCCGCCATGCGTGGGACTGCGTACCGCGTTTGTGGGAAGCCACAGAACCGGCTCAGTGCACGTAGTCGGGAGCCGCAGCGAGCCCGAAGAACTCCTCGAGCGTGTGGAAGCCGCCGTCATGGTAGGCCACCGCGAGTTGCGGCCCGACGAAGCGGAGGTGCCACGGTTCCGGCATGTAGCCGGTCCGGTCGCTCGCGCCACTCTCATAGCGGACGACGTAGCCGTACTCCCACGCATGCTCGGCCACCCAGGCGGCCTGCGCGGTGCTGCCGAACGCGTCGATCTCACCGCAGGCATCGCCGCACGCGACGACGTCCACAGCCAGCCCGGTCTGATGCTCGCTGAAGCCTGCGCGCGCCGAGCCCTCGTCCGCACCCGCGACGCCCTCGGCCGCGACGAAACCGGAATAGGTCGAGACCTGCAGGTTGTACGAGCGATAGCCGTTGTTGATCCCGAGCACTCCCGCACCCGACGCGTCAGCTGTCTGCGCGAGTGCGCCCAGCGCATCGCGCGCATCCGTCCGAAGGCGATCGGATGGTGTCGTGGATGCGAGATCGACGCCGTCGAGGCTTGACGGCTCGAAACCCAGAGGCGCCAGCGGGCGGGTCTTGTTCACCACCACCCAGATGCGGGCTGGATCACTCAGCGAAATGCACGGCGCGTTTCCCGCGATCACGGCGTCTCGAAAGGCCATACCTCCGCCGAACGCCGCGATCGCCGCCTCGTCGGCGCCCGCCGCGAGCGCCTCGGCGACTGCCGCATCCGCACACGGGTCAGCCGCGATGACGCCGCCGACATCCACACCAGGCAGTTGAGCCGCGACGGCCGGCGTGGGAGGAAGCTCGGCGTCCGCCGCGGCCGGCACATCGACGACGGCCCACAGCATCCCGAGCGCCGTCACGGCCAGGCCGATGGGCAGCGCGACGACCAGCACGCGCGACGGACGCGAGGCGTGCCGTGGGTGGTGGGCGCCGCTCATGGTTCCATTGTGCCCGCATCCACCGATCGAACATATATCTCACACGATCTTGACTTAACATCGTGCATTTGTTCGAATGAGTTCATGCGATGGCAGGGACAGACGATCGACGACGCGGATGACGCGGCGCTGCCGGGCATGGAGAACCGCACGGGTATCGTCCGCTCCGTGACGACGCCGGAGTTCGCGGGGATGACGTTCCACGAGGTGCTGGCGCGCTCCGCGCTGAATCACGTGCCCAGCGGCTCGCGTATGCCGTTCAGCTGGACGATCAATCCCTACCGCGGATGCAGTCATGCATGCGTGTACTGCGTATCCCCCGACACGCTGGTGCTGTGCGCAGATGGACGGCAGCGTCGGATCGATGATCTCCTGGTCGGCGACGAGATCATCGGCACGGAGCGTCAAGGAAACTACCGCCGATATGTCCGCACACGAGTGCTCGCAAAGTGGGGTACTCAAAAGCCGGCCTATCGAGTCACCCTGGCAGACGGGACCGTGATCATTGCGAGCGGGGATCACCGATTTCTCACCGATCGTGGATGGAAGCACGTTGCGGATGCTGAGCGAGGCCAGCGCCCGCACCTCACCGCGAACAATAGGCTCATGGGATTCGGCGCACAGGTCGCGCGTCCTGAGATCCTCCAACTCATCACTTCATCGATGACGGAGCTGCGGATTCCGCATGTAAGCGAGCCGCCGCGACCCAACGGCGTCTCTTGCGTCCGCGTTACAGGCGGACTTCCTCAGCGCCAAAGGTTCTTCGACCTCACGCAACCAGCCATTATGAGGAAGCTCGGCATTGAGGGGAGCGCCGTGAAGTCGGCATCCGACCTCCGAATCGTCGCGGTCGACGCACTCGGTGAGACGCGAGATCTTGTCGACATCACGACAGGAACTGGCGATTTCATCGCTAACGGAGTAATAAGTCACAATTGCTTCGCTCGCGGAACGCATGAGTACCTCGACCTCGACGGTGGTGGCGACTTCGATTCGCAGATCGTCGTGAAGACCAACGTCGCCGAAGTGCTCGCGAAAGAGCTGCGGAAAGGCAGCTGGCAGCACGAGAGCGTCGCGCTCGGCACGAACACCGATCCGTACCAACGTGCCGAAGGCCGTTACAAACTGATGCCCGACATCATCCGCGCCCTCGCGGAATCCGGCACCCCGTTCTCGATCCTCACCAAGGGAACGTTGATCCGGCGCGACATCCCGATATTGAGGGATGCTGCGAAGCACGTGCCAATCGACATCCAGATGTCCATCGCAATGTACGACGACGCACTGCAGCACTCGATCGAGCCGGGAACGCCTTCGACACAAGCGCGGCTCGACACCGTGCGCGCTCTGACTGATGCGGGGTTCCGCGTGGGCGTCTTCCTGATGCCCGTTCTGCCGCACCTCACCGACTCGGTCGCGGCCATCGATCACGCGTTGCAGCGCATCGAGCAGACCGGCGCCGACCACGTCATCTACGGCGCCCTGCATCTGCGCGCCGGGGTCAAGCCCTGGTTCATGCAATGGCTCGGGCGCGAGCATCCGGAACTCATGTCGTCGTACCGCGAGCTGTATCCGGGCGCAGCGGCCGATGCTCCGAAGGCGTACCGGCAGTGGTTGGCGAAGCGGGTGCGTCCGCTGATCCGTGCGCACGGGCTCGAGGCGCGCCATTCAGACGACGACGCATACCCTGCTCGGCAGCTCACTCGGCCGACGCACTTGCGCACGACCGCCGCCGCTCAGCCTGCGCCAACTCTGTTCTGACAACGCACTGTTCTGACGACCCCGTCGCGGTCAGGCCTGCCCCGGCTGGCACGTAGGCTCAGTGACTATGGCAATCGGCGCGATGATCCACACGTTCACGGTGCAACTCGCCGATACGGACCGCGGCGTCTACGACGACCTCACGCTCCGCGTCGCACGGCATCCGTCCGAGACCGACGCATACATGGTGACCCGCACGCTCGCCTACTGCCTGGAGTACGTCGAGGGCATCGTCTTCGGCGCCGGCATCTCGTCGACGGAAGAACCTGCGGTGCTCGTGCGCGATCTCACCGGCAAGGTCACCGTGTGGATCGAGGTCGGAGCCCCTGACGCCGAACGTCTGCACTACGGCAGCAAGCTGGCCGACCGGATCGTCGTCTACACGCACCGCGATCCGATCAAGGTCATCGCACCATGGGCGGGCAAGCGCATCCACAACGCCGAGGCGATCGAGGTGTTCAGCTTCGACCCCGGCTTCGTCGATGCCGCGGCCGCGGTGCTCGAGCGACGCAACACCGTGACGCTGACTGTCACTGAGCAGCAGCTGTACCTCGACCTGAACGGGACCACTCTGAGCTCTGCGATCCACGTACGCGGCATCGACTGAACGGGCCGCTCACCGACCGGGATTGAGGTTGCCGATGGCGGGCGTTGCCTTTCGCAGCCGATCGCTCGACGGATGCACTGCCGGCGCTCGACGGCGTCAGTTTCCAGCGATTCACAACTCCTCAAGAACAACGCAGAAGGGCCCCGGAATCAGCTTCCGGGGCCCCGATCCTCAGAATTCTGAGGAGTTGTGAACGGTGTTACGCGGTGATCTCGTCGTTGCTCGGCATGCGCCCGGTGATCTCCTCGATGATGTCGTCACCGATCCGAGCGGATTCGAACGGTGCGTCGATCTCGGCGCGACCCAAGAGCTCGGTCATGCGACGCTGACGCTGACGCGTGATGAGCGTGACGACGCGTCCGGCACGGCCCGCACGCCCGGTGCGACCCGAGCGGTGCATGTAGGTCTTGTACTCGTCCGGCGCGTCCGCCTGGATCACCAGGTCGATGTCGTCGACGTGGATGCCGCGGGCTGCGACGTCGGTGGCGACCAGAACCGACACGCGACCAGAGGTCATGCGCTCGAGGTTGCGGGTGCGCTTGGCCTGATTGAGGTCACCGTGCAGCGCAGCCGCCGGGATCCCGGCGTCGTCGAACTGTTCGGCCAGCGTCTCCGCGTACGCACGGGTGCGGGCGAAGACGAGAGTCTTGCCTGCGCGGTCGACCATCGACGTGAGGATCTCGGCCTTGTCGCGGTGCTCGATCACGAGCACGCGGTGGTCGATCGTGCCGGAGTCCTGGTCTTCGCCGGAGACCTCGTAGACGTCAGGATCCACGAGGAACTCGTCGACGAGGGCAGCGACCTCGCGGTCGAGCGTCGCCGAGAACAGCAGCTTCTGGCTGCCCTCCTGTGTGTGGCGGAGGATGCGCTGCACGGGCTCGACGAATCCGAGCTCGCACATGTGGTCGGCCTCGTCGAGTACCGCGATGCGGCAGTCGGAGAGGTCGAGCTTGCGCTGCTTGATCAGATCCTCGATGCGGCCGGGAGTGCCGATCACGATGTCGACGCCCTTCATCAGCGCGCCGACCTGGCGGCCCTGCGGGACGCCACCGTAGATCTGCGTGGTGAACAGGCCGACGCTGCGGGCGATCGGCTGGATCGTGCGGTCGATCTGCAGCGCGAGCTCACGCGTCGGGGCGAGGATGATCGCACGAGGCTTGCGGCCGTACTCGCGGCGCTTGCCCGCCTGCGACTTCAGCACGCGCTCGACGAGCGGGGCGCCGAAGGCGATGGTCTTGCCCGAGCCGGTGCGGCCACGGCCGAGCACGTCGCGACCCTCGAGAATCGACGGGATGGTCGCCGCCTGGATGGCGAACGGCGAAGACGCACCGAGCTCCTTCAGAACGTCGACGATGTTGGAGCCGATGCCGAGATCGGCGAACGTGACGCCATCGACTTCGGGAGCTGCGATCGTCTTCGCCTCGAGGCGCTCGTGCACGACATCCTCGGTCTTCTCGAATTTCGATCCGCCGGTCGCTGAGCCTGTCGAAGCGTTCCAGTCGTCGCGACTCGCGCGCGGCTCGCTGCGGCGGTCGTCACGGCGGGGACCACGGTCATCACGGCGGGGTCCACGATCGTCACGACGGGGGCCGCGATCGTCACGACGGGGACCACGATCGTCACGGCGGGGGCCGCGATCGTCACGACGGGGACCACGGTCATCACGGCGCGCATCGTCACGGCGGGCATCGTCACGGCGGGGGCGGTCGCCCTGGTGGCGGGAACCGGTCGCCGAGCCCGTCGACGCGTCCCGCTGCGGACGCTCGCTGTTCACGCGAGGGCGGTCCTCGTAACGGGGGCGGCCATCCGTGCGCTCGCGGTCATCGCGACGCGGACGCTCGTCGTTGTAGCGCGGACGCTCGGCGGGTCGATCGCTGTTGAAGCGGGGACGATCGTTGTTGTAGCGGGGACGCTCGCCGCCGCGGTCATTGTTGAACCTCGGGCGGTCGCCCTGGTAGCGAGAACCAGTCGACGCACCGGCGTCCCGACGCGGACGCTCATCCTGACGCGCGCGGTCATCCCGACGCGGACGGTCATCGTTGAACCGAGGACGCTCAGCGCCACGATCGTTGTCGTACCGCGGACGCTCAGCGCCACGGTCGCTGTTGTACCGGGGACGGTCGTCGTTGAAGCGACGCCCATCGGTGCGCGGACGCTCGCCCTGGTGGTGCGGCGTCTCGCGGCGACCCGACTCGGCGCGGCCGCGGATGCCGCGTGCCTCATCACGGCCGGCACGCTCCTGGTCGCTCCAGCGACGCTTCGGAGCGCCGCTGTCGGCCTCGGCCGGACGGTATCCGCGGTGGGTCGCGCTCTTGCTGCCCGGGCGGCGGTCGGCGCCGCGGTCAGAGGTCGACGTGGGGTGGCTCGACGCAGAGCGCTGTGCGCCGGCATCCGAACGTCCACCCTCTGGGCGACCGGCGTGACGGTCGTGGAACGAGGTCTTGTTCGCGCCGTAGCGCGGCTCGAAGTTGCGCGAGGGCCTGCCGCCCTGGGGCTTCTTGTTCTTGGGCATGGGTGTGTCCTTCTGGGTTTTCTGCACCAAACAGCGCCGCGCTTAGCGCGCGGGGAAACCCGGACATCCGTCGGCCGGGGGCCATTCATGTGATGGTTAATGTGCGTCGATCGACGCTCACCATCGGCCCCTGGGCTCACACTTCCAACAGATAAACGCCCGCGCCATGCGCGGCTGCCCGAAGCCGACCGCACAAGTTTAGCCGATGCGCCTGAGAACACCCCCGTACGATGAAGCCGTGACTTCGCAATCCCCCACCGGCATCCAGATCCACCTTCAGCGCGGCGCCGTCACGGCGCAGATCGCCCAGGTCGGGGCATCCCTCCGCGGGCTCACCGTCGGCGGCGTCGATCTCGTCAGCCGGTACCCCGAGAACATCCCGACGCCGTCGTGCTCCGGTGTGGTGCTGGCGCCTTGGCCGAACCGGGTGCGCGACGGCGTCTGGGACGACGGCGGCACCACGCAGCAGCTCTCGATCAGCGAGCCGAAGCTGCACAACGCCAGCCACGGACTGCTGCGCTTCACCGCCTACGAGATCGAGCAGACGGATGCCGCCGCCACCCTGCGCGCGACGATCCACCCGCAGACCGGCTTCCCCTACGAGATCGCGACGACGGTCACGTATGCGCTCACCGACGCCGGCATCGAGGTCACGCACACGCTGACGAACCGATCGGATGCTGCGGCACCCGCCGCACTCGGCACCCACCCGTTCGTCACGATCGGCGATGCCGATCCGCACGACCTCGTGCTCACCGTGCCCGCCGCGACCCAGTTCGACGCCGACGAGCGGATGCTGCCCACCGGCACCTCCCCCGCACCGGCCGCACTGCGCGAAGGAGTGCGCCTCGGCGACATCGCGCTCGACACCGGCTTCACCGACCTCACGCGGGATGCAGACGGGTTCGTACGCCACTGCCTCACCGCACCAGACGGCCGCCGCGTCACCCTGCGCCAGGGCGAAGGCTTCGACTACGTGCAGGTGTACACGACCACGAATTACCCCGGCCATGATCTCGCGGTCGCCATCGAGCCGATGACGGCCCCGGCCGACGCGTTGAACAGCGGTCTCGGCATCCGTCGCCTCGCCCCGGACGAGACGTGGAGGCTCACCTGGGGCGTCGAGCTCAGCTGACGCGCAGCCGTCCCAGCTCCTGGGTGCAGCGCGTCAGCGCGACGTAGAGTCCGTTCCAGCCACGCGGCTCTGCGGCGATGCCGACGGCATCCACGAGCAGAGTGGCGTCCCATTCCAGCCCCTTCGCGTCGGTCGCAGAGAGCACCGTCGCGTCCGGAAGAGCCGCGCGCAGCGCGGCGAGGCGGTCGAGAGGCGCCACGACTCCGACCGTTCCGCCGCTCCAACGCGCTGACAACTCCTCGAAGAGCAGCGCAGCCTCAGCGGCAAGATCGCTCTCGTCGACATCGCGTTCCCACGGTTCGATGCCGGACGCCCGCACGGCCCGAGGCGGTTCGTTCTCACTTCCGGCATTGCGCAGCACGGGAGCGGTGAGCGCCATGACCTCGAGCGGAGTGCGATAGCAGATCGTCAGGCCGGCCTCAGTCCACTTCTTGCCGAATGCCGCGTCGACCGCCTGCGCCCAGGTCGTGTGCCGGTGCGGCGCCTCTGCCTGATCGATGTCGCCGACGGCCGTGATCGAACGCGAAGGACAGCGCCGCATCACCATCTGCCACTGCATCTCGGACAGCTCCTGCGCTTCGTCGATGACGACGTGCCCGTAGACCCAGTCGCGCTGCGAAGCAGCACGATCGGCGAGGAACTCACCCTGCGCCCGTCCGGATCCCTGGTCACCCAGCAGATCGGCGAGCGCGTCGATGAGCGGGATGTCGCTGCCGGCCCACCCGGTCGGCTCGCGGCGGACCGAGTCGCGCTCCGAGTCAGTGAGCTCCGGCGCCCACCGCCGCAGCAACGCGTCGTCGGCGAGCAGCCGGCGCAGCTCTGCCGTCGCATCCAGAGGCGGCCACCACTGGGCGAGCAGGTCAGCCAGGTCGCGGTCGATCGCGATCCGATCGCGCAACCGCTCGATGTCGTCCTCAGAGAGCAGTCCATCGACTTCGGCGCCCGTCGCGCCGGTCGCCGCAGCACGGTCATCGGAGCGCTCCAGCCCTGCGTCGACGTCGACGAGGATGTCCTCCAGGCCCTCCTCCATCCGCGCGAGCGTCTCTTCGCTGCGCTCGACGACGGCGTCGGTGAGCAGGCTGTGCACCTGCTCGAAGAAGACGGCCCGCGCCGCGTGGTACGAGCGTCCGGAAGTCGCAGAGGCGAGTACGCTCGCGATCCTCCGCCCGTCGAGCGTGTACTTCTCGCCCTCCCACACCAGCTCGAGTTCCCTCGGCTGCGGGACCAGCGACGCCGCATACTCCGACAGCGCCCGCTGCCAGAGCGCCCTGCCCTTGATCTCGGCGAGCACCCTCGGTTCATCACGCTCCACGCTGACGCCCGGCACCAGCGTGTCGCAGGTCGCGGAGACGACAGCCGTCTCACCGAGGCCCGGCAGCACCTGCGCGATATAGTCCAGGAACCGCATCGACGGGCCGAGTACCAGTACCCCCTGCGCAGCGAGGCGAGAGTGCGTGAAGAGAAGGTATGCGACCCGGTGCAGCGCCACCACGGTCTTGCCGGTGCCCGGTCCGCCCTGCACGACGAGCGGCCCGTGGGCGTCAGCGCGGATCACATCGTCCTGCTCACGCTGCAGCGTCGCCGCCGCCGTGCTCATGCGTCCGGTCCGGCGCTCGCCCAGCGCAGCGAGCAGTGCACCCTCTCCCACGAGCTCGCTGGCCACCGAGCCGTCGAGCGGCTCATCGTCGACGCCCACTACGGTGCGATCGCTCGTGCGGATGTGCCGGCGCTTCGCCTGCCCCTGAGGGTCCACCGCAGTCGCCGTGTAGAAGGCGCGCGCCGCCGGGGCGCGCCAGTCGATCACCAGAGGATCGTCATCCTCCGTGTCCGATGCGGGGATCCCCACCCGGCCCAGGTGCCTCACGGAATTGTCGAGCCCGTCGAGCCGCCCGAAGATCAGCCCCTGCTCGGCGTGCGACAGTTCTGCGCGACGCTGGGCCATCATGCGCATCCGCGTCTGCTGCACCGCATCCGCCGCAGGAGCCGCAAGGTCGGCATCGAGCTGCCGGAGGAGGTCGTCACGGCGCGTGAACGCCTCATCGAGGCTGACCTGTTCCTGCTCTACTGCTCTCTGGTTCGCGAGCTCGTCCTGGTCGGGCAGGGTGGTGAAGTCGTTCAGTGGCACTGACACTCTCTCTGTGTGCGCGGTCTACGGCTCTGTGCGCTCGATCTGAGATCAGCGCACTCGTCGCTGAACAACACCCGGTCGCGGACTATTCCAACGGGACTGCAAGACCATGCGGCCTCGCAGCCCCACGGATCAGCCTTGGTGCTCGCGCAGCTCGCGGCGGGTGAGCGGATGCTCGGACGCGTCGGTTTCGGACGCATCCCCTGCGGGAGCGTCGCCCCCTGTGTCAGGTCCAGCATCCGAATCGGGGGCCGTGCCACCGGCATCCGGCCCCGCCTTGCGAGCCCGGCGACGCTCCTTCGCCCCCTCGACGAGGTTGTAGAGCGTCGGAAGCACGATCAGCGTCAGCACGGTCGAGGAGACCAGGCCGCCGATCACGACGATCGCGAGCGGCTGCGAGATGAACCCGCCCTGCCCGGTGATCCCCAGTGCCATCGGAGTGAGGGCGAAGATGGTCGCGAGCGCCGTCATGAGGATCGGGCGCAGACGCTTCTCGCCTCCGGCCATCACCGCGTCACGCGTCGACAGACCCTTCTCCCGGTACTGGTTCACCAGGTCGACGAGCACAATGGCGTTCGTCACCACGATGCCGATCAGCATCAGCACGCCGATCAAGGATGCGACGCCCAGCGGCACGCCCGTGATGATCTGCAGCAGGATCGCACCGGTCGCCGCGAACGGCACAGAGACCAGCAGCAGCAGCGGCTGGCGCAGCGACTTGAAGGTCGCGACCATCACGACGTAGACGATCAGGATCGCGGCGAGCATCGCGAGCCCCAGCTGCGAGAACGAATCAGCCTGCTGCGACGCGACGCCGCCGACTTCGGCCGAGGCGCCGTCCGGCAGGTCGACCGCCTCGAGCGCGGCCGTGACCGATGCGGTCGCGGTCGCGAGGTTGTCCGACGCCGGCGGCACCGTGATCGTCGCGGTTCGGCGGCCCTGCTCGGTGGTGATCGAGGTCGGTCCCTCGCGCTGCTCGACGAGCGCGATGTCCTGCAGCGTGATGATCCCGCGCGGGCTGGGGATGGCCAGCGAACGCAGCGCATCGATCGTCGCCGGCGGCTCGGTAGCGGCGATGTACACCGTGAGGGCGGTGTCATCCAGCTCGACGGATCCGACCTGCTGCGGGCGCATCGTGCCCGAGACCAGCGTTCCCACTGCGACCTCCGAGAGCCCGTTGTCGGACGCCGCCTGTCGATCGACGACCACAGCGATGTAGGGCAGCGATGCGGCGAGGTTGTCGGTGACCGCGCCGATGCCGTCGCGTCCGTCAAGTTCTTCGGTGACTGCTGAGGTCGCCTCGGCCAGAGCCTCGGCGCTCGGCGCCGTGACGTTCACCTCGATGTCGCTCGATCCGAACCCTGCGGCGGCGTTCACGCTGATGTCGCCGACGTCTTCCAGTCCGTCGACAGCATCGAGCACATCGGCGCGAAGCTGCTCCTGATCGACATCCGCCGACGTCATGATCGAATAGGTCACCCCGGCTCCACCGGAGAAGGCGTCCATGAGTGACGAGCCGCTCGAACCGATCGACACCTGCACGTTCTCGATGCCCTCGACGCCGTCCAGCGCATCCTCGACGACGGCTGCCGCCGCATCCTTCGTCTCGAGGCTCGCCGTCGGACCGAGGTCCTGCGTGACGGTCATGGTGTTCTGGCCTGTGTCGCTGAGGAAGTTGATCTTCATCAGCGGCGCGGCGGCGAGCGTGCCACCGAGCACCACGACGGCGAGGATCACCGTGACGGCCGAGTGCTTCAGGGTCCAGCCGAGGATCGGACGGTACAGCTTCTGCAACGGCGTCGGCGGAGCATCCTGATGCTCCGGGTCGATCACGTTCCCGTTCTCGTCGCGCAGTTCCTTGCCTGGACGCAGGAACCAGTACGCCAGCACCGGGACGATCGTCAGCGCCACGAGCAGCGATGCGACCATCGCGATCGTCACCGTCATCGCGAACGGACGGAACAGCTCGCCGACCATGTCGCCGACGAAGACGATCGGCAGGAAGACCGCGACGGTGGTGATGGTGGATGCCGTGATGGCAGAGGCCACCTCACGCACCGCGAGGCGGATCGCATCGCCCTTGTCGGCATCGCCCACGTAGTGCCGCTTGATGTTCTCGATCACGACGATGGAGTCGTCGACGACACGACCGATCGCGATGGTGAGGGCGCCGAGGGTGAGGATGTTCAGCGAGTATCCGAACGCCTGCAGCCCGATGAAGGTGATCAGCACACTGGTCGGGATCGAGATCGCCGTGACCAGCGTCGAACGGATCGACAGCAGGAAGACGAGGATGACGATCACGGCGAAGACGAGCCCGAGCAGGCCCTCGGTGGCGAGTGTCTCGATCGACTGCACGATGAACGGCGCCTGGTCGAAGACGACGGTGAACTTCGCGTCGGGGAAGGTCTTCTGCAGCTCGTCGAGCTCGGCGATCACGCCGTCGGACACCTCGACCGTGTTCGCCGAGGGAAGCTTGGTGATCGAGATCGAGAGCGCGTCCTCGCCGTTCACGCGTGACAGCGACGACACCGGGTCGGACTCCAACGCCACGGTCGAGATGTCGGCGATCGTGGCATCCGTGCCCACCAACGGCAACGCGGCGATGTCGTCGACCGAGGTGATCTTGGCGCCGGTCTGAACTGTCAGCGTCTGACCGGCCTCGGTGATGTCGCCACCGGGGAAGAGCGTGCCGTTCTGCTGCAGTGCATCGCGGATCGCCTGGCTGCTCACGCCGGCCGCCGCGAGCTTGGCGTTGTCCGGCGTGATCGTGATGCGCTGCCCGATGCCGCCGACGATCTGTGCGGCATTGACACCGTCGACGTCTTCGAGGTCGGGGATCGCGACATTCTCCAGGTCGGCCTGAGCCGTCTCGGCGTCATCGAATCCGGTCACTGCGACCTGGATCACCGGGAAGTCGTCGATCGAGACCGACAGCACCTGCGGCTCGACCTCTTCAGGCAGCTGCGAGGAGATGCGGTTGATCGCCTGCTGCATCTTCTGCTCGGCGGTGGCGAGGTTCTCGCCGTAGGTGAGGGTGGCCTGGATGATCGACGAGTTCGTCGCGCTCGTCGCACTCGTGGACTCCAAGCCGGGAACGCCCTGGATCGCCGTCTCGATCGGCGTGGAGACATCGTTCTCGACGACCTCGGGTGATGCACCGGGGTAGGTCGTCATGACGATGAGCGACGGCAGCTCGAGCGAGGGGATGAGCTCCTGCTTGAGGTTCGTCAACGCGAGGCCGCCGAACACGGCGGCCACGATCGTGATGAGAGCGATCAGCGCGCGGTTGCGCAGGCTGAGGATGGCGAGTTTCGACACGGTGATCTCTCGGTTGTCTCTATGCGGTGGACTGCGGTGAAGGGGATGCTGCGGCGTCGGCGGTCCCGAAGATGCTGATGAGCGCCGCCTCGATGAAGCGCTGATCGAGCGGGTTCTCGTGGATCTGTGCGTGCCAGAGTACGCCGTCGATGAAAACGGCTGCGGCCTGCGCGCGGTCGATTCCGTGAACGGGGGCGAAGATCCCGACGAGTTCGTCCGACCACTGCTGTGCGAGCTCTCGCAGCCTCGGGTCGTGCACGGCCGCAGTGACGACGGCGCGATCGGCCTGGACTGCCGTCGCGTCGGCGAGGGCGGTGTGGATCAGTTCAGCCAGCAGGGCGGGGGTCGCGCCGCGCTCGGTGATGACCGCACGGATCTCCGTCATCCGCTCGGCCACGTGAGTGGCGAGCAGCTGGAGCGCGGCGTCTCGGAGGTCGTCGAGAGTCGCGAAGTACTGGGTCGTCGCACCGAGCGGAACATCGGCGCGGGCGGCGACCATGCGGTGGGTGATCGCGTCGACGCCGACCTCGGTGATGAGCTCGGCCGCAGCGGTGATGATGGCGAGTCGTCGCGTCTCGGGGTCGCGCCGGCGGCGGACTGCTTCAGCCATGGCTCTCCCCTCTGGACTGCTGTACATGTACTTTTGTACATTCTCGCATTTGTGAGGATGCTGAGCGCGGCTCAGGACGTCGTCGGGCGACCGACGCCGTCCGAGCTCAGAGCGCCGCGCCGATGGCGAGGCCCACGAGTGCCGCGATCACGGATGCCGCGAACGTGCCGATGAGGTGCAGCACGGACGCGGGTCGCTCGCCGTCCTTCCATAGGGCGATCGTGTCGAGCATCGCCGTGCTGAAGGTGGTGTAGCCGCCGAGCAGTCCCGCGCCTATCACGAACGCGGCATCCGGCAGCGCCGCGGTGACGACGCCGAGCACGAACGACCCGGTGATGTTCACGATGACGATGCCCCAGGGGAAGCGGCGACCGGCGAAGCGGCTGACCCCGACGTCAGCGGCGTACCGCAGCACCGCGCCGACACCGCCGGCCACGGACGCGAACAGGAAGATGAGCGGAGTCATCGGGCGTCCCTCGACTTGGCGATACGCATCCCGAGAACAGCGACTGCGACGCCGAGCGTCAGGGTGAGGATCGCGTACAGCCCTGCGAGCAACGGCGACTGAGCCCACAGCTGCACCGTGCCGACCGCGAAGGCGCTGTAAGTGGTGAAGCCGCCGAGGATGCCGGCGCCGAGGAACGTACGCATGTCCGAGTCGCCGGGAAGACGAACGGCGAGGATGCCGATCAACAGCGCACCGATGAGGTTCACCGCGAGGGTCGCGACAGGCAAGCCCCCGGCATCCGGGATCGACAGCGCCATCCCGAGCCGCACCGCGGTGCCGATCGTTCCGCCGAGCACGACGAGAAGCAGCCGACGGAGAGTCACGCGGCCACTCTAGCCCCGACATCGCATGTCCGCGGACGATGGGATTGTCAAGGCTGTTCCGGGTGTCTCCCGAGCGGCGTTGACTGAGCGACATGAAGCCGCTGTGGAAGATCGAACCCACCGCCTCGCTCGGATCGCCGTTCGAGCCCGGTGCGCGACATGACGTGGTCGTCGTCGGCGCAGGGCTCACCGGACTGTCGACCGCCGTCATGCTCGCCCGCAAGGGTCTCGACGTCGCCGTGATCGATGCGGGCGAAGTCGGCGAACTCACGACGGGCGCGAACACCGGAAAACTCACCCTGCTCCAGGGGCAGACGCTCGCGGGCATCCGCCGCCACCATCCGATCGGGCTCGTGAGGGCATACGTGGATGCCAACCGCGCCGGCATGCAGTGGCTGACCGAGTTCGCCGACGACGCCGGGGTCGGGTACACCCGGTGCACGGATCACACGTACGCGCAGGCCCCCGGCGGCCTCGACGCCGTCAGGGCCCAGCACTTCGCTGCGCGGGAAGCGGGATTGGCGACGCGGATCCTCCCGCCCGCCGAGCTGCCGGAGGCCCCGTTTCCGATCGTCGGCGCCGTCGCACTCGAAGATCAGGTGATGATCGACCCGATGCTCGTGGCTCAGGCTCTCGCCCGGGAACTGCTGGCCTCAGGTGGGGCACTGCACACCGGCATCCGCGCCACCGGCGCCCACGCCCTCCCAGAGCCACGGGTCGAGACCCCCGTCGGGCCGCTGTTCGCGCGCCACATCCTCCTCGCGACGGGCACGCCGATCATCGACCGCGGCCTCTACTTCGCGAAGACCCGCGGCCTCAGGTCGTACTGCGTCGCATTCCGCGTGCCAGGGGACGTGCTCGAGGGAACATTCATCTCCGTGGACGGCCCGAATCGGTCGCTCCGTCCGATCTCGAACGCCGACGGCCCTGCGGCCGCGGCACAGCTCATCGTCGGCGGGAACGGGCATCCGGTCGGACGCTCGGATGGTGAGACAGCGGCGATCGAGGATCTTGTGGCATGGACCCGCGAGTACTTCCCCGATGCCGAGGAGATCCGCCGGTGGTCGGCACAGGATTACGAGTCGCACAACCTCATCCCGTTCGTCGGCGCGATGCCGCGGGGTCTCGGCCGCATCCGGTTCGCCACGGGCTACGCCAAGTGGGGACTGTCGAATGCGCCGGCCGCCGCACTGCGTCTCACCGCGGAGATCCTCGGCACCGACCGGCACGACCGACCGCGTTGGATGACCGCGATCGGCACGCGGCTGACCATGCCCGCCGACATCGCGCGCGGAACGGCCGAGGGCGGCCGGGTCGCAGCTGCGGCCGCATCGGGATGGTCTCGCGCAGAATCGCGCTCTGTGCCGGTTCCTCGGCCGGCAGAGGGCAGTGGTGTCGTGGCCAACCGCGCGGGACTTCCGGTGGCGGTGTCGACGGTGGGGAGTGTCACGCGCGCCGTCTCGGCGGTGTGCACGCATCTCGGCGGCGTGCTCGACTGGAACGACGCCGAGTGCACGTGGGACTGCCCGCTGCACGCCTCGTGCTTCGCACCGGACGGCACCCGTATCGAGGGTCCAGCGCTGAAGGATCTGAAACTGCTGCCTCGTGAGGGCAGCTGACGGGTTCCGGTAGCGGCGCGGATCAGCTCTCGTGCCGGAGCCGTACGCCGTCCCACCCCTCCTGCGGCGTCTCGCAGTTCTCGCGATAGACGTACTGCGAGGGGTGCTTGCGCTCGCTGCTCGACCAGTCGATGGCCGGGCGACGCTGCTCGGGCGGCAGGTAGCCCAGGCGGTACACGGCCATCAGCTCCAGGTCATCCGGCACGTGCAGGAGGCGGACGATCTCGTCCCACCGACCCGGCACCTCCATCGGGAACGAGATGAACTGGATACCCATGCCGAGTTCGACCGTGGTGAGCCAGACGTTCTCCATCGCCGCGCCCATGCTGAACACCGAGTAGAACGACGACAGCTGTCCAGGGCGGTACTCGCTGCGGTCCAGCATCACGCCCAGCAGCAGCGGGGAACCCGCGACGAGCTTCCGGTTCTCCGCGCCCAGTGTCTTGGGCACGCCGAAGGTGTTCATGAGGGTCTGCCCCCGCTTCGTGAAGACCTGACCGGTGAAGGGGCGCAGCGGCGCCGGCAGCTTGTCGAACAGCATCCCGCTGCGCTTCTGCTCCATCTCGGCCTTGCTGAAGCGGAAGTACGGCTTGTACCGCTCGAAGAACGTGCCGTTCGACATCGCCTCGGTCATGCTCTCCCCCGAGATGCGCGCGATCTCATCGATCGTCTCGCGGCTCTCGATCACGACGAACCGCCAGGGCTGGCTGTTCAACTGCGACGGCGCACGCCCCGCGGCCTCCAACAGGATCCGCTGATGCTCCTCTGAGACGGGATCGGGCAGGAACGGCCCGTTCGTGGTCTTGCGGCGGCGGATGGCGTCGAGCAGTTCCATGCGATCACTTCCGGTCGGAGGCTCGGAGCGAGCGCACGACGCTCGCGACGAAGAAAGGGGCTGCCGCGAGCGCGACGAGCGGATGCCGGCGGCTGTGCGTCGGCACGTATGCGATCGCGGCGAGCGGCACGATGGACGGTACGAGCGCCAGCGCGGCATACCGGCTCGCGCGCCGCGGCCTGCCCCAGCACGCCGTGCTGAGCGCCGCGGCGACGGCCGTGCACGTCGTGATGTAGAGCGCATGGTGCAGCCATCGGAATCTGCGAGTGTCGACGAACCTCACTGCGACGGCCAGTCCCAGTGCGCAGTTCGCCGCGTAGCCGAGTGCCGCTGCCCCGAACAGCGGCGCCGTGTTCGTGGTGGTCGAGCGGCCGGGCATGCATAGACCCTACGCCCGGCATCCGTGTGGCCTACAGATTCGCCTCGGCGTAGATGCGCAGCGCGTCGCGGACGAACTCCGCCCCTCGCGTGCCGCCGTCGGCGGTGGCGTAGTTGGCTCCGAACCGCGGATCGGCGACGTACATCTCACCGAGTCCGGTCACGTAGCCCTTGACGTCGCTGCCCGATGCGGATGCCGGAGTCCCCGGCACGCTCGTCAGCCATTCGACGTGGCGCTGGGCGAGTAGCTGTGCTTCGTCGGATGCCGGGTCGGCCCCGCTCTCCGCGGCGGCGATCCAGTCGCGTCCGAGATCGGACACGAGCTGCTGCCATTCGGCACGCTCGGACTTCGAGAGTCCTCGCCACCAGCGGTCGCTGTCGGCGTACGCCTTCTTTCCCCAACGGTCCTCGACCTCGTCCTTGTACTGGGTGTGATCGAAGCCGTCGAACATGTTCTCGGCCATGAGGGGTCCTCCTTCTTTCAATGTGCTGATCGTGGTCTCGACCGACGCGATCTGCCGCGCCAGCCTCTTCTGCTCCTCGCGCAGATACGCGAGGTGCGTCTCGAGAGCGGATGCCTCCGCCGCCGCCCCGGTCCCTGAGCCTGTCGAAGGGTCCGTCGAGGCTTCGAGGGCCTCGGCGATCTGGGGCAGCCCGAGTCCGAGGGCGCGCAGCAGCAGAATCCGCTGCAGCCGGACGAGCGCGCTCTGGTCGTAGTGCCGGTAGCCGTTGTGCGCGATGCGCGACGGCGTCAGCAGACCGATGTCGTCATAGTGACGAAGCGTTCTGCTCGTCGTTCCGGCGTGGCGTGCGATCTCTTGGATCGACCAGTCCTGCGTGTCCACGGCATCCTCCCTTTCGTGTCGATATGACCAGCGTAAAAGTTGACGTCACGTCAATGTCAACCACATCTCTTGACAAACTCGCGATATATCGTGTTATTCTCTTCACACGCGATATATCGCGACTAATCCAACCTCAGGAGAGAACATGACCGAGAAGTGGCTCATCGCCCCCGGCGAGGAACGCGTCATCGACATCGCTCAGGCGACCCGGCTCAAGGTCGGCCTCGTCGGCGGACAGGTGGACGTCATCGCCCACGACGAACCAGGCATCCGCATCGAGGTGCACGGTGTCACAACCAAAGATCTCCGCATCGAATCCAACGGCGACGAGATCGAGATCGACCACCCGCAGCTGGGCTGGGACAACTTCCTCGAGGTGTTCCGCAACTTCGGCTCGGGCGGTCCCCGCGCAGAGGTCAGCGTCGCCGTCCCCCGCAGCATCGCACTGAACCTCGGTGTCGTCAGCGCGGGCGCGCTCATCTCGGGCCTCACCAACGACGCGCGGCTGAACACCGTCTCCGGCGACCTCATCGTCGACACCCACACGGGCGACCTGACCGTGAACTCGGTCTCCGGCGACGTGCAGGTGCGTGGGCTGACCGGCTCCGCGAACGCGAACAGCGTCTCGGGCGACGTCGCGATCACCGGTTCGGTGCGCAAGGCGACGGTCGACACCGTCTCCGGCGCGATCCTGGTGGATGCTGCGGGTGCTGTGAACACCATCAACCTGAACACCGTCGCCGGCAACAGTACGATCCGCCTCGAGGAGACGCTGCCGGCCAACTACGTGGCTCGTTCCATGAGCGGACGGATGCTGATCGACGGCGTCGACCGCGGAAACTCCGGCCCGACCAACTACACCGGCTCGACCGGCGAGCTCGCCGGCTCATTCGTCGACGTGCGCACCAACTCGGTCTCGGGCGACATCACCGTGCTCCGTCAGCCCATCATCACTGCGGCCGACGACGAGGAGTGGGACTCATGACCCCGGCCGTCTTCTCTCACGGTGACCTGCGCCTGTACCTGCTGTCGCTGCTCGCCGAGGCGCCGCAGCACGGCTACGGCATCATCCAGGCGCTCACCGATCGCACAGGCGGCACCTACACGCCCAGCGCCGGCACCATCTACCCGCGGCTCGCGAAACTCGAGGAGGAGGGTCTGGTCTCCAAGACTGTCGACGGTCGCACGACGATCTACTCGATCACGGATGCCGGTCGCGCAGAACTCACCGGCCGCGAGGGCGACCTCGCAGGCATCGAGTCCGATCTCGCCGACTCGGTGCGCCTGATCGCCAACGAGGTGCGTCAGAGCGTGCAGGACGCCATGAAGAGCCTGCGCGCCGACCTCGCCGCTGCGGCCAACGACGAGCGGACTGCGGCGAAGGGCCGCCCTCGGCCGACATCGTCTTCACTGCCGGATGATCGTGTGACGAGCCGTGAGGAGCTGCATCGCGCAGACGCGTCGATCAACGCGTTCCGCGCGCGAGTGCGCACCGATCTGCGCACGCATGTCGCTCGAGGCGGCGTGCTCTCGGCATCCACCGTCACCGACCTGGATGCCGCGCTGGATGCCGCGGCCCGCGCCGTCACGCAGGCTCTGAACTCCCCGTCAGCTGAGTGACGCTACTCGGTCCAGATCTCCTGCTGATCGTCGGGGACCGACTCCTCGAGCGGCACCACCAGCACTGAACGATGCTGACGGTGGGCGAGACGCGCGGCGACGGATCCGGTGAAGAACTCGCGGATCGACTCGCCGAGACCGCGCTTGCGCGTGCCGACCACGATGAGCTGCGCGTCGATCTTGTTCGCGAGCTGCTTGATCGCAAGGGCCGGGTCGCCGACGAGCTGCCGCGCGGCCCAGGTGAGGCCCTTGCCGTCGAGTTCAGCGGCCGCAGCGGCCTGGACCTCTTCGAATTCGGCGGCGCCGGCCTCGATGTTCAGGTCGATCGGCGCGGAATGCACGTAACCGTCCGGATCCTCGTATGTGACGAACCGAGTGACGTCCACGTGGGCGACGACGAGCGGTGCGCTGAGGAGGCTCGCGTAACGCGCGGCCTCCTGCAGCACGTGCACGGCCTGCCCCGGCTGCATGCCGACGATCACGGCCTTCTGCAGCGCGGCGTTCTGGGCCGTTTCGTCGGACGGGGAGGAGGCTGCATCTGTCATGTGAATCGTTCCCTTCACGTGCCGGCGAAGGCCAGCGCACCTGGCCCTCGTGCTATTCTGAATGCTACTCTTACCGGCCGCACGCCGGTGTCGTGAAACGCGTCGGGCACCTGATTGCCCGCGTCCTAACTCGTAAGGGGGTCTCGCGCATGGGCCGTGGCCGTCAAAAGGCGAAACACACCAAGATCGCCCGCGAACTCAAGGCGTACAGTCCGTCTTTGAACACTTCAGCGCTTGAGCGCGAGCTTGCTCATCCGACGGATGAAGACGCTTACGTCGACAAGTGGGCTGATGATTACGCCGACGAAGACGAAGACGAACTAGAGAAGGCCTGACCGCCTGATCTGACAACCCCCGTACGCCGTGCGGGGGTTTTGTCGTGCCCGGAACCGGGCCCGATGAGACAGCGCTCCTCACCAGCGCCCGTGCCGACGCTCCCAGGCGTCCTCGATCGTCTGCCGCCGACCGGCGATCAACCCGAACGGGATGGCGACGACGAGTACGGCGCCGATGATCAGCAATGGCACCAGCCAGTCGCCCGTCTGATCGTGCACGATGCCGAGCAGGAGCGGGAACGCAGCCGCACCGATGTAACCGGCGCTCTGCACGAAGCTGCTCAGGGCGACCGCCGTCTCGGGTGTGCGCGCGCGTACGCTGATCAGCACCAGCGCCAGCGGGAAGAGCACCCCGACGACGCCGAACAGCGCCACCCACAGCCCCACGAGGGCGATCGACGGCAGCATGATGAGCCCGGCAAGGCCCAGGATCCCGCAGACGACGGCGACGAGGAAAAGGGGCCTGGTCGCCTGGAATCGGACGACCAGCACCGGCACGACGAGCGACGCGGGCAGGCCCATGAACGCGAACAGTGAGAGCAGCAGCCCGGCGGCGGATGCCGTCACCCCCGTCCGGTCGATGAGAATGGTCGGCAGCCACGCGAAGGAGACGTAGGCCATCGTCGACGAGGTGCCGAAGACGACCGCGATCGCCCAGGCCAGAGGCAGACGGGCGAGCCGTGCGAACACTCGCGAGTTCGCCGGAGCGACGGCGATCGGGCCGGTGACGAGGGTCGCAGGCTCAGGTGCCTCGGCATCCGATGTCGACGTCTCGCGCATCGGACGATCTTCGCGAGTGGCCGCAACCGGCACGCCCTCGGTGCGCCCGCGCAGCAGCATGAGCATCCACGGGATGCTGCCGGCGAGCGCGAACACGCCCCACATCGCCAGCGAGAAACGCCATCCTGCGGCATCCGCCACCGGCACGGCGACCAACGGCGGGACGAACGTCGACAGCGCCATCGCCGTCGTGTACAGCGTCATCATCATGCCGAGCCGGTCGGGGAAATACTTCTTCACCAGCGGCGGCAGGAGGATGTTCCCCATCCCGACTCCGGCGAAGATCAGCGCGGTCGAGAGCAGCAGCGTGATCGCGTCGACCGAGAATCCGCGCAGCACGAGGCCGGCGGCGATCGCGATCAGAGCGATCACCGTCACCCGTTCGAGCCCCAGCCGGCGCTCGAACAGCGGTGTCAGCAACCCGAAGATCGCGAAGCACACCGGCGGCGCTGTACCGATGAGCCCGACCACGGCCGACGAGACCGGAAAGTCCGCCGCCACGTGATCGAACAGCGGTGACAGTGACGCCACGGCCGAGCGCAGCGAGAAGGCGCACAGCACAATACCGAGCACTGCGAGCGCCCGACCGTGCCAGAGCGGGCGCGACGCGGTCACGACGACTGTGAGCTCTCGACCCAGGACAGGTACTCGTCGGTGACGGTGCCCGTGACGTAGCGGCCGTCGAAGCAGCTCATGTCGAGGTCGGTGACGTCAGAGCCCTCGATGATCGCGGCCTTCAGGTCCTCGACCTCCTGGTACACCAGGTGGTCGGCACCGAGCTCGGCGGCGATCTCGGGGATCGTGCGGTCGTGGGCGATCAGCTCGTGCTTGGAGGGCATGTTGATGCCGTAGACGTGCGGGTACCGCACCGGCGGTGCGGCCGAGGCGAACGTCACGGAGAGGGCGCCGGCATCCCGCGCCATCTGGATGATCTGCTTGCTCGTCGTGCCGCGCACGATCGAATCGTCGATCAGCAGCACGTTCTTGCCCTGGAACTCGGTCGACATCGCGTTGAGCTTCTGGCGCACGCTCTTCTTGCGCACCGCCTGGCCCGGCATGATGAAGGTGCGTCCGACGTAGCGGTTCTTGTAGAAGCCCTCGCGGTACTCGATGCCGAGCTTGCGGGCGACCTCCATCGCCGACGGTCGCGCGGAGTCGGGGATGGGCATGACGACGTCGATCTTCTCGCGCGGCACGTGCTTGGCGATCGTGTCGGCGAGACGCTCCCCCATCCGCAGACGCGACTCGTACACGGCGATGCCGTTCATCGTCGAGTCGGGGCGGGCGAGGTACACGTACTCGAAAGCGCAGGGCGTGAGCGTCGGGTTCTCGGCGCACTGCCTGCTGAAGAGCTCGCCCTGGTCGGTGATGAAGACGGCCTCACCGGGAGCGACCTCGCGGACGACCTCGTAGTCGCCGTTCTCGAGCACCAGCGACTCGCTGGTGACGACCCACTCGTCGTGCTCGGCGCCGTCACGGCGCCCGAGGATCAGCGGACGGATGCCGTATGGATCACGGAACGCCAGCAGACCGTAGCCCGCGATCACGGCGATCACCGCGTACGCGCCCTCGATGCGCTCGTGGGTGCGGCTGACGGCTTCGAAGATGCGCTCTGGCTCGAGGTCGACGTCGCTCGTCGTCGCCTGCAGCTCACCGGCGAGCACGTTCAGCAGCAGCTCGGTGTCGCTGGAGGAGTTCAGGTGCCGACGGTCGCGCTTGGCCATGTCGGCGGTGAGCTCACGCGTGTTGGTGAGATTGCCGTTGTGGATGAGGACGATGCCGTACGGCGCGTTCACGTAGAACGGCTGCGCCTCCTCCTCGCTGGATGCGGTGCCCTTGGTCGCGTAGCGCACGTGACCGAGGCCCACGTTGCCGAGGAGGGAGCGCATGTCGCGGGTGCGGAAGGCTTCGCGCACCATGCCCTCTGCCTTGATCGTGTGCATGACGCCGTTGGGCTCTGCAGTGGAGATGCCGGTGGCATCCTGCCCGCGGTGCTGCAGCAGGAGGAGCGCATCGTAGATGTCCTGGTTGACCGGGCCGCCAGCGACCACTCCGACGATTCCGCACATGGGGTATTACTCTGCTCCATCCGCGTATGCGCCGACGAGACGCACCGCACCACCGTCGACGCCCTTGGCGCCTTCTTCGAATTCTCCGGCCGGGCGTGCCCCCGTACCGACGGTCGCGACCTGCCACGCGTGGATTCCCTCTGCGGCGAGCGCGGTGATCGCGGCATCCTTCTGACGCTGATCGATCACCGCGAGGAAGCCGATGCCGAGGTTCCAGGTGCCCTCGGTCGACTCGAGGCCAGTGCCGGAGATGTCGCTGAGCACGCGGAAGATCGGGCTCGGCGACCAGGTCGCACGGTCGACCTCGGCCCAGCTGCCCACCGGGAGCACACGGGCGAGGTTCGCGGCGATGCCGCCGCCGGTGACGTGGCTGAGCGAGTGGATGCTGCCGTCGGAGAGCGTCTCGATCAGACGCAGCAGCGGGAGCGTGTACAGCCTGGTCGGCTCGAGCAGCGCCTCGCCCCAGGTGGTGCCGAGGTCGGCGGCGTCGTCGCCGTAGCCGATGCCGGCGCCGGTGATGATGTGCCGCACGAGCGAGTAGCCGTTGGAGTGCAGACCGCTCGATGCGAGAGCCAGCACGACGTCGCCGTCCTGAACGCGGTCCGCGCCGAGCACGGCATCCGCCTCGACGATCCCGGTGGCGGCGCCTGCGACGTCGTAGTCGCCGGGGCCGAGCAGGCCAGGGTGCTCTGCGGTCTCGCCGCCGACCAGCGCCGTGCCGGTGGCGGTGCACGCGTCGGCGATGCCGCGGACGATGTCGGCGATGCGCTCGGGGACGACCTTGCCGCACGCGATGTAGTCGGTCATGAACAGCGGCTTCGCCCCCACCACGACGATGTCGTCGACGACCATCCCGACCAGGTCCTGCCCGATCGTGTCGTGCTTGTCGATCGCCTGCGCGATCGCGACCTTGGTGCCGACGCCGTCGGTGCTGGTCGCGAGCAGCGGCTTGGTGTAGCCGAGCAGAGCGGAGGCATCGAACAGTCCGGCGAATCCGCCGAATCCGCCGAGCACTTCTGGGCCGTGCGTAGCGCGCACGGAGGACTTCATCAGCTCGACGGCACGATCACCTGCAGCAGTGTCGACGCCGGCTTCGGAATAGGGATTGGTGGGGGAGGCAGCCACACCACAAGACTACCGGTGACCGAGCCTGCGATTCTCCGCGCGACCTCCATAGGATGGGGCCATGGCCGAGAAGCCGCAGTGGTTGATACGCGAGGACGCCGGGATGCCGACGCTCGTCGCGCTCGCCCTCAGGCAGATGCTCGGGATCCGGGAGCCGGAGGGCCTGCCGAGCCTGCGCGACCTGCAGGTGCGCGCACCGGATGCCGCCGACGCCAGCGCCCCGCTAGAAGCGCAGTGGCGCGACTACTGGGACATGGCGGTGGAGCCGCGTGCGCACCCCGCAGAGGGCCCGCTGGAGCTCGTCGACGGGTTCGACACCCTCGTCGCTCTGCCCGCCACCGGAGCCGAGGAACTGCGCGAAGCGATCACTCCGCTCGCGGCATCCGCGCTGCAATACGCCCGCGATGCCCACAAGCGGTATCTGGGAACGATGAAGACGGCCACCGGGGGCGGCGCGTACCGCGCCTATGCGAGCGCGATCGCCGAGTTCGAGCGCGAGATCGGCCGCCGCGCGCACTCGTTCGAGCTGAACGTGCAGGTGCTGCCGTTCTCGCAACGAGGGATCTGGTGGATCGGCGCACTCACGGTCGCCGTCACGGATGGGCTCAGACGCGACGTGGTCGCATTCGACGCCGCCATCCGGCCGATCATCGCCGAGCTCGCCTGACTTGATCCGACAAGGCGACGCCCCGGGGCGTTGAGCGAGCGTCAGCGAGACGAAACGCGTTGAGCGAGCGTCAGCGAGTCGAAACGAGTACGGTCAGTCCGCCGCGATGATCGTCTCGCGGTCGACGCGCACGACACGGTCGTGGCGACGGGCGAAACGCTCCAGGACGATCGCGGCGACGCCACCGAGAGCGAGGCCGATCGGCACCGTCCACAGCAGTGCGAATCCGAACACCTGACTGGGCGGGTAGACGACGTCGAGCGCCTGAGACGGCTCGTAGCCTCCGACCATGGTCAGGATGCCGGCGGCGATGATCCCGAGCACGACTCCGATGCCCATGAACACGCCGTAGCGGGGCACCCGCCTGACGGTCGCCTCGACGGTCTCGTGAGAATCGGTGGAGGACATGCATCCATTATCCCACTGTTCCGGCCCTCGCGGGAGCGTCACACCTGCCCGACGGCCTCGCGCTTCTCCGCCTGGAACGCGTCTTCGCGGCGGCCATAGGCCCAGTACGCGGACAGCGAGAGCTGCGTGCGCTCCACTCCGCGCTCATCGGTGAGGAACGGGCGAAGCTGCTTCATCGCGCCGCGCTCGCCGTGCGCGAAGATCTGCACCCGACCCGAACGCCACTCGAGAGCTCGCACGGCGTCGATGAGCTCGGTGGTCGTCCCGGCCTCACGATCACCGCGGTGCAGCCAGCGCACCTCGATCCCCTCCGGAACGGTCAGCGCGAGATGCTCGGCCTCGTCCTGCACCTCGAGCAGCACCGTGCCGACAGCATCCGCCGGCATCGCCTCGAGCGCCGCCGAGATCGCAGGGATCGCCGATTCGTCGCCGACGAGCAGATGCCAGTCCGCTGTCGCGTCTGGTGCGTAGCCGCCGCCGATACCGCCGAGAACCACCGGATCGCCCGGCTTGGCGCTCGCCGCCCACTGCCCCGCCACCCCCTCGTCGCCGTGCGTGACGAAGTCGATCCAGATCTGTCCACGGTCGAGGTCGAAACGGCGGATCGAATAGGTGCGCACCGACGGCAGCAGTTCGACGGGCAGCCTCTCCCGCAGCTCCTCCATGTCGTACGGCGGCGTCAGGTTCGCCTCCGCCGGCGCGAACTGCATCTTCGTGTAGGCGTCGGTGAAGCCCTTGTCCTCGACAGCCGCGATGCCAGGTCCGCCGGCGATGATGCGCACCAGGTGGGGTGTCAGCCGGATGGAATCGATGACCTCGAGCACGATCTGAGGACGGGGGCGCCGCTGAGGACGATCGGTGGTTGTCATGAGTCAATCCTCCCCGATGGCGGCGGACGCGGCATCCCGACGCCGCTTGACGACGACACCGGTGCCGACACCCGCGCCGACCACGAGCAGCCACGCCCAGATCGGGAACCCTCCGGTCTCCGCCGAGATGGTGGCCCCGCGGCGTAGCGCAGGGCGGTGGCGCCCAGTCGCTGAGCGACCAGCTCCCGCGGCCCGAAACGGGCTGAGCGGAAAGCTCCCGCGGGTCGTTGAGCGAGCGCAGCGAGACGAAACGGGCTGAGCGACCAGCTCCCGCGGCCCGAAACGGGCTGAGCGACCAGCTCCCGCGGGTCGTTGAGCGAGCGCAGCGAGACGAAACGGGCTGAGCGACCGAAGGGAGTCGAAGCCTCTCCGACGGCGTTTCGTCTCGCCTGCGGCTCGCTCAACGCGTTTCGTCTCCGGGGGCTGCGCCGCCTGCGCTCAACGACCCGCGATACCGGGGGCTGCGCCGCCTGCGCTCAACGACCCGCGATACCGGGGGCTGCGCCGCCTGCGCTCAACGACCCGCGAGTGTGCGACCGCTACGGACGCAAGGGCATCAGATCCGACAGATCTGCGCGCGTGCCGGATGCCTGCACGCGACCTGCGGCGACGACCTCTTCCCAGGTCTCGACACCCGTGGCGAGATCGATCCAGGTCGCGGCATCCATCTCGATGACATTCGGCGGCGTGCCTCGAGTATGGCGGGGACCCTGCACGACCTGCACCGCGCCGAACGGCGGCACCCGCACCTCGACGCTGTTGCCAGGCGCCTTCTCATCGAGCAGCTGCAGCAGGTAGCGCACGGCCGTCGCGAGCGCGGTGCGCGCTGGCTTCGTGTCCGCGGTGCGGGACACGCGCACAGCATCCAGCGCGTCGCGCCCGTCGCTCACATCGATCTTCCTGGCCACGGGATCAGCCTACGACGACGCGCGCGGCGGGCAGCGGCCACGCTCTTCGGGCGCCGCGTATGCTCGAAAGGATGAGTGTCTCGCAGCATCCGGAGGGCGCCCGCGCCGCGTTGCTCGCCGCCGCGCGGTCCGACAGCTGGGGCATCCTGCCGCAGCTCGCCGATCCGCACACGGCTCGAGAGTCCGCCGTCCTGATCCTGTTCGGAGTGCTCGACAGCACTCCGGCCCCGGTGATCGATGCGGCAGTCGCGAAGGATCTCGACGTGCTGCTCCAGCGACGCGCATCGACTCTGTCATCGCATCCTGGCCAGGTGTCCTTCCCCGGCGGAGGGCGCGAAACGGCCGATGCGGACTTCGTCGCCACCGCGCTGCGCGAAGCGGTAGAAGAGACCGGCCTCGACCCGGACGGGGTAGAGATCCTCGGAGTACTCCCCGAACTCCCCCTCGCAGCCAGCAACCACCTCGTCACGCCGGTGCTGGGCTGGTGGACGAAGCCGTCGAAGGTCGCCGCCGTCGACCATGCCGAGACCGTCGAGGTGTTCCGTGTGCCGGTCGCGCAGCTGCTCGACCCCGCGACGCGCTTCACCTCGGTCATCACCCGCGACGGGTTCCGCTTCAGCGGACCGGCGTTCGACGTCGATGGCACGATCGTGTGGGGATTCACGGCGATGGTGCTCGACCGCCTGTTCGACACCTGCGGGTGGACCGTGCCATGGGATGAGAGCGACGAACGTCCTGTGACCGTCTGACGGGGCTCGACCGGCTCGGTAGTCTGGACGGGTGAAGATCCTCGTCCTCGGTTCCGGTGCCCGTGAGCACGCGATCATCCTCGCCCTGAAGGCAGAGTCAGAGCAGGCGGGCGGTGCGAAGCACGAGATCGTCGCCGCGCCGGGCAACGCGGGGATCGCGCAGGATGCCGCGCTCGCCACCGTGGACCAGCTCGACGGCGGCGCGGTCACGACCTTCGCGAACGAGAACGGGATCGACCTCGTCGTCATCGGCCCGGAGGCTCCACTCGTCGCCGGTGTCGCGGATGCACTGCGCGAACGCGGCATCCCGGTGTTCGGCCCCGGCAGGGCCGCCGCGCAGCTGGAGGGCTCGAAGGCCTTCGCGAAGCGCGTGATGGAAGCGGCATCAGTGCCGACCGGACGCGCCGTGCGCGCAGCATCCGTCTCCGACGTCGAGAAGGCGTTCGACGATCTGGGCGCACCGTACGTCGTGAAGGCCGATGGCCTCGCGGCCGGCAAGGGCGTCATCGTCACGTCGGACCGCGCCGAGGCACTCACCCACGCATCGCACTACCTTCCGCAGGGACCGGTGCTGATCGAGGAATTCCTCTCAGGTCCCGAGGTGTCGCTGTTCTTCCTCTCCGACGGTGACACCGTGCGCGCACTCAGCCCTGCACAGGACTTCAAGCGCGCCTTCGACGGCGACGAAGGCCCCAACACCGGCGGCATGGGCGCGTATTCGCCACTGCCGTGGCTCGACGAGCAGTTCGGCAGCGAGCAGGCTTTCGTGCAGCAGGTCACCGACCAGGTCGCGCTGCCGGTGATCCGCCAGCTGGATGCCGAGGGCACACCGTTCATCGGGCTCCTCTACGCGGGACTCATCCTCACCGACAAGGGCATCAAGGTCATCGAGTTCAATGCCCGCTTCGGCGATCCTGAGACCCAGGTCGTGCTGCCGCGTCTGGTGACCCCGCTGTCCGAGTTGCTGTTCGCCGCGGCATCCGGAACTCTCGAAGACCAGCCGGACCCCGTGTTCTCGGGCGACGTCGCGATCACCGTCGTGCTCGCGAGCGAGGGCTATCCCGAGGCGCCGCAGACCGGCCGCCAGATCTCAGGGCTGTCGGATGCCGCGAGCGTCGAGGGCGTGCGGATCGTCCACGCAGCCACCGCCGGACCGGATGCTCCAGGCGGCGATCTGCTCGCCACCGGAGGCCGCGTGCTGAACGTGGTCGCCGTCGGATCAGACTTCGCCGTGGCCCGCACCCAGGCCTACGACGCGATCGGCCGCATCGGCCTGGACGGTGCGCACTTCCGCAGCGACATCGCCGCCCGCGTCGCGGAGTAGCACGCGGACCGGGCTCGCCCGCGCGAGGCTTCGACCTCAGTCGGCGAGGCTGAAGCTCTGCGGCAGGATCTCGGGGCTCAGCGCGAGCTATCGATCGTGCCCGTGCAGCAACGCAGCGACCGAGATGTCTTCATCGAGCTGAGGCCAGTGGATTCCTTCGCCTTCACCGATCAGGCGCCAGTCCGAACGCTGGGTCGGGCTCGCGGCAGAGAGTAGCGGGAACCAACTCAGCGGGGCGCTGACAGTGCGACCGTCCTTCACCCGCACGCGCACCTCTTCGTCGTCAACCACCACATCGATAACGACAGCGCCATCAACGGAAGTGCTCATGCCACGCCTCCTCGATCTGTTCGCGATGCCCGCGACGCGCGCGCGGCCAGGTGCTTCGGCCGACGCAGCACCAGCATGGCGGCGACGCCCAGCAGGATGACGGCCGCGGGCAGCAGCATGGTCTGCGCCATCGCATCCGCGAACGGCCCGGCGACAGCATCCGGCATCTGACCCCCACCGAATCCACCCGTGGCATCCGAAGCGCCGGGCAGGTTCGTCTCGAGGCGGTTCTGCATGAATGCGGCGATCGCGGCCGAGCCGAGAACCGAGCCCACTGTGCGCATCGTGTTGTAGATGCCCGAACCTGCGCCGGCCTGACGCGGCGGCAGGTCACGGGTGGCAGTCGTGGCGAGCGGACCCCACATACCCGCGTTGCCGAACCCGAGGATCAGCGACGGGACCAGCAACCAGCCGATAGGGATCTCGGTGTTCATCATCGTGGCGAACAGGAACAGCGAGATCGATACGAGCAGCAGCCCCGGCACGAGCATGAGGCGCGGGTCGATCCGATCGAGCAGCTTGCCGGCGAACGGGGAGATGACGCCGGCAGCGATCGCCATCGGAATCAGCAACAGGGCGGATTCGGTCGGAGTCAGCCCGCGAGCGAGCTGCAGGAAGAACATCAGCGGCAGCCCCTGCGCGGTCACCGTGAATCCGACGATCGCGATCGTGATGTTCGACCAGGCGAAGTTGCGGTTGCGGAACAGCTCCAGCGGGACGAGGGGCTCGTTCTTCGTGCGCGACTGGTACCAGAGGAAGAGCACCAGCACGACGACGCCGGTGATGATCAGGCTCCACACCGAGATCGGACCCCAGATGACGCCCCAGTCGTACGCCTCCGCCTCCTGCAGTCCGAAGACGATGAGGAACAGGGCGATCGCGCTGAGGAAGACGCCTGGCACGTCGAAGCGGTGCTTGTGCGTCTGCAGCTTCGGCACGAGGATGCACGCCAGGATGAACCCGATGACACCGACCGGCAGGTTGATGAAGAAGATCCATTCCCAGCCGAGACCGTCGACGAGGAATCCGCCGGCGAGCGGCCCGACGAGCATGGCGACGCCGGATGCTGCGCCCCACAGCCCCATCGCCGCGCCGCGGCGCTCCGGCGGGAAGGTGCGGGTGATGACCGCCATCGTCTGCGGCGTCAGCAGCGCCGCACCGAGTCCCTGAACGGCGCGAGCCCAGATGAGGCCGTCCAATGTCGTCGACAGACCGCACCACAGCGAGGCGAGCGTGAACACTGCGAGGCCGATGAGGTAGAGGTTCTTCGGTCCGAAGCGGTCGCCCAGCCGTCCGGTGATCAGCAGCGGCACCGCATAGGCGAGCAGGTAGGCACTCGTCACCCACACGACGCGGTCGAGACTGTTCGAGGTCGGATCCAGCGCTTCCTTGATCGCAGGGTTCGCGACCCCGACGATGGTCGTGTCGACGAGGATCATGAAGAATCCGATGACCATCGCCCAAAGGGCCGGCCATGGGCTGCTCGGACGCTGCCCGGTGGCGTAGGTGCCGGTGGAAGGGCCGGAGGATGCCGAGGAGTCAGTCACCCGGCAACGCTACACCCGGCCTCCGACACCGAGGCTCCGTGGATCAGGCGCCGACACACGCGGACTCCGCCAGGGATAATGGGCGGATGAGCGATGCACTGAACATCCCCGGCTGGCGTCACCTCTACTCGGGAAAGGTCCGCGACCTCTACGCATCGCAGGATCCCGCCGACACCCGCATCCTCGTCGTCGCGAGCGACCGGGTCAGCGCGTTCGACTTCGTGCTCTCCCCCGGCATCCCTGATAAGGGTGCGCTGCTGACAACGCTCAGCCGATGGTGGTTCGCCCAGCTCGACTTCCCGAATCATCTTGCAGAGGGCGAGATTCCGGATGCTGTCGCCGACCGCGCCATGCTCGCGCAGTCGCTGGAGATGCTGCCGATCGAGTGCGTCGTCCGCGGATACATCACCGGCACCGGATGGGCCGAGTACCAGCAGAGCGGAACCGTGTGCGGCATCCCGCTGCCCTCGGGGCTCGAGAACGGCGACCGTCTTCCCAAGCCGCTGTTCACCCCCGCGTACAAGGCACCGATGGGCGAGCACGACGAGAACATCACCTTCGAACGCGTCGTCGAACTGGTCGGCGCCGAGCGCGCGACCGAACTGCGCGACACCTCGCTCGCGATCTACGCGAAGGCAGCGGCGATCGCCGAGCAGCACGGGCTGATCCTCGCGGACACCAAGTTCGAGTTCGGAACGGATGCCGACGGCATCCTGCGCCTGGCCGACGAGGTGCTCACGAGCGACTCGTCGCGCTATTGGGATGCTGCGACATGGGAGTCCGGAACGACCCCGACCGAGCGCATGGCGAGCTTCGACAAGCAGATCGTCCGCGACTGGCTGGCATCGAACTGGGACAAGCAGGGCGAGCCGCCCGCGCTGCCGGACGAGATCGTCGAGCGCACGGCCGACCGTTACCGCGAACTCATCGAACGCCTTACGGCGTGACACTCCGGTCGCTGAGCTTGTCGAAGCGTCAGGGCGCGGCGACCCGCACGTCGGTGTGAATGAAATCGTCACCTTTGAACAGCAGGGGCTCGTCACGCGCCATCGCGAGCGCGTAGCTGAAGCAGTCGCCGAAGTTGAGCTTCGCTGGATGCTTCGATCCTCGCCCATAGCGCGCGTGAGCCTCGCTCGCGATGCGGGCCTGGCGAGCGTCGAAGGGCACGACCTCAGAGGGGCCCCGGTCAAGAAAATCTCGGAGGTCGTTCAGTGCATCGACGCCGAGACGCGCCCGAACGACGATCTCCGACTCCAACAGTGTCGATGCGGAGATCGCGATGCCCTCTTCACGAATCAACTGAATGAACCGGGGCGCCTCGGGCTCCTTCAGCGCGATGGCCAGCAGCGCCGACGTGTCGACGATCATCGCGGTAGGCCGAGCTCGTCGTACATGTCATCCATGATCTCTTCATACGTTGGTCCGATCGGCGTGTGGGACTGAAGCCTCTTCAGCGCCGCGTCGAATTCTTCGCGTCGTCGCTGCTCCGCGCCTTCCGCCGCCTCGCCCATTTCTTCCAGCCTTCGCCGCACAGCATCCTCAACCGCACTCGTCTGACTCTGCCCGGTGAGCTCGGCGAGCCGGCGCACCATCTCGTGCACCCGTTCGTTCTTGATGTTGAGGCTCATACTCCCCATTTTCGCATCTTTCTACCATCACCACCACCTTTCTACCCTCGGCCTCCGACGTCGCCGCCTCGTGCGACTCGATAGTGTTTCTCCAGCATCCCCACCCCGATTCCCCCTCACCCCGATTTCCGAGGAGCCCCCATGCCCGTGTGGAAGATCCATGGCGACGGCCACACCGTCGCCCCCGGTGCAGTCGTCAAGCCCGAAGAGCGCCTGAACTGGCCCGCCACCTTCGCGATCGGCGCGCAGCACATCGTCGCGATGTTCGGCGCGACGTTCCTGGTGCCGATCATCACCGGCTTCCCGGTGTCGACGACGCTGCTGTTCTCGGGCCTCGGCACCCTGCTCTTCCTGCTGATCACGCGGAACCGCCTGCCCAGCTACCTGGGTTCGTCTTTCGCGTTCCTCGCCCCGATCACCGCGATCAATGCAGGGCAGGCGCTGGAGACCGCTCAGCAGATCACCCAAGCCCTCGTCGGTGTGCTCGTCGTCGGTGTGCTGCTCGCCGGCATCGGTTTTCTCGTGCAGGCCGTGGGCGTCGGGTGGATCGACCGGTTCATGCCTCCCGTCGTCGCAGGCTCCATCGTCGCTCTGATCGGCTTCAACCTCGCACCCGCCGCGTGGAACAACTTCACGCTGCAGCCCGAGCTCGCCTCTGTGACGCTCATCGCGGTAGTGCTGTTCAGCGTGCTGTTCCGCGGGTTCCTCGGGCGCATCTCGATCTTCCTGGGCGTGATCGTCGGATATGTCGTGGCGATCTTCACCGGGCAGGTCTCGTTCGAAGGCGTCGCCGACGCGGCGTGGATCGGCCTGCCTGACTTCCACCTCGCCGCGGTCACCGACCCCATGGCGTGGGCCTTCGTGCCGATGTTCCTCCCGGTCGCGCTCGTGCTCATCGCCGAGAACGTCGGGCACGTGCGTGGCGTCGCGACCATGACGAACGACCCGTCGATCAACAAGCACACCGGGCGCGCCCTCATCGCCGACGGCCTCGCCACCACGCTCGCCGGCGGCTTCGGCGGCTCGGCCACCACGACGTACGGCGAGAACATCGGCGTAATGGCCGCCACCCGCGTCTACTCCACCGCCGCGTACTGGGTGGCCGGCTTCGCCGCGATCCTGCTGGCCTTCTCGCCGAAGATCGGCGTGATCTTCAACACCATCCCGCCCGGAGTTCTCGGCGGCGTGACCACCGCGCTCTACGGCCTGATCGGCGTCATCGGCATCAAGATCTGGGTCGACAACCGCGTCGACTTCTCCCGCCCGGTCAACCAATACACCGTCGCGATCTCGTTCGTCATGGCGGTCGGCGGGTTCGCGATGCAGTGGGGCGCGTTCCAACTCGGCGCCATCGTGATCGGCACGGTCGCGGCCCTGCTGGTCTATCACGTCGGCAACGCGATCGCCCGTGCGCGCAAGACCGGAGCAGATGACGGCGGCCCCATCCCGGCCGTCGGCCCGCTGGGCGGCGACCCGGAGTAGACGCTCGGCGCGTCACACCTGTCGGAGGTTGTCACGCACGTCGGAGGTTCTGATCGAAAGCCTCCGACCGGCGTGACAACCTCCGCAGTGCGTAACATCAGGGCGGGCTGATGCGGCGCAGGCCCGGATCTCCTCCCATCGGGGAGATCTCCTCCGGTTCGAGGCGGATGCCGCGCTCAGCCGATACGGCCGATCGCAGCATCAGCGGCGATCGCCTCCCCGACGGATGCCGCGTGCACCAGCGCGCCGGCACGATGTGCGCTGACCTGCGTCTCCATCTTCATCGCGTCGAGCACGGCGACGGCATCCCCCTCCTCGACGGAAGCTCCGTCATCCACGAGCCACCGCACCAGCGTGCCGGGAGCCTGCGCCCGCAACTCGGCGGGATCAACGGATGCCGCAGCATCCACCGGCACGGCCGCACCTGCGAACCCTCGCAGCAACCCCACGGGCACTCCGAGCATCACGCGACGCCCGTCGATCTCGACGGGGAAGCGCTGCAGCGCAGCATCCTCGACGGGCGCCGGTCGCAGCTGCGGCTCCAGCCGCGGCAACAGGGTGCTCTCGATCCACTGCGTGTGCACGGCGAACGTCGCGCTCTGGAACTCCGGCTCGTCGACGGCCAGGCGATCGAACGGGATGACGGTCGCCGGCCCCTCGACCGACAGCTCACGCAGGGCACGGCGCGCGCGCACCAGCGCGGCATCCCGCGAATCCGCATGCACGACGAGCTTCGCGATCATCGAATCGAACGCCGACTGCACGGCATCCCCCGCTTCGATCCCGCTGTCCCACCGCACGCCTGGTCCGCCGGGAATCCGCAGAGTCGACACCTCACCGGGGCTGGGCAGGAACCCGCGACCGGGATCCTCCGCGTTGATCCGGAACTCGAACGCATGCCCCCGCGGCTCGGGCGTCGAACGGACAGACGGCCCGTCCCCGAACGCGATCCGGAACTGCTCGGCCACCAGGTCGACACCCGTGACCTCCTCGGTCACCGGATGCTCGACCTGCAGCCGCGTGTTCACCTCGAGGAACGAGATCGTGCCGTCCGCGGCGAGCAGGAACTCGACGGTTCCCGCCCCGCGGTAAGAGACCTCGGCGCAGATCCGGCGCGCGGCGTCGTGGATCTCGGCGCGCTGCGCAGCGGTCAGCCCGGGCGCCGGAGCCTCTTCGATCAGCTTCTGATTGCGTCGCTGCATCGAGCAGTCGCGGTCGCCGACGACCACGATCTCACCCTGGCCGTCGCCGAGCACCTGCACCTCGATGTGCCGCGGGCTCTCGAGGAAACGCTCCACGAAGCACTCCCCTCGCCCGAACGCCACGATCGCCTCGCGGGTCGCGGCGTCGAACGCCTCTGCCACCTCCGACAGCTCGCGGACGACCTTCAGCCCGCGTCCTCCGCCTCCGAACGCGGCCTTGATCGCGATCGGCAGCCCATGCTCCTCGGCGAACGCGACGGCTTCGGCCGGCCCTGAGAGCGGCTGATCCGTGCCTGCCGCGAGCGGTGCGTTCACCCTCTGCGCGATGCGCCGTGCGGTCATCTTGTCGCCGAGCGCGTCGATGCTCGCAGGCGTCGGTCCGACCCAGACCAATCCTGCGCCCTCGACCGCGCGGGCGAATTCCGCGCTCTCCGAGAGGAATCCATAGCCAGGGTGCACGGCATCCGCCCCGCTGTCGGCGGCAGCACGCAGCAACGCGGCGATCGAGAGGTACGTGTCGGCGGCGGTCGTACCTCCGAGCCCCACCGCCTCGTCGGCCAGACGCACGTGCAGCGCGTCGGCATCCTGATCGGCGTACACGGCGACCGAGGCGTAGCCGGCCTCGGCGCATGCGCGGATCACGCGCACCGCGATCTCGCCGCGATTGGCGATCAGCACCTTCTTCATGACAGTCCTTCTTCGTTGCGGGGAGTGCGGAAACGGATGCGCGCACCCGGCGGCAACTGGGCGGCGAGATCAAGGCAGCGATCGGTCAGGGCGCCGATGATCGGGTACCCGCCGGTGAGTGGATGATCCGGCAGGAACAGCACCGGCTGCCCGTCGGGCGGCACCTGGATCGCGCCGGTCACGGCGCCCTCACTGGGCAATTCGCCCTGTGTCGCGCGCTCGAGCGGCACATCGCCCTGCAGTCGGATGCCGACCCGATCGGACCGCGGCGTGACCAGCCACTCCTGCGTCGTCAGGGCCACGAGAGCGGATGCCGTGAACCAGTCGTCCCGCGGGCCGAGCGTGATGTCGAGCTCGACGAGATCGCCGGGTGCCGGCAGTTCGCGCGGAGTGGCGACGGGATCGACCGCGTGGACGCCCGCGTCGCCGACCGCGACGATCGCACCCGCCGCGAGCGGGTCTGGCCCGAGGCCCGCGAGCGTGTCGCTGGCTCGGCTGCCGAGAGCGGATGCTGCAGCAAGCCCACCCCGTACGCCGACGACGTAGCGCAGGCCATGCGTCGGGTGGCCAAGGGTGAGCTCGTCGCCGTCGACGGTGGCGAAGGGCGCACCGTGGGGGATGCTGCGGGTGAGGCGCTCGGCGTCCGTCAGGGTGAGCTCGCCGATCGCGCCGTTGACGGCCGCGACGCCGTCGCCGTGGAAGCGGAGGGTCAGGCCGCCGACGCTCTCGAGCACCGCGGCATCCGATGCGTTGCCCACTGCCCGGTTGGCATCGCGCAGCGCCGTGCGGTCGGCGGCCCCGGATGCCGAGACTCCGAGTGCCGCGTGTCCGGGCCGACCGGCATCCTGCACCAGCAACTGCAGGGAAGCCCGCACGATCTCGACCAAAGGAGATTGCGGGTCGGAAGAGCGAGGCTTCGACTCGTCGCTGCTGCGTTTCGACTCGCCTACGGCTCGCTCAACGACCACCTCGCTCAACCCGTTTCGTCTCGCCTCCGGCTCGCTCAACGCCCCGCGGAGTTCAGCGCCTGCATGGGACTCTGTCTGCGGGGAACCTTGGTGCGGGTCGTTGAGCGACGACGGCGAAGCCTGAGGAGACGAAACGGGTTGAGCGACCGGAGGGAATCGAAGCCCCTCCCGCCCCGCCCGCTCGAACCGAACCAGCGCCCCAGGCGACAGCAGCGCCGGCGGGTCGCGGTCGATGTCCCACATCACGGCATCCGTGCGCCCGATCAGCTGCCAGCCACCGGGGCTCTCCCGCGGGTAGACGCCGGTGAACGCTCCGGCGAGCGCGACCGACCCCGCCGGCACCCTGGTGCGCGGCGACGAACGACGCGGCACGTCGAACAGCGGATCCCCGCTCACGACGTAGCCGAACCCGGGCGCGAAGCCCGAGAACGCGACCTGCCAGTCGGCCGCGAGGTGCCGGTTCACGAGCTCCTCGGCGGACACCCCCAGCAGCGACGCGGCTTCCGCGAGATCCTCGCCGTCGTAGTGCACCGGCACGGTGACCTCGCGGGTGTGCGGCACGTGCTCGGCGTCCACCGGCGTCGCCGAGAGCACCTCGGCGAGCGCGGCAGCCGACGTGCGCAGCGGATCGAACCGCACGAGCACCGTGCGGGCGCCGGGGATGCGCTCGACGATGCCGGGCACGCCGTCCCAGGCAAGGTTCAGCCGCATGGCTTCGTCGAGGCCCTTCGCCTCGACGAGCAGAGTGCGGTCGGATGCTGTGAGGATGCGCATCAGACGATGTACTCCGCATCCGGCACGTCGGTGATGAACATGTAGCCGGGTGCATGCGTGACCGCGAACGGCGGCTTGGACGCCATGATCGCCGCCTGCGGGGTGACACCGCAGGCCCAGAACACCGGGATCTCCCCCTCACGCACCTCCGGTGCGTCACCGAAGTCAGGACGCGAGAGGTCGGCGATGCCGACGAGATCCGGATGCTCGTCCCACGCCTCCGTCGCGTCGTTCACCTCGGATGTCAGTTCGCCGTCGCGCCAGATCCGGTAACGGCCGACGTCGGTGCGGATGTCGCTGCCTGGTGCCATCACCGACTCCACCTGCCCCTGCTCGATGACTTCGAGCACCGGGCACGGCTTCGGATTGCGCTGCGCATAGAGCAGTGTCTCGAACGCCCAATCCGCCGGCACCGCGATGAGGTTCGCCTGCGTGAGACCGGCCGCGACACCGCTGGTCGGCACCGCACGTCCCGCACGGTAGTCGCCACGCGCCGCCCGCGCGGTCGCGAGCTGATCGGAAGAAGCAAGCACGCCCATCTCAGACTCCGGCGAACGGTGCGATCGTGATGCCTGCTGCCTGCAGCATCCGCTTCGTCTCCGCCGCCATCTCGATCGAGCCGGGGCTGTCGCCGTGCACGCAGATCGATTGCGCGTCGACACGCACGTCCGAACCGTCGATCGCGCGGATCACACCGTCGGACGCGAGTCGCACCATGCGCTCGGCGACCGCGGCGGGGTCGTGCAGCACGGCGCCGTCCTGGGTGCGCGAGACGAGCTGCCCGTCCGGCATGTACGCGCGATCGGCGAAGGCCTCGGAGGCGACGGCGAGTCCGGCCTTCGCTGCCACTTCGAGCACGACGCCGCCCGCGAGGCCGAGCAGCACGAGGCTCGGATCGATCGCCTTGATCGCCGCGACCACGTCGGCGGACTGCCGCTCGTCTCGGGCGATCGTGTTGTACAGCGCACCGTGCGGCTTGACGTATGAGACCTTGCCGCCGACCGAAGAGGCCAGGCCGATGAGCGCGCCGAGCTGGTACTCGACGTGCGCCTGCAGCGTCGGGGAGTCGATCTCGACGTTCGTGCGGCCGAAGTTCTCGTAATCGCGGTAACCGGGGTGGGCGCCGATCACGACGCTGCTTCGCACCGCAGCATCCAGAGTCTCGCGGATGCCCTCCGGGCTGCCCGCGTGGAACCCGCACGACACGTTCGCGCTCGTGACGATCTCGAGCATCGCGACGTCGTCGCTGACTATGCGGTCGGGGACGTTCTCGCCGAGGTCGGAGTTCAGGTCGATGGTGGGCATGGTCACGCTCCGGTTCCGAGGAAGGCGAAGATGGGGCCGACCGAGACGATGCCCATGTACCAGGTGAGCAGCGTCACCAGTGTGCCGGCGATCAGCAGCACCAGCGGGTACTTCTTCGTGCCGAGCAGGTCGCGGCGGAACCATCCGATGTACATGAATACCGTAAGGCCGATCGGGAGGATGAGTCCGTTGAAGCCGCCGACGAAGACCAGGATCGCCGCGGGTGCGGTGCCGATCGACAGGTACACGATCAGAGAGACGACGATGAACGCCACCGTGGCGATCTGCAGCGACCAGCCGCCGAGGAAGCGCTTGTGGAACGACGACAGGAATGTCGCCGACGTGTACGCGGCGCCGATGACCGAACTGAGGGCGGCCGCCCAGAAGATCGCACCGAAGATGCGCAGACCCGCGTCACCCAGCACAGACCCGAAGGCCTGACCCGCGGGGTTGGCGGCCTGGCTGGACAGGTCGAGGGCGACACCGGATGCGACGACGCCGAGGATCGCGAGGAACAGCACGTAGCGCATGATGCCGGTGATCAGGATGCCGTTGGCCGCTGCCCGCATGACCGGGCCCGCGTACTCGGGACCGGTGTGGCCGGAGTCGAGGTAGCGGTGCGCGCCGGAATAGGTGATGTAGCCGCCGACGGTGCCGCCGACGATCGTGGTGATGGTGGCGAAGTTCAGCTCGTCCGGAACGAACGTCTGACGCAGCGCGTCGCCGATCGGCGGCTGGGCGATGATCGCGACGACGACCGTCATGACGATCATGCCGATGCCGAGGATCACCAGCACGATGTCCATCACCTTGCCGGCCTTCTTGATCAGGAAGATCACGATCGCCAGGGCCCCGGTGAGCAGGCCGCCGATCTTGGGGTCGATGCCCAGCAGCGCGTTCAGCCCCAGGCCGCCACCGGCGATGTTGCCGATGTTGAACGCGAGACCGCCGATCACGACGAGGACCGCGATCACGTGTCCGGAGAACGGGATGGCCGAGTTCGCGAGCTCGCCCGCGCGCTTGCCGGACGAGGTGATCATGCGCCAGACGTTGAGCTGAACGGCGATGTCGATGAGCACCGAGACGAGGATGGCGAAGGCGAACGCCGCTCCCATCGATGCGGTGAAGGTGGCGGTCTGTGTGATGAATCCGGGACCGATGGCGCTGGTGGCCATCAGGAAGATCGCGCCGATGACGGCGCTGCGGCCGACGCGCTTCTTCACCGCGGCGAGCTTGGCGGCGGTTTCGGGATCGGTCTGGGCGTCAGTCGGGGACTGCTCGGACATGAAGGGGGTTCCCATCGTCTTCGGCGGGTGTCGGGTGACACCGAGTGTAGAACGGATTGGGACTGATTGTTCAACAATTTTGTTTCCGGGATGCTACGCGCAGGGTCCCACCCGCTTAGCATGAAGGCGTGAACCATCAGGGAGCGCTGGCGGATGTGCTGCGTCAGAGCATCATCAACGGCGATTTCGCGCCGGGGGCCCGCCTCTCAGAGGCGGCGCTGGCCGAGCGGTTCGAGGTCTCGCGCAACACGTTGCGGGAGGCGTTCCGCGTGCTGGCGGAACAGGGGCTCATCGAGCACATCCCGCACCGTGGCGTCTCGGTGGCTGCGCCGTCGATCGCCGATGTCGTCGACATCTACCGCGCCCGCCGCGTGATCGAGTGCTCGGCGCTCCGGCAGTCGGAGCCCGAGCATCCCGCCGTGCAGTTGATGCGCGCTGCTCTCGCCGAGGCCGAGAAGCATCTCCTCACGGAGGAGTGGCACCGCGTGGGCAGCGCGAACATGGCCTTCCACGACGCGATCGTCGCGCTCGCGGACAGTCCGCGACTCGCCCGCACATATCGTGACGTCGCGGCGGAGCTTCGACTCGTGTTCCTCGAGATCGACGACCCCCGCGCACTGCACGAGCCGTTCGTGCGCAAGAATCGCGTCGTGCTCAAGACGCTTCTCGAAGAGGGTCCGCGTGTGGCGGCCGACGCGCTTGAGAGCTACCTCATCTCGTCGGAACGCACCGTTCTCGGAGCGTTCGCGCGCATGGGCCGCGGCTAGCGCGGGATACTTTCCGATCGGCGTTGGTTTCCACGGACATGAATGAAAAACTTGCCGCGGCAACTTCGATGGGGCCGTCTCCCTGCTGGTCGCCGACCTCGACGCCATGACCGCGTTCTATCGCGACGTCGTCACGCTCCAGGTGCAGGATGCTGCGGGTGACGCGGTGACGCTCGGGCGGGCCGGAACACCGCTGGTGATCCTCCGCCACGCGCCGACGCTGCGGCATGCAAGTCCGGGCTCGGCAGGACTGTTCCACACGGCGATCGTGTTCGAGTCGCAGGCAGCACTCGCCGGAGCCCTGGGCAACGGCATCGAACTGTACTGGGACCGCGACTGATACAGCGGTCGCCACCGTGTGCCGCGGCGGTTGCCATAATCGCATCCACAGCGCGGGGGGTCTCCGCCTTAAATGCGAGATGATTCATACCCGGAGCCCTGCGGTCGTGTGGCAACCTGCTCACGTTCGGTGACGTCGTAAACGTTACATAGGCGCCGCCTGCTGCCCACGACTCTCCCTCAGCCCACTTGCCCTCGCGCACAAAGTCCAATTCGCGGAGCAACCAACCCCCTTCGGCGAGGGACCCCGCATCTGCGATCCAGATCTCCACATGATGAATTCCCGCCACGCTTCAAGTCTCCCAGTTTGGGCTGGCGACATCGGACACGCCGGCACTCAGACCTGTCAGAGAACGAGGCGTCGATACTCAGCTCGGGCCTTAATCGCGTGGATGATCTCAACCTCTCCGTCATCCCAGAGCAGCACGACGATCTCGAGCAATCGCCCTGAGGCATCCAACCCGAAGCGCAATTCGCGCTGCGGGTTCTCGTCGTCCAAAGCGCCACCCGCGAGTACCGATCGCGCGGCCGCCTTCGCGTCCTCGTCGCTGATTCCGTGCTTGCGTGCAGATGGGAGGCGATCACACGTGCGCCCACGCTCGCACAGCAGCCCGTATTGCCGCCGAGCGATCCAGGCCCTCGCGATCGGCGCGCGCCATAAGCTCAGTCAGTTCCGCGTCAGAGAACCGCGTCGGCACCACCTGCGACGCGCGCTCGGCCCGCGGTGGACGCCCCCACCGCTTCTGCAGTTCGTCGACGTCATAACCGGCCTCGGCTTCGTCAGCCCACGCCTGTACCTGTTCGTCGGAGACTTCGCGCCCCTGGATCATCCGCTTTCCCATGGACTCAGCGCTCAAGGCTCGCACACGTCTGCCGAAAACGATCGTTTACGGCGCGATCCCGACATCGGGCTCGGAACGGTTGCCGCAAACGCTCGTCATAGCCACCAAACGGCAAGGGTTTCCGGCTGATCGTGTGAAGACGCGCTGAGCACCTTACGCACGTGGCAAGGCGACGGCAGTTGTCTCGTAACCCATGGGATTCGAGACAGTTGCCCGCCTCGTGGGATCGGCTGATGCACACGAGTGTTGAGGACCTGCTGCGCGGGGCGTTCTCAGGAGGTGAGCAACGCGAGCGGGACAACCGCCACGCCATCCTGTCGACGATAGGCGTGGGCGCCCGTGTTGATGACGACGAGGTCGACGATCTGGTCGGGGAGCGACTCCTTCAGCCAGAGCAAGTGGCGAACGTCGTGGTCGGTGATCGCGGATTTTAGCTTCACCTCAACACCGACAGCTTCTGCGTGTCCTCGGTGGATGATGAAGTCAATCTCGTGCCGCCCATCATGGTCACGGAAGTGAGACACCTGCGCGTCGTTCGCTGCCGCATAGGTCTGGAGGCTGAGGGCGACGAGTGCTTCGAAGAAATCGCCGAGGCGAGTTCGATCCCGGTTGTTGGTCACCGGTTGGGCGGCCGACAACAGTTTGACCTCATTGAGATTGAGTAGGCGCGCGGAGAGTGCCGGATCTGCGAGAAAGTGCTTCGGCGCGAGGGCAGTTCGTGACAGGAGCTTTTGGCTGGGTGACCAGGCGTCGACTTGGTCGAGCAGATAGAGGCTGCTGAGGACGTCGCGGTAGGCGATCGACGTCTTCTTCGTCGGTCCAGTTGGTACACCTGGGTCGAGACTGGCACCGATCTTCGCGAACGTGGTTGCGGAGGCCGTGGCCGCGGCGTAACCCCGCAACCAGCCGCGCAGCAGTTCAGGCCGACGGATGCGGTGCCCCTGTTCCGTGAAGTCATGAGTGATGACTCGCTCGATGTAGTCATCCAGCCAAACTCCGCGGGCACGATCACTCATTTGCCGGGGTTGCGGGAATCCTGAGGTGACGATTTCGCGGACGTAGTCGCGCAGTTCGACGTCACTGGACCCGTGGATGTCCGGGACGTCTGCGCTGAGCAGATCGCGGACTCGGATGGTGGGTATTTCCAAGTTACGTTCCGCGATGGAGAGAGGTCGCATCCGGAATCTGATGATGCGGCCGGCGCCTGAGTGGAGATGGGTGCCAACGGGGGCCGCGCTGCCGGCCAAGATGAACCGTTCGCCGGTCGAGTCACTGTCGACAAGGCGGCGGACACGGTCCCAGACCTCGGGGACATGTTGCCATTCATCGATGAGGACGGGAGTGTCTACTCGGTTCAAGTGCTTTGGATCCGCTTGGATCAACTCCCGCATTTCGGGGAGATCCAAATCAAGAATTGTCTTCGCTCGCTGCCTCCCGGTGGAGGTCTTCCCGATCGCGCGAGCTCCATCGATAGAGATTGCAGCGAACGAAGGAAAAAGCTCGTCGATTGAGTCATCGATGATCCGTCTCTTGTACCCATCCATTGTGATGATCTCCTGCCCACCTCAACTAGTACACCATTTTGATCGTTTCCAAGCTACCATTATGGGCACGCTTAGTCCACCGTTTTGAGCCTTCCTGGTACACCACTTTGATCTCTCTCCAGCCATAAACGACTGCGACAACTCGACGCCTCAAGTGAACCGCGTCGGCCGACTGCGTGTCTCGCAACCAAGGTGTCTCGAAACCCATGGGTTATGAGGCAGATAGGTTACGAGACACCTCGACGAGCTGAAATCACGGACCGATTGAGGAAGTCCACAAAGCGCTGGGGAGTTGTTCGTTCCGGACCTTCCGACGTAATCGTGATCGACGCATCCAACGTCGAGAGCAGTTATCCGGCGCTCCGCCGAATACCTACCACACGCGTTTCGGCGCGGTTAAGTTTCGGTGGGGGGTTTCGGCGGCTCACGCTTCGGCGTGTCGCGCACTTGATCGTCATCGTCGGCGTGAGCGCCGGAATCGATCGTTTACGGCAGCTACCGACACTGACCGAACGACCGCGCTGGGTTCGTGCGAGGCTGTAACCATGAAGCCGGTCATTCGTCGGGCCGAGGAAAGCGACCTCGATTTCTTGCACCACCACGACCACCACCCGACGGCCGAAGCGCTCGTGCGCGCCGTCTCGGACGGCCGTGTACTGGTTCTTGACGATCACGGAACCCTGAAGGGCTGGCTTCGGTGGACGCTATTTTGGGACGAGCATCCCTTCCTGAACATGATCTACGTACTGGCAGAGCATCGCGGGATCGGGTTCGGAAGTCTGCTGCTGGACGTCTGGGAGCGCGAGATGAAGAACAGCCAATACACGCGAGCGCTCATCTCAACCGCCGCGGACGAGCGTTCTCAACATCTCTACCGGCGGCGGGGGTATAGCGACGCCGGTGTGCTGTTATTGCCCGGCGAGGTAGCTGAACTGCTGTTTTCGAAGGACCTGACTCTGCCCGCCCAGGATTCGTAGCCGGCCAGCATCCGGTCTCGATGAGTCATGCGACGCTAAGCTCACCGCGTGCCCCTAGTTGCATTGGATCTCGACGGAACTCTCATCGACCAGGTACGGGCTGCCCGACTCTGGGCTGAGGAGTTCGGCGCGCAGTGGCACCTACCTGGCGATGCAATTGCGTCGGTGGCCTCTGCGTTGGGCCAACGGGGCCCGAAGGATCTCGTCTTCGAGCGCATCGTCGAGGAATGGTCATTGCCCCTGTCGGGTGCTTCGCTGTGGGCCGCATATCGGGCTCGGATGCCGCATCTCGTACGGTGCTCACCGGAAGACAAGGAAGCACTCACGGACCTTCGAGCTGCAGGCTGGACTCTCGGGATCGTCACGAACGGCATGGCCGATAACCAGGAGGGCAAGATCCGTGCGTCCGGGCTCGCCGCCCTGGTCGACGGGTGGGTCGTTTCCAGCGAAGCCGGGGTGCGCAAGCCCGACTCAAGGATCTTCGAGCTGCTGGCTCAGCGCGTCGATTGCGAACTCGATGGATGGATGATCGGCGACAGCCTCGAACACGATGTCCTCGGCGGAGCGACAGCCGGGCTGCGCACGGCGTGGATCGCCCCTCTAGACACTGAAGCACCGGCCGGGAGTCCAGCGTTCAACATCCGCCAACCGAGCGTTGCTCACGCAGTAGCCAAGATTCTGTCGGTCTAAAGCTGCCGGAAACGTCCGCCGAAAGCCAATTCTGGTTCACGTTTGCGGCAATCGGGAACCGAGGCTGACCGGCCATCTGCCAGAAACGATCGTTTTCGGCATACCGTCGAGCACACCTCGATCAGTATCCTGGCCGTGTGCCCGTGTTCGAGCGTTTCAGCGATCGCCTCGCAGTCATCACCGGGGCTGCATCCGGAATTGGGCTGGATCTGATGCTGGCGCTTGTGCAACGTGGCGTTCACGTCGCTGCGTGTGATCTTGATCAGCGTAAGCTTCAGTCCGCGGTTCGTCGTGCTCAGCGCCTCGCCTCGAAGGTGCGAGTTACCGCGCATATGTGTGATGTGTCGGATCGCGCTGCGGTGAAGGGCCTTCAGCACGAGGTCGCACGTGAACACGGCACGGACCATATCCATCTCCTGTTCAATAATGCGGGCGCTATCGGCGGGATGTCTTTCGTGACCGCGCCGCCGGAGGAGTGGGAGCGCACTTTCGCAGTGTCATGGTCGGGCACCTATAACTGCACACGAGAGTTCCTGCCCATGCTTCTCGCCGCCGATCAGGGTGTGGTCGTGAACACGGCGTCGGTGAACGCCGTCTGGGCGAGTCTTGGTCCTCGCACCCCTCACTCTGCCTACTCTTCGGCGAAGTTCGCAGTGCGGGGGTTCACCGAGTCGCTCATTGTCGATTTCCAGCGGAATGCACCTCATCTTTCCGCAGTGCTCGTCCTGGCGGGTCATGTGAGAACGGGCATGCCTGCGCCGCCGCGCACCTGGAAACGCGCGCTTGGCGGTCTCTTTGCGGAGTATGAGCCGGCGACGAGCGAAGCAGCGGCGAATACGATTCTTCGCGCTATCGAACACGGATCGTGGCGAGTGATCATCGGTGATGACGCGGCCGCAATCGATGAGCGCGTGCGGGCCGATCCCTGGAACGTGTACGACTAGGACTGGGCCACGCCGCACCGTCGATCGCGTCGGGAGCGACCCTGCGCAGTACGGTGAACGTGTGCCTTCCGGTCGCAGATTCCCTCCCGCTGCACGGTCGGCCGCGGCCCGCGCGAGGTATGCCAAGCGAAGAAAGCAACGGCTGGCTCGAGCGGACAACGACCTCACGCCCGCGCAGTGGGCCAGCCTTCGCGATGCATGGGGCGGCTGCGCTTACTGCCAGGGGTCGAACGCTGCCTTGCAGCGCGACTGCATCATGCCGATCTCTCGCGGTGGCCGCTACACCCTCGAAAACGTGGTCCCGGCCTGCGCGTCGTGTAACGCGAGCAAACACAACGGCGAGGTCACCGCGTGGCTTCGTCGAAAGAAGTTGGACGAGCGGACCTTCCTCGTCCGCCACGCAAAGATCCTGAATGAACTCCTGTCTGCAGACGAGCACAACGACGCATGATCACGTGCGCCGAAAGCTGCCGCCGAAAAGGGGTAATGGCCTGCGTTAGCGGCAGCCGATTCGGGCCGCCTCGCCTACCCGCGCCGGAAACGATCGTTTCTGGCCGGACGGCGACGGCATGCGGAAGATCAGTCTGCGATACCCGACCGGGTTTGGGTCGGGCGTACGCTGATGGTCTCGATCGCAGACGACAGGACGCCGACCATGGGTGACTCGGCACAGAGGCCGCGCAGTTCGCTCCTCTACGTGGAGGATGACGCCGACATCGCTGCGCTGACCGTCGAAGTGCTGGAAGACGTGTACGACGTCGAGCATGCCTCGGACGGCGAGACCGCGCTCCGTTTCGCGCTGAGCAGGCGATACGACGCCATGCTCGTCGATCGACGGCTCCCCGGCATGGACGGCGTCGATTTTATCCGTGCCGTGCGCACCGCGCACATCACGACCCCCATCCTGATGCTGACCGCGCTCGGTACCGTGGACGATCGTGTCACGGGGCTGGACGGCGGAGCGAACGACTACCTGGTGAAGCCCTTCGATTATGACGAGCTGCTGGCGCGCCTTCGGGCGCTGCGGCGCGCGTTCCGCGCTGAGGGGGTGCGTCGGCGCCTCGGCGAGTGGGTGTTCACGCCGGACGCCCAGGCCGCGTACGATCCATCGGGAATCCGAGTGGCTCTGACGGCGACGGAGAGCGCGCTCCTGGAGCTGTTGAGCACCAGCCCCGAGCACGTGTTCAGTCGGGACGAGATCCTCCGCGCCGTGTTCCATGAAGGAGACACGACGAGTTCGGTGGATACGTATGTGCACTATGTGCGGCGCAAGACGACTCCCGACATGATCGAGACCGTCCGCGCGCGCGGCTACCGTGCGGGAACACCGTCATGAGCGACGCCGATACGAGGCGGGTGCGACGCGCAGCGCTGTCCATCGGGCTCTGGGTCGGGATCTCGTCCGGGGTGATCGTCGCGATCGGCATCGGAGTGCTGATCGCCGTGGTGCTCTCCACGTCACGCCGCGAAGGCGAGGAGCACGGCGGCGGCTGGGTCGGCGGTCCCGCCGGGACGAGAGACGACTTCATCGTCGACATCGACGTGGTCGTGCCGACCGTGATCATCCTCGGGTTGATCGGCGTGGTGCTGCTCGGGGTGGTCGCCGCGGTCGCCGCGCGACGGTCGGTCCGCCCGCTCGGGGAGGCGCTGCGTCGGCAGCGGAACTTCGTGGCCGACGCGAGTCACGAGCTCCGCACGCCACTGACGACACTGACAAGCCGCGTCCAGGTACTGCAACGCCGTCACGATCGCGGCGAAGATATCGGGGCGGGCCTCACCGACCTCCGGCACGATGCGGACATGATGGCCGACGTACTCAACGATCTGCTGATCGCTGCGGAGGGGGAATCGATTCCCGATGGGAACGCGGACGTTGCGACAGCGGCAGCCGCAGCCGTAGCCGCGGTGACGACGAGCGCACAGGACTCCGAGGTCTCGCTCACGATCACGGTGGATCAGGAGGCGGAGGTGCAGCTGCCGGTCGTCACGCTCGTCCGCATCCTGGTCGCGCTGCTCGACAACGCAGTGCAGCACTCCCCCGCCCGCGGCACTGTCTCGATCCACATCGGGAGAGACCTCCGGAACGTGACGGTGCGCGTGATCGACGAGGGCTCCGGGATCGAGGGCATCTCCCCGGACCAGGTCTTCGAGCGGTTCGCGCGTCCGCGCGAGAGTGGACGCCCCCGCAGCTTCGGTCTCGGTCTCTCACTCGTGCGGGATGTCGCCCGCCGTGCCGGCGGTTCCATCGAGGTCGAACGATCGACGACATCCGGCACGACCTTCCTGCTCACACTGCCGGCTCATCCCTGAACGAGTGCGCATCCCCCGATCGGCTGCGCACCGGCCGTCGTCGTCTGCACATCAACCATCGTGGTGCCGAGCCAGCGGGTCACCCGACGATCATCGTCGACGACGATGCCGGTGCGGGATCCCGCGGCCGCAATCCACGAGCGGTCCGCTGGACCGGCCACCACAGCAGCGGTCGCCCAGACGTCCGCCTGTGTGAGACCGTCGGCCACGATCGTGGCCGACGCGACACCCGTCGCGGGGCGGCCGGTGCGCGGATCGAGGATGTGATGCCCGCGCTCCGCCGTCCCTGAGGTCGCCACCGCGCCGTTCACCACGTCGATCACCGCGATTATCTGGCTACGGTCGTGCGGGTCGGCGATTCCCACCTGCCATCGCCAGTCGACTCCCGCCGCCGTGAACAGCTGCAGGTCTCCGCCGGCGTTGATCCCGACCGCGGTCGCAGCTGACAGCAGCGGCTCGAGGTGCCGACGGCTCGCTGCTTCCACGGCCCAGCCCTTCACGTATCCGGTCGGGTCGAACCATCCGCGCCACCGGGCGGAGAACAGTCCGCCGGTGTCCTGTTCGGCGCGTTCGCAGGCATCTGCGACCAGCGACATCCTGCTGTCCGCATCCGCGATAGCGAGCTCACTGCGGCGAATGCGACTGATGTCGGAATCGGCGCGATACGTCGAGAACACCCGATCGATCTCGCGCAGTTCGTCGAAGCATGCTTGCACAGCCCGGTCGGCGCCCGCGTCGGTCGTCTCCTCCGGGCCGATCAGGTGGATGCTCATCGGGATGCCCATGATCTCTTCGACCCAGGCCCGCGTCCCCTCATTCGCGGTACGCATCAGCTCTGCGCCTGGTCGATCGCGCTCTGCAGCGACGAGAGATAGCCATCGCTCGTGTAGGTGGCGCCGGACACCATCTGGATCTTCGAGCTCTGAGCCTGGATCGTCTCCGAGACGAGCCTCGGGATCGCGGTGCCGTTGATCTGCCGATCCCGGCCGTTGCTGTTCGGGTAGTCGACCGCCTGCGCATCCGTTATCCGTCCGCCCGAGACGGTGATCTGCACCTGCACCGGCCCGTAGCGAGTCTGCGACGATGTGCCGGTGTAGGTTCCGTCGGCGAGGCCGGTGGCAGACGTGGTTCCCGAGTTCGAAGACGTGGTTCCTGAGCTCGACGTGGTTCCCGAGCCGCTCGCGCCGGTGTCGGCGGTCGTCGACGAACTGCCCGCTGTCGCCGCACTGGCGTCGGTCGGGGTGACCGCCTCCAGAGACGTTCGGTAGCTGAACAGCAGCACGAGGCCGCTGACGGTCGCGAGCAGCGTGTAGAGGATCTTCTTCATGGCCGTCTCCCTGCTCAGATAGTGAACGATTCGGAATGGATGCGATGGGCGGGGAACCCGGCGTCAACCAGGTCGCGCCTGAGGTCTTTCATCCAGGCCTCAGCGCCGCAGATGAACACGTCGTGGTCCTTCGGCTCCGGCACGAGGTGGTGGAGGAGATCTGCGCCCGACCATGCCTCGTGCGTGGCGGGAATCCAGCTCGATGCGCCAGAGGATCGCGGGCCGATGAACGGCAGGTAGCTCAGGCCACGGGTGCTGATGAGGTGAGCGATGGCCTCTTGCCGAAGTGCGTCCTCTGCCGCGGACTCCCGGGTGATGAGCATCGCGTCTCCCGGTCCGTAGAGTTCCGTCTCTAGCAGCGAGACGAGCGGTGCGACCCCGGCGCCTGCGCCGATCATGAGCAGCTTCGACCCGGTCCGACGCTCGCCGGTCATCTCTCCGTATGGTCCTTCCACGATGACCCTGGTGCCGGGGAGCAGCGCGGTGAGGCGTCGTGTACCGTCGCCCACCACACGGGCGGTCAATGTCAGCTCGCTTCCCGGCGCAGCGGAGAGCGAGAACGGGTGTCCGCGGGTCCAGCCCGGCCCATCGAGGAATCGCCAGACGAAGAACTGACCGGCCCTAGCGCCGAGCGTCGGAAGGTCGCGACCCGTAACCCGGATGGTGACCCCCCGAGCACCGTCCCACTCGACCCCTGCCACCCGCAGCGCCCGACGTGTGGACCGCAGCAGTGGCATGCCGATGCGGAACGCCAGCACCGATCCCGCGGCGAGGGCCCAGATCGACCACCAGTAGGCGGTCGCGATCGGCGAGGACAGGAAGTCGGCGCCCGTCCATAGCTGGTGCGGCAGCGCGAGCCCGACGCCCAGGTATGCATAGAGGTGCAGGAGGTGCCAGGACTCGTAGCGCAAGCGCCGCCGAGCACGCCGGATGGAGGTGACGACCACGAGCAGGATCAGCAGCGTGCCCACCGTGGCCAGGAGCATGCCCGGGTAGTCCCAGACGAACGACCAGAGCTGGACGAGAGGGTTGATGCCGGCTGCCATCGCGTAGCCCACCGCGAGCAGCGCGATGTGCGCGCCCATCAACCAGAAGGACCAGAATCCGACGAAGCGATGCAGCCGCGTGATCCCGTCGCGACCGAATCCGCGCTCGAACAGCGGAACGCGCGCCATCAGCAGCACCTGATAGAGCAGCAGATTCGCCGCGACCAGCCCGGTGAGGCGCCCGAACGTCGTGACGGTCTCGGCGTTGACGCCCAGGACTGCGGTCACTCCACCGCCGGCGACCCACAGAGCGACGACGAACAGGCTGGTCGCCCAGATCGCCGTGATCGCCGCTACACGCCAGACCTGCGCGCGGCCACGGGTCGCCCGCTGTGGCACCGGGGAAGCGGCGGGGGCGGAAGCACGGGTTCTCGTCGTCAGAGTGGTCATAGGGGAATCGTGCTGTCCCGACTCTGAGACGGGTCTAAGGAAGCGCCCCCGATAGAGGACTCATAGCTGTCTCTCAGGCAATGCCGCTCGTCCCTAGGAGCGTCCCGATCGCGAATGTGACCACTAGCGCGATCGCACCACCGAGCACCACCCTGATCGTGGGCCTGAGCGCGGGGTTCCCGCCGATCCTCGCGCTGATGAACCCGGTCAGCGCGAGCGCCAGCAGAACCACTGCGAACGCGACCTGCACGCGGATCTCCGGAGGCGGGAGCAGGATCGCCAGCAGGGGAAGCATCGCCCCGAGCGCGAAGGCGAGCGCTGAGGCCCCCGCCGCCGCCCAGGGGCTGACCACCTGGTTCTCGGAGATGCCGAGCTCCGCTTCGAGATGCGCGGTCAGCGGATCCTGCGCGGTGAGCTCCTCCGCCACGAGGCGCGCGGTCGCCGGGCGGAGACCCTTCGCCTGATAGATGCCCACCAGCTCCTCGAGCTCGGTCGCAGGATCATCGGCCAGCTCGCCTCGTTCCTTCTCGATCAGAGCCCGCTGGCTGTCTCGCTGACTGCTCACCGACACGTACTCCCCGAGCGCCATCGAGATCGCCCCACCGACGAGGCCGGCGACACCCGCCGCAAGCAGCGTCGCCGAATCGGTCGTCGCCCCCGCGACACCGACGACGAGCGACGCGACCGACACGATGCCGTCGTTCGCACCGAGCACCCCGGCCCTGAGCCAGTTGAGCCGCCCAGCGAGGTCGCCGCGGTGGGGCTCACCCGGATGCGTCGCCGACATCATCGTCCCGCTCCCTCTCCCGGCGCGGCGATGGAAGGCACATCCCGACGAAGCTCCCGCAGGAGGTCGAGCTGCATCCGATTGATTCCCATCAGCTCCTCGATCTCCCGCTTCGCTGCGAGGTTCGTCTCGTAGTCGTGCTCGGCGAGGGCCGCCGCGATGGCGTCCTGGCGTTTCGCCGCGATCAGCAGGATCGCCCCCTGCAGACCGGCGAGCATGCTGAGGAACAGGTTCAGCAGGATGTACGGGTAGGGATCCCATGTGACGGCCGTGACGTTGACTGCGGCCCACACGATCATGAACACGACGAATCCGCCGATGAAGAACCAGGAGCCCATGCCGTTGCGGAGCCGGTCAGCCGCACGCTCCCCACGAGTGAGCTGCTCTGCGTGCGCGGAATGCCAATTCGTGAGCGGTCGGGTCATCGGGCAAGAGTACGCCCACCACGAACGCACCCTCAGCTCGACCGCTAGCAGGTCCGGCCGCGGCAGCAGCCGAAGGCCCCTGCCAGAACGGGGTTCCGGCTCCCAATAGCGGCGACCGCCCGGGCAACCAAGTGACACCCGCGCCAGAAACGATCGTTTTCGGTGTGCTCTAACCGTTGCTAGTTTCCGCCAAAGCGTTGGGCGGTGCGTGTGCGTTGAGGTGTCGCACAACGCTACGCTTACAAGACGCCTCATCCCGTAATGCCTGGTAACAGCACAATTCCGAAAACGCCGGATGCGGCCGTGTCTCACAACTATGTGTCACAAGTTCCTGGGCGATTCCAGGTACAAGCCGTTAGTTGTGAGACACCGATCTCGAGCGGCTCACGCCGACGCGCGCACCACCAACTCGGTCGGCAGGATCGTCATCTTCTCCGGCTCGCCCCCGGCGAGACGGGAGAGCAGTACGGCGGCCATGGTCTCGCCCTGAAGGTACATCGGCTGACGCATCGTCGTCAGCGGCGGATCAGTCGAAAGCGCCACTGCAGAGTCGTCGAACCCGAGCAGCGCGACGTCCTCCGGCACCCGAAGCCCCACCGACCGCATGGCGTTCAGCGCACCGCGCGCCATGAGGTCGCTCGCGACGAAAATCGCGTCCGGAGTGCCGACCGAGAGGATGCGGCGCACAGCCTCCGCACCACTCGTCTCGCCGTAGTCGCCCTCTTCCTCCGCGAACGGGGTGAGTCCGGCATCCGAAAGCGCATCGCGGAAGCCCTGCACGCGATCGACCGACGCGAGCATGCTCAACGGACCCGAGATCGTCGCGATACGCGTGCGGCCTGAATCGATGAGGTGCTGCGTCGCGGTGCGAGACGCAGCGACGTTGTCGACGTCGACCACGTAGTCGCTCGGACGCCGGCGCAGCGGACGCCCGCCCCAGACGACCGGCACAGCATCCGCGATGCGATCGATGAATGCGTCGCTCGTGTGATGCGAGACGATCAGTGCGCCGTCCACGCCGCCGTTGCGCACGAAGCTCGTCATCTTGTCGCCAGGGTCATCGCTCGCGATCAACAGGTTGAGCAGGTAGTCCGAGCCGCGGAGCGCACCGGTGATACCGGCCACGATCGATGCGAAGAAGGGGTCGCCGAAGAAGCGCGTCGTGTCTTCCGGCACGATCAGGGCGATCGCGTGGGTCTGCTTCGACGCCAACGAACGCGCTGCGCGATTGGGCACGTAGTTCAGGTCGGCGATCGCCGTCTGCACGGCCGCGAGCGCCTCGGGGCTGACCGCAGTCGACCCGTTCACCACCCGCGACACGGTCGAGCGTGACACTCCGGCGGTGGCCGCCACCTCTTCGATCGTCGCGCGTGACGGCACTGCTCTCCCTTCGGTCGACGCGGTCAGAGAGCCCGCGCGGCAATGATGCGAGCGTACTCCCGACCGCTGTCCTTGAGGCTGCGCGCCTGGGTGTCGTAATCGACGCGGACGATGCCGAACCGCTTGTCGTAGCCCCAGGCCCACTCGAAGTTGTCGAACATCGACCAGTAGAAGTAGCCGCGCACGTCGACACCGGCATCGGCCGCATCCAGCACCGCACCGAGATGCAGGCGCAGGAACTCGGTGCGATCCGCATCGTGCACGCGCGTCTCGCCGTCCTCGACGACGGCGACGTCGTCGTACGCGGCGCCGTTCTCGGTCATGTACAGCACGGTTCCCGCCGGCTCGGCGTACTCGGTCCAGACGCGCTGCAGCAGGCGAGTGAGCCCCTCCGGCTGCACCTCCCAGTTCTGCGCCGTGCGCGGCAGCCCGCGCTCGACCGAATGGATGCCGTCGTTCGACGGGTACGGGCTGCGCCTCGCCCTCTCAGTCGTCGGCCCACCGGATACGGGAGGCACGGCCGGAGCCCGACCGGACAGAAGATCGCCGTGGTAGTAGTTGACACCCTGGGTGTCGATCTTCTGCGAGATCGACACCAGGTCGCCGTCGTGGATCGCCGCCTCGAACCGCGCGACGGCATCCGGATCGACGCCACGGATGTCTTCGACGATGTCTGCCGGGTACGAGCCGCGGTAGATCGGGTCGAGGAACCATCGGTTGAACTGGCCGTCCACTCGGCGCACAGCGTCGGCGTCGGCTGGCCTGTCGGGATCGGCGGGGTCGGCGACCGTGTGGTTCAGCGTGATGCCGAGGTTCAGCGAAGCGTCGCGGCCGCGCAACTCCTGCACCGTCAGGCCGTGCGCGAGCAGCAGATGATGCGAGGCCAGCAGACCCTCGGCCACGCTCGTGTGACCCGGCGCGTGCTCACCGCCCGTATATGAGAGGAACGACGAGCACCACGGCTCATTCAACGTCGTCCACACGTTCACCCGATCGCCGAGCGCGTCATGCATGTTGCCTGCGTACTCGAGGAAGCGGTCGACCGTGTCGCGGTTCGTCCATCCGCCCTTGTCCTGGAGCGCCTGCGGCATGTCCCAGTGATAGAGCGTGAGCCACGGCAGGATGTCGGCGCCGAGCAGCTCATCGACGAGTCGGCTGTAGAAGTCGACACCCTTTGCGTTGACCGCGCCGCCGTCGGGGCGCACTCGCGACCACGAGGTCGAGAAGCGGTACGTCTGCAGGCCGAGCTCGGTCATGAGCGCGACGTCTTCGGGGTAACGGTGATAGTGATCGCACGCGACGTCGCCGCTCTCACCTCCGACGACGGCACCGGGAACGCGGGCGAACGCATCCCAGATCGAATCGGTGCGACCGTCCTCGTGGGCGGCGCCCTCGATCTGGTAGGCAGCAGTCGCTGCTCCGAACAGGAAGTCCTCGGGGAAGGGGCGGGTCATAGAGGTCATCCTTTCACCGCGCCGGCCATGATCCCGCTGACGAGCTGCTTGCCTGCGACCACGAAGAGCACGAGCAGGGGCAGGGTCGCGAGAACAGCGCCGGTGAGCACGATCGAGTAGTCGACGTAGTATCCCGACTGCAACTGGCTCAGCGCGGTCTGCAGGGTCGGGTTCTGGGGCGGGAGAACGATCAGCGGCCAGAGGTAGTCGGTCCATGCGGTTATGAATGTGAACAGACCGAGGATCGCCATCGCCGGGCGTGCGGCGGGGAGGCCGACAGTGAGGAACGTGCGGAACTGGTTCGCGCCATCCATGCGCGCCGCCTCGATGAGCTCATCCGGGATGACGTCGACGAGGTACTGACGCATGAAGAACACGCCGAACGCCGTGACGAGCGTGGGGATGATCACCGCGCCGACGGATCCGGTCCAGCCGAGCTCGCGCATCACCATGAACAACGGGATGATGCCGAGCTGCGTCGGGATCGCCATCGTCACGATGACGAAGATCATCAGACCGTCGCGTCCTTTGAAACGCAGCTTCGCGAACGCGTAGCCGGCAAGGGTGGAGAAAGTCACCACCGACAGTGTGATGACGCTGGAGATGAGAACCGAGTTGCCCAGGGCCAGCCAGAACGGGATGGCGTCGAGGACCTTGGCGGCATTGGTGAAGAAATTGCCACCGGGGATGAGGGGAAGCGTCTCGCCGCGCGTGGCGTTCGTGCCGCTGGCGACGACGATCGACCACCACAGCGGGTACACGCTTCCGATGATGAACGCGGCGAGCAATCCATAGGTGAGGAATCCGGGGCGGCTGCCGATGCCGGCAGTGCCACCCGTCATCCCTCGTCGGCGGCGGATCTTCTCGGGCACGCTCAGGGCCTGGGTGGCGCTCATCGAGTCAGCTCCTTCGTCGTGCGGCGGGCGCGGCGTCGTGCAGCCCTGTTCTTGGGTGCGTCACCCGTCGAGATGCCCCTCGAGATGAGGAAGTTGATCACGCCGATCCCGACGATCAGCAGGAACAGCAGGATTGCGACGGCGGATGCTTCGCCCAGATTCCGGCGGAAGAACGCCATCTCCCAGAGGAACAGCACAGTGGTCTGGAACTGGCGATCGCTGCCGCCCGTGCCTCCTGCCGTGGACACATCGAACAGGCGCGGTTCGGCGAAGATCTGCAGACCACCGATCGTCGCGGTGATGATCACGAAGATGAGGGTCGGACGAATGGTCGGGATGGTGATCGAGAAGAATCGACGGATCGGGCCGGCGCCGTCGATGGCAGCGGACTCGTACAGGTCGCGGGGCACTGCCTGCATGGCCGCGAGCAGGATCAGGGCGTTGTAGCCGGTCCACCGGAAGTTCACCATGGTCGCGATTGCGAAGTGGGAGAGGAACGTGTTGTTCTTCCACTCCTGATCGACGATGCCGATCAGGTTCAGCAGGTTGTTGGCGAGGCCGTCGGCCTCGTTGAAGATGCTGGAGAAGATGATCGCGACGGCAACAGGTGTCACCACGAACGGGATGAGAACACTCATGCGCCAGAACGTCGGTGCGCGAAGTCCGCGGTCCAGCAGGTAGGCCACGGCCAGTGCGACAGCGAGCTGCGGAATTGCGGAGAGCAGGAAGATGCTCAGGGTGTTGAGGATCGAGTTCCAGAACATCGAGTCGCCGAGAACCTCGCTGAAGTTGCCGAAGCCGACGAAATCGCCCTGGCCTGTGAGGAGGTCCCAGTCGAACACTGCCACGTAGACGGTGTAGATCAACGGGAACAGCCCGACCAGACCGAACACCAGGAAGAACGGCGAGATGTAGAAGTAGGGCGACGCGTTCTGATCGAAACGCGAGACACGATGACGCCAGGAGGGCTTCCCTGCGTCGATCGGGTTCTTCGGCGCCGCGGTTACCTTGTCCCGGCGCTGGGCGGTGAGAGTCATGTGTCCTGCCTCGGAAGGATTGCACGATTCAGGTCGCACTTCTTGTCGGTATGGCGGCGCCAAAGCGACAGAAAGTGCGACCTGAACGTGATCGGATGGGTCAGTCGACGAGTTCGTTCAGCAGTGTGAGAGCCTGCTCCCACGCGCCGTTGGTGTCGGTCTCTCCACGGTCGAGAGCGCTCAGCGGCGGGCCGAACACGTTCTCCTGAATGACGGAGTCATCCGTGCCCTTGAACTGCGCGACGACGCCCTTTGCACGCTCCGCGAGGATCGCACCGGTGGGTGCGTCGTTGAAGAGTTCGTTCGGCGCCGCGGCAGCGGCGATATCTTCCTGCGCCTTGATCGTCGACGGGAAGTTACCTGCGGCCGTGGACTGTTTGATCTGCTGGTCAGGCTGGGTCAGCCAGTCGGCGAGCGCCGCGGCTGCTTCCTTGTGCTCAGAGCTTTCCGGAACGGTGAGGAATGAGCCGCCCCAGTTGGTCGGTCCCCCGGGGAACGCGTCAGCGAAGTCCCAACCCGTCGAAGCGTCGCCGCCGCCTGACTCGAGCTTGCCGGCGATGTTTCCCAGCATCCAGCCGGGGCAGACGAAGGTCGCGAAGCTGCTGTCGACGAACGATTTGCCGCCGTTCCAGTCCCATGCGGCCTCTGCGGCGGACTGGCCGCCCTCGGTCGCTGCACCGAGCAGTTCGAAACGCTCCTTGAGCTCGGCGTTGCCCTCGACGTTCAGCTCGCCGTCTGCCGTGTAGTAGCCCTCGTCGAGCTGGTTGACCATCGAGTTCCAGACGAAGCCGGAGTGGTCGTACCAGGCCTTGCCGGTCTTATCCGTGTACTCCTGGCCGACCTTGAAGTAGTTCTCCCAGTCGCCGTTGAGCAGCTCTGCGACCGATTCGCGGTCGCTGGGGAGGCCCGCAGCTTCGAATGCCGGTCCGTTGTAGCAGATACCACTCGGGCCGATGTCGGTGCCATAGCCGATCACACGGCCGTCGGCGTCGGTGCCCTGGTCGTACTTCCACTCCAACCAGTCGTCCTTGCGGTCTTCGATGCCGTAGTCGCGCAGGTCGACGAACAGGTCGGAGACCCCCATGATCTCGCCGAGCCAGCCCTCTTCGATCGCGACGATGTCGCTGAGGCCGCCGCCTGCACCGATCTTGGTGAAGGTGTCGGTGCGGGCGTTGCCGCCGGTGTCGATGTTGGTCGCCTCGATCGTGACGTTCGGGTTCTCTTCCTCGTACTGCTTGTAGAGGTCCTCGTAGCCGAACGTGCCGAACGTGGTGATGGTCAGCGTGACGTCTTCATCGGCGTTGCCGCCGGGGGTGTCGCCGTCTGCAGCTGCTGAACAGCCGGCGAGGGCGAGAGCGGAGACGGATGCGACGGCGACTGTCGTCAGGATCCGTCGGCGGGCGCGTGTGTTCACAGGTCACTCCTTTGTGGGTCATGCAGTGGTGGTTCGGGATGTGCGTTCGCGTCGTGCGGTACCCGCTCCTGTGGGAGCGCTCCCACGAACGTGAATGCCACTTTATGGGAGCGCTCCCACGGATGTCAAGCGTCAGCCTTCACGAGGCCGGGATCCGTCGGATCCGCGCAACTGAAGTAGCCTTGGCCGGTGCCCTCCGCCGAACTGTCCCCCGCTCTCACCCGCGCCGAATCACTGATCCGCAGCATCCCGGACTACCCGGAACCCGGCATCCTGTTCCGCGACATCACTCCGCTGCTGGCGGATGCCGAGGCGCTGCGCGTGACGACCGAGGCGATCATCGAGCCCTTCGCCGGTCAGTTCGACGTCATCGCCGGCATCGAGGCACGCGGATTCCTCATCGCGAGCGCAGCCGCCATCGCCGCAGGCGTCGGCCTGATCCCGATCCGCAAAGCCGGCAAGCTGCCCCGGCCCGCGGCATCCGTCGACTACGCCCTCGAGTACGGCACCGCGACGGTCGAGATGCACGACGATCTGCCGATCGGCTCACGAGTGCTCTTGATCGACGACGTTCTCGCGACCGGCGGCACGCTGGCAGCCGGACGCCAGCTGATCGAGCGACTCGGATCGCACGTCACAGGCATCTCCGTGCTGTTCGAGATCGACGGGCTGGGCGGGCGCGACCTCATCGGCGACCTGCACACCGTCTTCCACTCGGCCTGACGCCCCGGCACTACTTCCCGGATGCGGCCGGAGGCATCGCGAGGTCGGCCGGCGCGACGCCGCGATCGATCGCGGAGCGGATGGATGCCGCGGCATGCGCCAGGCTGCTCACCGCGACGAGTTGTCGAGCACGCGCGTTGACGGCGAGAAGCATCCTCCTGGCGACCTCGTCACGCGACCCGTCCGGCCGGAGCGCGGCGATGTTGCGACCGACGAGCGGCTCGAGCGCGTCGGCGTACTCCATGAGCTCTTCGACGTCGTAGTCCAGGCCGACCGCCGACGCCTGTGCGAGCGCGAGCGCGAGGCCCTGCTCTGCCGCACCGGGATAACCGCGCCAGTCGCGGCGCCGCATCAGCTCATGCGTGCGTTCACGGAAGACCTCGTGGTCAGGGTCGGAGGCGACTCCCTCCGAGATTCCGAGCGCGAACGCCTGGCACGCGTTCATCACCTCGAGCGTCGCCGCATCCGAGTCGATCACATCGGTGAGCGACCTGATCGCGGCCGTCGAGGCGTTGTACGAATCACGCAGCACGACGATCAATCGCGCCCGATCGACGTGCCGCTGCTCGTACACCGCCGTGGTGCGATTGCGCAGCCGTCCACTCGGCAGGATCCCCACTCGGATCCAGTGCTTGAGGGTCGTCGTGCTGACTCCACTCTGCACGGCGAGCTCTTTGAGCTTCATGCGTCCTCCCCCTCGAGGTCGACCGTTGGAGAGTGGCGAGCCCTGCAACTCTCCACGATGCGACTTCTGTGCGATGACTCTAGCCTGCCAGTGGAGGGACTCTGTCGCCGCTGGGGATGCGCGGGCGGGAGCTTCGATGATCGGGGGGTCATCGACTTGCCCGGGCGGATACACCAAGGGGGTGCGTCATCCGCTCGGGCACTCCCGCCAGACAGTAGGCGCCTCCACCCTGCGCATCCGTCGGTCACCACCCGGACGGCTAGACTGGAACGGCCCGCCTTCCCGCGACTTCCGGAGCCTTCAATGCCCACCATCGTCGTCGACGTCATGCCCAAGTCCGAACTGCTCGACCCGCAGGGGAAGGCCGTCTCCGGCGCTTTCGCGCGTCTGGGCGTGGAGGGCTTCAGCGATGTGCGCATCGGCAAGCGCTTCGAGCTCACGGTCGACGGCGAGGTCACGGATGCCGTGCTCGCCGAGGTGAAGAAGCTCGCCGATGACGTGCTCTCCAACGCGGTCATCGAAGATGTCGTCGGCATCGAGGTCGTCGAATGACGGTCCGCATCGGCGTCATCACCTGGCCGGGATCGCTCGACGACCGCGACGCGCAGCGCGCGATCCGCCTCGCCGGTGCCGAGCCCGTCGCCCTGTGGCACGGCTCGCACGATCTCGAGGGCGTCGATGCTCTGGTGCTGCCCGGCGGCTTCAGCTACGGCGACTACCTGCGCGCCGGAGCCATCGCGGCGCTGTCACCGATCATGACCGAGGTGAAGGATGCTGCCGCATCGGGCATGCCGGTGCTCGGAATCTGCAACGGTTTCCAGATGCTCGTCGAGGCGCACCTGCTGCCCGGCGGACTGATCCGCAACGACCACCAGCACTTCGTCCGCCGCGACCAGAAGCTCACGGTCGAGAATGTCTCAACGGCCTGGACGAGCGAATTCGCCGCCGGCCAGGAGATCGTCATCCCGCTGAAGAACGCAGACGGCGGCTACATCGCCTCGGAGGAGACGCTGGATCGCATCGAGGGCGAAGGCCTCGTGGCGTTCCGCTACGCGGGCGTGAACCCCAACGGATCACTGCGCGACATCGCCGGCCTCACCAGCGAAGCAGGCAACGTCGTCGGCCTCATGCCGCACCCCGAGCACGCGACCGAAGCCGGCTTCGGACCGAACACCTCCGAGGCCATGCGCTCCGGCACCGACGGCCTGGCGTTCTTCACGAGCGCGATCGCTGCCGTCAGTCGCGTCGCGGCGTAGCCGCTGCCCCCGCAATTCTGGCGGCCCATCGCAACTCTGGCGGCCCCAGATGCCACCCGTGGCCGCCAGAGTTGACAGTGGCCGCCAGAGTTGACTTCGATCAGACGCCGAGCTCTGTCCTGATGCGGCTCAGGTGCGCGGCGAACGCCTCGTCGTGGATGAGGTCATCCTCGGTGAGTACCCGGTACGGCCGCTCGAGTATGCCGTCGCCCGGGCGGACGTCGAGATGCGCCGTGTCGAATCCCTCGGCGTGGAGCTGATCGGCCATCAGGTAGTCGCTGCGTGAATCGCCGACGCTGAGCCACCGGCGGGGCATCGGCCCGTGCGCGCGGAAGTGCTCCAACGCGCGCTGCGCAGCGTGATCCTTGTCGAGGCGGATCGACTCGATGTCGGTGGAGATCACGGTCGGGTCGATGCGGAAGGGAACAGCACCGTCGGCGTCGGGCGCCGACAGAGCCGCGTAGCGCAGCCCGATGCCCTGCGCGGTCAGGATGCGGAAGGCCTCGTCCTGGAAGTCCTGCTGAGCTCGACGGTACTCCTCGGGCCCGACATCCGTGCGCTGTTCCACCGAGATCATCGCGCGCTTGGTCTCATCGAAGAACATGGTGTCGGCGAAGCGCCGTTCGACCAGCTCGCGGATCGCATCGACAGCATCCGCACCGAGCGCCACCGTCTGATCGATCGTCGGCTCACCCATGCCGTCGGCGGCGATCGTCGACCAGGCGCCGCCCTTCTCGAACACGCCGAACATGCGCGCTCCGGGTCGACTCAGAGCCTCGCGCAGCCCGGCATCCTGAAGAGCGGGGATGACCACGTCGGCGATGAACTCATGCGAACGCCCGGTGATGAAGGCGATCGGCACGCCCTCCGCGACGAGCTCGACGATGTCGCGGGCGATCGATCCGATCGCGATGGTGCGAGTGACTGGGCTGGCGACGGGGCCGTCGACGTCGAGAAGGAGTCCGAGGTCAGGAGGATTCACTCTCTCAGCCTAGGCACTCCGGCCGCGCGCTTTCGCCAGACGCGAGTCAGATCCCCGCGGGAGGCCAGACGCCGATCAGCACGGCCATGATCACGACCGTGACGAGCTCGTGCGCGATGTTCATCGTGGTCAGTGCGGTCGGTCGACCCTCGAATGCGTCGTGGGTGATGAAGCGGGCGGCGGTGAAGCCTGCCCACAGCAGGATCGCCGTCACGACCGCTGCGACGAAGAACGAGCCCTCGTAGAAGTGCCAGGCGATGGCGGATGCTCCGGCGAGAACCCATGCGGTCACGAAGCTCACGATCACGGTGGTGACGATCGGCCACACGGCGTTCTTCGCCGAGCCCGTCATGTCGACGTTCGCGAGCTTCGCCCAGCGGGTGCCGAACACCTTCGGCGTGTACCAGACCGACCCGACGATCATGCTCGAGATCATCGCCAGCAGCACCGCCCAGTAGTTGATCTCCGGAATCATGGCTCCTCCTCGGCACTCGAGCGACCGGGGGTCGCCTCTGCCGCTGACGCTACTCCCTGAACCGAGCGGGATCGATAGGCTCGACGTGTGAGTCTCTTCGTCACCGTTCCCACCGCCCGCCTCGCCGAGAACATCGGCGCGCTGCCCGAGGGCGTTGAGCTCGAGGTGTGGGACTTCCAGTCCGCCGCGCCTCGGCAGAGGATCGACCTCGTCGTGCCGCCGTACATGGGCGGATCGTCGGCTCTGTCGGCGCTGATGGGACTCGACGTCGGCCTCGTGCAGAGCCAGTCGATCGGCTACGACGGTATCGATGAGAAGCTGCCCTCCGGCATCCCGTTCGCGAACGCGGCGAGCGTGCACGAGACCTCGACCGCCGAGATCGCCCTGGCCCTGGCCCTGGCCGCGCAGCGGCAGTTCTCCCGCTTCGTGCTCGCACAAGAGCACGGCGAATGGGCCCCGGTCTTCGCCGAGAGCCTGGCCGACCGCCGCGTGCTGCTGGTCGGTTTCGGCGGCGTCGGCGAGGCGATCGCCATGCGCCTCGAACCGTTCGAGGTCGAGCTGACCGTCGTCGCCCGCACCGCCCGCCCGGTGTGGCACGAACGTCTCGGACGAGTGCAGGTGCATGCCATCGAAGAGCTCGCCTCGTTGTTGCCGAAGGCGGAGATCGTCGTGCTTGCGCTGCCCGGCGGCGACGAGACGCGCCACCTGTTCGACGATGAGACGCTCGCGCTCTTGCCCGACGACGCGCTCATCGTCAACGTCGGTCGCGGCACGCTCATCGACACGGATGCCCTTGTGCGCCAGAACGGACGCATCCGCGCCGCGCTCGACGTGATGGATCCCGAGCCGCTCCCGGCGGAGCATCCGCTCTGGAAGACCGAGGGCGTTCTCATCTCACCGCACGTCGGAGGCGCTTCGACCGCGATGAATCCGCGCATCGCCAGACTCATCCGCAAGCAGATCGAGCGGATGCTGCGCGGCGACGCTCCGGTGAACGTCGTGATCGACGGCCGCTGACACCCCACCGGCCTCACCGAACCGATTCGAACCGATTCGATCCGGGCGCTCGCGGAACTGTAAGCGCTTGCAGTAGGCTCGTCGCATGACAGAGCTTGAGCAGTTCGCCGCCCCCGGAGCAGAGTGGTGGCGCAGCGCCGTCATCTACCAGATCTACCCGCGCTCGTTCGCGGATGCATCCGGTGACGGCATCGGAGACCTTCCCGGCATCACGGGCCGCCTCGATTCGCTGAAGGAACTCGGCGTCGACGCGATCTGGCTGAGCCCGTTCATGACGAGCCCGCAGAAGGATGCCGGCTACGACGTCGCCGACTACCGCGATGTCGATCCGATCTTCGGGACCCTCGCCGACTTCGACGAGATGATCGCGCAGGCGCACGCCCGCGGCATCCGCCTGATCGTCGACCTCGTGCCGAACCACTCCTCCGACCAGCACGTCTGGTTCCAGCAGGCTCTCAAGGCCGGCCCCGGCAGCCCCGAGCGCGCCCGCTACGTGTTCCGCGACGGCAAGGGTGAGAACGGCGAGCTGCCCCCGAACAACTGGGAGAGCGTCTTCGGCGGCGGCATGTGGGAGCGGGTCACCGAAGCCGACGGCGCCCCCGGCCAGTGGTACCTGCACATCTTCGATGCGAGCCAGCCCGACTTCGACTGGACGAACGAGGAGGTCAAGGAGGAGTTCCGCTCGATCCTGCGCTTCTGGCTCGACCGCGGCGTCGACGGCTTCCGCGTCGATGTCGCCCACGGCATGGTCAAGGAAGCCGGTCTCCCCGACTACGCCCCGGTGGCGGACGCCGACTCGATGGGCGGCGGCGAAGCCAGCGTGCCCTATTGGGGTCAGGACGGCGTGCACGACATATACCGCGACTGGCATAAGGTGCTCGCCGAATACGACGGCGACCGCGCCCTCTGCGGCGAGGCCTGGCTGCCGACGCTCAAGCAGACCGCTCTCTGGGTGCGTCCGGACGAGATGCATCAGACGTTCAACTTCCCGTACATGATGACCGCGTGGGATGCCGAGCTGATCGGCGACGTCATCCGCGAATCACTCGACGAGTTCGGCAAGGTCGGCGCCCCGAGCACCTGGGTGCTCTCGAACCACGATGTCGTCCGGCACGCGTCGCGCCTGGCGCTCACGGCCGACAACCCGCAGGGCGAGGGCATCGGACCCGAGTCGGCCGGCAAGCCCGACCCGGTCGTCGGCCTCTCGCGCGCACGCGCCGCGACGACCGTGATGCTCGCGCTTCCCGGCTCGTCGTACCTCTACCAGGGTGAGGAACTCGGCCTGCCCGAAGCGATGGAGATCCCCGACGAGTTCCGTCAGGACCCGACCTGGTACCGCACGAACGGCAAGCGGTACGGGCGCGACGGATGCCGCGTGCCGATCCCGTGGGAGGCGGCGGCGCCGGCCTTCGGCTTCAACACGACCGGTGATGCGTGGCTGCCGCAGCCGGCGGAATGGGCGTCGTTCGCCCGCGATGCCGAAGAGGCTGACGGCACGTCGACCCTCAACCTCTACAAGCAGCTGCTGCAGTTGCGCCGCGAGCGTGCGCTCGGTGTGGGTTCGCTCGTCTGGGAGGACCTCGCCTCGTCCGCAGTCGCGTTCCACCGCGGCGACCTGCACGTCGCGGTGAACATCGGAACGGAGCCGCTGGAGCTCGGTGACGACGTCACCTTCGTCGTGCAGAGCCAGCCGTTCGACGGCACCGCCCTGCCGGTCGACCACGCCGCCTGGTACACGAAGGCCTGATCGCATTCCATGGTGAGCATCGATGAGGTCGCGCGACTGGCCGGCGTCTCCACGGCGACGGTCTCGCGCGCCCTCAGCGGTCGCGGTCACGTCTCCGCGGCGTCGCGCGACCGCGTGCGCGCCGCGGCGCAGACCCTCGGCTACGTGGTGTCGTCGCGCGCCTCATCGCTCGCCTCCGGCCGCACCAGGAACATCGGCGTGGTGGTGCCCTACCTCGATCGCTGGTTCTTCAGCACGGTACTGTCGGGCGTCTCCAGCGCATTGATGCGCGCCGGCTACGACATCACCCTGTACAACATCACGGCCGACGAGGACGTGCGTCGCAACGTCTTCGATACGGCACTGCGGCGTCAACGGGTGGATGCCGTGATCGCGGTGTCCATCGAACTCGACGACGACGAGACGACCCGTCTGCTCGAACTCGGACTCCCTGTGATCGCGATCGGCGGGCCGAACCCGAAACTCGACACACTGACGGTCGATGACGGCGCGCTCGCGCAGCTGGCGACCGAGCACCTGCTGGGGCTGGGCCACACGGCGATCGCACACATCGGTGCGAATCCCGAGTTCGACATCGACTTCCACATCCCGTCCCAGCGCCGGCTCGGCTTCGAGAAGGCGCTGGCGGATGCCGGGATAATGCTGAACCCCGCGTTCCTCGAACCGGCCGACTTCACCGTCGACGGCGGGTACCGTGCCGCCAAGCAGTTGCTCGGCAGGCCAGGACCACGACCGACCGCCGTGTTCGCGGCATCCGACGAGATGGCGATCGGTGCGATCCTCGCGGCGCGCGATCTCGGCTTCCGCGTGCCGGAGGACCTCTCGGTCGTCGGCATCGACGGTCACGAACTCGGCGAGTTCTTCCAGCTCACGACGGTCGACCAGTTCCCACTCGGTCAGGGAGAGCGGGCGGCCGCAGCCGTGCTGGCGAAGCTCGAGGACGCCCCGCTCGTCCCCGCCCCCGGCGCCTTGCCGTACGAGCTCATCGTGCGAGCAACGACGGCGAGAGCGCGGGGATTCAGTGAGGATCCCGTTCTCGACGTCGGCGAACCGGCGTGAAGATCTCGTCAGGATCCTGTTGCGGATGACCACCGTCGCGGAGCGATCCGCTCAACGTCGCTGAGCGAGGTCATCGCGACTAGACTTGCATCTCGGAGTGTCGGGAAGCCTGGTCGACGTCATCGTTCGTCGACCAGAATGGCACTCATGTCGCCCACTCCCCCGCGCTTCGCCCGTGTGCGAAGCATCTTCCCCTCGGCATCCCGAGAGGAATCGATCCGCGTCACCGAGATCCTGCGCAAGGAGACGGTCGGCGGCATCCTGCTGGTCGTCTTCGCGGCCATCGCGCTGATCTGGGCCAACTCGCCCTGGGCAGACTCGTACTTCGCGATCCGTGATTTCGAGATCGGCTACGAACCGTGGCAGCTGCGGCTCTCGCTGGGCGCGTGGGCCGCGGACGGCCTGCTCGCGGTCTTCTTCTTCCTCGTCGGACTCGAGCTCAAGCGCGAGTTCGTGGCCGGCGACCTGCGAAAGCCCAGCACCGCCATCGTGCCGGTGGTGGCCGCCGTGGGCGGCGTCGCCGTCCCCGCGCTCCTGTACGTCGCCGTGGTGGGCACGACGACGAGCGAAGCACGCGGATGGGCCATCCCGACGGCGACCGACATCGCATTCGCCGTCGCCGTCCTCGCGCTCATCGGATCGCACCTGCCCAGCGCGCTGCGCATCTTCCTGCTCACGCTCGCCGTCGTCGACGACCTCATCGCGATCGGGATCATCGCGATCTTCTACACGGAGTCGATCGAGCTCATACCGTTGCTGCTCGCGCTGGTCGCGATCGCGGTTTACGGCGCGATCGCACAGCGCTTCCGACAGCTGTTCGATGTTCGTCCTGGGGCCGCGTGGCTGATCCTGCTGCCGATCGGATTCACCGCCTGGGCCCTGATGCATGCGTCGGGGATCCACGCCACGATCGCCGGCGTGCTGCTCGGATTCACGATCCCCGTGCTGCACAAGAAGGCGGATCGGTCGGAGGATGCCGGACCGGGCCTCGCCGAACTCTTCGAACACCGATTCCGCCCGCTGTCCGCGGGATTCGCCGTCCCGGTGTTCGCGTTCTTCTCCGCCGGCGTGGCGATCGGCGGTCCCGAGGGCTTCGTCTCCGCGCTCACGGATCCGGTACTGATCGGGATCGTCCTCGGTCTCGTGATCGGCAAACCCCTCGGCATCACGGCAGCCACCTGGCTCATCACCAGGATCCGCCGCATCAACCTCGATCCGTCCCTGAAGTGGATCGACATCGCCGGCGTCGGAGTGCTCGCCGGGATCGGGTTCACCGTCTCACTGCTCGTCGCCGAACTGAGCTTCGCCGCCGGCAGCCCGCACTACGATCACGGCAAGGTGGCGATCCTGACCGCCTCCGCCCTGGCCGCGGTGCTCGCGGCGGTCGTGCTCGGGGTGCGCAATCGGCGCTACCGGAAGGCCGAAGAGTGCGAGTCGGACCGTCAGCCATGACCCACGCGACCACACCACGGGCAACGCCGTGCGGATCCCGGAAGAGATCGACTCCGCCTGAATCAGCGTCCAGCGCCTTCTGATCACGCCGGCGGGAAGCCGCCGCTCAGCCTGCCGTGGAACAATCCGCTGGCCTCGTTCAGCCCGAACAGTTGCACGCTCTTGCCATGCTGGGCGTACTTCGTCTCGATGGCATCGAGCGCGGCGACGGTCGAGGCGTCCCACACGTGCGAGCGCGACATGTCGATGATGACGCGGTCGGGATCCGCCGCGTACTCGAACTGCGTCGTGAGGTCGTTGCTGCTGGCGAAGAACAGTTCGCCGTCGACGACGTAGTGCGCGATGTCATCCGATACGGTGCGGGTGACGGTGACGAAGTGCGCGACGCGCCTGACGAACAGGACGGATGCCACGATCACGCCGGCCACGACGCCGATGGCGAGGTTGTACGTGATGACGACCGCCAGCACGGTCACGAGCATGACGAAGGTCTCGCTCTTCGGCATCCGTTTCAAAGTCGACGGACGGATGCTGTGCCAGTCGAACGCCCCGATCGCGATCATGATCATCACCGCGACGAGCGCGGCCATCGGGATCGTCGCCACGAAGTCGCCGAACACGACGACCAGCAGGAAGAGGAAGACACCGGCGAAGAACGTCGAGATGCGGGTGCGGGCCCCGGATTTCACGTTGATCATCGTCTGGCCGATCACCGCGCAGCCGCCCATGCCGCCGAAGATGCCGGAGAGCACGTTCGCGACGCCCTGCGCCCAGGCCTCACGCGTCTTGCGGGAGTGCGTGTCGGTGATCTCGTCGACGAGTTTCGCGGTCATCAGCGATTCGAGGAGCCCGACGACGGCGACGCCGAGGGCGAACGGAGCGATGATCGTGAAGGTCTCCCAGGTGAGCGGCACGTTCGGGATGAACAGCTCGGGAAGGCTGCGCGGCAGCTCGCCCTGATCGCCGACGGTCGGCACGTTGATCGCGAACACGATGACCACGGCGGTGACGATGACCACCGAGACCAGCGGCGCAGGAATGATCTTGGTGATCTTCGGCATGAAGATCATGACGAGGATGCCGAGCGCCACGAGCGGATACACCAGCCATGGCACGTTCAGCAGGTGCGGTACCTGCGAGCTGAAGACGAAGATGGCGAGCGCGTTGACGAACCCCGTCATGACGCTGCGGGGGATGAAGCGCATCAGCTTCGCGACGCCGAGCACCGCGAGCAGCACCTGGAAGACGCCGGCGAGCAGCACGGTGGCGATGAAGTAGTCGATGCCGTACAGGGGCGCGACCGGCGCGATGACGAGGGCGACGGCGCCGGTGGCAGCGGTGATCATCGCCGGTCGCCCACCGAGGAACGAGATCGCCACCGCCATGATGAACGACGAGAACAGCCCGACCTTCGGGTCGACCCCGGCGATCACCGAGAAGGCGATGGCCTCCGGGATCAGCGCGAGGCCGACGACGAGGCCGGCGAGCACCTCACGGGTGAGTATGCGCGGCGACTTCAGTGCAGTGAGCACTGATGGGTTCGCACGGTAGCGGGTGCGTTCGTCGGCTGTGGTCACGAGAGTCAACCCTATTCCTGACGAGAGCAGCCTCGAACACGTGAGCCGTCGACATCCTGGCCGATCGGCCGATGTCTCAGGCGGGAGTCGCACTGTTGAGCTCCGGCCTCACGAACGACGAGATCGGCGAGAGGCTGTTCGTGTCGCTGGGCACGGTGAAGGCCCACATCGGCGCGATCCTGACGAAGCTGGGCGTGCGCAATCGTGTGGAGGCGGCGATGTGGGCCTACGACACCGGAAGGGCTCGGGAATGAATGCGGTGATGTGCTTGTGTCATGGAGCGAGCGCGGTGATCGGCGTCACGTGGACGCCGTCCGCCCGTCGCCCCGCTGAGCCCGTCGCGGTGATGATGATGAGCGCGGATGGAACGCCCTGCCTCGCCGTATCCACGCGTTCTGCGAACGCGAGCAGGCCGGATGCTGCGGAATCCACCTGCGCCTGACCGAGTTTGATCTCGACGCCAGCCCATCGCCCGTCAGCGAGCGTGATGACTGCGTCGACTTCGTTGCCCGACTCGTCACGCCAGGTATCGACCCGGCCCCCCAGTGCTTGCGAATAGATGCGCAAGTCCCGGACCACCAACGCTTCGAAGTGGAATCCGGCCGCCTCGAGATCCCGCAGCAGGTCTTCACTGCCGACGTGCAGAGCCGCCGTGCCGACCGAAGGATCGACGAAGTAGCGCGTAGGCGCGGTGCGCAGCCGTGCACGTGAACGCATGTGGGGCTGCCATGCGTCCGAGTCATCGCGGAGGTGCAGCCGATCCAGGGCGTCGAGGTGGCTGTAGGCGGTGGTCGGGGAGATGGGGCCTCGGTCACCGCCGACATCCGCGGCGATGGCTCGGGTGGCGGGGCTGTGCGCGACGAATCTCGCCAGGGACGCAAGGACGCGCTTCAGAGTGCGTGGATCCCGTCGCCCTACGAACGACGGCACATCGACTTCCACGATCTGGCGCAGATAGTCATCCATCCATACCCTGGCTTCGCGCTCCTCCGCACCGAGCAGATCCGGCCATCCTCCGATGACGATTCTGCTCATGAGGTCGGGCACGGACGCACGCGTCCCTACCCCCGGCTGCGAGGTCCCATCGAACAATGCGGCCAGCGATACCTCGCCCGTGGAATGCCCCGACTCGAACAGACTCATCGGTCGCATCCGCAGCAATCCGATCCGCCCTGCCCCTGAGTGTCGTTTCGCATCATCCCGCGGCGTCGCCGAACCGGTCAGTAAGTACATCCCACGTCCGCGATCTGAGTCGTCGATCGCGCGGCGTACTTGATTCCACAGATCGGGTGCGACCTGCCACTCATCGAAGAGAATCGGCGTCGGCCTTTCGAAGAGGAAGCTCGGATTGAGCTCGATCGAGGCGCGCGCTGTCGCATCTCGATCCATATCGAACACCGTCTCGGCCCTTTGCGACGCGGTCGCGGTCTTTCCGCACGCCTTCGGACCTTCGATCAGTACGCCGCCGACAGAACGCATCTTCGCCTCGAGTTCGCCGTCGGCTACGCGGGGCAGATAGGTGACCATGGTGAAACTGTACACTTTGCGACAAAGAAACTGTACACTTTACGAAACTTAGTCTGAACAGATTGCGGAGAAGATGACGGGGGAACACTCATCCCTGTCGAGATACCGTCAGGTGACCGTGAACCCCGCGCTCAGCAGCACCTCGTCGCGCGAGCTCGGCCCCACCAGCAGCGCGAACTCGCCCGGCTCGACGATGCGGTCGCCGGCGACATCCACGATCGTGCAGTACGCGACGGGCAGATCGATGCGCACGCGCGTACTCTCGCCCGGCGCCAGCGACACCTGGCGGTAGGCCTTGAGCTCCTTGCCTGCCCAGCTCACGCTGGTGACGGCATCCCGCACATACGCCTGCACCGTCTCGATGGTCGCCCGCTCGCCCGTGTTGGTCACGGTCACGTCGGCGATGACGGTGTCGGATGCGGCGAGCGCCGTCTCTGTCAACGCGAGGTCGGAGTACTCGACGGTCGTGTACGACAGTCCCTCGCCGAAGGCCCACGCCGGTGACTGCGTGAGGTCGGCGTAGCGATCGCCGTGCTGGCCACGGATCTGGTTGTAGTACGTCGGCTGCTGCCCGGCGTGCCGCACGAACGAGATCGGCAGGCGACCGGTCGGTTCGACGGCTCCGGTCAGCAACTCGGCGATCGCGCGCCCGCCCTGCATGCCGGGATTCGCGACCCACAGCACCGCGGCGGCCCTCGCGACGGATGCCGGCAGCACCAGCGGCTTCGACGCCATCAACACCACGACCACCGGCGTGCCGGTCTCGATGACGGCGTCGAGCAGCGCGTTCTGGCCGCCGATGAGCTCGAGAGTCGCCGTCGAGCGGCCTTCGCCGTAGAGTCCCTGCGCATCACCGACGACGGCCACGCACACGTCAGCCGTCTCCGCGGCAGCGACCGCCTCGGCGATCTGCGCGGCATCCGGTGCGCACGGCTTCACCACCGGAGGGCGCGGCTGCCCGTCGGGCCATGTCGCGCCGGCGGGGTCGGGCTCGAGCGTGAGGACGTCCGCGCCGCGAGCGTGCACGACCTCCCAGGACGCGATCTCGCGCAGTCCGTCGAGCACGGTCGCGATCATCTCGCGCGGCTGCCCGTCGAGCCAGCCGGCCTGACCCGAGCCGCCGGCCCAGTCGCCGAGCTGCTCCTGCGCATCATCCGCGAGCGGCCCGACGACGGCGACGCGGGTGGCCCCGGCCGAGGCGACCGACTCACCAGGCGCAGCCGGCCGCAGAGGCAACGTGCCGTCGTTCTCCAGGAGCACGAGCGAACGGCGCGTCATCTCGAGATTCAACGCCGCGTGCTCTGCGGTCCCGACGATCTGCTCGAGTCCGTCGACCGGGGTCCGCGGGTTCTCGAACAGCCCGAGCTCGTACTTCAGCGTGAGGATCCGCTCGACCGCGGCATCGAAGGCATCGGATGCGAGCAGGCCCTGCGCGACAGCATCCAGAGCGCCCTCGAAGAAGGTGGGCGTCGTCATGATCATGTCGTTGCCGGCCTTCACGGCGGCGGCCGCCGCATGCATGACGTCGGGCTGCACCTGCTGCTCCCACACCATGCGCCCGACGTTGTCCCAATCGGTGATGAGCGTGCCGGTGTAGCCCCACTCGCCGCGCAGCACGTCGCTGAGCAGCCAGTCGTTGAGGGTGATCGGCACGCCGTCCATGCTCTGGTACCCGAGCATGAACGAACGGCACCCCTCGCGGGCGACGCGCTCGAACGGCGGCAGGAACCACGATCGCAGCTTCCGCCGCGAGATGTCGGCCTCGCTGGCATCGCGACCGCCCTGCGTCTCGGAGTAGCCGGCGAAGTGCTTGGCCGTCGCGAGGATGGCCGTCGGATCCTCGAGCCCTTCACCCTGGTAGCCGCGGACCATGGCGGATGCGAGCTCTCCGAGCAGGAACGGGTCCTCACCGAACGTCTCATTGACCCGGCCCCAGCGCAGGTCACGGGCGATGCAGAGCACCGGCGAGAACGTCCAGTGGATGCCGGTCGCCGCGACCTCGATGGCAGTCGCGCGCGCGACCTTCTCGAGCAGTGACGCATCCCACGACGCCGCCATCCCGAGCTGCGTCGGATAGATCGTCGCTCCCGGCCAGAACGAGTGGCCGTGGACGCAGTCCTCGCCGACGAGCAGCGGGATCTGCAGGCGCGTCCGCAGGGTCAGCTCGCGGGCCGCGACGATCCGCTCCGGCGAAGTGTGCAGGATCGATCCGACCATGCGCCGGAGCACATGGTCGTCGAGATCGTCGCGTGCGTCGAGTTGCAGCATCTGCCCGATCTTCTCCTCGAGTGTCATGCGCTCGAGGAGGTCGGCGACGCGCGCCGGGACGGTCAGATCGGGATTCAGATACGGGAGGGTCAGGGTCTCGGAGGTCATCACTTCGCGTTCTCTATGGATGATGCAGGCTCTGCAGCCACAGCGGCCGCGTCGTCGGTGCGCACGGCCGTTACCGCGTCGTTCACGTTCAGGCCCTTCTTCTTCATCGCGCGCGCCCGCTCACCGGCCGAGCGCAGGCGCGGGTTGACGTACTCGTCGATGCCGAAGTTGATCAGCGACAGCGCGACGCCGATCGCGGCGATGCACAGCCCTGGCGGCAGATACCACCACCACTGGTTCTGCCCGAACGCGCCCTGCGCGGATGCCCAGTTCAGGATCGTGCCCCAGTTGTACGTGGTCACCGGGATCACGCCGATGTACGAAAGCGTCGTGAGGCCGAGGACGGCGGCGGTCACCGTGCCGACGAAGCTCGCGGCGATCAGCGCCATGAGGTTCGGCAGCATCTCGACCGTGATGATGCGGCGCAGGGGCTCGCCGTTGGCACGGGCGGCCTGCACGAAGTCGCGGTTGCGCAGCGACATGGTCTGCGCGCGCAGCACACGGGCGCCCCACGCCCACCCCGTGATGCCCAGCACTGCGGCGATCAGCACGAGCGGCGGGTCCTCGAACATCGAGGCGACGATGATGATCAGCGGAAGACCGGGGATCACGAGGAACACGTTGGTCAGCGCCGACAGCGCCTCGCTCTTCCAGCCCGACAGGTATCCGGCGATCACACCGACCGTGATCGCGATCACCGTGGCGATCAGCGCGGCGAGGAACCCGACGACGATGACCCCGCGAGTGCCGTGGATGACCTGGCTCAGCACGTCTTCACCGATGTGCGTCGTGCCCAGCCAGTGCGCGGCGGACGGCGGTTGCAGGCGGGCGGAGTTGTCGATCTGCGTCGGCGAGAACGGTGCCAGCACGTCGGCGAAGATCGCGATCAGCACGAAGAATCCGAGGATCGCCAGCCCGGCGATCGACTTGCCGTTGCGGAACATCGCGAACGCCGAGACGAGCTTCGCCCAGAAGCCCTGGCGCTCACTGCCGTTTCCGCTGCCGGCGCCGCTGGTGCGGATGAGGAATGTGTCCGGAGCGCTCGCCTGGCGCCGTCCGGCCTTGTCTGTCGTGGTCATGGCTCAGGCCTCCGTCTGGCGCGTGCGCGGGTCGAGGAATGCGTAGGCGATATCCGCGAGGATGTTCGCCACCAGCACCGACAGGGTGATGACGAGGAAGACGCCCTGCATCAGTGCGTAGTCCTTCGCGTTCGTGGCATCGAGCAGCAGTTTGCCGACGCCCGGATAGCTGAAGACCATCTCCATCACGATCGTGCCGCCGACGATGAATCCGATCGAGAGTGCGAAGCTCTGGATCTGCGGCAGCACGGCGTTACGGGCGGCATAGCGCCACAGCACGCGCTGATTCGGCATGCCCTTCGCCTGCGCGACCGTGATGTAGTCCTCATCGAGCACGGTGAGCATCATGTTGCGCATGCCCAGCATCCATCCGCCGAGCGATGCGATCACGATCGTCAGCGCGGGGAGCGTGCCGTGGTGGATGACCTGGCCGACGAACTCGAGGTTCCAGCCGGGCACGATCCCGACGCCGTACGCCTTGCCGATCGGGAACCAGCCGAGGTTGACCGAGAACACCGCGATCGCGAGCAGACCCAGCCAGAAGTACGGGATCGTGCTGAGGAAGGTCGTGATCGGGATGAGTGCGTCGAGCCGGCTGCCCCGGCGCCATCCGATCACCGCACCGCCGATCGTGCCGATCGCGAACGACACGATGGTCGCGAAGCCGACGAGGCCCACGGTCCACGGCAGCGCCTGACCGACGACCTCGGTGACCGGCCGCAGGCCGTGCAGCAGCGAGACGCCCAGGTCGCCCTGCAGCAGCAGAGCCCAGTAGTCGAGGTACTGCTGGAAGAGCGACTTGTCGGTGTCGAGCCCGAGCAGCGAACGCAGCGCCTCGGCCGCCTCGGGAGAGACGTTGCGGTTGCGCGAGAGGTACTGGCTGACCGCGTCGCCCTTCATCATGCGCGGCAGGAAGAAGTTGATCGTGAGCGCGGCCCAGAGCGTGAAGAGGTAGAACGCGGCACGACCGCCGAGGAAGCGCCAGGGGATGCGCGAGCGACCGGCGACGACCTTGGTCGCGGTGGTGCCGAGCTCGACGGCGTCGGCATCCGTCCGCGTCTCGAAGGTGGGGAGTTGGGGTTCGACGGCGGTCATCGTGCACCTCCGCTGGTGTCGGCGAAGAATCGCTCTGGATCTGGGGATGCTGCGCGCAGCTCTTGCGTGTACGGGTCCTGCGGACGGAGGATGACGTCGTCGGCAGGCCCGTGCTCGACGATGCGCCCCTGGTTGAGCACCATGATCTCGTCGCTGAAATGGCGAGCGGTGGCGAGGTCGTGCGTGATGTACAGCACTCCCAGGCCCTCCTCGCGCTGCAGGTCGGACAGCAGGTTCAGTACGCCGAGGCGGATGGAGACGTCGAGCATCGAGACCGGCTCGTCGGCGACGAGGATCTTCGGACGCGACGCCAGCGCGCGGGCGATCGCGACGCGCTGCCGCTGGCCGCCGGAGAGCTCGTGCGGACGGCGATCGATCACGGCATCCGGGACCAACCGGACCCGTTCGAGCAGCCGGCGCACCTCTGCCTCGGTCTCGGCCTTCGGGACGACGTCGTCGAGTCGCAGCGGGCGTTCGAGGTGGTAACGGATCGAGTGGTACGGGTTGAGCGATGCGAATGGGTCCTGGAAGACCATCCGCAACTGCTGCCGGTAGGTGCCGAGTCCTCGGCCGCGGCGGGGGATCGGCTGGCCGTCGAGCAGCACCTCGCCGCTGGTCGGCGTCTCGAGCTGGGTGAGGATCTTCGCGATCGTCGACTTGCCACTGCCGGACTGACCGACCAGGCCGATGGTCTGGCCAGAGGTGAGCGTGAAGCTCACGTCGTCGAGCGCCTTGAGCTGACCGGCACCGCGGACGTTGTAGGTCTTCGTGACGTGGCGTACTTCGAGAGTGCTCATCGCACCACCACCCCCTTCTCTCCGGTCAGTCTCGGAAACGACGACAGCAGTGTCTTCGTGTACTCGTCCTGCGGGGCGTTCCAGATGCGCTCCGCCGTGGCGATCTCGACGATCTCGCCCTCGCGCATGATGGCGATGCGGTCGCTGATCTCGAGCAGCAGCGGAAGGTCGTGCGTGATGAAGATCACCGAGAATCCGAACTCCGCCCTCAGCTGCGAGATCTGCCGGAGGATCTCGCGCTGCACGAGCACGTCCAACGCCGTCGTCGGCTCGTCCATGACCATCAACTGCGGCCGGAGCGCCAGTGCCATCGCGATCATCACGCGCTGACGCATGCCGCCGGAGAGCTCATGCGGGAAGGAACGGGCGCGCTGCGCGCCGACCTTGACGATCTCGAGCAGCTCGGCGACCGCATCCCGCCGCTGCTTCCTGCTCATGCTCGGGCGGTGCACCTCGAACACGTCCTCGAGTTGCGCGCCGATCGTGGTCACGGGATTCAGCGCGTTCATCGCGCCCTGGAAGACCATCGAGATCTTGTCCCAGCGGAAGCGGCGCATCTGCTCGGCGCCGAGGGCGTTGACGTCGATGTCGTCGCCATCGCTGTCGTGGAAGACGACGGATCCGCTCGTGATCACCGCAGGAGCCTTGAGCAGGCGCTGCACGCCGTACGCGAGCGTGGTCTTGCCGCAGCCGCTCTCACCGGCGAGGCCGAGGATCTCGCCGCGCCGCAGTTCGAGGGTGACGTTCTTCACCGCCGCGACAGGCGGATCGACGTCGTACACGACCGAGAAGTCGCGGATGGACAACAGGGGGTCTGGCATTGAGGTTCCTTGTCTGGGGACTGCGGTGCGACTTCGTCTCGCTTCGCTCGCTCAACGACCCGCAGTGGAGTTCCCCGGCGGGAGCCTCCGGGGCATACCCGGGGACACCCGCGGGTCGTTGAGCGAGGCGGTCGTTGAGCGAGGAGCGGAGCGACGAGTCGAAACGCAGGAGCGACGAGTCGAAACGCAGGAGCGACGAGACGAAACGCGTTGAGCGAGCAGCGCGAGTCGAAACGTCGCTCCGCCGTCTTACTTCGCCTCGAGCTTCGTCAGGATCTGCACGATCGCCGGCTGGGTCGGGTCGGCCGACGCGTACTGGTCGTCCTCGCTCGGCCATCCGACGTAGTTGCGGGTGTTGAACTCGCCCAGCAGGGGGTGCGCGCCGAGCGGGATGGCCGGCACGTTCTCGGCGAATGCGGTCTGCAGCACGGCCGAGGCTGCCGCGCGATCCTCGTCCGAGGAGGCGTTGGCGTAGGTGTTCAGCGCCTCGGTGACCGCGGGGTCGTCGAACCGGCCGAAGTTGTACTGCGCCTTGTCGTCGACGATCCACTTCGGGTCCATGGTCGAGGTGTACAGCCCGTACACGTTGCCGGTGTCCTCGAGCCAGTGGATGATCGCTTGGAAGGTGCCCTCCTGGCGGGCGGCGTCCCAGCCGCCCCAGTCGGGCTGGTCGACCTTGACCTCGATGCCGAGGCCCTTGCCGAGCTCTTCGGCGAGGAGCGCCTGTTCGGTGTTCCAATCGCTCCATCCGGCGGGAACCGAGACCGAGAACGAGACTGCTTCGCCGTCGGGGTCCATGAGCTTGTCGCTCTTCCAGGTGTAGCCGGCGTCGGTGAGGATCTGCTTCGCCTTGTCGATGTCGACCGAATACTCGGCATCCTGGTACTCGGGGATGATCTCGTCTGCGAGCAGCGTGCCGAGACCGGTGACGTTCCAGACGGCCTCGCTCGCACCCTCGCGGGCGATGTCGACGTAGGCGTCGCGATCGATCGTCCAGGCGAGGGCCTCGCGCAGGGCGGGGTTGTTGAACGGCTTGGTCTGCAGATTCATGAACAGCGTGCCGGCGCCGGCGGTGGGCGAGACGAGGAACTGGTTGTCGGGGTCGACCGACAGGTAGCTCTCCTCGATCTGCGGCAGGAACGCCTGCGCCCAGTCTGCCTCGCCCGATGCGAGAGCCGTGGTGAGTGCCGCGTTGTCGCCGTACGAGACGTAGTTCAGCTCTGGCACGGCCAGCTCGCCGCCCCAGTAGTCCTCGTTCGCCGTCAGAGTGACCGATTCCGTGGTCCAGCTGTCGAGCACGTAAGGGCCGGTGCCGACGGCGAGGCCGTCTTCGGTGAGCGGGTCGGTGTTGGGGTCTTCGATGTTCTCCCAGATGTGCTTCGGCACGATCGGGGTGTGCAGCACGCGCGACTGGGCGGTGAACTTCGAGTCGGCGAACTTCAGCGTGACCTTGTCGCCGTCGACCGTCGCACCCTGGTAATTAAGCCCGGACGAGTCGGTGAGCTTGCCGTTGAGGAACTGATCGAACGTGAACACGATGTCGTCGGCGGTGAACGGCTCGCCGTCGCTCCAGTTGACGCCGCCGCGTGGGACGACGGTGAGTTCGGTGTAGTCGTCGTTCCATTCGACCGATTCCGCGAGCCACGGCGTGGTGCCGAGGTCGCCGGTCGGGTTCACGAGAGCGAGCGGCTCGAAGATGACCTTGGCGTAGCCGTACTTCGATGCGGACGAGTCGCCGAGATACGGGTTGTGCGACTCTGTGGTGATCGCTCCGTCCGGCTTGGCGATCGTGAGTGCGGCGGTGGACGAGCCGGATTCTCCGCCGCCGCCATCTGCGGCGGGCGAGCATCCGGCGAGCACGCCGATGCTGAGGGTCGCGATCGCGCCGATCGCGATCAGGGATCTGCTGAGCTTCATTGCTTCTCCTAGGACACGGGTCATTGTGCAGGTGTGGCACGCGTCGATGTGACGCTCCGGCTTACTCATGAGAAAGTAAACTGAGGCGAGGTTACCGACAAGTAAGTAAGCTTGCAAGTGCGAGATACCAGACCGTTACACTCACCTCAGAGG
>Ga0265296_1000311_pt1 | contig 81995 bp, 73 predicted proteins | sample MunlanPumphouse1_FD_189073 | JGI IMG/M metagenome (GOLD analysis project Ga0265296, IMG submission 189073) | Groundwater microbial communities from a municipal landfill in Southern Ontario, Canada - Pumphouse #1 | ecosystem: Environmental > Aquatic > Deep subsurface > Groundwater | place...
AGCGCTCACGTGACGGATTATGGAACCGCGTCGGTTCACTCCTCGACGACTTCCCGCCTCAGCAATGCAAAAACTACTTCCGACATGCCGGCTATGCTGCCGTATGATCGCAAACCGCTCTAGCCCGCAAGCGATCAGGGTGGACAGCCGGATCGCGCCCTTTGTGCCAGCCCCCGCAACTGACCACAGGCCAATCCGACGGCACTTTACCAGCATAGCTGACCGCATAAACACCCGGCGATTCCGGCAGGACGCTTATTCCCCGCGCGCGCTGAAGCGGGGCCCAAATTCCAAATCCCCGTTGTTCGAGTTCATCGCGTCTCATTGCCCCTCCAGATCAACGTTGCTGAAAATTCCGATCGACGAAGATCATCGCGAACTGCACCGGATCGGGCGCCTCGCCATTGCCCGCGGCAAAGCGCGCCTTGCCGTCGGTCCAGATTTTCAGGACCTGCGCCTTCAGTTCGGGGCCGAACTTCATCTGCTGCTCGACGATCTGTTCCCAACTGCCCGTGACGCCGAAGCTCTGTTCGAGTTGCGGCACCATCGCCTTGCAATAGGTCTCGGTCGCCGCGTCGAGATGGCCGATCGCCTTCAGCACCCAGGCGTCGACAAAGCGCAGGAAGGGCTTGTCGGTATAGCGGTCGGTCAATTCTTCTTCTCCGGATGATTCGATGAGGATAAAGGTAGATAGTCACCGAGGATGTTGCGTTCCATGGCTTCGCCCCATCCGGCACCATGGTCCCTGACATACAGCGCGGCGTGCAGGACGGTTTCGCCCGTTTCGGCGTTGCGCCAGTCGGGGTCGGCGCCCTGTTCGATCAGGAAATCGGCGGCCTTCCAAAACCCGGAAAAGGCGGCGTTGCCAAGTTCGGCGCCGAGGTCGAGGATGCCGAAATCGCAACCGGCGGCCAGCGCGGCGCGCAGCCCGGTGACGTCGCCATAATGGATCAGCCATTGCAGCACCGTGACGCGGCCCGCGGTTGCAAGCGCCGACCCGCCGGGCCTTGCGAGCAAGTCGATGACCAGATCGGTGCGCCCCTTGGCGATCAGGTCGAGCAGCCGGTCATTGTCCATCTTCGCCTCCTGCGCGCCGGGCGGGCGTGGCACCCTATCATCGCGGCGCGTCGGTGGCGACCGCGGGCTGCGCCTTCCACTCGTCGCGGAGCAGGCCGTAGATCAGCGAATCGCGCACGCCGATATGCGTTTCCCACTCGCCGCGCAGATGGCCTTCACGCTGGAAGCCCAAACGTTCGAGCAGTCCGATCGAGCCGGAATTTTCGGGATCGGTGTCGGCGAAGATGCGCCGCAGGCCCATATCGCCGAAACCATGGTCGATCACTCGCGCGACCGCCTCGCGCGCGATGCCGCTGCCCCAGGAATCGCGGTGCAGGATATAACCGATCTCTTTCACGTCGGGCTTGCCATCGATCAGGATCACCCAGCCGAGCGCCGAATCGTCGCCGGCGGTGATCGCCCAGCACAGATAGCCCTGTCCTTCGGCGGCATTGCCTTTGACATATGCCTCGGTCTCGGCGGGCGATGCGTGCGGCCCGCTCGACCACCAGATCATCACCTCGGGATCGGACAGCACCGGGAACAGCGCGGCAGCGTCGTCGTCGCGCAGCTGGCGCAGCACAAGGCGCGCGGTCGTCAGCGTCGGTGCGGGCATCGGGCTATTTCTTTTCCGCCGCCTTTTTCTTGCGCATCGCATCGTGGAAACGGTCGGCCCAACCGGGCTTGACCAGCTGCTCGGCGCGAACGAGGCGAAGCTCGCCGTCGGCGACGTCGGCGGTCACCGCGCTGCCCGCGGCGACGATCGCGTCGCGGCCGATCCTGACCGGCGCGATCAGCGCGCTGTTCGATCCGATGAAGGCATTTTCGCCGATCTCGGTCCTATATTTGAAATAGCCGTCATAGTTGCAGGTGATCGTGCCCGCGCCGATGTTCGCGCCGGCCCCCACGGTGACGTCGCCCAGATAGGTCAGGTGGTTCGCCTTGGCGCCCTTGCCGAGCACCGCCTTCTTCGTTTCGACGAAATTGCCGATCTTCGCCTTTTCACCAAGAACGGTGCCGGGACGCAGCCGCGCGAAGGGACCGACTTCGCAGCCGGTGCCGACGATGGCACCCTCGATATGACAGTTCGCGCGGATTTTCACATTGTCCGCAATCTTCGCGCCGGGGCCGAAGAAGACGTTGGGTTCGATCGTCACGTCGCGGCCAAGCTCGGTATCCCAGGCGAACCAGACGGTTTCGGGGGCGATCAGGCTGGCGCCATCAGCCATCGCCTGAACGCGCCGCCGCGCCTGCCACTCGCCCTCCATCGCGGCGAGTTCGCCGCGGCTGTTGATGCCCGCGACGTCATAGGGATCGGTAACGACGACTGCGCAATGGCGCCCGTCGGCGTTCGCGATATTGACGATGTCGACGAGATAATATTCCTTCGCGGCATTATCGTCGGTGACGCGCGCGAGCAGCGCGAACAGGTCGGCCGACTTCGCGGCCATCAGGCCCGAATTGCAGAGGCGCACCGCGCGTTCGGCGTCGGTCGCATCCTTATGCTCGACCATCTTGGTGACATAGTCGCCTTCGGTAATGACACGGCCATATTGCTGCGCATCGGCGGGCTCAAAGGCGAGCACGACGACGGCGGGCGCATCGGGGGCGCCCAGCCGGTCGATCATTGCGCGCATCGTCGCGGCGGGGACGAAGGGCACGTCGCCATAGAGGATCAGCACATCGCCATCGAATCCCGCGAGCGCGGCTTCGCCCTGCTGTACCGCATGGCCGGTGCCGAGTTGCGGCTCCTGCACCGCAAGCTCGGCGCTGCCCGCCAGCGCGGCCTCGAGCTGGTCGGCCTTGTCGCCGACGATCACGACCTTCTTTGCGGGGCTGAGTTCGTCGACGCTGGCAATCAGGTGCAGCAGCATCGGCCGCCCGGCGATCGGGTGCAGCACCTTGTGCACGTCGGACTTCATGCGGGTGCCCTTGCCCGCGGCAAGGACGATAGCGGCGATATTATTGCTCATGCGCGTTGCCATGCCAGCAAATCATTGCGGTTTCCAGAGCATCGCGCCATGCGGTGCCGATGAACGGATTTCCTTTCGCGATTGTTGGCTTCGACCTCGACGGCACGCTCCTCGATACGCTCGGCGACCTTGCGGCCGCGGTCAATCATACGCTGGCACGGATGGACCGCGCCCCGTTGAGCACGGACGCCGTGCGGCCGATGATCGGGCGCGGCGCAAAGCATATGCTTGAGGAAGGTCTGCGTGCCTCGGGCGGCGTACCCGATGGCGCGGTCGATCGGCTCTATCCCGAACTGCTCGATTTCTACGAAGCGCATATCGCGGTCCACAGCCGCCCCTTCCCCGGTGTGATCGCCGCGCTCGACCAGCTCGACGCGCTGGGCGTGCGCACCGCGGTCGTCACGAACAAGGCCGAGCATCTGGCGCGCACCCTGCTCGGCGAATTCGGTCTCGCCGACCGCATGGCGACGATCATCGGCGGCGACACGCTCGGTGTCCGCAAGCCGTCGCCCGAACCGATCCATGCCATGACCCAGCGATGCGGCGGCGGGCGCGCCGTCTTCGTCGGCGACAGCATCTATGATGTGATGGCCGCGAAGAATGCGGGCGTGCCCAGCGTCGCGGTCAGCTTCGGCTTCCTCGACCGGCTCGCTCCTGAACTCGGGGCCGACCATGTGATCGACCATTTTGACGAATTGGTGCCGCTGCTCGAAACGCTTTAGCGCTTCCGCCACTTCGTCCAGAGATGCTTCGCCAGCATCGCGGGCGGCATCCGCAGCCAGTGCGAGCGGATGTAGAATGCCTGTTCGAGCAGCGGATCGGTCACGCGGCCCCAGTCGTCGCGCGCGAACAGGCGGCGGCGGAACCACGCGTCGGACGAATCCTGCCGATCCCACCCGCCCGGCAGCGACGCGCCATAAAGATCGCGCGACAGCCGCGCGGCGCGGTGCACCGCGCCCTGTAACCCATGCAGCGCCGCTCGCTCACCCAGCTGCTCCCAGAAACCCGGATCAGCGGCGGCGAAATCGCGCGTCATGGTGTGGAAGTCCCACAGATTGCGTAAGCCCCCCTGCAGATCGCCGTCGGCCAGCATATGCGCGGCGCAGTGGCACGCCATGTCGGCAGGGTTCAGCACCGCGAAATCCGCGCGGCTGGTTACCGCATCGCTGACCAGTGCCAGCGCGTCGGGGGTAATCCGGTGGGTGCGCGGCAGGATCGTGTGGTGGACGTCGATCATCCGGTCGCGCGCCTTGTGGATCATCGGCGGCAGCTCGTGCATATGCTCGCGGTAATAGGCGTCGTCATAGGGATCGGACTTGACCCATTCCCACCCCGCCTTGAGCAGCAGGTTTTCGGCGCGGCGGATGTCGTGCGCGAGGACCAATATGTCGAGGTCGCCGATTTGGCGCCCCGCGGCGCACGACATATCCGCGGCGGCATAGGCGGCGCCCTTCAGCAGCACGAATTCGATTCCCGCGGGGGCGAGCGCGCGCCGCGCCATCTCGGCCTCCCACAATGCCTGCGCCTGCGCGACCTTGGCAGCGGCGCGCTGGTCGGCGAAGAGCGCGGCGACGGCCGGCGGCAGGCCGGCATCGGCGAGACGGCGCGCGAGGGTCGCGAGCATCGCCTCGCTGCGCGCGACCCCGATCACACCGTCCCAGTCGGGCGGGGCGAGCACGGTGGGATCGCGGCGACCGGCGAGCAGGCCAACGAAGCTTCGCACCGCGCTCACTTGGCAGCCTCGGCCCAGAGCTGCTCGACCAGCGCAATGCCCGCAGCGCTGTCGGGATAGGAAATGGCGAAGGCCGGCGTTTCGCGAACGAGCCGCGTCAGCGCCGCGAAACCCGCCTCGCCGAGCGCGACATAGTTGGTCGACGCCTCGGTCAACCGGACGAACGCCTCGCCCTCGCCCATCGGCTCGGCCGCCATCTCGCCGCCGAAGCGCGGGAAGAGCAGCAGCGCGGGACGCGCGGGCTCGTGCATCGCCGCAATCGCGTCGGCACGCGGGATCAAGTGGCGAATATCGCCCTTCGGCGTCGCGGCGAGCAGCGGACCGAGCCGCGCGGCGTCAACGCGCGCCGCGACCTCGGCGATCGCTTCGTTCTTCAGGCTTACCGCGCGCGGGAACGCAAAGGCATCGCCGCCGGCGGGATCGATCAGCGTGAATTCGTCACCCATCAGCCGCCAGTCGCCTTCGCCGAGCAGCGCGGCGAGGGTCGATTTTCCCGACCCCGACTCGCCCGACATGATCAGCGCGCGGCCGTCCTGCGCGACCGCGCTCGCATGCAGCAGCATGTGCCGCCGCCAGCCGAGCGCGACCTGCAAATTCATCCCCATCTCGGCCGCGAGCAGCCCCATCGAGAGCGGCAGCGGCAGCGCGTCGGGAACGATGAAATCGCCGCCGATATGCACCGAAGGCCGCAGCCAGCGCCGCCATGGCCGCGCCGCGAACAGGCGCACGGTTGCGTCGGCCGGACGCGTATCGTCCTGCGGGTATCCGGCGTACAGCCGCTCAAGCGCCGCGACCGGCTCGGCCCAGTCGCTTCCGATCCGGAACTGCACCGGACCGACGGCAATGCGCGCCTTATGCCTCACACGCGTTCCACCAGCCCCATCGCGGCAAGTTCGCCAAGCCGCTCGGCAAGGATCGGCTGCACGTCATCGTCGCCGTCGAGATCGAACGCCGCCGCAAGGCGCGAGACGAGGAGCGCGGCGCTGCACGGGTCGGTGCCCATGGCGTCCAGGATTTCGGGCATTGGCGAGACGACGAGATGCGTCTGCATCGAACGCCGGTCGAAGATCGCCGTCAGCTCGCCCAATGGCTCGATACGCAGCGCGCCCGGCGGCGCGGCGCGATAGGTGCGATCAGTCATAGCTTTCGGCGGCGGCGGTCAGTTTCGCAAGGATGGCCATCAGCGTCGCGCGTTCGCTGGCGCTGATGTTCGATTCAAGCTGCGTCTCGCTGGCCAGCGCCGCGGGGACGATCGCGTCATAGAGCGAGCGACCGGTTTCGGTGAGTTCGAGATGGTGCGAACGCCCGTCGGCCTCGTGCGCCTGGCGCGCGATCAGCTGGCGGTCGGCGAGCGCCTTTGCCGCGCGGTTGACCGTGACCTTGTCCATGCGTGTTGCCTCGACCAGCTCGCGCTGCGTCTTGGGCTGCCCTTCGCCCAGCACCGCCATCAACCGCCATTCGGGAATCTTCAGCCCGAAGCGATTCTCATATTCGGCAGCGATCCGGCTCGACAGGGCGTTGGAGGCGATGGACAGACGGTACGGCAGGAAATTATCGAGATTCAGCTTCTTCGCGGCCATGAATTGGTAACCCCCACACGCTCGAATAATCCCGGCGCGCCCATCCTATCGCCTGTTTCGGGTCTGTGAAGGGCGGAATGGCGCGAAAGTCAGAAAGAGACCCGCGCGCCGACCCACAGCGTCCGGGGCGTCGCGCGTTCGACGATTCCCGACGACGAGATCGCGGCGGGCACCAGCTCGTCGAACAGATTCTCGCCGCGCGCCTCGATGCTGACCGCGTCCGAAAAGCGCCACGACAGCCCGGCGTCGAGCGTCAGCGCATCGCCCAGCGCGAGCAGCCCCAGGTCGTCCTCATTCTGCTTGCCGACATAGCGCAGCGTTGCGAAGCCGCCGAACGGGCCGCTGCCATTGCTGCGCAGCGAGACACTGCCGCCGTGCTTCGCGATCTGCGCCGGGCGGCGACCGTCGAGCCGCAGCGCCGCGCCCGATGCGTCGACCTTCGCGTCGGTGAAGGCATAGGTCGCGCCCAGCGTCGCCGGGCCGATCCGCTGCTCGGCGCTGACCTCGACACCCTTGCTGTCGATCGCGTCGAGATTCTGCCGCTGGTTGAGGTTCGGCGCGAGTGTGACATTGGCGATCGCGTTCGTCAGATGGTTGGCGAACAGCGTCGCCGACAGCTTCGTATCGCCATTGTCCCAGTCGGCGCCGACCTCACCGCCCCACAGGCGCTCGGGTTTCAGCGCGGCATTCGCGGTCGTCACCTCGGCGCCGACACGGAACGGGCGATAGAGTTCGTTGAGCGTCGGCAGGCGCCAGCCGCGATAGCCCGCGGCGCGCAGCGAGAAGGCGTCCGACGTCCACCGCACGCCCGCGCGGCCGCTTCCTTCCCAACCCTGCCGCGAAGCGAAGCGCAAGTCGGTGATGACGGGGCCAGCGATGTTGCGTTCCAGCCGATAGCCCTCGCCCAGCCACCAGCGGTCGACGCGGCCGCTGAGCGTCCAGAGGAAGCCATCATCGCGATCACCCGAAGTCCATTCGGCGAAGGCTCCGAGCGTATCGCTGCTGCCGCCGGCGATGCGGTGGCGGCCGGGCGTCGTTCCGGTGAAGAAGAAATCCTCCTCGGTGCGGCCGACCGTGCGCCGCCAGTCGACACCGACGCGAAGCGGGTTGGCGTTGCCGATCAGCGGCCGCAACTCGACGCGCGCGCCCAGCCCGGTCGCCGGCACCCGCTGAAAAAGCGCCGGTGCGACGCTGTTCCGTCCCGCCGCGACGCTTGCGAAGCCGCTTTCGAAATCGCGAAGCTGGATATAACCGAGCGCGAGCCATTGCGTCTCGCCAACCGGATCGTGGACGAAGCGCAGGCTGGCATCGACACCGCCGACCTTGCTGGCCGTAAAATCGGTGCCGCGGTCGCGCCGGTCCGAAAACCCGCGCAAGCTCGCCTCGACCCGGCTGTCGTCGCCGGTGTCGAAGCGCAAGCGGAGGCCAAGCCCGCCCTGTTCATAGGGCGCGGCGCGATCGACGCTGCCGCGCTGCCCCTTGGCGACGGGCACAAAGCCGTCGCCGCGGCTGTAGCGCCCGTCCACCGCAATGTGTCCGCTGCCGACCTCGCCGCCGACCGACGCCGACGCATCCCAACTGTCGCGGCTGCCATAGGCGAGGCTCGCTTCGGCGCCATCGGTCATTTCCGAATAGAGGCCGACCGTCCCCGCAAGCGCGCCCGGACCGTCGACCCCGCTGCCGCCGCCGCGCGTGACGATGATGCCGCCGAGGTTGATGGCGTCATAGGCGCTCCACGCAACCCAACCGCCGAAGGGATCGGCTTGCGGCACACCGTCGAGCGTGACGAGCGCGCGCGCCGACGCATTGCCGCCGAGCCCGCGCAGCGTGATGCCCTGGCTCGTCGGGTGCGCCGATCGGCCGTCGGAACGGCGGAACTGGACCAGTCCAGCCTCGTCGCGAAGACGGTTCTCGACGCGCGCGCCGAGGCCGGGAGCAATGTCGGTCAGGATAGCGGCGCTCTGCACCGCGTCGCTGGTAGGCCGGCTCAGCACGCCGCTGCCATTGACGATGATCACGTCGCGCGGAAGCGAAGTGCCAAGAATACAGGGAGGCTCCTCGAAGAACTCCTCCTCTTGCTCCTGTGCCATCGCCGCCGCTGGCAGCGCCAGCGCGGCCATCCCCGTCAAAAGGCGGATCACGCGGGCTTCACCGCGTCGGGATGCGCCTTCTGGAACGCGTCCAGCTCCATGCACGCGGCATCGATTTCGACGAGCCGCGGATAGGCGTCGAGCGGAACCTCGAAACGGCGCGCGTTGTACATTTGCGGGACGAGGCAGCAGTCGGCGATCCCGGGGGTTTCGCCGCCGAGATAGCGGCCATCGCCCGCCATCGCCTCGAGCGCTTCGAAGCCCTGCGCGATCCATGTCGCGATCCAGCGGTCCTTGGTGTGCTCGTTGAGACCGAGGTCGCGCGTCAGATATTTGAGCACGCGAAGGTTGTTGAGCGGGTGGATGTCGCTCGCGATCACCTGCGCCCGCGCCAGCGCGACCGCGCGCGGCATCGCCTCTTCGGGGATCAGCCGCGGTTCGGGGTAGGCGCGGTCGAGCCAGTCGATGATCGCCATGCTCTGGATGATCGGCTCGCCATCGACGACGAGCATCGGGACGAAGCCCTGCGCATTCTGTTCGAGATAGGCGTCGCTGCGCTGCTCGCCCGCGATCAGGCTGATCTCGACGCGCTCATAGTCGAGCCCCTTCAGGTTCATCGCGATGCGAACGCGAAAGCTGGCCGAGGAGCGGAAATAATCGTGGAGGATGAGCTGGGTCATGGCCCGCCTAATGCGATGCTTTCGGCATCTCCGCAATCCATTGCCGCAGCAACGCCGCGCCTTCCTTGTGCACCGTCGAGCGCCCGACCTCGGGCATCGCGATACCGGGGTCGGTGCTTTCGAGCCGATAGATCAGGAAACTGTGGTCGGGATCGCCGGGTGCGATCGCGAAATCCATGCCCCCGCTGCCGCGCCCAGCCGCCGTGGGTCGTTTGCCGATACCATAGTTCACGCCCGCCGGATCGTCGGTCCAGCGCAGGAACAGCCCGCTGTTCGACGCGCTGCCCGCGGGATTGTGGCAGTGCGCGCAATTGACGTCGAGATAGGCGCGGGCGCGGGTTGCGGCGCTGCCTGCTTTGGGGTCGTCCCATTGCGGCATCGCCGGTTTGAGCGCGGCGGGGTTTTCGAAATACAGGCTGCGCAGCTTGCCGGACGCTGCGGGATCGAGAATGAAATTGCGCACCTTCGGTCCGATTGGCACGATCTCGCCGCCGAGGCTGTGGCATTCCTTGCACTGGTTCTTGTTCGGCACCGCATAGCGGATGCTGTGTGTCTCGCCGTCGGGGCTCTTGAAAGTCACGGGAACGCGGCGGCCGCCGAGCGCGAGCGTCGCATCCTTGCCGTCGGCGTCCCATATATAGGGCAGCGCGGTCCAGCCAGCGGCACGACGGATCAGCAGCCGCGTCTCGACCGGCCGCCCTTCGTTGACGTCGGACCAGCCGAAGCTTTTGACGAGCACCGTGCCGACCGGAAACTCGATGACTCCGTCCGCGAGGACGTTGGCCTTCTTCCCCGCTGGAATCGAGATAAAGCGATGCTTGTCGGTATAATCGCTGAACAACGGCGCTCGCAGCGTGTAGCCGAGGCCGGTCGCAGGACGTTTCGGATCATTGCCGCGAAACAGCCCGAACGCCGACAGCTTTGTCGGCATCGCGTCGCTTTCGACCACCGCCTGATCGACCGCGGGCGGCGGCAAGGCCGCCCCGCCGCTCGCACACAGCAGCGCCGTACCAATCGCGGCAAAGGCGCGTCTCACCGGACCTTCGCCTCCATCGCCTCAGGCAGCTTGATCACGGGCAGCGCGGCGGGCGGCGTGCCCTTCGACAGGTCGGCGGGCGCGGGCTTGGCCTGCTCACGCGGCGTCTTCACATCGGGAAGATTCAGCGACAGGACGCCGACCTTGTCGAGCACGATCGCGTCGCCCGCACCGTCCCACAGCACCGGCGGAATGCTGCCGCCCATCGCCGCCGCGATCATGTCGCCGCCCTCGAATTTCGGCGCGTAACCCGCCTTGCCGTGCTGGTTGCCGCGCACGACGATCGCCTTTGGCAGCGGCTGATATTTCGGGTCCTTATGTTCGTAACGATAGCCGACGATCATCACATTCGCGGTGCCATTCTGGTCGAACACATTGTCGAAAATCTCGACATTGCGGTTCGCCATCACGAGCACGCCCGTACCCGTTGGCACGCTCGCGACGATATTGCCCTTCGGCGCGAAATTGGGCGTGCTGTTGTCATTGACGATATTTTCGAAGACCCGGACATTGTGGCCGCCCTGCATCGGCAGGCTCGGCAGGTCGAATACCAGGATGCCGCCGGTGTTCTTCGTCGCGATATTGTCGTGGACGTCGGCGTCGTAGCTGTTTTCGATCTCGATCCCCGCGACATTTTCGGTCGCGATCGAATCGCGGACGACGATATTCTTCGACTGGCCGACGTAGATGCCCGCATCCGACGCGCCGCGTACGAAAACGCTGTCGATCAGCACGTCGCTGCTTTCGACCGGGTAGATGCCGTAGGCGCCGTTGGTTTCCTTCGGTCCCGCGGTCCATTCGACGCGCAGCTTGTGATAGACGATGCGGTCGGCGCCCTTCGACTTGATCCCGTCGCCCTTGGTGTTGAGCACCGCGAATTCGGTGAGGAACACATCGTCGGAGGTGACGAGCAGCCCCTCGCCCGCGCCCTGCTGACCGGCAAAGTCGAGAGCCGATCCACCCTCGCCCGCCCCCGCGCCGCGCACGGTCACATTGGCGACGTCGAGCGACAGGCCATCGGTCAGCTTCCATACGCCCGCGCCGAGCTGCACCACGTCGCCCGGCTGCGCGAGGATCAGCGCTTCTTGCAGCTTTTCGTTCGCGTCGGGCGTTGTTGCACTGACGCTGATCACTTTCGCCGCCGCCGGACTGGCGGCAAATGCTGCCACGATGCAGAGCGTCGCCGCGTGGCGCAGGCCATGGAATCGCATATGTCTCTCCCCTTATTTTCGGGGAGCATGGTGCAAGACTTGACGGATGCCAAGCGATGTTGCTGACATATGTGTAGCTAACCCGGGGAGAGGTCGCTTTGATTCACAGATACGCATTGGCGCTTGTCGCCCTGATTGCCGTGCCATCGATGGCCGCGGCGCCCGCGCCGATTGCCGGGCGCTGGAAAACCGACGATGGCAAGGCAGTCGTCGTCATGGCCGCGTGCGGCAGCAAAATGTGCGGGCGCGTCGATCGCCTGCTGATCAAGCAGCCCGCCGGCGGCCAGCGCGACGAGCGCAATCCCGACAAGGCGAAGCGCGGCCGCCAGGTCACCGGACTGCAGATTTATTGGGACCTCGTGCCGCATGGCGACGGCTGGAAAGGCGAAGGCTACAGCCCCGAGGATGGCCGTTATTACAAGGCGCATCTGCGCGTGAACGGCGGCAAGATGACGATGAAAGGCTGCGTCAGCCTGTTCTGCCGCACGGTGACGTGGACGAAAATGAGCTAGTTTTGATCCTCCCTGTGCCGAAGGCATGGGGAGGTGGCAGCGCGAAGCGCTGACGGAGGGGTTGTGACGCCTACCCCTCCACCACTCGCTTCGCGAGCGGTCCCCCTCCCCATCGCTACGCGACAGGGAGGATTTGCCTTCAACCCTCGCCCAAAATCCAGTCGACACCCGCCGTGACATGGATGCGCGTCGTGTCATAAATCGGCAGGACATTGGCGCCGGTGTCGACGAGCATCACCAATTCGGTGCAGGCGAGTACGATCGCCTGAATATCCTGCTTCGCGATGTCGGTGATGAAGGTCTTCATCGTGCGGCGCGAACTTTCGTTCACCTTGCCGAGCATCAGCTCTTCGTAAATGATGCGATCGATCTCGTCGACGCGGCTCGTGTCAAAGGGGGCGAGTGTCAGCCCGTGGCGCACCAGCCGCTGGCGGAACCAGGGTTCGGTTGTAACATTCCGCGTGCCGATCACTGCCGCCGCTTTGACCCCATCGGCCTTCATCTTCTCGCCGGTTTCGTCGACGATATGGAGCAACGGGATCGAGATCGCCGCGGCGACATCCTCGGCGACCTTGTGCATCGAATTGGCGGCGATCATCAGCGCGGTCGCGCCTGCCGCCTCCAGCCGCTGCGCCGAGGCGATCAGCACCTCTTTCGCGTGCGTCCATCCTTCGGGGGTCGTAATGCGCGACAGGTCGCAATAGTTGAGGCTCTCCATCAGGATCGGCGCCGAACAGGCGGTGCCGAGGCGCTTTTGCACGCCCTTGTTGAGATGGCGGTAGTAAAGCTCGGTCGATGCCCAGCTCATTCCCCCGATCAGGCCGATTTTGCGCAAGATGGTCCTCCGGAATACAAAAGGACCGGGCCTTTACCGGCCCGGTCCCGATCATGGCTAGATAAAGTAGAGCCCCCGGGCAAGGCCCGGGGGGCAAACTTTGCGGCAAATGTCAGTGCCCGCTGCCGCTCAGCGCCTTGACGATGTCGTCGGCCATCTTCTTGGCATCGCCGAGCAGCATCATCGTCTGGTCCATATAGAAGACGTCGTTGTCGACGCCGGCATAACCGACCCCGCCCATCGAGCGCTTCACGAACAACACGGTCTTCGCCTTTTCGACGTCGAGCACGGGCATGCCGTAAATCGGCGACGTCTTGTCGGTCTTCGCCGACGGATTGGTCACGTCGTTCGCGCCGATGACGAAAGCGACGTCGGCCTGCGCGAATTCGCCGTTGATGTCCTCGAGCTCGAACACCTCGTCATACGGCACGTTCGCCTCGGCGAGCAGCACGTTCATGTGGCCGGGCATACGCCCCGCGACGGGATGGATCGCATATTTGACCGTCACGCCCTCTTTCTTGAGCTGGTCGGCCATTTCGCGCAGTGCGTGCTGCGCCTGCGCGACCGCCATGCCGTAACCGGGGACGATGATGACGGTGTCCGCCTGGCTCATCAGGAAGGCCGCGTCTTCGGCGCTGCCGGGCTTCCACGGGCGCTGCTCCTTCGATCCGCCATCGCCTGGCCCCGCGTCGGCGCCAAAGCCGCCCGCTATCACGCTGATGAAGCTGCGGTTCATCGCGCGGCACATGATGTACGACAGGATCGCACCCGACGAGCCGACGAGCGCGCCGGTGATGATCATCGCGGTGTTGCCGAGCGTGAAGCCCATCGCCGCCGCGGCCCAGCCCGAATAGCTGTTGAGCATCGACACGACGACCGGCATGTCGGCGCCGCCGATCGGGATGATCAGCAGGAAGCCGATGGCGAAGCTGAGCCCGGTGACGGTCCAGAACACCCACGGGCTCTGGTCGAAGGTGAAATAGGCGACAAGCCCGATGATCGCGGCGAGCGTGCCGAGGTTGATGATGTGCCGGCCGGGCAGCATGATCGGCGAACCCGACATATTGCCGTTGAGTTTCAGGAAGGCGATGACCGATCCGGAGAAGGTGATCGCACCGATCGCGATGCCGAGGCCCATTTCGACCCGGCTGACGGTGAAGATCTCGCCCGTCGCATCGGCGATGCCGAACGCTTGCGGGTTGAGATAGGCCGCCGCTGCGACCGCGACGGCAGCAAGACCGACGAGGCTGTGGAAGGCGGCGACAAGCTGCGGCATCGCGGTCATCGCGATGCGGCGTGCCATGACGATGCCGATGACGGCACCGATACCGATCGCGACGAGGATTTCGACCAGCCCGATCGTGTCGAGAAGGCCGTCGGCGGTGGCCGGCGCATGGGTGAGCAGCGTGGTAACGACGGCGATCAGCATGCCGACCATGCCGAAGCGGTTTCCGGCCTGCGCGGTCGCCGGGCTCGACAGCCCGCGCAGCGCGAGGATGAACAGGACGCCCGCTACCAGATAGGCGACGGAGGCCCAGGGATTGACGGCGAGACCGTGGCCGCCGGTCGCGGCGGAAAGGATCGACTGAAATTCCATCTCAGCGCTCCTTCTTCTTGTACATCGCCAGCATGCGCGCGGTGACGGCGAAGCCACCGAAGATGTTGATGCTCGCCATCACGACCGCGGCGAGGCCGAGCCATTTCGACGAGGCCGAACCCGCGGCGGCGCTGGCGATCAGCGCACCGACGATGATCACCGACGAAATGGCGTTGGTGACGCTCATCAACGGCGTGTGCAGCGCCGGCGTCACCGACCAGACGACGAAATAGCCGACAAAGCAGGCCAGTACGAAAATTGAAAAAATCGCGATAAAATCCACGGGCTCGCTCCCCTGCTGATTCCGTTTCGCGCACCTCTTGCCGCGCCCCGCCGAATGTGTCGACTCCAAAGCTCCCAAAAAGAAGCGCCCGCATTCCTAGCCAAGAGAAATGCGGGCGATTTGCGACATAAAATATCGCTTTGCCGGGCAAGCCTGCGATGTTTTTTACATTTTCGGAACGAGCACCGCGTCGATGACATGGACGACACCGTTCGCCTGGCCGATATCGGCCTGCGTCACGGTCGCCTTGTTGCCGCTGGCGCTGGTCAGCAAAATGGCGTCGCCGCTCTTCGTCGCGGTCAGATCCTGTCCGTCGGCGGTCTTGAGCGCGGCCTTGCCGCCGCCTTCGGCGATCTTCGCAGTAAGATCCGCTGCGCTCAGCCTGCCCGGAACGATGTGATATTTCAGGACGCCCGCCAGCACATCCTTCTGCGCCGGGCGCATCCAGCCATCGCGCGTCACCGGTGGCACCTGCACAAAGGCGGCGTCGGTCGGCGCAAAGACCGTGAACGGCCCCGCACTCGTCAGCGTTTCGGCCAAGCCAGCCTGCTTCACCGCCGCGGCCAGCGACTTGTGGTCGGGCGAGGCCGCGAGATTTGCTGCAATGGTGCTGCTCGCCAGCATAGCCGACGGGCTGGCAGCGGGCACAGCCGCCGTTTCGCCGCCCGCGACGGTGGTCGTCTCGCTCGGCGTTTCCTTATTGTCGCCGCAGCCCGACAGCCCGAGCGCGACCGCTGCGACCGTCAAGATCAGATGGGTTTTCATATCCTTATCCTTCAAACGACGACCGCAGCAATGCGAATCGTCAGCCGAGGTTGGGCATCAACACGCCGTTGATGACGTGAATATTACCGTTCGACTGTTCGACGTCGGGCTGCGTGATGAAGCCGCTGCTGCCCTGCGTGCCGTCGACCTTGATATTGCCCTGCACCTCGGTGAAGGTCAGCGTCTCGCCTTCGACGGTCGCCAGCGTCGCCTTGCCGCCGCCGGCCTTGATCTTCGCATAAAGATCCTCGGCGGTCACGCGGCCCGGCACGACATGATAAGTCAGCACCTTCGCGAGCGATTCGGTGTTATTCGGGTTCATCAGCCAGTCGGTCATCGGCTGCGGCACCGCGGCAAATGCCTGGTCGGTCGGCGCGAAGATCGTGAAGGGCTGGCCCGCGAGCTTGTCCGACACGCCGGCGGCGGTCAGCGCCGTGGCCAGCGTCTTGTGGTCGGGCTTGGCCCCGATTTCGAGCGCGATGCCGGTGGGCTGCGCAGGAGCGGCAGGGGCCGCGGCTTCAGCCGGGGCGGCAGCGTCGGCGGCGATTTCGGCGGCTTCGGCCGGCGCGGCGGTTTCCTGCGCGTAAGCCGGCGACAGGGTAGCAAGCACAAGGAGGGGAGTGGCGAAAAGCTTCGCAGACGACATCAATCATTCTCCAGTTGGTTGAAACTCAGGGTTGGAAGACCCTGAACGCACCTTAACCGGAGAAAGTTTCATGAAAAGGCCGAAAACGGCCATTTTTTTGATAAATTGTCGGTCTCTGGTGCGGCGGAACCTGGATTATATGTTAGCCAAGGCTGACCGAACCCCGCCGAAACACGAACCGCCCACCAAAAAGGAACGGCCCCGCATTTCCCCGACGGGAAGACTGCGAGGCCGATCAAGCCCAATATTGGGTCACATCTTCGGCGTCAGCACCCCGTCAACGACATGGATGACACCATTCGATTGGTTGACATCGGCTTGGGTCACCGTCGCCTTGCTGCCGTCGGCTCCGGCAAGCGTGATCGTGTTGCCGCTCATCGTGGCGGTCAGATCCTGCCCGTTCACGGTTTTGAGCATCGCCTTGCCGCCGCCCTCGGTAATCTTGGCGGCGAGATCCGCTGCGCTCATCTTGCCCGCAACGACGTGATATTTGAGCACGTCGCCGAGGACGGTTTTCTGCGCCGGACGCATCAACCCATCAAGAGTCGCCTTCGGCACCTTTGCGAATGCCTCGTCGGTGGGCGCAAAGACAGTGAAGGGACCGGCGCTTTTCAAGGTATCGACCAGCCCGGCTTGCGTCACCGCGGCGACAAGCGTCTTGTGAATCGGCGAAGCCATCGCATTTTCGACGATCGTCTTGGTCGGGAACATTTCTGCGCCCCCAACCATCGGGTTGGTGCGCGTCGCCCCCTCCGCCATGGTGTCGGCAGGCATCGCTTCTTCCCCGGCGACGGTTGTGGTTTCGGTGGGCGGCGCTTCGGAGGTTTTACCGCATGCGGCAAGCCCTAGTGCGACCGTCAGAGCGGCCGAAGTAAGATAAGCGATTTTCATGCATCGTCTCCACGGTGTCGGGAAAGGCTTTCCCGCTCGCTTAGAGACTCCGCGCTCGCCCGCATTGTTCCGGATTATTCCGGAAATTGATTAGCGGTTGCGACGGAAGCGAATGATATTTCCCGGTTCCTTTACGCCAGCAACCGCTCGTTCACGACCTTGCCGCCCTGCGTCAGCCGCACCGCGTTGCCGATTTCGTCGTCGAGCACCGGCTTGCCCGCTTCCTTGTCCCAGAAGGCCGAAAGGAAGTTGAACAGGTTGCGGCTGAACAGCGCGCTGGTGTCGGCGGGCATCAGCGCGGCGATATTCTTTGCGCCGATCACGGTCACGCCGTGGATCTTCTTTGCCTCGCCCGAGACCGACCCTTCGACATTGCCGCCGCTTTCGGCCGCCATGTCGACGATCACACTCCCCGAGCGCATGGTCGCAAGCTGCGCGTCCGAGATCAGCCGCGGCGCAGGGCGCCCCGGGATCAGCGCGGTGGTGATGACAATGTCCTGCTTGGCGATATGCGACGAGACGAGCTCGGCCTGCGCCGCCTTATACTCATCGGACATTTCGGTGGCATAGCCGCCCGCGCCCTCGCCCTCGATCCCCGCGACACTCTCGACGAAGATCGGCTTGGCGCCGAGCGACATGATCTGTTCCTTGGTCGCCGCGCGCACGTCGGTCGCGCTGACCTGCGCACCGAGGCGGCGCGCGGTCGCGATTGCCTGCAGCCCGGCGACGCCGACGCCCATCACAAACGCCTTCGCGGCGCTGACGGTGCCCGCAGCGGTCATCATCATCGGAAAGGCGCGACCATAGGCGTTCGCCGCGATCAGCACCGCCTTGTAGCCCGCGAGATTCGCCTGGCTGGAGAGGATGTCCATCGACTGCGCGCGCGTGATGCGCGGCATGAATTCCATCGCCAGCGCTTCGATCCCGAGCTTGGCATAGTCGTCGATCCGCGCGCGTTCGCCGAACGGGTTGAGGCCGGCGGCGAGCCACGCGCCATCGGCAAAGCCCGACAGTGTCTTGGGATCGGGGCCCTGGATCGCGAGGATGATGTTCGCGCCCTTCAGCACATCGGCACGGCTGCCGATGCTCGCGCCCGCGGCGCTATAATCGGCATCGGCGGTAGAGGCGTGATCGCCCGCCCCAGATTCGACGGCAACTTCGGCGCCCAGCCCAATGAATTTCTTCACGGTTTCTGGGGTGGCGGCGACGCGGGTCTCGCCTTCGGCGAGCTCCTTCATGACAGCGATGCGCATGCGCGAAGCCCGGTCAGGACGCGATGAGAAGGACGACGCCGATGACGACGACCGCGGTGATGATCGAGCCGATCTTGAACAGGCTGATGAAACCCGCATAGGTTTCTTCGGCTGCCTTCATTTCCTGCTGTGCCATCGCTTTTCCCCTTAAACGGTCATTTGCTGTGCGCGAGCGCACAGCGCCGCGCCCAGAATCGGTTATCGCGCCGGTCTTAGCCACGCGTTCGGCGATGCTCAAGTGCGGGTTTGGACCTACGATGACCCTATGCCAAAAGATGATTGGCCTTAATCGCCCTTTTACCCCTATCGGATACATATGCAGCCCTCAGCAGAACAAACCCATAGCAATGTCGGTTCAGGGGGCAGATTCGATACGATGACGAACACGCGCGACACGCGGATGGTGATGATCGTCGACAGCGAGCCTGCCCAGCAGCGCTTCCTGGCGGCCCTTGTTTCGCGCGGCGGCTGGCGCAGCGTCATCGCCGCCGACACCGATACCGCCCTGGCCAAGCTCGGCACGCAGGAAGGCATGGCGCTCGACGCCGTGCTCGTCGACCAGGGCGCGCCGGGCATGGATATTTCCGAATTCGTCGGCGAACTCCGCCGCTGGCGCCCCGCGCTGCCGCTCGTCGTCATCACGATGCGCAACGGCGTCGAGGTCGCCGTCAGTGCGATGCGCGCCGGGGCGAGCGACTTCGTCCAGAAACCCATCGCCCCCGACCGGCTGCTCGAAGCGCTCGACCGCGTTGTGTCGACCAGCGGTCCGCAGGGCGAACTGCGTCCATTGACCGAAAAGCTGCGCGCGCCCTTGGCGTTCGAGGAAATCATCGGGTCGAGCCCCAATTTCCGCAGCGCGCTTGCGATCGCCGCCAAGGCGGCGCGCGCGCGCGTGCCGGTGATGATCAACGGCAAGCCCGGCACCGGCAAGGAGGTCTTCGCCCGCGCGATCCACAGCGCGAGCCCGCGTGCGCGCGGCCAGCTCGTCATGGTCGATTGTTCGGCGGTGTCGCCCGGCCTGATCGGGTCGGGCCTGTTCGGCCACGAACGCGGCGCGTTCGCGGGCGCCTTCGACCGCCAGGTCGGACGCCTCGTCCAGGCCGACGGCGGCAGCATCATCATCGACCATGTCGAGTGCATCCCGCTCGAAACGCAGGCAAAGCTCGTTGAATTCCTGAACAGCGGCGAAGTGCAGATGATCGGCGGATCGATCCGCCAGAGCGTCGACGTGCGTATCATCGCGACGAGCACCAGCCCGCTCGACAAGCTGATCGAGGCCGGTCACTTCCGCGAAGACCTGTTCTACGCGCTGTCTAGCGCGCAATTCACCCTGCCCTCGCTTAGCGAGCGCCGCGGCGACGTCGGCCCGCTCGCCCGCCACCTGCTCGCGCGCATCGGCGGGCTGCCGGGAATGAGTTCGATCGGCGTCACCGACGACGCGCTGCGCCTGCTCGCCGCTTACGCCTGGCCGGGCAATGTCCGCCAGCTGCAGGATGTGCTGTTCCGTGCCGCGGTGAACAGCACCACCGACGTGCTCACCAGCGCCGATTTCCGCGCCATCGAGGCGACGCTCGGCGGCGGCAGCCCGAGCGGCGAAGGCGAAATCGCGATCAACGGCGAGGCGATCGGCGTCACGCTGTATCTGCCCGACGGCAACCTCCGTCCGCTCGAAGAAATCGAGGCCGACGTCATCCGCCTCGCGATCGGCCATTATCGCGGCCGCATGAGCGAGGTCGCCCGGCGCCTCGGCATCGGACGCTCGACGCTCTATCGCAAATTGAGCGATCTCGGGATCGACACCGCAGCCTGATCAGGCGGTCAGCGCCGCATCGCGCAGCCCGCGCCACACGCGCAGCGCCTGCCGGTTCTCTGCAATGTCGTGGACGCGCAGCATCTGCGCGCCCTGCGTCGCCGCCTGATAATGCAGCGCCACCGTTCCGCCGAGCCGCTGGTCGGCGGGCGCTTCGTTATCGAGCGCGCCGATCATCCGCTTGCGGCTGGCGCCGAACAGGATCGGGCAGCCCAATGTGTGGAACAGCGCGAGCCCATTGATCAGCGCGAGGTTGTCGCCGACGCCCTTGCCGAAGCCGAGCCCCGGATCGACAATGATCTTCGCGGGGTCGACCCCGGCGGTAACGCACGCCGCGACGCGCTCGGCGAGCATGTCGTAGACGTCGAACAGGACATGCGCGTAATTGCCGCCCTCGTGCGGGTCGCTCTTGGCCGAGGGCGCGTGCATCAGCACGACGGGGCAACCCGCGTGCACGACCACTTCCATTGCGCGGTCATCGTAGCGCAGCGCCGAAATATCGTTGACGATCCGCGCGCCGGCAGCGAGCGCAGCCTCCATCACCGCCGCCTTGCGCGTATCGATCGACACCGCAACGCCGCCTCTCGCGAGCGCCGACACCACGCCTTCGATGCGCTTGATCTCGTCGCCTTCCCAGACCAGCGGAGCGCCGGGACGCGTCGATTCGCCGCCGACGTCGATGATCGCGGCGCCCGCGGCGCCCATCGCGAAACCGGCCTCGGCCGCGGCAACGGCATCGACATGCTTGCCGCCGTCCGAAAAACTGTCGGGCGTGACGTTCAAAATCCCCATGAGCTGCGGCTCGCTCAGCCGGATTTTCCGTTCACCGAGCTGCAGCACACCGCGCGGCCGCGCGACGCCGGCGCGCTGCGCATTTGCCGCCTGCGCCAGCCGGTCGGGCATCGCCGCAATCCAGCCGTCCCATTCGGGAACCGGAACGATCGCGGACTTGACGGTCAAACCCTCGCGCAGGCTGATGTGCCACGCCGCGAACCAGACCATAGAGTCGGCGATCCGCAGGCAATCATCGTCAAGCTCGTGCGGACGGTCGACGAAGCAGGTCGGGCGGCAATAGATTTGCGCATCCGCCGACGCGGCGCCGAGGTCGGGCTTGGTTAGCGGAGCGAACATTGTTCACCACCTATCCGTTCGTGCTGAGCTTGTCGAAGCACCGTTCTTCCTTTGCAGCATAGAAGAGAAGGACAGCCCTTCGACAAGCTCAGGGCGAACGGAATATTATGATCGACCTTACGCTTCGTTCGCCAGCAACCAGTCCTGCCGCACCGCGTCGATCACGCGGAGTTCCTTGCCGGTGTCGACGTGCCAGAACGTCCAGCCATTGCAGCTCGGCGCACCCTGCAGCCCCGCGCCGACCTTGTGGATCGAGCCCGCGGGCTGGCCGTCGCATTCGAGGCTGCCATCGACGCGCACCTTGGCTTTCCAGCGGCGCTTGGTATCGGTCAACACTGTCCCTGGCGCGATCATGCCGCATTCGACCAAAGTGCCGAACGCGACGCGCGTCGCGGCCTTCGGCGCCATCATCGTCTTCACCGCGCTTTCGTCGAGCGGCAGCGCCAGCTCGATACGTTCCAGCGCGGCCTCGATATAATCATCCTCGCGCTCGATGCCGATGAAATGGCGGCCCAGACGCTTGGCGACGGCGCCCGTCGTGCCGGTGCCAAAGAAGGGATCGAGGATCACGTCGCCGGGGTTCGAACAGGCGAGCAGGATGCGATAGAGCAGGGCTTCGGGCTTCTGCGTCGGATGGACCTTGGTGCCGCCCTTCTTCAGCCGTTCCTGCCCGCCGCAGATCGGGATCAGCCAGTCCGAACGCATCTGAAGTTCGTCGTTCAGCGTTTTCATTGTGCGATAGTTGAAGGTGTAGCGCGACTTTTCGCCCATCGACGCCCAGATCAACGTCTCGTGCGCATTGGTGAAGCGCGTACCCTTGAAATTGGGCATCGGGTTCGCCTTGCGCCACACGATGTCGTTGAGGATCCAATAGCCCTGATCCTGCAGCGCGGTGCCGACGCGGAAGATATTGTGATAGCTGCCGATCACCCAGATGCTGCCGCCGGGTTTCAGGACGCGCTTCGCTTCCTTGAGCCATGCATGGGTGAAGCGATCGTAGGTCGCGAGGCTGTCGAACTTGTCCCAGTCGTCGTCGACCGCATCGACCTGGCTGCCGTCGGGACGCAGCAAGTCGCCGCCGAGCTGGAGATTATACGGCGGGTCGGCAAAGATCATGTCGACCGACGCGGCGGGCAGGCTGCGCATCATTTCGACGCAATCGCCCTGCAAGATGCTGTCGAGCGGCAGGTCCGCGGGCGCCGCTTTCGCCGCGCGCTGCTTCACCGCCGGGGTCTTCACCCGTTCCATCACACCCATGCTTCACCCCGTTCCTTGCTCGTAAGAAGGCCCTGATGAGTCCGACGGAGTCCCCCGTCAAGCGCAGGAGTCTAGGGATTCCGCCTCTCTAACTGGTTAACGCGATGAGAACGAAACGAGTCTGACACACGATATGGAGTCGGCCGCGACTCGGAGACTCAACCACTGGTGGTGTGGCGATGAAGACTCACCCGCGAAAAAAATTTGTGTCGTGGGGTCAGAGACCCGGATCGACCCCGGTCAGGTCGATCGAACGCTGCCATAGTTCGCGGGCGAGCTTCGGATCGCGCGCGTCGCGCGTCGCGCGCGCCGGCCCCGAGCGCCCCGACACCTCGCCGAGCCCCTGCGGCCCCAGATAGTCGCCGCCCTGCACCCGTGCGCCCGTGGCCGCCTGCAGGGTCGGCCAGGCGCCCTGCGCGGCGCTGTTGAAGAAAGGGCCCGCGAGCGGCGTCAACGTGCGCAGCGGCAGCGGCAGGTGGCGCGTGAGTTCGGTGAGCGCGACCCCCGGGTGGCATCCGATCGCCTGCGTCGCGCGACCGGCGGCGCTCAGCCGCCGGTCGAGCTCGAACATATGGAGCAGGTTTGCGAGCTTGCTCATCTGGTAACGCGCCCAATTATGATAGCTGCGCGACGCCGACAGGTCGCTGTAATCCATCGCGCCGTTCCGGTGCGCGATGCTGCCCGTAATGACGATCCGGTCGTCGACATGGGGATGGAGCAGCCCTGTCAAGGCGAAGGTGCCGAGATGGTTGACCCCGAATTGCAGCTCATACCCCTGTTTCGTCAGCGTACGGGGCGGGATCATCACGCCCGCATTGTTGATCAGCACATCGATCCGCGGTCCCGCGAGCACCGCCTTCGCGGCATCGCGGACCTGGTCGAGGTCGGCGAGGTCGAGCGGCTGGAACGACAGCTCGGCTTTTGGCACGTCGACCCAGATGCGGTTCATCGCGACCTCGGCCTTGTCCTCGTCGCGGCAGCCGAGGATCACATGCGCACCGCGCGCGGCGAGGATTTTGGAAACTTCGAACCCGATCCCGGCATTGGCACCGGTGACAAGGAAGGTGCGGCCGGTCTGGGCCGACACATCGTCGGCCGTAAATCCCCTGCTCATCGTCTTCCCCCTTTGGCTTTTGGGCTTCAGACCAGCTGCATTTGTGCGACCGGGGCAAAACTGGTCCGATGGTGCGGCGTCGGGCCATGTTGGCGCAGCGCCGCGAGATGTTGCGCCGTACCATAGCCCATGTTGGTTTCCCAGCCAAAGCCGGGGAAATCGCGCGCCACGGCGACCATGAAGCGGTCGCGATGTTCCTTCGCGATGATGCTCGCGGCCGAAATGCACGGATGCAGCGCGTCGCCGCCGATGATCGCGGTCGCGGTGTAGCGCCAGCGCGGCAGCCGGTTGCCGTCGACCAGCACCTCGGCGGGCTCGAACCCCAGCGCCTCGACCGCGCGCGTCATCGCGAGGAAGGTCGCCTGGAGGATATTGATGCGGTCGATTTCCGCAACGCTCGCCTCGCCGACGCCCCAGCGGCAGCGCGCCTTGATCTGCGCTTCGAGTTCGGCGCGGCGTTTGGCGGTGAGTTTCTTGCTGTCATCGAGACCGGGGATGCCGCCCTCGCAGAGCAGCACCGCCGCCGCGACCACCGGCCCGGCGAGTGGCCCGCGCCCGGCTTCGTCGACACCGACGATCATAGATTCCCCTCCCGCTTGCGGGAGGGGCAGCGAGACTTGGGAGCTTGCTCCCTAGTCGCCGCGGGGTGGGCCTTGCCGGTGGCAGGAACTCGCTTCGCTCGCGCCCACCCCCAACCCCTCCCGCAAGCGGGAGGGGAGATCAAATACGCCACGGCGGATACCTCCGATATTCGGCCGCCTGATACAGGCACAGCCGATTGCCCGCAGGATCGCTCAGCCGCGCCTCGCGCCAGCCCCATTCCTCGTCCTTCGGCATCTGTTCGAACCGCACGCCGCGCCGCGCGAGGTACGCGACCCACGCGTCGAGCGCGCCGCTTTCGAGATAGGCGGTCGCGCCGCCAGCCGCCCCATCGCCGACATGAATCGACAGGGTCACGCCATTCGCGGCTTCGAACCGGGCATAACCATTGTCGGGGCTATCGACGATCTGCTTCAGACCCATCTGCTTGTAGAAAGCGACCGACACCGCATAGTCGTTCGCGGGCAGCGTGATCTGGTTGAGCGCCGGGCCGGTGAACAGCCCGTCGTTGCGCACGAACTGCTGCCCCATCGGGCCATGCCCATGCCCCAGCCCCGGCGCATCGTGCAGCGACAGGCGCACGAAATCGCGCGCGCGCGCGATCGCGGGTTCGAGCGGCATGCCCTGCGCGAGGCCGGTGGCGATCGCGCTGGCGAGCGTGCAGCCGGTGCCGTGGCTGTGCGGGGTGTCGATGCGCGGCGCTTCCCAGCGCGCAACCTCGCCCTCGCCGGTTTCGAGCAAGCGATCGATCACCGTCTCGCCTTCGGCATGGCCCCCCTTGATCAGCAACGAACAGCCGTGCGCGAGCACCGCTTCTTCGCCGCCGAGCGCTTCCAGTTCGGGCAGGTTCGGCGTCGCAACCATCGCGCGGTCGAGCAATGCACGAAACGCCTCGATCGTCGCCGCGTCGGCCAGCACCGAGCCGCTGGTCGCGACCATCACCGGATCGAACACGAGCGCCGCTTGCGCCAGATCGGGCAGCGACAATCGCTCCGCGACCGCCGCGGCGGTTTCGGCGCTGCCGATCATGCCGATCTTGACCGCGTCGACGCCGATATCCGACGCGACGCTGTCGATCTGTTGCAAGACCATCGCCGTCGGGACCGGATGGACGCCCTGCACCGCCAGCGTGTTCTGCGCGGTGATCGCGGTGATCGCGGTCATCGCATGACCGCCGAGCATCGTGACCGCCTTGATGTCGGCCTGGATGCCCGCGCCGCCACCGCTGTCCGAGCCGGCAATAATCAGGACGCGCGCGGTCACAGCTCTCTCCGCCAATAAATAGGGACAGTCCCTAATTTTTGAAACGCATCGGAGGCAGTACGCGCGGCCGCGCCTGAAAAATAGGGACTGTCCCTATTTATTGGCTCGCACACCGTCACCCCTTATGCTTTCGCTCCGTCGAAGCGGGGAATTTCGCCAGCGCCGCGCCCTCGCGCAGCGGCCGGTCGAGCAGATCGCCGCCGCAATTGGGGCAAATCTCGTCGAGCTTGTCGGCGCAGTTCGCGCAGAAGGTGCATTCGAACGAGCAGATGAAGGCGCCGTGAAGGTTGGCGGGCAGATCTTTGCCGCATTTTTCGCAATCGGGTCGCATCTCAAGCATATGGTTAGTCCTTAGTTTTCCGTTCGCCCTGAGCTTGTCGAAGGGCCGTTCTTCCTTCCCCTTCAATAGAGAAAAGAAAGGTGCTTCGACAAGCTCAGCACAAACGGGAGAGAAGATAATTATGCCGCTGCGGCGCGCACGGCGTCGCAGATCATGTCGACGACCTGCTCGACCTGCCCGGCATCGTCGCCCTCCGCCATCACGCGGATCAGCGGTTCGGTGCCCGACGGGCGGATCACCAGACGGCCGCGGCCGTTGAGCGTCGCTTCGCCCTCGGCGATCGCCGCGATGACCTGCTTGTCTTCGAGCGGCTTGCCGCCCGCGAAGCGGACATTCTTCAAAAGCTGCGGCACCGGATCGAACTGGTGCAGCAATTCGCTCGCGGGCTTGCCCGACGCGATGAGCTCGGCGAGCACCTGGAGCGCCGCGAGCGTGCCATCGCCGGTCGTCGCATGATCCGACAGGATCATATGGCCCGACTGTTCGCCGCCGACGTTGAAGCCGCCCTCACGCATCCGTTCGAGGACGTGGCGGTCGCCGACCTTGGTGCGTTCGAGCCGCAAGCCTTCACCCTCAAGGAAACGCTCAAGGCCAAGGTTCGACATCACCGTCGCGACGACGCCGCCGCCCTTCAGCCGCCCCTGCCGCGCCCAGCTCGCGCCGATCAGCCCCATGATCTGGTCGCCATCGACGATCCGGCCCTTTTCATCGACGACGATCAGCCGGTCGGCGTCGCCGTCGAGCGCGATGCCGATGTCGGCGCCACTCGCGACCACCGTTTCCTGCAGCAGCGCGGGCGCGGTCGATCCGCATTTGTCGTTGATGTTGGTGCCGTTGGGCTCGACCCCGATCGCCACCACGTCGGCGCCGAGTTCCCAGAACACGGTCGGCGCGCTGTTATACGCCGCGCCATTGGCGCAATCGAGCACGATACGCAGCCCGTCGAGGCGGACGGATTCGGGCAGACTCTGTTTCACCGCATGAATATAGCGCCCGCGCGCATCGTCGATGCGCTTGGCGCGTCCGATGTGACTGGGGTCGGCGAGCTTCGGCTCCTGCCCAAGCAGATGCTCGATCTGCGCCTCATCCTCGTCGGACAGCTTGTACCCGTCGGGGCCGAACAGCTTGATCCCATTGTCACGAAACGGGTTGTGGCTCGCCGAAATCATCACGCCCAGGTCGGCGCGCATCGAGCGGGTGAGCATCGCGATCGCCGGGGTCGGCATCGGCCCGACCTGGACCACGTCCATGCCGACGCTGGTGAACCCCGCGACGAGCGCGTTTTCGAGCATATAGCCCGACAGGCGCGTGTCCTTGCCGATCACGACGCGATGCTTGTGATCGCCGCGCAGGAAGTGCGCGCCCGCCGCCATGCCGACGCGCATCGCGACCTCCGCGGTCATCGGGACCTGGTTGGTCAGGCCGCGAATTCCGTCGGTTCCGAAAAACTTGCGCATGTTCCCTCTGCTACCTAACCATCGCCCGGCAATGCCTGCCCCGGCTTCCCACGGGATGGCCCCCGCGGAGCATTTCCCGGCCCAAAAACCGGTTCCCGTTTCTTTCGGAAGGTGCTCTAAGTCACCCTCTTTTGCTTGGCAAGCAGGCCAGAAAAAACGCCGGGAGAATCCCTCTTGAAATCCGCTTGGTTTATCCTTTCGGCGCTCGTCGTCGGCATGCTTTTGGGAATCGGCGTCGAGCTGGTGTCGCCCGCCGCCGGGACCGCCTCGCTTCCCTATATCGAACCGATCGGGCTGCTCTGGCTCAACGCATTGAAGATGACGATCGTCCCGCTCGTCGTCGCGCTGCTGATCACCGGCATCACCGCCACCGCCGACGCCGCGCGCGCAGGCAAACTCGCCTTCCGCGCGGTGATGATCTTTCTCGGCGCGATCACGCTTTCGGGCCTGATGTCGCTGTTGATGACGCCGCTGCTGCTGCGCCTTTTCCCGCTCTCCCCCGGCGCGGCCGAGGCGCTGCGCCACGGGCTTGGCGGCACGACCGACGCGGGACCGTCGCCGACCTTTGGCGATTTCCTGCTCTCGCTGATCCCGACCAATCCGATCGCCGCGGCGGCCGAGACCGCGATCCTGCCGCTGATCGTCTTCACCACGATTTTCGCCTTTGCGATCACGAAGCTCGATCCCGTGCAGCGCGCGACACTGTCGGGGCTGTTCAAGGCTCTCGGCGACGCGATGCTGATCGTCATCGGCTGGGTCCTCGCGCTCGCTCCGATTGGCGTTTTCGCGCTGGGCTATGCGCTCGCGGTCAAGGCCGGGGTCGCGGCGTTCGGCGGGCTCATTCATTATGTGCTGATCCTGTCGGCGATCGGCATCAGCTGCCTTCTCCTCGGCCTGTTGCTCGCGTGGCTCGTCGTCGGCATATCGCTGCCGCGCTTCGTCCGCGCGATGGTCCCGACGCTCGCGGTCGCGATCAGCACGCAAAGCTCGCTCGCCAGCCTGCCCGCGATGCTGAAATCGTCCGAAGAGCTTGGCGTCGATCCGAAGAAGGCCGACGTCGTGCTGCCGCTCGCGGTCGCCTTGTTCCGCTTCACCAGCCCGGCGATGAACCTCGCGGTCGTCGTCTATGTCGCCTGGCTGTTCGGCGTCGAGCTGACGCCATGGGAAATGGCGGTCGGCCTCGCGGTCGCGATCGCCGCGGCGCTCTCCTCGGTCAGCCTGCCCGGCTCGATCAGCTTCGTGACCTCGATCGCGCCGATCGCGGTGTCGATGGGGGTCCCCGTCGCACCGCTCGGGCTGCTCGTCGCGGTCGAGACTTTTCCCGACATCTTCCGAACCCTAGGTAATGTCGTCGGCGATGTCGCCGCGACCAAATATGCCGCCGACGGTGTCGACGACACAGCCCCCACAGCAGGAGTCACGCCATGAAATATCGCAAGCTCGGCCACGGCCTCGAAGTTTCGGCGATCGGCATCGGCTGCATGCCGATGATCAAGGGCGGCAATATCCTCTATGGCGAGGCCGCCGACCTCGACGAATCGACGCGCACGATCCACCGCGCGATCGACCTTGGCGTCACCTTTTTCGACACCGCGCAAATCTATGGCCCGTTCAGCAACGAGGAACTGCTCGGCGAGGCGATCAAGGGCAAGCGCGACGGCCTCGTCATCGCGACGAAGTTCGGCTTCAAGTTCGAGGGCAAGCAGATCACTGGCGTTGACGGCTCGCCCGCCAATGCCCGCGCCGCGTGCGAAGGCTCGCTTCAGCGGCTCGGCATCGATACGATCGACCTCTTCTACCAGCACCGCGTCGACCCGTCGGTGCCGATCGAGGAGGTCGTCGGCGGGATGATGGAGCTGGTAAAGGAGGGCAAGGTCCGTCACATCGCGCTGTCCGAAGCCGGCGCCGACACGATCCGCCGCGCCGCGAAGGCCGCGCCGATCACCGCGCTGCAAAGCGAATATTCGATCTGGGAACGCGATGTCGAGGACGACATCCTCGGCGCGTGCCGCGACAATGGCATCGGCTTCGTCCCCTATTCGCCGCTCGGCCGCGGCTTCCTCGCGGGCGCGGTGCGCAGCCGCGACGAGCTGCCCGAGAATGACTGGCGCCGCAACGATCCGCGCTATTCGGACGAGAATTTCCCCGCCAACCTCGCGATCGTCGATGCGATCGGCGCGGTCGCGGACACGCATGGCGTGTCGAAAGCGCAGGTCGCGCTGGCGTGGCTGCTCGCGCAGGGCGACGACATCGTCCCGATCCCCGGCACCAAGCGCCGGGCGACGATGGAGGACAGCGTCGGCGCGGCCGACGTTACGCTGACCGCCGAAGACCTCGCCGCAATCGACGCGGCGGCGCCGAAGGGCGGGACGAGCGGTCCGCGTTACGGCGAGATGGGGATGCGGATGGTGCGGCTTTAGCGGCAGCGGTCAATGGCGGCCGACGACCGAAAATGGACACTATCCCCGTTCGCATCGAGCGAAGTCGAGATGCCCCTCGGGCCAGGCGTGGTGTCGATGGGTGTCTCGACTTCGCTCGACACGAACGGAGACTGGAATGTCTCCTATCCACCCTATTGTGTTGAAAAACTCCGGAGACGCATCTCGCCCAAGCCGCCTGCGTAAGAAACATATCGAGCGAGGCCGGACAGTGATCTAAAATTATACGGCGACTGGGAATGATGTAATATTTTCACTCGCTCAGATGTGTCCAAAGCCAATGACAGAGTTTTTCAACACAATACACCCCAAAGCCGACCTCAGCCTCGGCCCTGTACCCTAACCCTTCACCTCCATCCGCTCGCACAGCGCGTCGACCTTCCCCGCGAGTTCATGGATCCGCATCTGGTCGAGCTTTTCATGCAGCCGCATGATTTCCAGCTCGGCGCGCAGGTTGATTTCATAGTCGAGCCCCGCCGCAATCCGGTCCTTCGCCGATGCGCGGTTCTGGCTCATCATGATGATCGGCGCCTGGACCGCCGCCAGCGTCGACAGCATCAGGTTCAGGAAGATGTAGGGATAGGGATCGAACGCCATTCCCCAGCGCGCGAGCACGTCCGAATTGAGCAGCATCCAGCCGAGCAGCACCGTGGTGAACGCGGTGATGAAGCCCCACGACCCGCCCACCGCGGCGACGCGGTCGGACAGGCGCGCGCCGAAACTTGCCCCCTCGTCATCGATGTCGGAGGCGTCGCGGCTGATCAGACGGCGCTCTGCGATCGCGTCAAGCACGCGCCGCTCGTCGGCATCGAGTTCGTCGAGCGGCCGCCCGAGCAGGCGAAGCGCCAGATCGGCGGTCGTCGTCGTCTCGTGCATCACATCACCCCATCCAGCGCCAGATCCCGGCAACCATATAGCCAAGCGCGCCATGCGCCCAGGTCGCGACAAACCAAAGCAATATTCCGCCGAACATCGCATGCGGGCGCGGGATCGTGTCGGCCCATGGTGCCGCGCCGCCGACCTGCCGTGCATAGGGCACAAAACTTGTCCGCGCCGCCCACTGGCGCCAGGCGTCGCCCATCAGCCGCGCCTTCTTTGCATCCTGCCCCGCCGAACCGACGAGCGCGAGAAAGACGATCGTGCCCGACAGGACGATCTGCGCCCCGGTCGGCATCACCAAGGCGTGCGCAAAGGCCCACAGCGCAAAGCCCCACATCATCGGGTGCCGCGTGATGGCGAAGACGCCGCGCGGCACGGCCTGCGCCGCCTTCGCCGCGCCCGGCGCGGGCAGCGCCGGATTGCCGATCAGCGATCCGATGAACAGGATGCTCGCGAAGAGCACGATCAGCGACGCGAGGATCCACAACGGATCGTCGACCGCCCACAATGGCGGTTCGGGCGGCATCCCGCGCCACGCCTGTACGAGCATGATGAAGGTCGCGATCGCAACGATCGAATAGACGATCTGGAACCCCCGCTCGCCCAGCCGCGACGCGAGCCCGTCGCGAAGCGGATGCGAAAGCACGAGGTGCGAGCCGACGAACAGAACGCAGGTCGCGACCAAAAGCGACATCGGTTGCATGGACTTTCCTCCCCAGCCAGTGCCGCTCCGCCATATCATATTTGTCATCCCGGCGAAGGCCGGGATCTCGACCTCGCGCTGTGACGCACGGGTGAGATCCCGGCCTTCGCCGGGATGACAAAATGACAACTTACCTGTCATATGCCTTGGGCAGCGCCCCTTCCTGCGGCGTAGCATAACGGTCGCGCAGACGGTCCTGCCGCGTCGTCAGCGACTGCGCCTTGCCGTCAATCCACACGGCCGTCGGGCGGCTGCCGAGTTCGAGCGGGTCATTGTCCCAGATCACGACGTCGCCGGCGCGGCCCGGACGCAGCGAACCGATGCTGCCCTCCATGCCGACCGCGCGCGCGGGAACGCTGCTGATCGACGCGAACGCCTGATCCCACGTCATGCCGCTCGCGCCCGGCACGCGCGCGAGGCCAACGAGGTTGCCCGCATATTGCGTCGCATAACCCATCTTGTGCGCGTCATCGTCGTCGAACACGCCAACCGACACGTCGACGCCGGCAGCCTTGAGCCGGCCCGCGTTCGACTGCGTCGCGCCGAGCTGTTCGAAACTCGACGGCAGATCGGTGAGCGGCGACACGAGCACCGGCACCTTTGCCGCGGCAATCTCGCGCGCGACGAGCCAGCCTTCGGTCACCCCGACGAGCACGAGCTTCAATGCCGGGAAATCCTGCCGCAGCTTCAGCACATTGACGATGTCGGCGGCACGGTCGACGCGCACGAACAGCGGCGTCGTGCCGTCGATCACCCGCACTAGGGCATCGGCGTCGGCGCGCTGGATCATCGCGTCATTGCCCCATTCGGCGAGCGTCGCGGGGTTGCGGGCATAGCTGCGTGCCGCGAGCAACTGTTCGCGGAACAGGAGGAAGGTCGCCGCGCGGCTGCCCCCCGCCTTCGCCGAGCCATCCTCGCCGAACGCGACATATTGCAGCGCGCGGGGCTTGGTCACCATGTCCATATCGTCGGCCAGGTCGACGACCGCGCCCTGTCCGGCGAACAGATTGCTGCTGCTGCCCGGCGCGACGATCGCGCGCGTCACACCCGAGGCGCGGTTGACCGCGACGGGCGAGCCCATCGGGTTCAGCGCGGGTGCGATATCGAGCCCCGCCGAAAAGCGCGTGCGCAGTGCCGACCGATCGTTCGTGCCGGTGACGGCATCGACTTCGGTCAGGCCGACGCGGCTGAACGCCGCGACGATGCCCGGCGTGACATAACGGCCCTCAGCGTCGATGCGTTCGACACCCGCGGGCACCGCAACGCCGGCGCCCGCCGCGACAATTTTGCCGCCGCGAACGACGACGGTGCCGCCCTCGATCGGCGCGCTGCCGTCACCGATGACGAGCTTCGCGTTGACAATCGCGACATCCTGCGCGGTCGCGGGAACAGAGAAAGCCAGCGCGGCGGCTAGAGCGCCCCCCAATCCCGCTTGTACTGTGCCCCTGCGAAGGCAGGGGCCCATCTCCCGCGATCTCGCCTGTTCGCCGCCGTTCGCTTGATATGGATAGGACCGGAGATGGGCCCCTGCCTTCGCAGGGGCACGGGAGAGAAGGGAAAGGATGTTCGGGAGACTTCTCATTTCACGTCTCCTTCGCCCGGCTGGCCCAGTTCGAAATCGCTCACCGGACGGCGCTTGGGGTCATTCGCGTCGAACATCAAAGCGCCGTCGATCCACACCTTTTCGGGGCGCGTATAGGCGCTGAACGGATTGCCGTTCCACAGCACGACGTCGGCCATCTTGCCGGGTTTAAGGCTCCCCGTCTTGTCGGCGATGCCCAGCGCCTTCGCCGGATTGTACGACAGCCAGGTCCATGCCGTCTCGTCGCTGACGTCGATCCCGATGCGGCGCCCCGCAGCGCGCGCTTTCGCCGCTTCCTGGTTCAGCCGCTGGATCTGGTTCGCATCGTCCGAGTGGACGATCGTGCAGGCGCCGGCCTTGTAGACGAGCGGAATATTCTCGTTGACGCTGTCATAGGCTTCCATCTTGAAGCCCCACCAGTCGGCCCACATCGCCGAGCAGATGCCTTCTTTCGCAAGGATGTCGGCGATCTTGTAGCTTTCGACCGCGTGGTGGAAGGTCGACACCTTGTAGCCGAATTCCTTCGACATATCGATCACGAGCGCCATTTCGTCGGCGCGGTAGCAATGGTTATGGACGAGGATTTCGCCCGACAGCACGCCCGCGAGCGTTTCCATCGCCAGGTCGCGGTCGACGGCCTTTCCGTCGTCCATCTTCTTCTTGTACGCCGCCGCCTTCTGCCACGTCGCGCGGTTCACCGCGAAATTGCCCATGCGAGTCGAAGGCGACCGCCCCTTGCCGCCATAGACGCGCTTCGGATTCTCGCCGCACGCCATTTTGAGGCCGTAGGGCGCGCCGGGGAACTTCATTCCCTGCACCGTGCGCGAGGGGACATTCTTGAGCGTGATCGATCGCCCGCCCATCAGGTTCGCGCTGCCCGGCAGGACCTGCAGACTGGTCACGCCGCCATTGGCGAGCGCGCGGCTGAAGCCCGGGTCTTGCGGCCAGACGCTGTGCTCGGACCAAACTTCGGGGGTGGTCGGCGACGTCATCTCATTGCCGTCCGAATGCGCCTCGACGCTGGGCGAAGGATAATCGCCAAGGTGGCTGTGGATGTCGATGACGCCGGGGGTCAGGAACTTGCCGGTGCCGTCGATCACGTCGGCGTCGGTCGGCAGTTCCATGTCGGGGCCGCCTACCGACGTGACCTTGCCGCTCGTCATCACGATCGAACCATTGTCGATCCGCCCGCCCTCGCCGTCGAAAATCGTGACGTTACGGACCGCCGTGACCTGCCCGGGATAAGCCTTGTACGTCGACGGATACGGGTCCTTGTTGAACTTCACCGGCTTCTCGGCGGGCTTGTCACCCGCCGAGGCCGTCTCTCCATTGCTCGCCGCGCAACCGACGAGCGCCAGCGATACCGCAGCCAGCAGGCTGCCCTTCACACCGCGGATCATCGATTACGCCCCCTTGGGTTCGGGATGAACGCCAGCCGCCTGCGGCTCGCCGAGTTCGCTCGTGCCCGCGACGTCGTCGCGATCGCGCAGCGTGTCGAGGTGCATCCAGCGCTTCACGATCGGGCTGACCAGCAGCACCGCCACCGCGGCACCGATCGCAATCCAGCCGAACATCTCGTAAATCTCGAGCAGCTTGGCCTTGCTCATCTCGCCGCCATGCCCGCCGGTCGCTTCGCCGATCTTGCCGGCAACGAAATTGCCGACCGCGGTCATATAGAACCACGCACCCATGATGAGCGACGCGACGAAAGTCGGCGCGAGCCGGTTCATCGCCGAGAGGCCCACCGGACTGAGGCACAGCTCGCCGGTGGTGGCGAGAAGGTAATAGAGGAAAACGAAGATCACCGGGGTCATCGCCGCGATGCCGAATGCCTGCGCGCCCCAGACGAGGATGAGGTTCGCAAGCCCCATCTGCGCGAGCGCCAGCCCGAACTTGGCCGGGGCCGACGGTTCCTTGCCGCGTTTGCCGAGCCATTGCCACAGCGCGGCGAACAGCGGGGCGAGCAGGATGATGTAGATCGGGTTGATCGACTGGAAGATCGATGCGGGCACCGCGCCGCGATCGACATAGCGGTCGGTGAACAGGTTCATCGATCCGCCCGCCTGTTCGAACAGGCCCCAGAACAGCGGGTTCAGGGCGATCAGGAACAGGATCGCGAACATCCGGTCGCGGGCGTGGTCTTCGCGGTTCATCTTCTCGACCACCATCACGCCGAGAAGAAGGAGGAAGCCGAAAAGCGCCACCCACGCCGCGGGCGCGAGCCCGAGTGCGACGGGTCCGCTGGCAATACCCAGTTCAAGAATGAGCGCAAGCGGCAGGAACAGCATCAGGGCGAGGCCCGCGAGCGCGATGTTGACCCGGCCACGCGGCCCGGCTCCGATCGATCCATAGGGCAGTTGGAACGTCGCAACCAGAACGACGTAGCCGAGCAGAAGAATGCCCGAGACGAGCAGGAGATTCTGGATGACGTCCTGATACTGGACGAGCGCCCAGATCACCGCGACCGCGCCCAAACCGACAGCATAGAGCGTCCACTCGCTCGACCGCGACAGCGGTGCGGGCGCTTCGCCCGCACCCTTGAGCGCGCTCTTGCCGAGAACGAAAACGACGAGGCCGGCGAGCATGCCGATGCCGGCGAGCCCGAAGCCGTAGCCCCAGCCGATCCGCTGGCCGAGATAGCCGACGAGGATCGTGCCGAGCGCGGCGCCGACGTTGATGCCCATGTAGAAGATCGTATAGGCGCCGTCGCGGCGAATGTCGGTGAGCCGGTACAACTGGCCGACCATCACCGAGATATTCGCCTTGAGGAAGCCCGAGCCGACGATGATGAAGGCGAGCGCCGCCCAGAAGACGTTGATCGTCGGATCATTCTGTCCGCCGACGCCCTCGACCGCCATCAGGCTGTGGCCGGCCGCCAGCAGCAGGCCGCCGAACAACACCGCCTTGCGCTGGCCGAGGTAACGGTCGGCGAGATAGCCGCCGAGCACCGGGGTGATGTAGACGAGGCTGGTGTAGGCGCCGTAGATCAGGTTCGACTTGCTGTCGTTGAACAGCCAATGCTGGGTCAGGTAGAAAATCAGGATCGCACGCATGCCGTAGTAGGAGAAGCGCTCCCACATCTCGGCAAAGAAGAGCATGTAGAGGCCCTTGGGGTGTCCGGCGAATTCGGGTTTCTTGCTGCCGGCGATCAGCGCACCGATGCTGAGGAAGACGCCGAGGATAAGAAGTGCGATCACCGCAATCCAGTCCCCCTCGTCCCACGAGCCCATATTTTTCATTATGTTGCGTCCCTTTTAGGATTGTCTGGCGCGGCCTCCCGCCGCGCGAATGCGGCAACCTAGCGCGAAAATTGCGTATTGGAAGAATCTAATTGCGCGTGAAACCGTCTCGATCGGGCCAGATATTACTGCGAACCATTCGCAACACTTGCGAAAAGGCACGCGAAAGGCCACATGGCCCCATGTTCAACGACACCACCTCGCTCCTCGCCCATCTCGCCACCCGCCGCTCGGGCAAGGCGCGCGACATGATCGCCCCCGGACCCGACGCCGCGCAGCTTCAGGGCATCATCGCGCTCGCGCTGCGCACGCCCGACCATGGCAAGCTGGCGCCCTGGCGCATCGTCACCGTTGCGGGCGATCAGCGCGACGCTTTCGCCGCGCTGCTCAAAAAAACATGGGTTGCCGAGAATCCCGGCGCGGCGGGCCTGGACCTCTCGGCGCTCGACCAGTTCGCGCATCAGGCGCCGACCTTGCTCGTGCTCGTCTCGGCGCCGGTGCCCGGCGCCAAGATCCCCGTCTGGGAACAGCAGATGTCGGCGGGCGCGGTCGGCATGAACCTGCTGCACGCCGCGCACGCGCACGGCTTTGTCGGCAGCTGGCTGACCGGCTGGGCGGCCTATAGCACCGAGGTCGCCGCCGCGTTCGGCGCGGGCGAAGGCGACACGATCGTCGGCTATTTCTTTCTGGGAACGCCCGCCCGCGAACTCGATGAACGCCCCCGCCCCGAATATGACGATGTCGTTCGGGCCTGGGAAATTTAGTTTCATTTGCCGGACTGAATTTGTAATTAGTGGCATTTGACTGTGCTGCTGTCTTATGGCATTAAGGCGGCATGCTCGATCAGTCCAAACCCGTGTACCAGCGTCTGCGCGATGTCATCGCCAACGCCATCCTCGACGGCCAGTTTCGCGATGGCGACATGTTGCCGTCGGTCCGATCGCTTGCCGCCGAGGAAGGCGCCAACCCGCTGACGGTGGCGAAAGCGTATCAGACGTTTCAGGACGAAGGACTGGTCACGGTGAAGCGCGGGGTCGGCATGTTCGTCGCCGCGGGCGCGACCGAACGCCTCCGCGACCTGATGCGCGCCGATTTCCTCTCCAATGTCTGGCCGCCGGTCGCGCAGCAGATGCGCCGCATCGGCCTCGACGCGCGCACCTTGCTCGATTTGACCGAGGCGTAGTAGCTTCTTTCCGCTTAGGGATGGTCAGCCACCATTCCCCTCTCCATTCGTGTCGAGCGAAGTCGAGACACCCATCGGCGTGACGCCCAGCCCGAGGGGCATCTCGACTTCGCTCGATGCGAACGGTATGGAACGGGGGGCGCAACCGGTCGTTAGCCGACATTCCCCCACCTATCGCCCGATCTGCGCCGCCTTGTCGCGCAGGTCCGCCGCCGCCTGGCTTTTGCCGCGGCGCTCGAGCAGGTCGGCGTAAAATTCCATGATCCCGGCATTGAGCGGCTGCAACCGATAGGCGCGGTCGATCAGCGGCAGCGCACGCGCGTCGTCACCCTTCGCCGCCCACGCCCGCGCCAGTTCGCGGAGCACCACGACATCGCGGTTGCCGATCCGGCGGCGCACGCGCTCGAAATGCGCGATCGCCTGGTCCCAATGCTCGATGTCCATTGCAAGATGGCCCGCCAGTCGGTCGGCCGCGATGCTCGACGGCTGGCTGTCACGCAACGCAAGGATCGCGGCGCCCGAACCCGCGGCATCGCCCGCACGGAACAGCGCATTGGCGAGCCGCAATGTGGCGCGCTCGCTCGCGTCAAGCGCGCGTGCGGCGCGATACGCCTGCACCGCCAGATCGGTTCGCCCGCCCGCCAGCGCCGCATCGCCGAGCAGGATATGCGCATCGGCGACGCCGCGATTCGCATCGCGGAGCCGCGTGGCGCGCGCGATCGCCCGCGCGCTGTTGCCACTCGACAGATCGGCGGAAATCGCGGGAATCGCTTTTGCCGGATCAAGCGGCTCGGCATCGGCCGCCATCGTCAGCAGGCCATAATCATTGTCGGCGGCAAAGGGCACCGCTTCGCCGGGCGCCAGCGCCGCCGCGCGTCCGAGATAGTCCGCCGATTCGATGCGCCGGCCGAGTTCCGCCGCGACGCGCGATGCGAGCAGCAGCGACCAGCTGTCGGCGTCGGGGCGCTCGACCAGCGGCAGCAAGGCCGCGAGCGCGGCGTCGGCATCGCCATCGGCCCATTCGGCCGCGGCGAGGATGCGGCGTGCGGTGAAATTCTCCGGCTGCTCGGCCAGCAGCCGGTCGGCCCAGGTCGCGGCGACCGCCTCGCCGCCGAGTTCGAGTTCGACGATCGCGCTCAGCAGCATGAACGACGGCTGCGCGTCGAGTTCGCCCCGCGTACGCTGAAGCAGGCTGCGCGCGAGCCGGTAATTGTCGGCGCGCGCCGCGAGCACCGCCTGCAGATAGAAGAGGCGCGGGTCGCGCGGCACGATCGTCGCCGCGCGGCGCAGCGATGCGAGCATGTCGCGGTATCGTCCGAGATCGCCGAGCGTCGCCGCCTGCTCGATCAGCGCATCTTCATTGTCGGGATCGGCGGCAAGCGCGCCTTCGTACCAGGCGAGCGACGCCCCCAGCCCTTCTTCGGTCCGCACGAGGTTCGCCTTGAACGCCAGCGCTGCGCTGTTCGCCTTGTCGAGTTCGATCGCATAGTCGACCGCGTCGCGCGCGCCGAGCGTGTCGGCATTGGCGTCGCGAAAGCGCGCGACATCGACCCACAGCGCCGACGAGCGCGGCAGTTCGTGCACCGCGCGGTCATAGGCTTCGCGCGCCGCGACCAGATCGCCATTGCCGAGGTGAACGTCGCCCGCGACCCACGCCGCCTCGCCGATCATCTCGGGGATGATCGGACCGTCGCCCAGCGTCTGGAGCGCGCGGCTCCCCTCATCCTGCATCGCATAGGCGCGCGCCAGCAACGGGCGCAGCGCCGCTTCCTTGGCGCCCGCGCCGATCGCGCCCTTGACCGCCGCCTCGGCCCCGACCCCGTCGCCCAGCTTGATCGCGACGCGCGCCAGCTCGACACGTTCGGCGATCGCTTTCGGATCGTTCGCGATGACGTTCTGGAGGGCGGCACGACGCTCCTCGAGCGCCTTGCGCGGCGCGGATGAAGCCCCATCGTCGCATGCTCCCAGTAGCAGCGCCGCTAGCAGCAGCGTGCTTGTCCAGAAGCGATGCAAATCCATTCAGCTCTGCATCCGATATTGCTTGAGCAGGTCGTAGAGCGTCGGACGGCTGATCCCGAGCAGCTTGGCGGCGGCCGAGATATTGCCCTCGCTCTGCGTCATCGCGCGGCGGATAGCGACGCGGTCGGCGGCTTCGCGCGCGCTGCGCAGATTGAGCCACGCCTCTTCGCTCCCCTCCGCGTCGGCGCCTTCGCCGCCCGCCATATCGAGATCCTCGCGCATCACCAGCTTGCCGTCGGCCATGATCACCGCGCGTTTGATGCGGTTTTCCAGCTCGCGGACATTGCCCGGCCAGCGTCCCTCGTCGATCGCCTGCAGCGCGTCGGGCGCGAAACCGCGCACCCCGGGGTTCATCTCGGGCGCGTATTGATGGAGGAAATGCCGCGCGAGCAGCACGGCATCGCCCGGGCGTTCGGCGAGCGACGGGATCTTCACCACCATCTCGGCGAGACGGTAGTAGAGATCGTCGCGGAAGCTCTGTTCGGCGATCATCGCGTCGAGGTCGCGGTGCGTCGCACAGACAATGCGGGTATCAACCGCAATCGCCTTGCGCCCGCCGATGCGCTCGATCGTCCGCTCCTGCAGAAAGCGCAGCAGCTTGACCTGCAGCGGCAGCGGGATGTCCCCGACCTCGTCGAGGAACAAGGTCCCGCCATGCGCGAGTTCGATCTTACCCTCGGTCGTCTTGACCGCCCCCGTAAAGGCGCCCTTCTCATGCCCGAACAATTCGCTTTCGAGCAGATTTTCGGGGATCGCGGCGCAGTTGATCGCGACGAACGCCCCGTCGCGCCGCCCGCTCGCCTCGTGCAGCCCGCGCGCGAGCAATTCCTTGCCGGTGCCGCTCGCACCCAGCAGCATCACACTGACGTCAAGGTTGGCGACGCGGTCGATCGTGCGCGCGACTTTCAGCATCTCGGGCGCTCCGGTGATCATCCCGCCGAGCACGCGATTGTCGCTCGCGCCTTGATCCGCCAGCCTCGCATTCTCGACCTCGAGCTCGCGCACATGAAAGGCGCGGGCAACGATGAGCCCCAGTTCGTCGATGTCGATCGGCTTCTGGTAGAAATCCCATGCCCCGCTCGCGATCGCGGTCAGTGCGCTCGCACGTTCGCCGTGCCCCGACACGACGATGACCTTGGTATCGGGCTTGGCTTCGAGGACCGCCTTCAGCGTCCGGAAGCCCTCACGAGTCCCGTCGGGATCGGGCGGCAGGCCAAGGTCGAGCGTCACCACATCGGGCTCCTCGGCGCGCAGCAACTCGATCGCGGCATCATGATCGCCCGCGACGAGCACCTGATAATCCTCATACGCCCATTTGAGCTGCGTCTGCAGCCCCGGGTCGTCCTCGACCACCAGCAATTTGCGCAGATTGGCCCCGCCTTCGTTCATTTATGTCCCGCTTTCATCACACGCGCATCGACACCTGCGTCGCTGCGCGCATCGGCGAGCGGCAGCCAGAGCGTAAAGCTGCTCCCCTTGCCCGGCTCGCTCGCCACTTCGATCGCCCCGCCCATCGCCTGCGCGACCTGCAGCGCTTCGAACGCCCCCAGCCCGAAACCCGATTCCTTCGTCGACACAAAGGGTTTGAACAGCTCATCGCGAATAAACTCGCGCGTCATGCCGCACCCCTGGTCGATCACGTCGATCCGCACACGCCCCTGTTCGGCGACCGCGACGACCTGCACCGGCGTGTCGGGCGCCGACGCGTCGATCGCGTTGGCGACAAGATGCTGGACAATCTGCCGGATCGCGCCCGCATCGCCCCACGCCGACAATCCGGCCTGACAGCCGACGAACAGCGCGCGGCGCGGCCGCATCTCGGTTGCGATCTCGTTCAGCACTGGCTCGACCAACGTCCGCCCCGCCTCCGCCGCCGGCCCGCGCTCGCGCGGCGACAGGCGGACGAGGAGGTCGCTCAAACGCCCCGCCGAAATCTTCAGCGTCTGGACCATGTCGGCACGGAAATCGGGCTTGTCGGCGTGACGCTCGGCATTGCGCGCGAGCAGCCCGATCTGGCTCGCCAGATTCTTGATGTCGTGCATGATGAAGGCGAAACGCCGGTTGAATTCGTCGAACCGCCGCGCTTCCGACAAAGCCTGCTGGCTCTGCGATTCGGCCAGATAGCTCGCCGCTTGCTGCCCCGCGATGCGCAGCACATCGAGATCTTCCCAGTCGAGCGCGCGCGACACCGCGGGCCGGTGCAGCACGACGATCGCGATCATACGCTGGAAATGGAGGACCGGCACGACGACCCAGGCGCGCGCATCGGCGATCAGCCAGTCGGGGATCGCCAGATCCTCGCCGGGATGACCCCGGCGCTCGGCGTCGAGGTCGACGATATGCTGCGTTTCCTGCAACATGAAGGCCGACCGCAGCGACAGCGTCGCGTCGTCGCTCGCGCCGTCGGGCCAATGCCAATGCTCGGCAATGCGAAAACCGCCCGATGCGCCGGGCAGCATCAGCAGCGCGCCGGGGCTTCCGGTCAGTTCGGCGAGCGCCTTGGCGACGCGGCGGTGCAGATTGCGGTCGTCCTCGCCCCCATCGCCTTTGGCGCCCTGCCCCAATGTCGCGGTGAAGCGCATCCATTCGGCGCGGTAGTCATAGCGATGTTCGAAGAAATGTTTGGAAATCATCACCGACAGCCACGCCCGCGATCGCGCCGACGCGAGCATCAGGCCGCCGGTGCCGAGCGCGACCAGCAACGAGATCGCCTGTGCCAGTTCGGCATAGTCGCCGCCGGCAACGCGCGCGACGGCACCGGTAAGCGCGATCACGATCAGATAGGCGGCGGCACCCAGCAGGATCAGCGTGCGCGTCGCGGCGGTGCGCGACAAGCGCATCCTCTCGCGCCCGATGTCCATCGCGGCGACGACATAGACCGGCAGGGTGAGCAACACGATCGCCGGAAGCAGCGCGATCAGCGTCGATGCGATTTCGCCGGTCAGCGCGCCGATCAGCTGGACGTTGAGTTCATAGGCCCACAGCATCGCGAACCCGCCCGCGACCGCCATCACGGGCATGCGCTGCCCCGCGCTCGCATGGCGAACCCCGGCGTCGATCATCAGCAGTCCGCCGATTGCCACGACCGTCGCGGCAAAACCCAGCGTCGGCGTCATCCAAGGTTCGGCGGCCGCACCGGCGCGCAAATGCGCCGCCGCGCCGAGCAGCAGCGCCAGCAGGCAGATCGTCGATAGCATGCGCGCGATCAGCCGCAGCGGCCGCGACATCGGCGCGCGCGGCGACCAGAAGGTTGCACCCAGCCAGAGGAGCATCGCGAGGTCGCGCACCGTCTGCACGACCAGCGATTGCGACGATCCGGGGCCATAGACGGTCATCGCTGCGCACCACAGCGCGGTGGCGGCGGCGGTCGCGGCGAGCAGTCGCGGCGCCGGCATCAACGCCGCCATCCGCGCGCGCGGCCGCATCAGCAGCCACAGCGTGACGCCGGCAAAGCCCGCCAGCGCAAGGCTCGACAGGATTTGGGACAGACCGGCCAGCGCGCCCACGGCTACCGCGCCCCGTCCGGCCACAGCACGACGCGCACCGTCTGGAGCAGGATCAAAAGGTCGAGGAAGGGCGAGTAGTTCTTGGCGTAATAAAGGTCATATTCGAGCTTGACCCGCGCATCTTCGACCGAGGCACCATAAGGATAGTTGATCTGCGCCCAGCCGGTCAGGCCGGGCTTTACCATGTGGCGCTCGGCATAATAAGGCAGCTTCTTTTCAAGCTCCTCGACGAAGCTAGGCCGTTCGGGGCGCGGCCCGACAAAGCTCATGTCGCCCTTCAGCACGCACCAGGTCTGCGGCAGTTCGTCGATGCGCAGCTTGCGGATGATGCGGCCGACGCGGGTGACGCGCGGGTCGTTTTCGCTCGCCCACACCGCCTTGCCCGCCGCCTCGGCATCGGTGCGCATCGAACGGATCTTGAAGATGTCGTAAGGCTCGCCAAACAGCCCGACGCGCGGCTGGCGGTAGAAAACCGGCCCGCGGCTGTCGAGCATCACCGCAATGCCCGCGACGATGATCAACGGCAGGCCGACGACGAGTACAAGCAGGCTGGCGAGGATGTCGAACAGCCGTTTGCCGACCTTCGAAATGCGCTGCCCGGCCGAAAAGCCGTCGGAAAAGATCAGCCCGCTGGGGTTCGTCGTCGCGAGGTCGACGCGCCCGGTCTCGCGCTCGATGAAACTCGCAATGTCGTTGACATGCACACCCGTCGTCTTGACGCGCAGCAGGTCGTTCAGCGGCAGCGCGTTGCGCCGTTCCTCGAGCGCGAGCACCACTTCGCCCGCGCGCAGCGTCACGACATGGTCCGACAGATTGTCGAGCGCTTCGCGAGGGATCGCGCCGGGCACCGTCGTTTCACTGGCGCTCATCGCGACGAAGCCGACCATCTCGAGCCCGCTTCCCGGCGCGTCGGCCAGGGCCGCCAATCGCGCGGCGCGCGGCCCCGCGCCCAGCACGAGGATGCGGCGCCGGAACGCCTCGGTTCCCCCCGACTGCGTCAGCGCGAGGCGGATGACGAACAGCACCGCGATGGCAAATATCATCGCGTACAGGCTGTTGGCACGCCACAGCGTCGCCGTCGGCAACAGGAAGCCGAGCACCGAAAGGAAAATCACGCCGAGCGAAATCGCCGCGAGCAGGCGCGCGGTGGCGAAACGCATCGAGCGCAGCCCCTCGTTTCCGTACATTCCGGTCGCCATCATCGCGAGCGAATTGGCGAGGCCGAAGGTCAGAAGCGGCAGCCAGCGGCCCGCGAGCGGCCCGGCGTCGAACCCCGCCTGACGCGCATAAAGATGCCACGCCCCCTCGGCCGAGCCGAGCAGCGCGAAAAATTCGATGAGCGCCAGCCAGACGACAGCGTGCGGAACATAATGTTTAAACAGCCGGAACATGGGGACCTTTCACGCGCTCGATACTACAGACGAGGCGTCAACTGTCGGTTAATTTTACACTCCCTATATCCGCAATGACAGGGTGACCCGCCGCTTCCAACAGGATAGACCCGAGCTTATGACGCTGATGATCCAGCCTGTTATCCTCTGCGGCGGCGCCGGCACGCGACTATGGCCCGAATCGCGCGGCACCCGCGCCAAGCAGTTCCTGCTGCTCCACGGCCAGCGCAGCCTGTTCCGCCAGACGGTCGAGCGCACCCCTGCCGGTCCCGATTTTCTTCCCCCGATCGTCCTGTGCGGTGACGGCCATGTCGCGATGGTCCGCGAACAAATGAACGACCGCGAGGAATCGCTGCTCGTCGAACCGATGCCGCGCAATACCGCTGCCGCGATCGCGCTCGCGGTCGCACGGGCCGACGCCGACACGCTGCTGCTCGTCATGCCGAGCGATCATGTCATCGTCGATGTCGATGCTTTTCACGCCGCGATCGGCAAGGGCGTACGCCTCGCGCAGCAGGACTGGCTCGTCACCTTCGGCATCACGCCGGACAGCCCCGAAACGGGTTTCGGCTATATTGCCGCCGGCGCCCCGCTGGGCGAAGACGGCTTTGCGGTGGACCGCTTCGTCGAAAAACCGCCGCTCGCCGACGCCGAAGCCATGCTTGCGTCGGGCGGATACAGCTGGAACGCCGGCATCTTCCTGTTCCGCGCCGCGCGGATGCGCGACGCGATGCTGACGCATTGCCGCCCGATCTTTGAAGCCGCCGACAAAGCCATCGCGGCGGGGATGCGCGACGGCGACGCGCTCTATGCCGACGCCATCGAATTCGCGAAGGCGCCCTCGGATTCGATCGATTATGCGGTAATGGAAAAGGATGGTCGCGTCGCGGTCGTCCCCGTCGCGATGGGCTGGTCCGATCTCGGCTGCTGGCACACGATCCACGCGCTCGCCGAAAAGGACGACGCCGACAATGCGATCACCGGCGACGCCTTTCTTCACGAAAGCCGCGGCAATCTCGTCCGCGCGGGCGACAAGCGCGTGTCGATCCTCGGCATGGACAATATTGCGGTGATCGTCGACGGCGACGATATTTTGATCATCCCGCTCGAACGATCGCAAGAGGTCCGCGCCGCCGCCAAGGCGCGCGAATAGCTCCCATGGCGTCGCTGCCCTGCTTCGCCGACGCACCCTTGGGGTTGCTCGACCACGGGCCCGGTGAATTGCGTGACCGGCATTGCCACGAGCATGCCTTTGTCGCGGTCGTGCTCGAAGGCGGCTATCAGGAAGCTGGCGACGAAGGGCGCTGGAACGTCCGCCCCGGCGACGCGCTCATCCACCACGCTTATGAATCGCACCTCGACCGCTTCGAGGCGCAGGGCGCACGCGTGCTCGTGCTGTCGCTCCCCGCGCAGCTCGCCGCGACGACGCACCTTCGCGGCCGCGTCGCCGATCCCGACCGTCTCGTTCGCCTCGCCGAGCGCGACCGCCTCGCCGCATCGGCGCATTTTGCCGAACTGTTCGTCGCCGCCGCGTCCGCAGTGCTCGACTGGCCCGACATGCTCGCCGACGACCTTCGCCGCCTCGATCTCTTCGCGCTTTCCGACTGGGCCGAGGAAAAGGGCGTCCGCCCTGAAACGCTGAGCCGCGGCTTTCGGTCGGCCTATGGTTGCACGCCGAAAGCCTATCGCGCGGGCGTCCGCGCGCGTGCGGCCTTTGCTGCGGCCCGCATCAGTGACGAGCCCTTCGCGGAGATCGCGCACCGCCTCCATTTCACCGACCAGGCGCATATGACGCATGCGGTCGCCGGGCTGACCGGCGCACCCCCCGGTTGGTGGCGGCGACATCAAATGGATACAAGACAGCGCTGAAGCCGCCGTTATAGTCAAGCAACACACACTGATGGAGGCTTCCCCATGTTCGACCGCCGTACCCTGCTCGCCGCCGCCGCGGCGTCCTCGATGCTCGCCGGCGTCCGCCCGCGCGCCGCGTTCGCCGCGGCGCCCGACAGCGAAGGCGCGCGGCTGACCGCGATCTACGAGCGCATCTACGACATGCTGCTCGACCAGGATCCCGAATTCGCGACCTCGCTCGGCGCCGACAAGGGCGACCGCGCCGCCGCCAAGGCGAAGCTCGCCGACCGCTCGCCCGCCGGGATCAAGAAGGGCCACGACCTCTATCGCATGGGCCTCAAGGAATTGAAGACGATCGACCCGAAGAAGCTCTCGGGCATGGACCTCGTCAATTATGAGACGTTCCGGGGTCCGTGGGAAGATTATGTAAAGGCTTACGACATCTTCAGCTACGGACTTCACAGCTGGCCTGAACCGCATCCGGTCACGCAATTGAGCGGAACCTATCGCTCGATCCCCGATTTCCTCGTCAACCAGCACAGCATCGCGAACGCCGCCGATGCCGAAGCCTATCTTTCGCGCTGCGCCGATTTCGCGGTGCAGATGGACAATGAGACGGGACGCATCAAGGCCGATCATGCTGCGGGCGTCATCCCGCCCGATTTCGTCATCGACCGCACGCTGAACCTCTTCGAAAGCATCATGGCCCCCGCGCCCGACGCCAATATCCTGACCACCAACCTCAAGACCAAGACCGCCGACATCCCGGGCGACTGGGCAAAGCGTTGCGCTGCCATCATCGAAGGCAAAATCTATCCCGCAATGCGGCGCCAAGCGGCCGAACTCACCGCCGTCCGCTCGCGGGCGACGCACGATGCCGGCGTGTGGCGCTTGCCCAAGGGCGACGAATATTACGCCTATGCGCTGCGCTATGCGACGACGACGGGCATGTCGGCCGAGGAAGTCCATAAGCTAGGGCTCGACCGCATGGCCGCGCTCACCGCGCGCGCCGACGCGATCTTCAAGAAGCAGGGCATGTCCAGGGGAACGGTCGCCGAGCGGATGCGCGAACTCGGCAAGGATCCGCGCTTCCTCTATCCCAACACCGACAAGGGCAAGGCCGACCTGATCGCGAAGCTCAACGAACAGATTCAGGAAATGCAGCGCCGCCTGCCCGAAGCCTTCGGCCGCCTGCCCAAGGCCAAATGCGACATCCGCCGCGTGCCGCCCGAGATCGAAGCGGGCGCGCCCGGCGGCTATTACCAGATCCCCGCGCTCGATGGCTCGCGCCCCGGCGCCTATTATATCAACCTGCGCAATACCGCCGAAAACCCGTCGTGGACGCTGCCGACGCTGACCTATCACGAGGCGACCCCGGGCCATCACCACCAGATCGCGCTCGCGCAAGAGGCCGAGGGCATTCCGCGCCTCCGCCGCCTCCCCGCTTACTCGGTCTATACCGAGGGCTGGGGGCTTTATGCCGAGCAGCTCGCCGACGAAATGGGCGTGTATGAAAACGACCCGTGGGGCCAGCTCGGCTATCTGCAAAGCTACATGTTCCGCGCCGCGCGCCTCGTGGTCGACACCGGCCTCCACCATTTCCGCTGGAGCCGCGAAAAGGCGATCGCCTATTACAACGACTCGCTCGGTACTCCTGAAGGGTCGAACGTCACCGAGATCGAACGCTATTGCGTTTGGCCGGGCCAAGCGACGAGCTATATGGTCGGCCAGACGCGCTGGGTCGCCATCCGCGAGAAGGCCAAAGCCGCACTCGGCGACAAATTCGATATCCGCAGTTTCCACGACACCGCTTTGTCGGCGGGCGCTATGCCGATCTCGGTCCTGGAGTCGGTGATCGACCGCTGGGTCGCCGCGCAAAAAACCTGAGCCCCATATGAAAAACCCTTCGCCTGTCCGCGGCAGGCGAAGGGTCATTATGACCTGCGAACGCCTCTTCCTCGGCACTGAGCGATCCGATTCAATTACGTCGGCCTTGCGGTTCACATGGCTAGTTCTGGAAGATTGCGGGCGTCCGGGCTTATCATTTGCGCCGGACGCGCGGCGTCCCGGGGCGGCGTTGCAACCGGCGATCAGGAGAAGGCACGGCAAAAAAGCGGGGACTGATCCTCTTGGGCTAGGAGCAGGATCGACGATCCTTCGCGCAAAGGATGCGAGCGCAGCGGGCGATCGGCCGCCCGCAAGTCAGTGGGGCGTGCTTACTGCGCGGCGCCGCGCGGGCCGATCGGATGATCGGGATCCGGCACGGCCGCCGACGCCGTGTTCGACGCAAGGATGCGAACGCGCAGCACATCCCAATCCTGAAAGCGCCAGAAACTTGGGCTGTCGCGGCTGATGATCCGCGGATGCTCGGCTGCCGGCGCGATCGCGCGGTCGATGGGTCGGATCTCGGACAGCGTCTCGCAGTCGAAAAAGGCGCGCACGACGACATCTTCGTCCCTATCGCCGGCACTTCCCGCGACCACCCCGAGTTCGCCGGTCGACAGCCGGACCAATGTCCCCACCGGAAATATGCCCAGGCTATCGGCGAAGCGGTCGAGCAGCATGGGGTCGAAATGGCCCGTCCATTTCTGCATCGCGGTCAACGCCTCGCACGGCGTCCACGCGTCCTTGTACGGACGGCTCGACGTCACCGCGTCATAGACGTCGCAAATCGCCCCCATGCGCGCGGCGAGCGACAGCTCGTCGCCCTTCAGGCCGCCCGGATAACCCGACCCGTCGATCTTTTCATGATGCCGCAAACAGAGTTCGAGCGCGAGGTCGGGGACGCCGGGCGAACTTGCGAGCAGGCGATGACCGGCGACCGGATGGCTCCGCACCGACCGCATTTCGACTTCCGACAATGCGCCGGGCTTGTTCAATATCGCGTCGGACACCGCGACCTTGCCGACATCGTGCAGCAGTCCCGCGACGCCCAGATCCTCGACCTCCTGCGGTTCGAGCCCCATGTGGCGGGCGAAGTTGATCATCAGCGCGCAGACCGCGACCGAATGAAGATAGGTATATTCGTCCTTCTCCTTCAATCGCACGAGGTTGATCAGCGCCTTGGAATCGCGCTCGATCGAGGCGCCGATCGCGCTGGCGAGCTGGACCATCCGGCGAACCTCGACCGCCCGGCCCAGCCGCGCGGCGTCGAACATGTCGGCCACAGCCTCGCACGTCCGCTCGATCGCCCGCTTGGCGCGGCGGCATTCGCTCGCATAGCCGCGGCGGCGGCGCGGCGCGTCGCGCGCTGGCGACGGCGGCGGCGCGAAGGCGACGGCGGCGCGGAACGGCGTGGCATCGCCCCCCGGCCGTTCCGACGCGGGCGGACGCTTGCTGCGCGGTTTTTCTTTGATTTCGGACGCCGGCCGATCTTCGGGCGCGCCAAATCCGCGCCCGTCGTCGATCACAATGCCGTCGATTCCCGAGTAGCGGATTCGCTGCAGTTGATCCTGCGTCTCGACCCGAAAATAACGGCGCCAGAACGGGTGGTCGAACCACGACCCTTCAAAGGCGTGGATGAACATGCCGATCTCGACGTCTTCTGGTCTTATTCGAACAAGCATTTTCGGTCCCGTCGCGGCCGATCACCGCGCCACGTTCCAAATACGGCACGGCGCGTGTCAAATTAAGCCGCGCGCCGGCCATTCGGGTCAGTCGCCCGCGAAATCGAACGCGCTCACCCCGCGCTCGCCTTCGCGGAAGCGCAGTGGGCGGCCGAGCGGCGGCATCGATCGCTGGACACAGCCCGTCCGCGTGCAGCGGCGGCAGCCGAGCCCGATCGGCGTGGCGGGGCTGCGCATAAGGTCGATCCCGCGCGCGGCGATAAGCGGCGCGGCGACCTTGGCGTCCACCCCGACGCACACGGCAAAGCGCGCGGGTGTGCCGCTGCCCGTCGCGCCGGGCGCGGCGACCGAGCGCGATTGGGTGAACCAGCGCGAGCCGTCTTCCAGCTCGACCAGATCGGCGATGACTTCGCCCGGCCGTGCGAAGGCTTCATGGACGCCCCACAAAGGGCAGCGCGCATCGCCGTCGACCAGGGGCGACTGGCTCGCCCCCGCATAACGCTTGCTCCCCTGCCCCGCGCGGTCGATGCGCAGCATGAAAAAGGGCAGCCCGCGCGCGCCGACGCGCTGCAAGGTCGTCAGCCGGTGCGCGACCTGTTCATAGCCCGCGCCGAAACGCCGCTGGAGCAGCAGCAGATCATAACCCGTCGCATCGCACGCGCGCAGGAAGCGGCTGTACGGCATCATCAGCGCGGCCGCGAAATATTGGATCAGATGCCGCTCGAACAGCCGTGCCGCCGCCGTTTCGGCAAATTCGGCGCCCGCGACCAGCGCATCGATCTCGGCCTTCGCCTCGATCTGCGCCAGCGTCGCCGCCGTCTGAAAGGTGCGCGACGCGGGCCGCAGCAGCTCGTTGAGCATGAGTTGCCGTGCGTGCCAGTCGAGCCAGCGCAGCCGGTCGGGCATCACGTCCGACGGCAAGATGCGGATGCCGAGCTGGTGCCGCGCCCGCAAACGTTCGGAAATCGTGCCGTAAAGGTCACCGCCAGCCAAGCGCAGTTCGTCGGCAAGCTCCTCGGCGCGCGCGTCGAGGTCGGGGAAATGGTTGCGCCACTTTTCGATCGCGCGGCGCACCGCGGCAACTTCGGGCGCATCGCCTTCACCTTCCACGCGCCCCTCGGGCGCCGCATCGAACAACCGGGCAAAGGCGGCCGCCGTGGCGGGCGCCGTCTGCATCCACTCCTCGACCTCGTGCGCCCCGATGCCGAGGTCGGCGAAGCGCGGGTCGGCGAGCCGCCGCCGGAGTCCGGCGAGCCCACCGGGCAAGTCTTCCGCGCCGAGCTTTGCCGCATCGAAACCGAAACGTTCGGCCAGTTTAACGATCACCGTCGCGCTGAGCGGCCGCTGGCCATGCTCGATCAAATTGAGGTAGCTCGGCGAAATGGCGAGCGCCTCGGCCATCGCCGCCTGCGTCATTCCCGCCTCGCGCCGCACCTTGCGCACCGCTGGCCCCGCAAACACCCGTCGCTCCGCCATAGTTTGTAACTTTCTTTACTAATTTACACGCTGATTTACACCTATCGCCCATATTTCACAAATATTATTGACAAAGCTTTTCACTTTCGGCGGCAACTTCGCCACCTTTCCACCCATCACCTCCGCACAAGGATATGACGATGGGTTATCAGGAAGACATGGCGCAGGCAGGCCGCCTCATCCGCGATTACGACGGCACGTGGGACGGCATCAGCGGCGAGAGCATCGCCCGCATGCGCGCCCAGAACAAGTTCCGCACTGGCCTCGACGTCGCGCGCTACACCGCACGCATCATGCGCGCCGACATGGCCGCCTATGACGCCGACCCCGCGAACTACACCCAGTCGCTGGGCTGCTGGCACGGCTTCATCGCGCAGCAGAAGATGATCTCGATCAAGAAGCATTTCGGGACCGTCAAGGGCCGCTACATCTATCTCTCGGGCTGGATGATTGCGGCGCTGCGCAGCGAATTCGGCCCACTGCCCGACCAGTCGATGCATGAAAAGACCAGCGTCCCGGCGCTGATCGAGGAAATCTACACCTTCCTGCGTCAGGCCGACGCCCGCGAACTCGGCGGCCTGTTCCGCGAACTCGACGCCGCGCGCGCCGAGGGTGACGAGCTGAAGGCGAAGCAGATCCAGGCGAGCATCGACAACCATGAAACGCATGTCGTGCCGATCATCGCCGACATCGACGCGGGCTTCGGCAACGCCGAGGCGACCTATCTGCTCGCCAAGAAGATGATCGAGGCGGGCGCCTGCGCGCTGCAGATCGAAAATCAGGTTTCGGACGAAAAGCAGTGCGGCCATCAGGACGGCAAGGTCACCGTGCCGCACGAGGACTTCATCGCGAAGATCCGCGCCTGCCGCTACGCCTTCATGGAACTCGGCGTCGAGGACGGTATCATCGTGACGCGCACCGACAGCCTCGGCGCGGGCCTGACCAAGCAGATCGCCTTCTCGAAGGAAGTCGGCGACCTTGGCGACCAGTATAACAGCTTCCTCGATTGCGAAGAGGTCGAAGGCGCGGGCAACCCCGGCGACGTCCTAATCAACCGCGACGGCAAGCTGGTGCGCCCGAAGCGCCTACCCTCGAATCTCTACCAGTTCCGTTCGGGAACCGGCGAGGATCGCTGCGTCATGGACTGCATCGCCAGCCTTCAGAACGGCGCCGACCTCTTGTGGATCGAGACCGAAAAGCCGCACATCGAACAGATCGCCGGCATGGTCGACCGCATCCGCGAAGTCGTCCCCAATGCGAAGCTGGCGTACAACAATTCGCCGAGCTTCAACTGGACGCTGAACTTCCGCCAGCAGGTGTTCGACGCGTGGGAGGAGGACGGCAAGGACGTCAGCGCCTATGACCGCGCCAGGTTGATGAGCGTCGATTATGACGGCACACCGCTCGGCGACGAGGCCGACAACCGCATCCGCACCTTCCAGCGCGATTCGGCGAAGCGGGCGGGCATCTTCCACCACCTGATCACGCTGCCGACCTATCACACCGCGGCGCTGTCGACCGACAATCTGGCGAAGGAATATTTCGGCGACGAAGCGATGCTGGGCTACGTCAAGGGCGTCCAGCGCGCCGAGATCCGCCAGGGCATCGCCTGCGTGAAGCACCAGAACATGTCGGGCAGCGACATCGGCGACGATCACAAGGAATATTTCGCCGGCGAAGCGGCGCTGAAGGCCGCGGGCAAAGACAACACGATGAATCAATTCGCCGCGTAACGAGTTAGACGCGGGGGCCCGTTGCAACCCCCGCGTCGCCCATCTTGGCGTGGGGGCCAGCGACCCGACCCCCGTGCCTATCGAGCTTTCCTGGGGAGGAAAGCCTGTCCGTCGGAAGCCTTTGCGCTTCCGGCGGACATTTTTATTGCGGCAATGCCGCTTCTTCCTCACGCGTCTTGACCAGCGACCAGATGATGCCGCCCGCGATCAGTGCGACGGTCACGCCCAGACTGACCAGCGGCGGGAACTTCGCGCCACCCAGCAGGAAATCGGCAACGAAGATTTTCGACCCGATGAAGATGAGCACGAGCGCCAGCGCATATTTCAGATAATGGAAGCGGTGGACCATCGCCGAGAGCGCAAAATAGAGTGCGCGCAGGCCAAGGATCGCCATGATGTTCGACGTATACACGATGAAGGTGTCGGTGGTGATCGCGAAGATCGCCGGCACGCTGTCGACCGCGAAGACGAGGTCGGCGAGATTGATCACGACGAGCGCGAGGAACAGCGGTGTTGCGGCGAGCACGACCTTGCCGGTCTTCGTATCGGGCACGCGCACGAAGAATTTTTCGCCGTGCAGTTGGTCGGTGATCGGCATGCGTCGCGACAGCCATTTGACGACCGGGTTGCCCGCGACATCCATCGGCTTTTCGCTCGCGAACAGCATCTTCACGCCGGTGAACACGAGGAACGCGGCGAAGATATAGAGCAGCCAGCCATATTCGGTGACGAGCGCCGCGCCGCCCGCGATCATGATACCGCGCAGCACGATGACCGCGACGATGCCCCAGAGGAGCGCGCGATACTGGTAGCGCGGGGGGATCGCGAAGGTCGTGAAGATCAGCGAGATGACGAAGATATTGTCGATCGACAGCGCCTTCTCGATGAAGAAGCCGGTGTAATATTGCAGGCCGGCCTCGCCGCCCTTCGCCGCCCATACCCATGCGCCGAACGCGGTGGCGATACCGATGTAAAGCGCCGAGAGCTTGAGGCTCTCGCCGATCCCCATCTCCTTGTTTTCCTTGTTGAGGATGCCAAGATCGAAGGCGGTGAGCGCGATGACGAGCGCGATGAACGACAGCCAGAACCAAGCCGGGGTGCCCAGCCAGTCGGCAAACAGAAATTCCATGGTGATGTCCCTGGATATGCCGAGCGCGCCGCCTATCGGCAGCGTGCCCGGTCGTCAATTATGTGGGGTTAGCGCGCGAGCGCCGGACGCAAAGCGGGCTGCATCGTCAGGGCGGCAAGCCGCTCCTTCACAGCGAGCTTCAGCGTTTTCAGCCGCAGCAGGCGGAACGGATCGGCGCCGCGCCGGCGCACCTCGCGGCGCTCGGCATCATCGAGTTGGCGATGCAGCACGGTCAGGCGATAAAGATTGGGATTCAAAGTCATAAAGGGCCTCCTGATTGACAAATCAAGCAGGTGACGCCGATGCCGGGACCCCGGAAACAGGGGGGAGATAGGGCCAGAGCATCGGGGTCACCCGATGCGGTCCGACATCACGTGGCGGGAAATATCCCGCCGACGCCAGAGGGGCCCGGCCCGCATTTCTTTTATTTAGGGTGCCGCCGCGCCGCTTGCAAGTCCCCTCGCCTCCCGGCACGCTGCAAGCGGCGCAGGAGGAGGGTTCGAATGACCGTGCTTGTCGATAAGGATGGCCCTGTCACGATCGTCACCATCGACCGCCCGGCGCGCCGCAACGCGGTCGATCCCGATACCGCCATGGCATTGCGGAATGTCTTCGTGGCCTTTGCCGCCGACGACGACGCGCGCGTCGCGATCCTCTCCGGCAGCGAAGGGCATTTCTGCGCGGGCTTCGACCTCAATGCCGTGGGAACGTCGCGCTACGATCCGGACGGCCCCGGTCCGATGGGGCCGACGCGAATGTTGCTTGAAAAGCCGGTGATCGCCGCGGTCGAGGGGCATGCCGTCGCGGGCGGGCTCGAACTCGCGCTGTGGTGCGACCTGCGCGTTGCGGCCGCGAGCGCGGTGTTCGGTGTTTATTGCCGCCGCTGGGGCGTGCCGCTGATCGACGGCGGCACCGTGCGCCTGCCGCGCATCGTCGGCCAGGGCCGCGCGCTCGACATGATCCTGACCGGCCGTCCGGTCGCCGCCGACGAAGCGCTGCGCATCGGTCTTGCCGACCGGGTTGTTCCCGATGGCGAAGCGCTTGGCGCCGCGATCGAGCTGGCGAAACAGATCGCCGCCTTTCCGCAAATCTGCATGAACAGCGACCGGCTGAGTGCGTACCGCCAGTGGGATTTCGACATCGAAGGCGCGCTCGCGCACGAAGCGCATGCCGGGGTTGCCCCCTTGCGCGAAGGCGCGGCGGCGGGGGCCAAACGCTTTACCGATGGCACGGGCCGCGGCGGCAGCTTTGCCGCCTTCAAGGAGGAATGACGACGAAGATATGGATTACGGCCACCCGGCTCGTTTCCGCATCGCGAAAAGGACAAGGCGGCCCCCCGGGGGCAAGCCCGGGGTGACGAAGTTGGGAGGAGCATTGTCGGCGCGCGTGCGAAGTCCACAACTTTGCGGAACGCCCTGGGGCGTCAGGGTTGATTGGTATGTTAGCGCCACGCGATGCCGGCGGTGGAAACCGACCCGCGATCAATCGATGCGATTGAAACGCGTCGTTTCCAGTTTTTGACGATTGTCGCTGGACCAGACAATCGTTTCGGTCATGGATTTCAGATCCTTGGCGACGGTATAGACGCGCGTCGATACCCGCGTGCCGGCCTTCCCTAGGGTCATGACCAATGTGTCCGGCGCCGGTTGACGCAAGGCGACGGTGTCGATGAAATCCATATTGCCGGTGATCGGTACGGGGACGCCATCAAGAGCGGCGGTCGATTCCGAATGCCTGCTGGAGCCGTCTGGCGCGACGATTTCGACACGCGTTGTCCATTTTCCGTCTTGCGATGGACGGAACGTCATCGTCACCCGTTGAGGCCGTTCTTTCTCTGGCATGAGCGACGCGTCCAGCGACCAGCTTCCGACGAGCGGCAACTGCTGGGATGCAGCGCTGTAAACGGTGTTCGGTGTTCCGACCTGATCGGCGGAGGGGGCGGCAGCGACGATTAATCCAGCGGCGGCCATGGGTATTGCGATGAGCATGACGATCATTCCTTTCGAACCGCGAACCTCGACGGTTGCGGTGTGCCCCAAGTCCTTCACGGTGGAGCGCTGTCTCGAAAGATCGATATTTTCGTCACAAGTTTTTTGGAGGTCCAGAAGGCGCGCCAATTCGCGGCTGCTGCCGACGCCCGTCTTGCGGCGGGCGGAGCGTAAACGCTCGTTAATCGACGTTTCCGAACGGCCCAGACGCGCTGCGATGGTCTTTACGGTATGTCCGGCGACCAACAGGCGCAGAATTTCCATTTCCCGGTCAGTGAGGCATGCGGACAAGCCGGGAGCAGGTTCATTGGCAGACATGTCCTTTGCTCACCACAGCCTCACGAACAGGTCCATCCCAATTTATTTGGGAAACGGCAGCGCCGCCAGGTAAATGCGGAGTTGGTGTCCCGCCGGGTTCTGCGTCTCTTAACCCTTCGCCATCAGCTTCATCGTCATCGCGGTCAGCGCCTCGGTCGCGGTCGAGATGACCGCGGGCGCGTCGGGCGCCCAGAAAGGCGAATGGAGGCTGGGCAAGGTGCGCCCTTCCTTCTTCGCCGCGTCATATTCGGCCTGCGGCACCCCGCCGACCCACACGATCAGGCTTTTGATGCTCTTGTCTTCGCGCCCGAAGCGGCTGAAATCCTCGCCGCCCATCACCGGCGGCATCTGGACGACGCGATCGTTGCCGAAGCTGGTTTTCAGATACGCCGCCATCTCCTCGGTGAATTCGGGCGTGTTGAAGGTCGCGGGGGTATATTCGTCCTTCTGAACCGTCACGACGGGCATCTTGTCGTCGGGCATGCCCGCGGCGATCGCTTCGCCCTTCGCTATGCGCGCGATGCCGCCCAGAAGGTGATCGCGCACTTCGTCGCTATAGCTGCGAACGGTCAGCTGGAGCTTCGCTTCGTCCGAAATGATATTGTGCTTCGTCCCGGCGTGGAAACTACCGACGGTGACCACCGCGCTGTCGAGCGGGCTGATCTCGCGCGAGACGAGCGTCTGCAGCGCGCCGACGATGCGGCTTGCGAGCACGATCGGGTCCTTGGTCGTCTGCGGATAGGCGCCGTGACCGCCCACCCCCTTCACACTGATGTCGACGCTGTCGACATTGGCGAGCGCATAACCCGGCGTGTAGCCGATCTTGCCCGCGGGGAATTGCGCGGCGTCGTGGAACGCCAGCACATATTGCGGCTTGGGAAAGCGCGTGTAGAGCCCGTCGGCGAGCATCATTCGCGCCCCCGCGCCGCGTTCCTCGGCGGGCTGACCGATCATCACCAGCGTGCCCGACCATGTCGCCTTGTTCGCCGCCATCAGCCGAGCGACTCCGACCCACGCCGTCATATGCGTGTCGTGTCCGCACGCGTGCATCACCCCGGTTTCGACGCCCTCCTGAGTGGTCACGCGAACCTTCGACGCGCCGGGCAGGCCCGTCTGTTCGGTCACCGGCAGGCCGTCCATATCGGCGCGAACCAGCACCACCGGCCCCGGACCATTTTCCATTACCGCAACGATACCCGTGCCGCCGACCTTTTCGGTGACCTTATACCCCAGTTTGCGCGCTTCGGCGGCGAGGATGCCCGCCGAGCGGACTTCCATGAAGCTGAGTTCGGGGTTGGCGTGCAAATCCTTGTAGACCGCCATCAACGACGGCATCTGCTTTTCGACCTCGCCGCCGAGCGTCTGCGCTCCGGCAGGCGCGGCAACAGCCAGCGCCGCGGCGCTCATCGACAAAATCCGCATGCTAATTCCCCTGTTGTTCTTTTTAGCTCGCCGGGACCAATTCGATCACGTCGAGCAAGGATTCATACGCCGGTGCGGGCAGCACGAGCCGCCAGCGATTGTCGCCGATCCGCTCGACCAGCCCCGCCATGTCGCGCATCCGGTCGCTGCCGTAATTGACCGCCATCTTCTCGTCGCCAAGCTCGAGCGTGCCGAGAAAAATCTGCCGCTTCAGATTGTCGGGAAAGATCAGGCCGACCGGCCGCTGCGATCCCGAAATCTTGGTCAGGCTCGACAGTCCCTGTTCGGGCGCAACGCGGCACCGGAACCAACCATAAGCGACATAGGATAGGCCGCTGCGCCCCTGCGCGCCGAGTTTGATCGTCCGGCACCGGTAGTCGCCCGCGGGCAAATGCGGATTGGGCAAGGCCGCCATCGGTTGCAACAGCACGCCTTCGCGGTCGATGTCGGCGCCGAAGCCTTTCGCGCGGGCGTCGGCCAGTGCCGCCTGCCAGCTGCTGTACCAGCCGCGAATGCGTTCCTTGTCGGCATCGGTCGCCGTCGCGCGCCAGCTTCCCGTCTCGTCCGGCGGCGCGTCGGCCACCGATGGCGGCACCGGCGGCACGACGGTACGGCAAGCGCCCAAGGTGACGCCCAGCGCCACCGCCAAAACCCATATGGTGCGACCCATGATTCTCTGTTTCTCCCCGATCCCTCTGCCATTAACCTTAGGAGGGCGAAGAAGATTGCTCAAGGGCGCAGCCGATCAGGCGGCCGTCCAGCCGCCGTCGACGCTGAGGTTCGCCCCCGTGATGTTGGCGGCCTCGTCGCGCGTCAGGAAGGATGCGATCGCCGCGACCTGCTCGACGGTCACGAACTGCTTCGTCGGCTGGCCCGCCAGCAGCACGTCATTGATGACCTGTTCGCGCGTCATGCCGCGCGCCCTCATCGTGTCGGGAATCTGGTTTTCGACGAGCGGCGTCCAGACATAGCCGGGGCTGATGCAGTTCACGGTGATGCCCGCATCGGCGACTTCGAGCGCGACGGTCTTGGTGAGGCCCGCGAGCCCGTGCTTCGCGGTGACATAGGCCGATTTGAACGGCGAGGCGACGAGCGAGTGCGCCGACGCCGTGGCGATGATCCGCCCCCATTTCTTCTTGCGCATGACCGGCACAGCGTGGCGGATCGTGTGGAACGCCGCGGTCAGGTTAAGCGCGATGATCATGTCCCATTTTTGGGTCGGGAAATCCTCGACCGGCGCGACGAACTGCATGCCCGCATTGTTGACGAGGATGTCGACCCCGCCGAAATCCTTGCCGGCACGCTGGAACATCTCCTCGATCTGCTCGGGCTTCGTCAGGTCGGCGCCGTCATAGGCAGCCTTCCCGCCGCTGATCGATTCCAGCCCCTTGCGTTCGGTTTCGATCGCATCGGCATCGCCGAACCCGTTGATGATGATCGACGCGCCCTCGGCGGCAAAGGCTTTGGCAATGCCGAGCCCGATACCCGAGGTCGATCCGGTGACAAGGGCGGTCTTTCCTGTGAGGCGCATGAGCATGGTCCTTTCGGTGGGGGAGAGTTTCAGGCAACGTCGGGCTCGGTTTTTGGTCGCAATGCATTCGATTGCACCGCGAAACTGTCCGACCGTCCTTCGGCGATGCTGTCGGCGAGCAGATGACCGTCCTTCATCGCGGCCTCGACCGCATCGCGGCCGAGCGCCCAATTGACCTCCATCGTCGAGCGCGAGAATTCGAAATCGCGCGCGCCGGTCTGCCATGGCGGCGGTTCATGGATCAACTGGACGACGTTGAGCGCCTTGCAGTCGACCATCTTGCGCACCGCCTTGACCTCGGACAGGTCGGCGAACTCTGGCGGCAGTTTCTGCAGCATCCGGTCGATCAGGCGATGCTCCTTGCGCCGACGGACAAGCCCGTCCGAAATGCGGCGCGTGCGGCTGGAATAGCGAATATCTTTTTCGCGCGACCAGGCTTCTTCCATGTCGTGCGGGCGATCGCCGCGCGCGGGGAACAGGTCGACCTGGAACACCAGCATGTCCTCGCTCGCCGACTCGACGACATGTTCGAGCGGCGTGTTCGACACGAGGCCGCCGTCCCAATACCAGATGCCGTCGATCTCGACCGGCGGGAGCCCCGGGGGAAGCGCACCCGACGCCAATATATGCCGCGCGTCGAGCGTTTCGCGTTTCGTATCGAAATAGCGGAAATTTCCGGTTTCGACCGCAACGGCGCCGACCGACAGCCGCACCTTGCCGTTGTTCACCCGGTCCCAGTCGACCAACCGGTCGAGCGTGGCTGCCAGCGGCGCAGTATCGTAGAAACTGACCGCTTCGGGCGTCTGCCGCGCAGCAAAGGCGGGCGGCGGAAAACGCGGAATGAAAAAGCCGGGGACGCCAAAGGCCGCGACCTGTCCCGCCGCCGCCATATGCGTCCACTCGCGCGCCCAGTCGTTGTCGGCGGTCGGCAGCGAGGGCAGCGCCGACGAAACGCCTTCCCAGAACTCGCGCATCTTGCCCACGGCCTGGTCGCGTTCGTTTCCGGCAATGATCGCGGCATTGACCGCGCCGATCGAAATCCCCGCCACCCAATCGAGCTCGATGCCAAGCTCGATCAGCGCCTCATACACCCCCGCCTGAAATGCACCGAGCGCGCCGCCGCCCTGCAGGACGAGCACGACGAGGTCGGGAAGCGGAAGCGCGGCGCGGGCGGCTCGACGGGGCATGGACTCGGGGGTGATCCTTCGGGTGGGAGCGACGCCAATGTTGCACCGCAACACGAGCTATTGCAATGACCTCATTGGGTGCGAAGCCCCTTCCAATTGCTTGGCGCTGCTGTAACTATCGTGGCCGAACGACCATTTACCGGTGGAGAAGCCCGATGCGCCTCGATGATTATGATCCCGGCGACGATATTCGCGATCTGGGCCGAGGCGGCGGCGGTTTCGGCGGTGGCGGCGGAGGTGGCCTCGGCGGACTGCTGATCGGCTTCCTGCCGATGCTGCTCGGGCGCCGGATGGGCTGCGGGACGATTCTTTTGCTCGGCGTGGCGGCTTTCTTCTTCCTCGGCCCCGGCGCCAATATGCTCAGCAGTGGCGGCGGCACCGCCGACCCGGCCGCGGACAGCCGTGGCGGCGCCAATGTCGCCTGCGATACTGAAAGCGAACGCTTCGCCTGCAACGTATTCGGATCGACGCACACGGTGTGGGAGGGTCTGATCAGTGGCTATCGCAAACCGACGCTCAATTTCTTTACCGAGCGGAACGAGTCCGATTGCGGCGCGGCGCAGGCGGCGATGGGCCCCTTCTATTGCCCCGCCGATCAGGGCGTCTATCTCGACACCAGCTTCTTCCGCGAACTCGAACAGAAGTTCGGTGCGGCGGGCGACGCGGCACAAGCCTATGTCATCGCGCACGAGGTCGGTCATCACATCCAGACGATCAGCGGCATTTCAAACCAAGTTCGCCAAGCGCAACAGCGCGCCTCGCAAGCCGAAGGCAATGCGCTGCAGGTCCGCATGGAGCTTCAGGCCGATTGCTACGCCGGGGTCTGGGCCGCGCGCGCCAGGAACAGCGCGGGCCAGCCGGTCATGGAAGCGGGCGATATGGAAGAGGCTATGCGCGCCGCGAACGCCATCGGCGACGACACGCTGATGCGTTCGGCGGGCCAGCGGCCGGTGCCCGAAAGCTTCACCCACGGCACGAGCGAACAGCGCATGAGCTGGCTGCGCCGCGGCCTGCAATCGGGGGATCCGCGCCAGTGCGACGCGTTCGGTTCGAATATCTGACGGCGGCGCTCGCGGCGATCCTCGTCGCGGCGCCCGCCTCGGCCGAAACCCTCTATGTCCAGACCGGACGACTGATCGACGGCGTCTCGAACGCGGTCCGCACCGGCCAGTGCATCACCGTCGAGGCCGAGCGCATCAAGGCGGTCGATGCGTGCGGAAAGGCGCCCGATGGCGCGAGGGTCATCGACTGGTCGGGCTTTACCGTGCTTCCCGGCCTGATCGACCTCCACACGCATCTCGCCGACCTTGGCCAGAGCGCCGACCTTGCCGCGCCGATGAAGGCGTCGCCCGCCGAAACCGCGCTCGTCGGTGCGCGCAACGCGCGGGTGACGCTCGACGCAGGCTTTACCAGCGTGCGCGACGTCGGCACCTATCGCGGCCTGACCGACGTCACGCTGCGGGGTGCGATCGAGCGCGGCGATGTGCCCGGGCCGCGCATGTGGGTCGCGGGCGCTTATCTCACGATCCCGAAGGGCGGCGGCGAGTTGAACGGCGTCGTCCCGAATGAACAGCTACCACCCGACATGCGCCTCGGCGTCGCCGCGACGCCGGAGGAAGCCGCGACGAAGACGACGTATCTGCTCGACCATGGCGCCGACTTCATCAAGACGATCGCGACCGGCGCCGTGCTCGCGATCGGCACCGAGCCCGGCGCGCCCGAAATGACCGTCGAACAGCTGCGCGCGGTCGTGAAGGTCGCGCATGCGCGCGGCAAGAAGGTCACCGCGCACGCACACGGCGCGATCGGCATCCAGAACGCGATCAACGCGGGGGTCGACAGCATCGAACATGCGAGCCTGGCCGACGAAGCCACGCTGCAGCTTGCCAAGAAGCACGGCACCTGGCTCGCGATGGACATCTACAACGGCACCTACATCGACGATGTCGGCACCAAGGAAGGCTGGCCCGAGGAATATCTGCGCAAGAATCGCGAGACGACCGACGCGCAGCGTGCCGCCTTCCGCCGCGCGGTCGAGTTGGGCGTCAATATCGGTTATGCGACCGACGCGGGGGTCTATCCGCACGGGCTCAACGCGCGCCAGTTCGGCAATATGGTCAAGTACGGGATGACGCCGATGCAGGCGATCCAGTCCGCCACCGGGCGCGCGGCAGAGGAAATGGGACGCGATGACGTCGGCGCGATTTTGCCCGGCCGCTATGCCGATTTCGTCGCGGTAAAGGCCGATCCGCTCGCCGACATCACCGTGCTCGAAAAGATCGACCATGTGATGAAGGGCGGCGTGACCGTCCGTTAAGAACCGATCTTTTCGCGCTTCGGCTTTTTCGTCTTTTCCGCCGCAAGCTTGCTTCCCGCTAGGGCAAGCTGCGCCTTGGCGACGCGTTCCGCCGCATGCGCCTCAGCGCGCGCCAGCAGCAGCGCGAGATCCTCGCGGCTGATGTCGAAGGTCTCGCCCAGATCGGCGAGCGCGCTATCGATGTCGTCCATCAGCAGCCCGACCGGTTCCTGCGGGATCGCCTTCCCGTCGACGGGCCGCGCGCGGTGCGGATAGCTGTGCCCCGAAAAGCGATGGAACAGCATGCCGACGCCCACGAGGATCAGCGAATTGATGAGCACGGGCACAAGGAAGTCGGCGACATGCCCCGAAAAGCTCTGCCAGCCGAGAACCGCGCTGAGCGCGACCGCGCCGCCCGGCGGATGCAGGCAGCGCGCGAGCGACATCACCAATATGGCGGTCGAGACGGCCAGCGCGGCCGCGAAGGCGGGCTCGCCGATCGCCTGTGCGACGACCACCCCGAAAATGCCGGAGATGACGTTGCCGCCGACGATCGACCAGGGCTGGGCAAGCGGGCTCGCGGGTACGGCGAACAGCAGCACCGCCGACGCGCCGATCGGTGCGATGATCCACGGCATCGTGACCGGAAACATCGCCGCGCAGATCAGGCCGGCGAGGCTGATCCCGGCGAGCGCGCCCACGCTCGCGACCACCCGGTCGCGCAGGCTCGCGCCCGCCAGCAGCGGTATGAAAATCCGACTCGAATCCGGCTTCACCACACATGTCTCCTTGACGGCGGCCCGATGGCGCATCGGGCGCCGCGGCGCCAGAGAGGTTTGATTTATTAGCGCCAAGCCGCCTTTTCCGTGGCAGCGGAGAAACGAGGCGATCCCGGTCGGTTCATCCTTGAACCCGCGCGGCGCATCGCTAAACCGTTTTCATGCGAAACCATATCCTGTCCAGCGCGATCGCGCTCGCCGCCGCTCTTTCCACCCCCGCTTTCGCCCGGCCGATGACGGAGGTCGATCTTGCGACCTTGAAGCGCGTCGCCGCGCCTACCGCCTCGCCCGACGGGCGTTGGGTGGTGTTCCAGATGACCGAGACCGAGGGTGCGACGTACAAGCGCTCGACCGGATTGTGGCTCGTCGACCGCAATGCGAAGGATGCCAAGCCGGCCCCGATCGCCGACACCGCAGGCAAGAATGAAACCGCCCCCGCCTTCGACAAGGACGGCATCCTCTATTTCCTCTCGAACGCTTCGGGCAAGGATCAGGTGTGGCGCATCGATCCGAAAGCGGGCGCCGCCGCGACGCAGGTCACTGAAACCAAGGCCGATGTTTCGGGCTTCAAGATTTCACCCGACGGCTCGAAGCTGCTCGCGTGGGGCGACATCGCGAAGGAATGCACCGACTTCGGCTGCGACACCAAGGACAAGGGCGCTCTCCCTGGCCCCGGCACCGGCCGCCTCTACAAGGATGGCGCGGGCTTCGTCCGCCATTGGGATCAGTGGGAGACGCCCGGCACTTACAGCCGCCCGTTCGTCTTCAACCTCGCAGACGGCAAGGCGAGCGCCGCGCGCCCGGTCGACGTCGGCCTGATCGGCGACAGCCCGTCGAAGCCGTTCGGTGGCGGCGAGGAGCTCGCGTGGGGCGCCGACAGCCGCACGGTCTTCTTCACGCTGCGCAAGGCCGACCGGAACGAACCGATGTCGACCAACCTCGATATCTACAGCTGGCTCGTCGACAGCCGGATGATGCCGACCAATCTGACGCAGGACAATCAGGCGACCGACACCCTCCCCACCCCCTCGCCCGACGGCAAATGGCTCGCCTACGCCGCGATGGCGCGGCCGGGGTATGAGGCCGACCGGCAGGTATTGATGCTGCGCAATCTCGAAAGCGGCGAGACGAAGAAGCTCACCGACGCATGGGACCGCTCGGTCGCCTCGATCGCATGGGCGGCGGACGGCAAGTCGCTCTACGTAACCGCGCAGGACACGCTCGAGCATCCGGTGTTCCGCGTCGACGCCGCGACGGGCAAGGTCGAGAAGATCAAGGCGACGACCGAAGCTTTCGAAGGCAATATCGGCGACGTCACCCCGCTGCCCGGCGGCGCCCTGCTCTATTCGCGCAACAGCGCGCTCGCGCCGACCGACCTTTTTGTTCGCGATGCCAAGGGCAAGGTGAAGCAGATCACCGCAGTCAACGCCGCGCGCCTCGCCGAGTTCGACGCGGTCGAGCTCGACCGCATCCAGTTCGCGGGTGCGAACGGCGACAAGGTGTGGGGGATGATCGTCAAGCCCGTCAGCCCGGTGCAGAAGCTGCCGGTCGCCTTCATCGTCCACGGCGGGCCGCAGTCGAGCTTTGGCAACAGCTGGTCGATGCGCTGGAACCCGCGCGTCTTCGCGCAGCAGGGTTATGGCGTTGTCACCGTCGATTTCCACGGCTCGACGGGCTATGGTCAGGCGTTCACCGACAGCATCAACAAGGATTGGGGCGGCAAGCCGCTCGAGGATCTGAAGCTCGGCCTCGCCGCCGCGGCCAAGCAGGATCCGCAGCTCGATCTCAATAACGCCTGCGCACTCGGCGCCTCCTACGGCGGTTACATGATGAACTGGATCGCGGGTCAGTGGACCGACGGCTTCAAATGCCTCGTCCAGCACGACGGCGTCTTTGATCTCCGCGCGATGGCGTTCGAGACCGAGGAATTGTGGTTCGACGAATGGGACCATGGCGGCCCATGGTGGGAACGCACCGATCCCGAAAAGTGGAACCCGGTGGGTCATGTGACCAAGTGGAAGACCCCGATGCTGGTGATCACCAGCGAAAAGGATTTCCGCATTCCTTACAGCCAGGGCCTTGCGGCGTTTACTGCGCTCCAGCGCCGTAACATCCCGTCGGAGCTGCTCGTCTTCCCCGACGAAAATCATTGGGTACTGAAGGGCGCGAACAGCGTCCAGTGGCACCAGACGGTGTTCAACTGGCTGGGCAGCCATTTGAAGAAATAAGGTCGCCCGTCCGCGAGGATGGGGCTTTCCTAAACTTTGTATCGGCCCTATCTCTAAATTCTGAGGAGCATGTGATGACGGTGAAGTTTGTCCAGAAGCGGATCGATCCCGGCAAGTCGAGCAAGCCGAGCTATCGCTCGACGACAGTCGACGGGCGCAAAGTCCGTATCAGGGTTATTGATGCAAATTCCGAAACGCTGACCGCCGACCTACTCGCGGGCTTTCGCGCCAGCGTCCGCTATGCCCGCGAAGAAAACCGCGACTTGGGGCTGACTGATTGAAATCGACCAAGAAGGGCCGCCAACAGCCGATCTTTTGGATCGTTGCCGGCCCCAACGGCTCGGGCAAAAGCACCGTTTATGGCCGCAATGACGTCGCCGGACTCGATGGTTCGGTCTGGTTCATCAATCCCGATTTGTTGACCGTCCGGATACAGGAAGCCGAAGGCTTGGAACTAACTTCCGCCAATCTTGCGGCAGTCCAGCGGATCGAAACCTGGCTTGAGGCATCGCTTGACGCGCATCAGACGATTGGTGTCGAAACCGTGTTGTCCAGTCCGAAATATCGTCGGCTGGTCACGAAGGCGCAGCAACTCGGCTTCAAGGTTCATTTCATTTACGTAATTCTGCATGACGTTCAGATGCAATTGGACCGGATTAGGGTTCGCGTCGAAAAGGGCGGCCATGACGTTCCTGCCGATAAAGTCGAATCTCGCAGAAGCCGATCCATCGTCCAGGCGCTATGGTTCATGGATCAGGCCGATCGTTTCTGGGTGTTTGACAATAGCGGTGCGGAACTGGGTTTGATCGGCGAGGGGGATGGCGAGGAAGCCAGCTTCTCGTCAAAGGCGCCCGCCGATTTCTTGGCGGCCGTCGAATGGGGATGGTCTGAAGGCTTGGGACCAGAGGAAATTCAGGAACGTTTGTCGCCTTAAAGGCGCACACCCCCTTGCCGCCTCGCCCCCCGGCTGGCAAAGGCGCCCGGCTATGCCGATGGAAAAAACGTTCGATCCCGCCGCTATCGAGGCGAAATGGGCCCATGAATGGGAAAGCCGCGGGCTGTTTCGCCCCGCGCGTCCCGACGCGACACCTTTCACGATCGTCAATCCGCCGCCGAACGTCACCGGCGCGCTCCATATCGGCCATGCGCTCGACAATACGTTGCAGGACGTGCTCGTCCGTTACGAACGCCTCCGCGGCAAGGATGCGCTGTGGGTCGTCGGCATGGACCACGCCGGCATCGCGACGCAGATGGTCGTCGAGCGCCAACTTGAGCAGCAGCAGGACAAGCGCACCAACTACAGCCGCGAAGATTTCATCGACAAGGTGTGGCAGTGGAAGGCGGAAAGCGGCGGCCAGATCACCGGCCAGCTCCGCCGTCTCGGCTGCTCGATGGACTGGAGCCGCGAGCAATTCACGATGGACCCGCATTTCACGCAGGCCGTGGTCAAGGTGTTCGTCGACCTCCACAAGAAGGGGCTGATCTACCGCGACAAGCGGCTGGTGAACTGGGACCCGAAGCTCAAGACCGCGATTTCGGACCTTGAGGTCGAGACGCACGAAATCCAGGGCGGCTTCTGGCACTTCAAATATCCGCTCGCCGACGGCGTGACCCTCGACGATGGCCGCGACTATATCGTGGTCGCGACGACGCGCCCCGAAACGATGCTCGCCGACATGGCGGTCGCGGTGCATCCCGACGATCCGCGCTACAAGAGCGTGATCGGCAAGGACATCCTCCAGCCGATCACCGGTCGCCGGTTCAAGGTGGTTGCCGACGAACATGCCGATCCCGAGCTGGGTTCGGGCGCGGTGAAGATCACGCCGGGGCATGATTTCAACGACTTCGACGTCGGCAAGCGTGCGGGGTTCAAGCCCGGCGAGATGCTCAACATGCTCGACGGCGATGCGAACGTCATCCAGACGGCCGACGGGTTGATTCCGGAAGAATTTCTCGGCCTCCACCGCTTCAAGCGCGATGGTGTCGATGGCGCGCGCGAACTGGTCGTGCAGCGGATGAAGGAAGCGGGCTTCCTCATCGCGCATGTCGTGACTTCAAAAGAGGGGGACGTCGTCGAGCATGACGCCGAGCCGCGCACGATCCAGACGCCTTTCGGCGACCGCGGCGGCGTGGTGATCGAGCCGTGGCTGACCGACCAATGGTATGTCGACGCCGAAACCCTCGCACAGCCGCCGATGGCGGCGGTGCGCGACGGGCGCATCAATATCGTCCCCAAGACGTGGGAAAAGACTTTCTTCAATTGGATGGAGAATATCCAACCGTGGTGCGTGTCGCGCCAGCTCTGGTGGGGGCATCGGATCCCGGCTTGGTATGGACCAGTAATTGAAGAGATAGATGGCGCACGCCATTTCCTCTATTTCAATGACATTGCGTTCAAGCTGAACAAAAACCTTCCGAACCATGTCCAAACTTTTGTTTGCGACACGGAAGAGGAGGCACGAGCACAGGCAGAAGATTTCTACCGATCTGACCGCCTCCCAGACCCCAAAGTGATTTTCGTCGAGACTCGTGAAGAAGCCGCACAAGTCGGCGATGGGCAAACAATCGCCCTCTTCCGCGACCCCGACGTCCTCGACACCTGGTTCTCGTCCGCCCTCTGGCCCTTCGCCACCCTCGGCTGGCCCGAAGACAACCCCCAAACCCCGTTCGCATCGAGCGAAGTCGAGATGCCCATCGGCAGCGCGCCGACGCCCGGTGTCTCGACTTCGCTCGACACGAACGGAAGCCAGGGGTCTGAGATCGGAAATCAGGGTCAATCGCTCCTCGCCCGCCACTACCCCAATGACGTCCTTATCTCGGGCTTCGACATCCTGTTCTTCTGGGATGCGCGCATGGCGATGCAGGGGATGGAGTTCATGGGCGATGTGCCGTGGAAGACGCTCTATCTCCACGGCCTCGTCCGCGCGCCCGACGGCGCGAAGATGTCGAAGTCGAAGGGCAATGTCGTCGACCCGCTCGGGCTGATCGACCAATATGGTGCCGACGCGCTGCGTTTCTTCATGGCCGCGATGGAAAGCCAGGGCCGCGACATCAAGATGGATGACGCGCGCCTGGCGGGTTACCGCAATTTCGCGACCAAGCTGTGGAACGCCGCGCGCTTCTGCGAAGCCAATGGCATTGTGGCCTCGACCAGCTTCGAAGCTCCGCCCGCGACGCTGCCGGTCAACCGCTGGATCATCGGCGAGGTCGCCGCGACCGTCGCCGCGATGGAAACCGCCTTCGCCGCCTACCGTTTCGACGAGGCGGCGAACGCGATCTACAGCTTTGCGTGGGATCGTTTCTGCGATTGGTATCTTGAGCTGATCAAGCCCGTCCTTTCTCCCCTCCCGCTTGCGGGAGGGGTCGGGGGAGGGCCTGTTTCAGAGGACGGGGTGGCTGAAGACATGCCCTCCCCTAACCCCTCCCGCGAGCGGGAGGGGGATGACGTCGCCGAAACCCGCGCCGTCGCCGGCTGGGTGCTCGACCAGATCCTCGTCATGCTCCATCCCTTCATGCCCTTCATCACCGAAGAACTGTGGACCGGGCTTGGCGACCGCGCCGACTATCCGCTGATCACCGCGAAATGGCCCGCGCCGAACGTAACGCGCGACACCGACGCCAGCGCCGATATCGATTGGCTGATCAAGCTCGTCAGCGAACTCCGTACCGCCAAGGCTGAACTCGGCCTGCCGCCAGGCGCGCGGCTGACCGCGCATTTCCCGGCCTCGCTCAAGGGCCGCACCGACAAGCTCGCGGCGCAGCTCGACCGTCTTGCACGCCTCGAAGCCATCAGCTTCGACCCCGCCCCCGCGGGCGCATCGGCGCAGCTCGTCGTCGAGGGCGAGACGATCACCGTCCCGCTCGAAGGCGTCATCGACATCGCCGCCGAACGCGACCGCCTGACCAAGGCGCTCGCCGCTGCGGCGAAGGAACGCGACGGCCTTGCGGGCCGCCTGAACAACCCGTCGTTCGTCGAGCGCGCCAAGCCCGAAGCGGTTGAAAAGGCGCGCGCCGACCACGCCGCCAAGGAAGCCGAGGCCGACCGCCTGACCGCCGCATTGGCGCGGCTGGGGTGAGCGAAGAGGCGCCCGTCACGCCAACTCCGGTCGCCGCGGCGGCCGACCCCGCCGCAGGGCCGATCCCGCCGCGCCAGACCGCGCGCGACGGGCGGATGGACCTGACCCACGGGCCGATCACCAAGACGCTGATCCTCTTCGCGCTGCCGACGCTCGCGTCGAACATCCTCCAGACGCTGTCGGGTTCGGTGAACGCGATCTGGGTCGGGCAATTCCTCGGCGAAAGCGCGCTCGCGGCAACCGCCAATGCGAACATCATCATGTTCCTGATGTTCGGCGCCTTCTTCGGTTTCGGCATGGCGGCGACCGTCCTCATCGGCCAGTCGATGGGCCGCGGCGACATCGACGCCGCGCGCCGCGCGACCGGCGGCGTGATCGGCCTTGCGCTGATCTTCGCGGTCGTGATCGCGATTATCGGCTGGTTCGCGTCGGACCAGATCTTGCGCTGGCTCGAAACCCCGCCCGAAGCCTTTACGCTCGCGCATGATTATCTGCGCGTCACCTTCCTCGCGGTTCCCGCTTCGATGCTGTCGGTGACGCTGATGATGGCCTCGCGCGGCGCGGGCGACGCAGTGACGCCGCTGCGCTTCATGATCCTCGCGGTCGTGCTCGACATCGTCTTCAACCCCGTTCTGATCCTCGGCCTCGGCCCCTTCCCACGCCTTGGCATTGCAGGGAGTGCGCTTGCGACAGCCGTCGCGGGGACGATCAGTCTCGCGGGCATGATCGGCTGGTTCTACGCCAAGAACCATGTGCTGCGTCTGCGCGGGCACGAGCTCTCCTACCTCCTTCCCAAATGGTCGGAACTGCGCTTCATCATCGGCCGCGGCCTGCCGATGGGCGCGCAGATGCTCGTGATCTCCGGCGCCGGGCTCGTCATGGTCGGACTCGTCAACCGCGAGGGGCTTGTCACCGCCGCCGCTTATGGCGCGACGCTGCAGCTGTGGAACTATATCCAGATGCCCGCGCTGGCGGTCGGCGCCGCGGTCAGCTCGATGGCGGCGCAGAATATCGGCGCCGGGCGCTGGGACCGCGTATCGAGCGTCACGAACAGCGGGATCGCGATCAATCTCGCGATGACTGGCGTCCTGATCGCCCTGCTCCTCGCTTTCGACCGCGCCGCGCTCGCGCTCTTCCTCGGCAGCGAGAGCCCGGCGATCGACGTCGCGCGCAATATCCAGCTGATCGCAACCTGGGCGTTTCTGCCCTTTGGCACTACGATCGTCCTGATAAGCACGCTGCGCGCCAACGGCTCGGTCGTTCCGCCGTTGATCATCCTCTTCCTATCGACCTTTCCGATCCGCCTCGGCCTCTATTATCTGACTTACCCTTACCTCGGTGCCGATGCGCTCTGGTGGAGCTTTCTGCTGTCCATGCTCGCCTCGCTGGCGATGGCGTGGGCGATCTACCGGCGCGGCAACTGGCGCCGGACGTTGCCGCAACCGGCGGGCTGACCAGCCTTCTGCTTTCGACCAAGGCGCACGCAGCTTCGACTGGCGGCCCGGTGCCCGCTAGCCATCGATCGGTATTTGGCGCTAAAGCTGGCATAATGAATATCTCAAACCGCAAGGATGCGCTGCGCGATCAGCGCGCGAAAATGTTGGCGGCGGCGCCCGACTGGCGCGCCTCCGACGCCCGCGTGAACCCCCGGGTCGCGATCGGATCGATCGTCGCCATGTGGGTGATCTATTTCCTGATCACCACAGTCCTCGCGATGCTGACCGGGGCGCCCGAACAGTGGACGTCGGTCGGGCGCCGCGCCGTCGTCGTGGTTGCGGGCATTCTCTGTACCTTCGTCCTTTACCAGCTGCTCCAGCGCGCGCAGCCGCAAAGCTTCGGCGCCCGCCTCGCCGCGGCCATGGGGGCGGCCGTGCCGCTCGTCATCATCTATGCGACGGTCAATCTTCTGGTGTTCTATTATTGGTTTCCCGTGGCTGACAGCGCCAAGCTGATCGAGGAGATGCAGGGCAAATATCCGGGCGCGTGGGAAATGATGCTGATCCTCGACAGTTCGATCCGCTGGTATTTCTTCTTCGCCGTCTGGGCCGCGCTCTATGTCGCGTTCGGCTATGCCAACGAGATGCGCGCGGTCGAACGCCGCGCCAATCATTTCCGGATGGAGGCACAGACCGCGCAGCTTCGCGCGCTGCATTATCAGGTCAATCCGCACTTCCTCTTCAACACGCTCAATTCGCTATCGACCCTCGTGCTCAAGGGATCGAAGAGCGAGGCCGAGACGATGATCATGAATCTCGCATCCTTCCTCCGCTCGAGCCTCGCCGTCGATCCCGAACAGCTGGTCAGTCTCGACGAGGAAATCGCGCTCCAGCGCCTCTATCTCGACATCGAACAGACCCGCTTCCCCAATCGCCTACAGGTCGAAGTCGCCATGCCGAAAGAGCTGGAAAACGCCTGTGTTCCCGTGCTGATCCTGCAACCGATCATCGAGAATGCGATCAAATATGGCGTCGCGCCGAGCAAAGGAAAGATCGCGATCCGCCTCACCGCCAGCGCCGAATATGGGCTGCTGGTGCTGCGCATCGAAAACGACATCGACCCGAAGGCCCCCGCCCCCGCCTCGGGAACCGGTCTCGGTCTCGGCAATGTCCGCGAACGCCTGCTGACCCGCTATGGCCCCACCGCCGGATGCGAATGGGGCAAGTCCGACAGCGGCGGCTTCGTCGTTTCACTCTGGTTGCCGCTGGCACGGGAGGCATGCTGAAATGCTACAGACACTCCGCACCCTGATCGTCGATGACGAACCGCTGGCGATCGAGCGATTGCAGATCCTCACGGGGCAACAGGACGGCGTCTCGCTCGTCGGCACCGCCAGCGACGGCGCATCGGCGCTCCGCATGGTCGATGCGCTCTCACCCGACCTCTTGCTGTGCGACATCGCGATGCCCGATCTCAACGGGCTGGAGGTCGCCGCGGCGATCGAGGGCCTCGACAACCCGCCCGCGGTCGTTTTCGTTACCGCCTTCGATCGCTATGCGGTGGCGGCATTCGATGTGGCTGCGGTCGATTATCTGCTCAAGCCCGTGTCGCCCGACCGCCTCGCCCGCGCCCTGTCGCGCGTGCGCGAATGGCGCGCGACCGAGCGCGCACCGGCGCAAAAAAGCAGATGGATCAATGAATTCTGGGTCCAGAACCGCGGCGAGATGCTGCGCATCGATGCTGGGCAGGTCGATCTGATCGAGGCCGAGCGCGACTATATGCGCCTGCATGTCGGCGGCCGCAGCTGGCTGATCCATCAGACGATCAAATCGCTGGAAGCGCGCATGAACCCCGATCAGTTCATGCGCATCCACCGGTCGAAAATGATCCGCCGCGAAGGCATCGTCGGATTGAAACACCATGGCGACGGCGCGTGGAGCGTCGATCTGGGCGAAGGCGGTGTCCACCGCATCGGGCGCACCTATCTCCACGACGTAAAGGCGATCATGCACGCCTGAACGGGAAAAAGCGGCCATGCCGCCGGGGCATGACCGCCTTTCGGGATCAACATACGGCGGGGTTGGTCAGGGAGCGGCGGCGACCACAATCCGGCCGCGATCGGCGAGGCGGGCGCTTTCGCCATTGAACAGGCCGGCCAGTTTCACATCGGCGTCGGCCATCGCACTGTCCTCGCAGCGATCGGCCACGGCGCGTTCGCGAAGGCTCTGCCGGTAATGCAGCCGGGTGCCGCACACTTTCTGAACGGCAGATTTGACACGGGTGGTCAGCCGCTCGCGGCCGTCGGCGCTCGACAGGTTCAGGTCGTCATAACGCACAATGACGGTATGCCGCTCGCCATCGTCTTCGGCTTCGGCCGCGGCCGGAACCGCAAAGCCGGCCAGCGCAACCGGCGCTGCCAGAAGGAACGAAAATTTCGCCATGGGGGAGTCCTCTCTTCAAAAGGATGCGGGATACCGGCCGGCGGACCGGGGAGACCGTCTTCCGGTATCCCGCAAAGGGGTGATACCCCCTGGACGTCATGAGAATCGCGTTTGGATCGATCGGGGCGGACAGCCGCTCGATTGACAGACGAAGCGCGTCGATCCATCGACGAATGGCCGACCGCAAGGCAACATCATGGCGCCGGACTTGCATCCGGCGCATGTTCATGGCCAAATTGATCGATGGCGAGGAAATTATCTTTCGCTGTGAGTCGCCGGACCGGTGCGCGCTTGTTCCGTTGGTCGGCGCTTGCGCTCGCTGGGGTCACCGGCGGGGCTTTGCTGGGCGAAATGGCGGCAGGGACGCGATTGGGCCGCGAAACCGGCGAGCCGGCATCCTACTCGCACCTCAGCGCCAATCCCGACGCGCTGGCGCCACAAGGCAGCGGAGCCGCCCCGTGCCTCGACTGCGCCGACGGTTACGGCGTCGCAATGCGGCTGCGGGCGCATCGCGACGAAATGATAAACGATGACGCGTTTCGCGAGCTGGGAGCGGTCGACGTCGATCCGCCGATCCTGGCCGATGCGAGCGACGATTATCGATACGGCGGCCGCTTTCCCGATCCGGAGCCCGCGGCAGCGGCGCCGGGCGAAGACCCGCCCGCCGACGTGCCGACGGGCAATGCCTCACCCCCCGACATGACAGCGGCACCGGTGCCCGCCGAATATTGACGGCTTAACGCGGCGGCGTTGCCGGCGCGGCACAGCGGGTCGTGTCGCCGGCCTTGCACGCGGCGGCGTCGGCTTCCCATTTCATCCGCTCTTCGGCCGACATCGCGGCGACGCGCGCCTTCTCGGCCTCATAAACGGCGGTTTCCTCTGTGAACACGGTCTGGTCGTGCGCGACCTGTTGCTGCGCGGCGGACACTTCCTGCGCATAGGTCGTGTTATCGGCCTTGGCGCGCGAAGCCTGTTCGGCGTTGAGCCGGGCGGTGTTCGACCGCTCTTCGGCCGTGGTGCCGTCCTTGGCGGGTTTTGCTGTCGTCGCCGTATCGGCCGGCGTCTGGAAGGCCGCCGCCTGACCCGAGGCGAGCAGCGCGAGCGCGGCGGTGGCCGCCAAAATCTTCCTGGTCATCGAAGCTTCTCCTTCACATCCATATCTCTGCCGATCCAACGCTTCGCCCGATGGGCCGTTCCCGCCCCGAATTGCCCTGCCCGAATTGACCTCGAGCGGGGCAAACGTCATGCTGATCATTCTGACCATGTCCGATCGGCCGATCATTTGCCAGCATCTCCGAAGCACCCCCTCAATCGCCCGGTGTTTTTCACGCCCCTCGCGGTGCTTCTCGCCGCCGTCATCCTCAGCCTTTGGCAGGGTCCCGCTGTCGTCGCGGCCGAGACGGCGATCAATGATTGGATATTACGCTACTTTTCACCGCTCTTCGCGTGGGCGGGGATCGGCTTTCTTGTCCTTCTGGCGGGCATTGCCGTTTCGCCGCTCGGCGGGCGGATCATTGGCGGGCCGGCCGCGAAGCCGATATTGACGCGCTGGCGCTGGTTCGCGGTGACGCTTTGCACGACGATCGCCACCGGCATCCTCTTCTGGGGCGCCGCCGAGCCGCTCTTCCATCTCAACGATCCGCCCACGATGCTCGGCCTCGAACCGGGCAGCGATGCGGCCGCGACCTTCGCCATGTCGACGATGTTCCTGCATTGGACGCTGACGCCCTACGCCATCTACACCGTCGCGGGCCTCGCCTTCGCGCTTGTCTATTACAACCGCCGCGAACCCTTCAGCCTGTCGTCGCTGTTCGTGCCGCTGATCGGCCAGCGCGCGCATGGTCCGGTTGGCACCGGCATCGACATCATCTGCCTCTACGCGCTGGTCGCGGGCATGGCGGCTTCGCTGGGCGCCGGCCTGCTCGCGCTCGCGGGCGGGGTCGAGGGGATCGGCGGCTTCGAAGGCGGCGCGGCATTGCGCTGGGCGATTGCAGCAGCGATCGTCGCCAGCTTCCTGATTTCCGCCGCGACGGGGCTGCAAAAGGGCATCGCCGGGCTTTCGGTGCTCAACACCTGGCTGTTCTTTGCGATCATCGCCTTTGTCCTGATTGCGGGGCCGACCGCCGACATGCTCGGCCTGTCGCTGCGCGGCGTGGCCGACTATTTCCAGACCTTCATCCCGCGCAACCTTGGCCTCGACATCGACACCGGCTGGCACCGGCAATGGACGATCTTCAACTGGGCCAACTGGTTCGCATGGGCGCCCGTGACCGCGCTTTTCCTCGGCCGGCTCGCGGTGGGGTACAGCGTGCGCGCCTTCATCCTCTATAATCTGATCCTGCCGTCGCTGTTCGGTGCGGTGTGGATGACGGCCATCGCCGGTGCGACGATCGCGTTCGACCAGCAGAGCGGCGCCAGCCTCTATGCCGTCCTGACCGTGCAAGGCCCCGATCCGGTGCTGTTCCGGCTGTTCAGCGCGCTCGGCGACGGCCCCGTCGTTGCCGGGATCGTGCTGTTCGCGATCTTCCTGTCGTACGTGGCGGGCGCCGACGCCAATGTGTCGGCGATGAGCGCGCTGTCGACCCGCGGCATTACGCCCGACGCGCCCGAGGCGCCGCTGTGGGTGCAGGCGGTGTGGGGCATCACCGTCGGCCTCGTCGCAATCGTTCTGGTCGCGGGCGGCGGCATCGACGGGATCCGCATGATGTCGGTGCTAGGGGGCTTCCCTGCGCTGTTCGTCATCGTCGGCGCGGCGCTGTCGCTGACGTTGATGGCGGTACGGGGACGGCACGAAGCCGCCCCCGCCCGATCCTGAGAAAGGGGTCTCAGGACTTACCAGATCCTGGTGCGTTCCTCGGGCTTCAGATAAAATTTGGCGCCCGCGGCGACGCTGAACGCCTTGTACCACGCATCGACGTTGCGCACAGGCCCGATGATGCGCCAGCGCGCGGGGCTGTGCGGATCGCTCGCGACCTGCTGCTTGATCGCATCCTCGCGCTGCTTCGTCCGCCAGGCTTGCGCAAAGGCGAGGAAGAAGCGCTGGTCGCCCGTCAGCCCGTCGATCACCGGCGCGGGCTTGCCGCCCAGCGACCGGCGATAGGCGTCGTAAGCGACCTCCAGCCCCGCCAGATCGGCGATATTCTCACCCATCGTCAGCTCGGGATTGATGAACGACCCCGGCGCCGCTTCATAGGTCGCATATTGTGCGCCGAACGCCTTGGCCTGCGCGTCGAAGCGCGCCGCATCCTCGGGCGTCCACCAGTCGCGCACCGCGCCCTCGGCGTCGATCTTGCGGCCCTGATCGTCGAAGCCGTGGGTGATCTCATGGCCTATGACAGCGCCGATCGCGCCATAATTGACCGCATCGTCGACGCTCTCGCTGAAGTAAGGCGCCTGCAGGATGCCGGCCGGGAACACGATCTTGTTTTCGAGCCCGCCGTTATAGGCGTTCACTTCCTGCGGGTTCATCGACCATTTCTTGCGGTCGACGGGCTTGTTGAGGTCGGACAAGGCATAGGCATATTCGAACGCCGCGCTGCGCTTCACATTGCCGTAAAGGTCGGCGGGGTCGATCTTCAGCCCCGAATAGTCGCGCCATTTGTCGGGATAACCGACCATGACGTCCATTTTCGCGAGCTTGGCCAGCGCGGCTTTCTTGGTCGCGGGCGCCATCCAGCTGTTGTTCCGGATGCGGTCGCCCATCGCGAGCTTCAGGTTGGTGACGAGCACCTCCATCTTCGCCTTCGCGCTCGCGGGGAAATATTGCTTCGAATAGGTTTCTCCCACGAGTTCGCCGAGGCTGCCATCGACCAACGTCAGGCCGCGTTTCCAGCGCGGGCGCAGTTCGCCGACCCCGCTCAGCGCCTTGGTATATTCGAACCGGCTGTCGACGAACGCCTTGGACAGATAGGGCGCGGCATTGTCGGCAACGTGGAATTGCTGCCACAGCTTGATCGTGTCGAGCGGCGTCTTCGCATAGAGCGCGGCGATGTCGCGGATCGCGCTATTCTCATTGACGATGATGCGCTTCTGCGGCGCGATGCCCGAACCCGCAAACCAGGCTTTCCAGTCGAGCCCCGGCGCGTACGCCGCCAGTTCGTCCGCCGACATCGGATTGTTGATCTTGCCGATGTCGCGGCGGTCGGCGATCGCCCAGCTGACCTTTGCGATATCGGTCTCGAACGCCATGATCGCGTCGGCCGCCCTTTCGGGATCGGCATTGCCCGCCATCCTCATCGTCCGCGCGATATAGGCGCGGTACGCATCGCGCTGCGGCTTGAAGCTGTCGTTCAGATAATAGTCGCGCTCGGGAAGGCCGATCCCCGCCTGCCCCAGCCACAGCACGTTGACGGTCGGGTCGGCGGTGTCGGCATAAGGCCCGCCGCTGACGATCGTCGACCCGAAGGTCCCCTGCGTGCCGCCCATGAAGCGCGCCATTTCGCTCTTGTCCTTGATCGCCGCGACCGCCGCGATGTCGGCGAGCAGCGGCTTGGCCGCGAGCGTTTCGACGCGCGCCTCGTCCATGAAGCTTTGATAGAGCCCGCCGACCTGGCTCGCCGCGGGCGCCCCCGCGACGACCGCGCGGAGCTGGCGCTGGGTCAGGTTATAGACGTCGTAATCGACCCCCGCCGACGCCTGGTCCGACGGGATTTCGGTGCGCGCGAACCAGGCGCCATTGGCATATTTGTCGAAATCGTCGCCGGGTTTCACCGACGGATCGCGCGCAGCGAGGTCGACGCCCCATTTGCCGAAGGTCAGCGCTTTCAGCGACCCGGCCTCGGCGTTGCCTGACGCCTCGTCGGCTACCGCAGTCAACGGTGCGGACGGCTTCGTTTCATTGGCCGACGCCGGAACGCCAACCAGAACGGCGGCAATCGCAAGGCTCGCGGCCCCTCCAAAAAATTTCGTCATTCCCCAGTCTCCCGATGTTTCCCGCACCGCCCCGCAGAAACGGTGGTTCATACCTGACTTGTCCGCCCGTGACGCCAAGCGGTCAACAAGCGATACGACGCTTGGTCGAAGCCTTTGGGATGTTGGTGGAAAGGGTACAACATCCCGCCTTGCATTGCGATGCAGCTCTTGCCGCCCTATCTATCGTGCAACCGCGCAAAACCGCACTTGCGCCCTTAGAACAAATCTGGAACAAACCTCCCCCATGAGTCTCACCCATATTTCCGCCCGGCATGGGTCCTCCCCATGCTGACTCACATCAAGGTTCGCGGCGCGCGCGAGCATAATCTCAAGGGCGTCGATGTCGACCTGCCGCGCGATGCGCTGATCGTCATCACCGGCCTGTCGGGCAGCGGCAAGTCGAGCCTAGCGTTCGACACCATTTATGCCGAGGGGCAGCGGCGCTATGTCGAGAGCCTTTCGGCCTATGCGCGCCAGTTCCTCGAGATGATGCAGAAGCCCGATGTCGAGCATATCGACGGGCTGTCCCCGGCGATCAGCATCGAGCAGAAGACGACGAGCCGGAACCCGCGCTCGACCGTCGCGACCGTGACCGAAATCTACGACTATATGCGCCTGCTGTGGGCGCGCGTCGGCATCCCCTATTCGCCGACAACCGGCGAGCCGATCAGCGCGCAGACGGTCACCGACATGGTCGACCGAGTGATGGCGCTGCCCGAGGGGACGCGCGCCTATCTGCTCGCGCCCGTCGTGCGCGGCCGCAAGGGCGAGTATAAAAAGGAACTCGCGCAGTGGCAGAAGGACGGCTTCACGCGCGTCCGCATCGACGGCGAATTTTACGAGATCGGCGAGGCGCCGGCGCTCGACAAGAAATACAAGCATGACATCGAGGTTGTCGTCGACCGCATCGCGGTGCGCGAGGGCCTGGGCACGCGGCTCGCCGACAGCTTTGAGACCGCGCTGAAGCTCGCCGAGGGCTTGGCCTATGTCGATCTCGCCGACGGCCCGGTTCCGGGGCGTGAAGAAGAAGACACCGGCGGCGCGATGAAGGGCGCGGGCATCCCCGCGAACCGGCTGATCTTCTCCGAAAAATTCGCCTGCCCCGTCTCGGGCTTCACGATCGCCGAAATCGAACCGCGGCTGTTCAGCTTCAACGCGCCGCAGGGTGCGTGTCCCGCGTGCGACGGGCTTGGCGAGCGGCAGGAGTTCGACCCCGATCTCGTCGTGCCGAACCACGCGCTCAGCCTGAAAAAGGGCGCCGTCGTGCCGTGGGCGAAATCGAACCCGCCCTCGCCTTATTATATGCAGGTGCTCGAAAGCCTCGGCAAAGCCTATGGTTTCGACCTGACGACACCGTGGCAGGACCTGCCCGGCGAGGTTCAGCTGATCATCCTCTATGGCAGCGGCGGCAAGCCCGTCGAGCTGACCTTCAAGGACGGCAAGCGCAGCTACACGACGCACAAGGCATTCGAGGGGGTGATCGGCAACCTCAACCGCCGCCTGCTCCAGACCGAAAGCGCGTGGATGCGCGAGGAGCTGAGCAAATATCAGGCGCCGCATCCGTGCGAGACGTGCCACGGCGCGCGCCTGCGCCCCGAACCGCTCGCGGTGAAGATCGCCGGCGAGGACATCAGCCTATCGGCGCAGCGCTCGGTCGCGGATGCGCTTGGCTGGTTCAGCACGCTCGACGCGAAATTGAACGACACGCAGAAGCAGATCGCCAAGGCGATCCTGAAAGAGATTAACGAACGCCTCGGCTTCCTCAACAATGTCGGGCTCGATTATCTCAACCTCAATCGTACCAGTGGCACGCTCTCGGGCGGCGAGAGCCAGCGCATCCGCCTCGCCTCGCAGATCGGCAGCGGCCTGTCGGGGGTGCTCTACGTCCTCGACGAGCCGAGCATCGGCCTCCACCAGCGCGACAACGACCGGCTGCTCGCGACATTGAAGCGCCTCCGCGACCTCGGCAACACTGTGATCGTCGTCGAGCATGACGAGGATGCGATCCGCCACGCCGATTATGTTGTCGACATGGGCCCCGGCGCGGGCCTTCACGGCGGCGAGATCGTCGCCGAGGGCACGCTCGAAGAAGTGCTCGCGAACACGAACAGCCTGACCGCCGCCTACCTCACCGGCGCAAAGAAGATCGAGGTGCCGAAGCACCGCCGCAAGGGCAATGGCTTCGACCTCGTGCTCAAGGGCGCGCGCGCGAACAACCTCCAGAATGTCACCGCGAAGATCCCGCTCGGCACCTTCACCTGCGTCACCGGCCTGTCGGGGTCGGGCAAGTCGAGCCTGATCATCGACACGCTCTACGCCAGCGCGGCGCGCGTGCTCAACGGCGCGCGGATGATCGCGGGACCGCACGACAGCCTGAAGGGGCTGGAACATTGCGACAAGGTGATCGACATCGACCAGTCGCCGATCGGCCGCACCCCGCGCTCGAATCCCGCGACCTATACCGGCGCCTTCACGATCATCCGCGACTGGTTCGCGGGGCTGCCCGAAAGCCAAGCGCGCGGCTACAAGCCCGGGCGCTTCAGCTTCAACGTCAAGGGCGGGCGGTGTGAGACCTGCACCGGCGACGGCCTGATCAAGATCGAGATGCACTTCCTGCCCGACGTCTATGTGACGTGCGAGACGTGCCACGGCAAACGCTACAACCGCGAAACGCTCGAGGTGAAGTTCAAGGGCAACAGCATCGCCGACGTGCTCGACATGACGGTCGAGGATGCGGCGGAGTTCTTCAAGGCGGTGCCCTCGATCCGCGAGAAGATGGCGATGCTCGTCCGCGTCGGGCTTGGCTATATCAAGGTCGGACAACAGGCGACGACGCTGTCGGGGGGAGAGGCGCAGCGCGTCAAGCTCGCCAAGGAATTGTCGCGCCGTTCGACCGGGCAGACGCTCTACATCCTCGACGAACCGACCACCGGCCTCCATTTCGAAGATGTCCGCAAGCTGCTCGAAGTGCTCCAGGCGCTCGTCGAGCAGGGCAACAGCGTCATCGTGATCGAGCATAATCTCGATGTCATCAAGACCGCCGATTACATCCTCGACCTCGGCCCCGAGGGCGGGGTAAAGGGCGGCGAAATCGTCGCCGCGGGCACCCCCGAGCAAGTGGTGAAGGAGAAGCGTAGCTTCACCGGGCAATATCTGGCGCCGCTGCTGGGGAAATAGGGGCGCCCCACCCTCCCGCTTATCGTCACCCCGGACTTGATCCGGGGTCCATCTTCCGCCGTGGCGATACTGGGCCCCAGATCAAGTCGGGGAACAGCTGGCTAGCGGGTAAAAATATCCCAAAGTTCACCAAAGTTCACCCTATGTGCCGGCATGAGGATACCCGTCGCACGGTGAACATATGTGCGCGCGCCGCCACGGCCGTGCCCGCACGCCAGGCCGCGACCGCTATTGTCCACATATTGAAAGAGCCGGGATGAAGGCTGGCACAGCGTAACCGTGTCCTGAAGGCCGCCTTGCGGGAAGCTGCTTTGCGGTGCTGATAGCCGCTCTTTGCGAGGAGCGGTGATGAGCGAGGATATCGTAGCGGCGGGAGCGAGTGTTCTCGTGAGTGGTC